>ERZ1034768.55-NODE-55-length-43829-cov-16.633230_pt1 | contig 43829 bp, 51 predicted proteins | sample MGYA00520691_ERZ1034768 | MGnify/ENA primary metagenome ERZ1034768 (study PRJEB33766, sample SAMN09781704) | gut metagenome | biome: gut microbiome | host: Homo sapiens | place: Madagascar | study: EMG produced TPA metagenomics assembly of the PRJNA485056 data set...
GCGGACGTGTGTCAGGAGCACATGGACCGGGTGCTGAAAGAGATCATCCGGGATAAGGCGGAGCTGATTCCGCACGCTGAACGGTACAAAGATTTGAAAAAAGTGACGTATGGAGGACGGAAATGAAGATCGGACAGACGGTGCGGGCAAAGTTCAAGACGCTGCCGGTGGAGCGGGCGAAAAGTGAACGGTCAAGCGTGGAGCTGTGCCCGATGCGGACGGGGCGGGTGACATGGATACACCCCAAGGGACGGTTTATCACCGTGACGACCAAAACCCTTGGCGGGGACGTGACGGAGACCTTTTTGTCAGGAGAGGTCCGGGCAGTCTGAGAAAGGGGGCGGAGGACATGGCAGAGACACTTGTAAATTTTGTACTCCTGCTTGTAGTGGTGGGCTTTGCGGTCTATGAGGCGAGCAGCGGAAATATTGCCATGACGGTATACGCCTGCACGCTGCTGGCGCTGTTTTCTTTGCTTTGGAAGATGGAAAGCATCGAACGGCACCTGAAACGGCTTTGCGAATTGCTGGAAGGGGAGGACAATGGAGAGGACCCAGAAACGGAAGGGGATGAATCAGGGATGCTTGAAAAAGGGAAAATATATTTGGTAGTAGAGAATGGCGTTGAGGTTGTGAAGTTAGAGCACGTATTTAGAGACGATTCAGATTTGAAAAATCCCAATCCGACAGGAAATGAAGGGGAGGGGGACGATGGAGAGGACTGAGAACCCCAAGCAGGGCATGGAACTGCCGGTCTACGCGGTACGGCTGCGGGAATTGCGGCGGGCCAGAGGCATGAGCAGCCGCCGGGTATCCGAATACTGCGGCATGAGCCACGGCATGGTAGGCTTTTACGAAAGCGGCATGAAGGAACCGAAGGCCACGGCCCTGATCACGCTGGCGGATTTTTACGGCGTGAGCGTGGATTACATCCTGGGCTTGGAGCCGGAATAAAAAATTTTTCAAGTGGCTACTAAAGTTTACCAAATCGGGAAAATCTTGTGAAATAATAGAGAGTGAGAAGAAATAAATTCTTTTCACTCTCTGTTTTTTAGGGGAAGGAGGCCGCGAATGGAACTGGAACCGATGGATACAGCGGAACTGACTGCACAGCAGGAACGCTATGATGCCATTGCCCGTGCCACCAGCGACAGCCTTGCCCTTTTTTACTGCTGCATTGAATTTGACCGGCCATTTGATATGCTGGCGGTGCCAAAGGAGCCGGACGTAGGCGAGAAGTGGATCGCCTATCTGGACAACCTGCGGCTGAAGAAACTGGACACGCGGCGGGGGGAACCCCTTGGCTTTCTGGATGGGCTGACGGACATCACCAAGATTTTTGGCGAGGGGCTGACCGCCGGGGAGTTTACCAAGGCGGTGGGCAATGAGAAGTCCGCCCGGAACCGGAAGGTGGGGACGGCACAGCAGCGGAAGAACTGGGGTGAGAACTCCGCAAAGAACCCCTACACCTCTGAGGACTATGACGAACTGGACCGTATTTACGAGGCACTGGCCAGCGACCTGATGGCGGCAGGCGGCGTAAGCGTGAAGCAGGAGTTCATTCTGCGGGACTGCGCGAAGATGACGCTGGACCGGGACAAGATGCGGGCCATCGGCCAATATGACAAGGCGGCTAAGCTGAACAAGATGGTGCAGGACAACCTGTCCAGCGAGGGACTGCGGAAACGGGATGCCAAGCCGATTGATGACTTGAGGATCGACGGCATTGTGGACCGTCTGGAAAAGGCGGGGCTTTTGAAAAACGGAAAGCAGTGTTCCCCGGATGAAATGTTTGAGATTCTGTTTCACCGGCGGCCCAAGTATTCTTACACAAAGGATGCCGCCGAACAGATTCTTTTGTACATGGCCAACACAACGCGGGTCAATGACGGCCTTTCGGAATTACCGACGCTTCCGCCGGATATGCGGCTGCGGGATGATTTGGGCGAGTTTGCGGAGGAACCTGACGAACAGGAAAAAGAGTCGTACAAAGAACTTGGCATTGTGAAAATGCCGCCGGTAAAGAAAAAATGATTAGAAGCCGGGACAGCGGAGTAGCTACCGTTTCCTCTCCCATACAGAGGATCACCGGTTTTTAATACAAGTCTGTATGGGGGACGTTATGAAAAAAGTTTACACAGTGTATCGCCATATCACACCGGATGGGAAAATCTATGTTGGTCAAACAGGAGACGATCCGGTAAACAGATGGGGGAGCGGGACGAAATATCGCGCAAATGAGGCGTTTACAAACGCCGTAAATTTCTTTGGCTGGGGGAATATTCGACACGAAATTCTTTATCAGGGGACGAGTGAAAGCGAAGCCAAAGAACTGGAACGGTCTTATATCCGGCTATGGGACACGATGAACCCGGAAAAGGGGTACAACATTTTGCCGGGAGACATGAGCAGACCGGTTCTGTGTGTTGAAACAGGGGTTGTTTACGATTCTATCCATCAAGCGGCAAGAGAAATCGGAATCAAACGGGACTGCATAAAAGATGTTTTGTCAGGCCGCTATATAACGGCGGCTGGGTTCCATTGGTGCTTTGCTGAGGATTCCGAAAATTTTCAGATAGATCAAACCAGAAGATCCACGGCAAAAAAGAAAGTGGTCAATTTAGATACTGGCGAAGTATTTGAATCGTTGGCGCAAGCGGCGAGAAAGTGCAATACAACAGCCCAAGGCATCGGACAGGTTTGCAAACATTTGCCGAATCGAATCCGCGCAGGTGGATGTCGGTGGGCATACTTTGAGGAGGTGAGTTGATACCAATGGCAAGACGATCCGGAAAGGTTTGGTCTGCGACTTCTGGCTGGGTACAGAAGAAAGAGACGGAAACCAGAAATTACGCAGACTATGAGGACGCATGGTATGCGTTCCTGATCTGGACAGGCCGTTGGTATTAGCACCCCGACATTCTGGCGGACATTCTCCGCAGTGATGACAGCGATTTTAAGACATTAGAACTGCTTCAGCGCATGATGATGCGGGCTTACGCCCGCAATCAGGAAGTTGCGATCACCGGCACCCGCGGCATGACAAAAACCTACACAAAGCTGCTGACGGAGATGGTAAACGGCGTTGTGTGGCCGGGAACACAAGTGTTGTATGTGGGACCGGCACTAAAACAGCTGGCGGGTATCGGCGGGAAAACCTTCCGCGCCTTGGAACATGACTATGCGGCCCTTGCCAAGCACTGGCGGGTCAGCGCGGAGAGCAAGGACGATTTCAAGATCGAGACGGACGGCGGAAGCGCCTTTTACATTGGGGCCAAGCGTGGCGATAACATTCACGCAGCTACCGCGGAGGAGTTCGCCCAAGAGGAAAACCCGCCCTTCGACTTTGACGAATACACCACCGTTGTACTTCCGGCGGTTCGTCTGCGGCACAACGTAAACGGAGAACCGGACCCCAACTTTGTGGCATACAAAAGCCATTCTATCACCAGTGCGGGGCGCAAGCAGAACCACGCCTTTCAGGTTCGGTGCTCCGTATTGAAAGCCATGTGGAGGGGCGAAAAATCCTTTGCGGTGGATATTCCGTGGCAATGCGTGATCTTACAGCAGATGCGGCCCTATTCCTGGGCACAAAAGCTGAAAGAGAAACTGACCATTGAACGGTGGATGCGGGAAATGGAGAGCCGGTACACCGGCGCGGACGAGTTCCCCGTGCTTTCCGACGAGGTGCTGACGGATTCCCAGCGGGTGCTGGTGATGGAGACGGAGCACTGCTGCAAGAATCCGCACCCCAAGCTGGACCCGGAGGAAGTTATTTACATTGTGGGCTATGACGTTTCCTACGAGGATTCGGCAAAGAACGCCAAATGCGCCTGCGTGGTGATAAAGCTGACCCGTCAGCGGGAATACCTGAAACGGGACCGCTTTTTGAAGCAGCTGGTTTACATTGACGATTGGCCCCCGCCGGACCAGAGCAAGGCCCAGGCGCGGCGGCTGAAGGCCATTTGGAACCGGTTCTGCTATGACGGGAGCCAAACCTACATCGCCATCGACTCCTGGCAGTACGGGCGCGGGGTGCTGGAAGATTTGATGACCGACTTGGGAGACGGCCTTCCGCCCCTGTGTGTGAAGAACCACGCGGCCTATGCGGCGGCGGAGCTGCCGGGAGCCATTCCGGTAATCTACCCCATCAAGGCAGGCGGCACCGGCGTGACGGACCCGGACTTTGAAATGCTGAAATACGCGCAGACGGAGTTTGAACACCACAACGTTGAATTGCTAACGCTGAACGCCAACGAGGGCGTGGAGGCGTATAAGCGCGCCCACCGCATCCGGGACGATGACCGGGACTACCAGTTCGCACAGCCTTATCAAAAGTGCCGGGAGCTGTCCGGCCAGATCCAGAACCTGAAGCTGGTGCCCAGCGGGGCGGGGATGAGCGAAAAGCGCATTTCCAAGGCCATCCAGCGCGATAGCTGGTCCGCCACGAAATATGCCCTGCGGCTGGCACAGCTGATCGAGCGGGAGGAACTGCTGACGGAGATCCACGGAAAAAACAAGAGCGACTGGGCGTCGGCGCTGGATCGGTTCAAGGAAAACAAAGTGGCTCCGCCTATCAGCACCGGAAGCAGCGGACGGCTGGTGACGGCGCGGCGGGGAGGCCGGAGGTTTTGACAATGGCTCAACGGAAGAAACGATACCGGCTGTACGCCATGGGGCGGACCCGGAAAACGGAAGAGATCGCGTATGACACCCGGTTTTACCGGATCTGCGCAGGGTACATTCTGCTGTATCTCACCGGACGGAAAAAGCCGGAGGGCGCAGTGGAGGTGGCCGGGGCAGACCTGGACCGGCTGACAGACGGGGACCGCCTGTGGCTGGCGGACTGCAACACCATGATTCTGGCAGAAGCGGCGAACCAAGCGGGCGTAACGCCGGAAGAGGCGGAGAAGCAATGGGTCAGCACTCTGGACCGGCTGGAATTGGAATTGCAGAAGGAGCGGGAACGCATGAAGGGAGGCGGGGAGCATGGACCTGCAAACTGAATTGAGGTCGGTGCAATACGCCTCGTACCCAAAGATATTCGGAAGGCTGCGGGAACTGGCGGCACAGTATGGCGACCTGCCCATGGATGCCGTAAGCAGCGCGTTTATGCGGGCGGCCAGCAGCTCCTACACCCGGAATAACCCCTACATTCAGAACCGCCGGGTAAAGGCCATTTCCTCACTGCCGGTGAATTACAGCAAGGACAAGGTGGCGGAGATGCTTACCGCACCGGACGGCAACGAACAGGGTCTGCGGCAGGTGGCTCACGCGCTGGAATGGACGGCGTATCCCCTGTTTCACACCCGGAAGGTGTACACGGAAATGCTGACCTACCACAGCTACATTGCCCCGGAGTACGCCACAGAGGAAGAAGCGAAGCGGGAGGACTTTCTGCGGGAATGGCAGCTTTTAGACAAGCTGCGGAAAACGCTGGACCCCAAGGCCACGGCCCATGAGATTGCGGGGCAGGTCTTGCAGGAGGGGAAGGTTTTCTACTATCCCCGGATCAGCGTGGACAAGCCCCACAACAAGGTAAACCACGCCTTTTTACAGCAGCTCCCCAGCGACTGGGTAAAGATCGTAGGATTCAACAACATTTCCAAATACACGGTGGCGCTGAACCTGATGTACTTTATGCAGCCGGGGACGGACCCGTTACAGTTCGGAGACCTGCTGCTGCCCTATCTGGATGACTTCTACGCATCGGCGGAGCGGGCACCGGAGGGCACGGGAAAGCGGGTGATCTTCGCGGCGCGGGACCGGGTGGACCTGAACGTGCTGGAACAGCGGAGGAAGCAGACCGGAGGCCGCTTGGCGGGAGACCCGGAGGTATACTCCCAGAACGGGCGGTGGTTCTATTGGGTGACACTGCCGGTGGACAAGATTTTCACCTTTGAGGCAGACGATGTATCCCGGAACGCCATTTCCCCGCTGGCGGGGCTGTATCTCTCTCTGGTGCAGATGGCGCAGTACGAGCAGATCCAGCTGGAACTGGTGCAGAACCCCCTGATCGCCCTGTTTACCGGCGAGATCCCCTACAAGGACAAGTCCGAAATTACAAGCACAGAGGACGATTACCGGCTTTCCGACGCGGGACGGCGGCTGTTTGAGTACCTGTGGTATCAGATGCTGACAGAGAGCAACACCAGCGGGATCGGCTGGTTCACGGCCCCTGTGGAAAACATCAAAATGCACCAGCTGGCAGAAGCACCCAGCGCCACCAAGATTTCCGCAGCCGGGTACAGCTACGCCATGAACAAGGCGGGGCTGTCCGCCATCGTACCCACCACGGAGGACCCCAAGGCAGGCATTGCACAAATCTCCCTGCAGATCGAAGGGAAGTTTGCGGAGTGCGTATACCGGGGCTACGAACGGATGATGGCCGCCATTATGGACAAGCTGAATCTGAAATATTCGTGGCGGTTCTCGCTCTTTGGGACCCTCTCCACAGAGGAAAAGCGGATGGAAGAGGCCAAGCAGGGCATGACCCTTGGCATCCTGCCGCAGACCATCATTTACATGGCCATGAACGATCTTTCCCTGCTGGACGATCTGAGCATTTCCAACGCCATCAAAGCAAGCGGCATCATGGATAAGCGGCTGCCCCTTGTGACCAGCTACAATGCCAAGCAGTCCGAAAGCGGACTGCCGCCCCAAGCGGCCCACGATCTGAACCCTGGCGGGAGACCCAAGGGGGACGGCACCGTGACCAGCGAGGGCCAGGAGGCGGACATCGACACCTACGGCGGATAGCCGAAGAAAAAGTGAACAGAGCACCCCGCTCTAAGCGGTGAGCGGGAGGAGCAAAGCGTTGCTGACGCCGGAATGACCGGCGTGGGCAGCGCTTTTTTTCAACACGAGAGGAGGAAAACACATGGCAAAGCTGCGGGACATTTACCACTACGAAAATCCCCGCTTTTCCCCGCTGCGGGACGCGGCGAGGCGGGCCACGGCGGCATACCAGAACGCCGCACGGGGGCTGGACACGCTGAAAGAGTGGGTCTTGGTGGAGTTTGGACTGGTACACACGGCGGACGCCATTCACCGTCTGGCCCACGAACAGCCCAAGCGGTTTGACGTGATCGGAGACATTCTTCACCAGCGGCACCTGATGCAGGAATACCCGGAGACCCCGGAATACCGGGAGCGGCCGGAGGACATGGACGGCGTTTTCGGAGAGGTGATCCGGCTGTTGGAGGACATTGAGGACGCCTTGCGGGACTGCGTGGGCGTCAGCGAAGAAGTGGGGCTGTATCCGCTGGCAAGGGAATTTGAAAACCTTCAGATGGAGAACAGCAAAAGCTACGAGACCATGCTCTACGCATGGCAGATGTATGACAAGACCGACGGCAGCGCCACCAGCTATGACAACTGGGTGGAAAAGCTGTTTGACGGAGAGGAGGCGTGACCATGCCGTTTCGGACGAGAGGAACCCCGCCGGAGCACGTAAAAATGTCCGGCGAACTGCGGGTCATGCAGCGGCTCAGTGAATACGAGTTCGGCGTGGAACTGTGGGTCATGCGCTCCGGGTTGAATGAAAATCATTGGGATTTCCGCAATATGCGGGAGCACTACCTGACGTTTGTGGGTCAGCCCATCCTGTGCGCCTATGTGGGCCGCAAGGTGGGAGACGGACACAACATGAGAGAGGTGTGGGACCCCTACACCGGCGAAAAGGGCTACACGTTCATGGACGGAACGGCGGAGCGCATCGTAGGGACCCTATCCGACGATCCCAAGGACTTTTCCATTGTGGAAGAGGACGGGAACGAGTGGATCAGGGCAAAGGGCCGGTTATTCCAGTTTTACGCACCGGAATTGGTGGAAAAAATCGTGCGGACAGGGCGCATGGATGTTTCCGCCGAAACCGATACGAAAAAATCCTACATGGAGGGCAAGACCGAGGTCATTACGGATTGGGCAGGTCTTGGCGTAACCGTGTTGGGAGACGATGTGCCGCCGGCAATTCCGGGGGCGCGGATCAAGGCGCTGAGTGCCATGCAGGAAGAGTTTAAGACATTAAAACTGCGGGCGGCGTCTCTGGACCCCGGAAAGGGAAGCAACGAAACGAACAAGAGAAAAGGAGTGAACATCATGAGCAAGAAGGCAATGGAGGCCATGTCCGAAAAGTTCAAGGGCTACCGCGTGGTCGCGCTGAGCGAGGACGGGATGCACGTTGGCCTCGTGGACTCTGCCGGCAGCGCTTATACCTACGCCTTTAACGCGGAGGATAACGGCGCCGTGGTGGAGAGCCGCATCAAGCCCGCTTACCTCACGGCAGCCTTCCCCTTTGGCGAAGGGGCGGAGGCCACGGTAGAGGTAAGCGACATCGTGGACTATGCCTGCGCCGCAAAGGGACAGCAGGCGGAGGACGTGAAGGAACTGCAGGCACGTCTGGACAAGGCGGAGGAAAAGATCCGCACCATGGAGGCCGCCGAGCATGAACGCCGGGTGGAGGCCGTGAAGGAAGCCGTGAACGGCGCCTTGGAGGACATCCGGGCCTGCGCCGTGGAAGGCGACGCCGACATGACCGAGACTGCCAAGGGCCTGTGCGACCGGGCAGAGGAGTTTGCAGCCATGGAGACTGACGGGAAGTTCTGCGGCGCAGACCGCGCCGTGCTGGACCTGATGGCCGCACACGGTAAGGCACAGACCGAAAAGCGCAAGAAGGAAATGGCGGCCAAGCAGCATTCTTTCGCGTGGAGCAACCCTAAGACCAACAGCGGCGAAGGCGGCGGCATTGAGGAAATGCTTGCCCGCATGAACGGCTGAGAAAAGAAAAGGAGTGTGAAGCACAATGGCATACATTGAAAAGACTGCGTTTTGGCCCCGTGTGACCAACCGCGTATTCGACGAGACGCTGAACATCACCGGCAAGTTCCAGAACGGCGATAAGGCAGACGAAACCTGCTCCGCCGGTTTCCTGTGCGTGAAGGATGAGCTGATGGACTGCGAGGGCTATGTGGGTGTCGGCCCCACCGGTTCCACCGTGACCATCAAGAACAGCAACAGCTGGAACATGAAGGCCACCGGAGCCGCCGTGAAGAGCGAGGGCGACGGCATTTTCGCCTGCAACCCCTATGACGTGAACATGGTCGAGGATCCCGCAACCGGCAACCTCTACAAGGTGGGCGCCAACACGCTGGGCCTGCCCGCTCCCAAGGGCTATCCCGTGACCTTCACCAAGATCGTGTTCGACGGGAATAAGATTTACCGCTTCGGCATCGGCAACCTGTCCACCGCTCTGGGGGCCAACAAGTTCCTGACCATTGCCAACGGTCTGCTGGTGCCCGCCACCGCCGCTCCTACCGACGTGGGGACTCCGTACTTCAAGGTTCTGCCCACCGGCGGCACCTTTACCGAGGGCGCACAGAGCGCATTTGAGTTCGTGGACGTGCTGGCCTGCAAGGTTGACGCGGCAGCGGGCTGAGAAACGAGAGGAGAGTGACAACAATGGCAATCAGACTGAACAGTATCAATCCCGCTGTGTATGACAGCGCCGCCAAGGAGTTCAGCAACGCGGAGCGGGAACGGGCCGACATCGTGACCTGCGGCCGTCTGCTGATGCGTGAGCGTCTTGGCCGGGATGAGCGCGCTCTGCGGGTCATGACCAAGCAGCCCGACGATTTTACCGCCATGCTGGCGGACGGCGAGGGGCAGAACAGCTACAGCATGACTAACCGCAATCTTCAGAAGAACCTGCTGCTTTTCTGCGCCAAGCGGGTGTGCGCTCTGAGCGGGGAAATCCCCCCCGCTGATCTGGACGAGTTCCGCCGCAACCAGCGCAAGTTCATGAGCGACAGCCTGTACCTCAAGACGCTGGCCGGGATCGCCACCGAGATCGTGACCCCCATGCTGCCCACCGTCATGAGTTCCGGGCTGGGCTGGCTGGCTGAGATGACCCCCGTGCCCATCGGCCAGACCAAGGAACTGGACATCATGAGCAACGACATCTTCCTCTTTGAGGATGACAGCTGGGGCGCTTCCCGCTCCAAGCCCGCCAACACCCTCTACAACAAGAGCGTGACCCTGAACCCCCGCCTGCGCACCGCACGGGTGAGCATGAAGTGGTATCAGCTGGTGGGCAACGATGCCGACATGGGCCGGTTCTTCAACGCTCTGGCAGCCGGTATGTACTCCAAGATCACGGCGCTGTGGATCAGCACCCTGACCAAGATGACCGCCAACGCCGCTTATGTGCCCGCCAACATGACCTTCACCAACACCTCCGCAAACTGGGTCACTGCCGGTGAGCGGGTGAGCGTTGTGAACGGGACCCGTTACCGGAATGTGATGGCTATTGGCCGTCCTTCCGCCCTGACCAAGGCACTGCCCAGCGGTGTGGTGAACGCCTCCAGCGTGAATCTGGACGCGGCCCTGTCTACCCTGCTGGGTCTGGACTGGACCCGGTACGGCTTTCTGGGCGAGTACATGGGAATCAACCTGATGCCCATTGACACGGCCATTGTCCCCGGTACCCAGAACACCACCGTGACCGACATCGTACCCGCCGACAAGATTCTGCTGAACGCCGTGGGCGGCTACAAGCCCGTCTACATCGGCATGGAGGAGGGCACGCCCATTCAGCTGGAGATGACTCCCGACCAGACCGCAGACATGAGCATCGACGTGGTTGTTTCCATGTCCATCGACTGTGTGCCGGTACCCGCCAATAAAATGGCCGTTATCAACGCGTAAGCATCCAAGCGGGAGGGAGGAAGCCCTCTCTCCCGCAGATATGGCGCGAAGCCTGCATGAGGGCGGAGCGCAAAGGAAAAATACAGCATCTTTTATCTGAAAGGAGCGGACAAAGATGGCAAAAGAGAAACGGACGGCCGCAGATGTGGCGGCGGAGATCGAAGCCCAGGAGCTGGAAGCAGCCGACCAGCCCTTGCGGGAACAGACAAAGGCTGCGCCCGTGGCAGAGCAGAAAGCACCTGCGGCGGAGAAAGAACCCGAAAAGCTCTACACAGCCGATGAGGTAGCGGAGATCGCCAAACAGGCGGCGGCGGAGGCCGTTGCAAAGGCCATGGCGGAGGTCAAACCCCAAGTGGTCCAAGTGATGGCGGACACGGAAAAAGTGACGCTCCGCTGGTGCGCCCCGGTTGCGGACGACAATCTGGCTGTATTCGGCCCCAACGGGATGTACGGCACCGTGACCGGGAAGAACGGCACCGTGATGGTGCCCAAGAGCGAATGGAGCCGGTTCTATGATGAAACGGCAAGACGGCTCATTGATCGGCGCTGGCTGGTGGTGCTCTCCGGCATGACCGATGCGGAACGGGCGGTGTACCACTGCGCATACCGCAAGGGCGAGGTGCTGGACGAGACGGCTTTCCGCTGCGCCGTGACCATGGGGGACAAGCTGCTGGACATCTTCGACGATCTCTGCACGGAGCATCAGGAGATGGTGGCCAAGGCTTATTATGACGCATGGGAGCGGGGCGAGGTCGGCGCTGACAGCCGGGAGCTGCTGAAGAAACTGAACGCGAAGAACAAGGCCCGGTATGCCGGAGAACCCAAGGAGGATCCCCGGCGGAAGGGAATGTTCCGCCCGGTGCTGGACGCCCTGAACAGCGCAGAGGCAGAGGAAGATAACTAAAGATCAAAAGGAGGAATTGAGCATGGACATTTCCAGTTTGGGCATTGCGGGCGTGGCGGTCATTACGGTGATCTGCTACCTGATCGGACAGGCGGTAAAAGCCACCGCCATTGAGAACAAATGGATCCCCATCATCGTGGGAGCTTCCGGCGGCGTGCTGGGCGTTGTGGGCATGATGGTCATGGCAGATTTTCCTGCCACAGACTATCTTACCGCCATTGCCGTGGGCATTGTGAGCGGTTTGGCGGCGGTTGGCGTCAACCAAATCGGAAAGCAAATGGTACAGTAATTTTTGCAGCGGGGGAGGCGAAAAACCATGGTCGATACGTTTGAGTGCGCACAAGCGCAGATTTATTACAACACCGGGAAGCTGTCCCCCGCTCAAATCAAGGGGAAAACCGGCTGCACCCACATCATCAACGGATACCTATTTAATAACAGGTATCAGCCGGTTGGCTGGACGGTGATCGACGGCAAGGTCATCAGCCGGGACCAGTATCAGGACTGGGGCGTGTCCATCGGTTCTGATGGTGCGCCAAAGATGCTGACGGACCGGGGCGGCAGCTTTTTGAGCGGGGTCCCCATCCTCAAGGGCGGCTCCAAGCTATACCGGGAGCTGACGCCGGACGTGGCCCGGTCCGCCGCAAGAACGGCGGTGGGCTGGCTGGCAAACGGCAAGGTCTGCCTTTGGTGCGACAAGACCAGCCTGACACGGGGGCAGCTTCAAAACAAGCTGCTGGGTCTGGGCGTGGTGGACGCGCTCATGATGGATGGCGGCGGCTCCACACAGGGCATTTTCCCCAAAGGGAAGGTCACAAGCTCCCGGAAGGTGCCCACGCTGCTGCTTTTCTGGGAACGGAAGGCAGCGACCACAAACCCTACCCCGGCCCCAACCAAGCCGGAGGATCCGGCGCTGGCGTGGGGCAAGGAGCACGGCCTGCTGACGGACAGCAACGCGGAGAAAGCGGTGACGCGGGCGGAGCTGGTTCGGGCACTGTACAAGCTGAAAGGGGAATAGGAATGGATGTAAAAGTCTACTCGCTGGCGGCAGACGGGGACAAAAACCTGACTCCGCATTTTAAGGTAAAAGAGTTTGCCTGCCACGACAAATCTGACGTGGTGCTGATCCACCCACAGCTCCCATGGGACTTGGAAGCAATCCGGTATCAGGCCAATCAAGAACACGGGAAAGGGAAAGACATTCCGCTTATTATCAACAGCGGATACCGCACGGTAGCCTACAACGGGAAACAGGAGGGCGCAAGCAGCCACAGCCAGCATTGCTATGGGTACGCGGCAGACATCCATATGCCGGGAGTATCCGTTAAGGATCTGTACCGGTATGCGCGGAACGTATCCCCCAACCATGGGGGCGTGGGCGTGTACAGCAGTTTCCTGCATTTTGACAAGCGGGAAGCAAAAGCGGACTGGAACGGCTGATCGTTCGGAAGAAAGGGTGGAGCTGCCAAACGCCGCGAAAACCACGGATCTATGGGAGATGGGCGTGAAAATCTCCGCCCAGGGCGAAGGCCGGGTGACGTGCGGGGAGCCGGTGGCGATTGTGGAAACGGAAAAATGAGAAAAAAGCCGCAAAGGAGGGCTTAGAGGTATGAACATCAGACAGGACAAACTCTTTTTGGATGGGGCTTCCGCAGCGGCTGAGAGCAAAGCGGCGCTGCTGGAAAATGAAAGCGTTCTGACGCTGGAAGTGACCGGGACGGCCACGGAATTTACGCTGAAGGTGATGGGCAGGGCGGCGGACAGACAGGAACAGTGGGTGCCCCTCGCCGCCATCAACCTGACGGACTTTTCCGTTTCCGACGCCATTTCCAAGACCGGCATTTATTCCGCCGCACTGGATGGGCTGCGGGGCGTGAAGCTGGTGCTGGAAAGCGCTGCGGACGGAACGGTCAGCGCATACGGAAGGATGGGTGAATAACGATGGCGACAGACATGATCGCAAGAGCATTAGCGGCAAAAGCCATGCAAGGTGCGGCAGGCGCAAGTGAGAAAGAACCGCTGATCGTTACTTTTACTTTAGCAAGCCTTAGCCCTATTAAATTAAAAGCAGATACCCCGTATGCTGATATCGTGGAAGCTGCTAATGCGGGCAGAATCGTATACGCATTTGTCCCAAATCCAGGCCCAGTGTTTGGGCAACTTTCGAACGCAGAAAATGGCATATTGAATTTTAACTCTTTCAGTGTTCTTGGTGAAATGATGAATATAAATATGTCATCTGATTCTAATATTACGGGGGAGTTTATAGACATACTTTATCGTCCGGGCGATATTTCTGGCGGCGGCAATTTTAATGCTAAAAACCATAAAATTATGAATGTAAAAGAGCCCACTGACAATTCCGATGCTGCTACAAAAATATATGTTGATAATATTATGACCGCCGGGAACAACGATTCCGTAATCATCAAATCGTCCACACCCAATTCCAGCAAAAAATTCCGCATCACAGTGGACGATGCCGGGGCGATCACCGCAACGGAAGTGGTCTGACAGCAAGGAGGAGAACCATGGGAACGAGTTGGAGCGAGATCATTTCCGATCACGCCATGGTCTTTATTGACGATGTGCGGCTGACGGATCAGGCGGCGGAAAGCCCGGCCCGGTTTCTGCGGCGGATGAGCCTGTATATGAAAAACGCGATCCCGGTATTCAACCGTCCCCCTGAAATGGTGGATTACCTGAAAGAGGGGCTGACGGAACCCGCCTACGGTGACAGCGCATGGGTCTCTACCTTGGAGAGCATTGCGAAAGAGACAAAGGTGGAGACGGGGATGACCGGCTACGAATTATTCTCCTGCGCACAGCGGGCGGAGCAGCCGGACGGGTCCGTGCTTTTGGTGCCGTATGGTAAGGCGGTGTATGACCCGGAGACCGGGACCGTGACCTTCCCGCTCCAGATGGATGCGGGATTACAGTACGAAATGGACTTTTACACCGACGGGGCCTTTGCCCATGACCTGACGGCGGAGCAGAAGCGGCTGTTGGGCTTGTGCGTAGCCTCCGTATGGGACGAGCGGTTTTTCCGCAACTGGCTCAGCGACGCGCCCAAAGATCATGACCGGAGTTTTAACCCGCCTAACGAACCGCAGTACATGGAAAAGGGCAGCAAAAAGAAACTGCAAAACCGGGGGCTGCTGAATCAGGAATTGCGGAAGTATGAGCAGGACTGCCTGTACGCAACGGCGTTCCACCGGTCGGCACGGCAGATGGAGCTGATCTGAAAGGAGGGAGCCACATGGCGGACGCCAAGCACAGCATGAAAAACATCGGCCTTTTGAGCGGCGGGAACGGCAGGGCGACCAACGCTCCGGCTCAATACCGGGACCGGAAGCGGCAGTATTTCGCGGAGGCCACGGCCCGGTTTGTGGAGGAAATGGCTCCTTACGCCACGGACTTTGTGACGGCCCGGATGCAGGGCTTGGTTCCCGGAGACTTCTACCGGTGGAGCACGAAGCGCATCCGGTTCTCCGACACCACCAAGCAGGGCGTCAGCCTTACCCGAAAGACCGATGACCAGAAAGCGTTTCTGGTGGCGGACGCCGGGGTGGACTACATACCGGAGGGAGCCAAGGTGGAGACCATGGGTTCCTACTGGCTGGTGACGAACCCCTCCAACCTGTCCAGCGCAATAGGGGCCGGAATTATGCGGCGGTGCAACGCCGTGTGGCGGTTTCTGGACTGGTACGGCAACATCCGAGAAGAACCGATCCTTGTGGAAAAGTCCTTGGCGCAGGCCACAGCCAATGACTTTCAGGAAATGACCCTCATCATGCAGGGATATTTCAACATCATCTGTCAGCGGAACGAAAACACGGAGCAGCTGGACCAGAACAGCCGCCTGATCTTAGGGCGGCGGGCCTACCAGATCACGGGCTACTCCGACGTGACGCAGGAGTTCACCGGGGACGATGAGAGCACACACCTGCTGTATTTCAACGCCCGGATGCAGGAGCCGAACCACGAGATCGACGATCTGGAAGCGAAGGTGGCAGGGGGGAAGAACTTCTCCTGGGCGGTATTCGTCACCGGGGCGCCCCGCATGACGGCGGGAGATGCCTTCCAATTTACCGCTGCTTCCCGGCGGAACGGGGCCGAGGTGGAAAACACGGAGGAGCACCCCATTGGCTATGTATGGTGTTCCAGCGACACCAACGTGGCCACGGTGGACAGCAAGGGCGTGGTAACGGCGGTAGGCGAGGGCACCTGCCAGATCACGGCGGTGCTGGACCAGAACCGGATCTATGGCGGGACCTTCGCCGTGACGGTGGAAGCATCGGAGGCGAAAACACCGGCGGTACGGTTTTTAAATGAGGTTCCCAAGTACATGGCCCCCTACGATGTGGAGACCCTGGAGGCGGCGCTGTTTATCGGCGGCGTTCGACAGGACGCGGCAGTGGAGTGGACCTATGAGGGAGCCGCAGAGGGTTCTTACAGTGTAAGTGTAAACGGAAACCAGTTGACAGTAAGGTGCTGGGGGAACAGCCTGAAACCGCTGACGGTAACGGCCAAGTGTGAGGGCGAGAGCGTCAGCGCGGAGATCGAATTGGAGGGCTTGTGATGGCAGAGAAGTGTCCGTACGCCTACAAGCGGCCCGGAACGGTGAGCTTGCTGTGCGAGAAGCAGCCGGGGCAGAAATTCCCCATCTGCGGGCACCAGCATTTATGCGGCGTGACCGGGCATTGGGAAAACACACCGCAGGCGGCGGCGTGTCCCCTGCGGGAGATCGACCCAGAGAAATTCCAAAAAATCTGAAAGGAATGACGTATATGGAATGGAAAAAGCTGACGGAGGAAGGGCTGCTGGCAGCCAGAGACTATGTGCCCCTGATGGAAAAGGCGGCGTTTGCGGCGGAGTGCGCCGGACGGTGCTTCGATCGGATGGAGGTCCGGGTAGAGGGGGGACAGGTGCTTCCCTACTTCAAGGAGAACGTGGAGCGGCGGAGCCGGTATCTCATGGGCGGTTTTGTAAAACTGTATCTGGGAGAGGACTTTGAGCCGGTGGAGGGAGAAACCTACCTCATGTCCGCCGATGACTATGACCGGTGGGCCGGAGGGCACATCTTCAACCAGATCGACCGCATGAAGGGGAAAGGGCCGGAGCTGCGGGACAAAGCCTTTGACCTGCTGGCGGATTACCGTGATCTGGAAAAGATGCTGAAAACGGAGATTTACGGGATGCTGCAAGCCATGAACGATCCCGTGAGCCGGTTTCAGGACCTTGCGGCGCAGAGCATGACGCCGGAGGCGGTGCAAAAGACGCTGGACGATCTGAAGGAGGCCCGGAGTGCCTTTGACGCGGCCTTTCAGCAGCGGAAGGACGGCGCACAATGAACCCGGCCTTCCACAGCCCCACCTATCCATTTGAGCGAGTCCAAAGCGGGTTTCTGACCTTCCGTGGGGCGGAGGAGATCCCCCACAAGCTGTTGACCTATCTGATGGACCTGCCGCTGCCGGACGGCTACGAGCCGGTGGATGACAACACCCGCCCCCGTGTCCGGCTGATGAAATATCTATGGCATGACGGGGCCAAGCCGCTGGGAGAGCGGCTGCCCACGGCCAAAGAGAAGCAGAGCCTTCTTTTTGACGGAAATGAGCCGGTGGTAGACAGCGACACCCAGCGCCGCAAGCACCCGAAAGGGTATCGCCTTTACGCACAGAAGTTCTGGGGAGAAGCCCAGACGGAGGCGAAAAGCACGATCAAATGTTATTTGGGCCGCATTTTTTCACAGACGCCCTTTGACGCGCGGATCGGGATCACGTTTGTGATCTCCTGCAACGTGAACCAAGAAACCACCACCAAAACGGAGGCATACGCCCGCTCCTACGATATGGAGCAGTGCATCATTGAAGCGCTAAATGGGGTAAATCTGGCGGGGATCGGCGTGTGCGATTTCTCCCGTACCGCACACGCGGACAACGGAAGCCGACCGGTCTATGACCAGACGGGCACGGTGGTGGGCCGGGAACTGAAAATGAGCATCCATTGGGCGGAAAGCGAGCCCGCCGATAGTGAGACCATCGAAGCATACTAAATTTCACAACGGGAGGACAGCCACCATGACCATGGAAGAAGCAGCCGTAAAGATAGAGGGGCATGAGCACGAGATCAAATCCCTGAAACACCGCATGGACGAGGTGGAGCGGGACCAGCAGGCGCTGATCAAGCTGACTGCCAGCGTAGAGGTAATGGCGACCAAGCAGGAAGAAATGGGGACAAAGGTGAGCCGGATCGATGAAAAAATGACGGAGATGGAAGGAAAGTCCGCCAAACGGTGGGACAGCCTCGTGGACAAAGTGATCTGGCTGATCGCCGGGGCCTGTATTGTGGCGCTGTTTGCCAGCGCGGGCATTACCATCTGATTTCAGATATTGGAGAGGATGAATTAAAAAATGGAACTCTCACGGAATATCAAGCGGGCGGCGGACCGCTACGAACCCGTAGAAACCGCCGGACTGACCCTATGGCCCATCCGGGTCTGTGAGCAGGAGGAATTTGAGCTGGCAAGACCCGCCATTGACGTGATCCAGCAGGCGCTCCCTGTGCGCTATGCGGTCATGCCTCTGCTGACAGCCTATTGGGTCATGGATCTGGAAAGCATGGGGCGGGGGGAGGAACCGGTGGGCCTTTTCAACCGAGCGCTGGCGTTTTTGGCGCTGGCGCTGCGGTTGGGGGAGGGCCGAAGCCTTTCGGACCGCATCAGCCTGTTTCATGTGAAACTTTCCCCTGAAAATGTAATGGATTTAAAGGGGATATCCTTTACATGGAACGGAGAGGAAGAAATCACCATTACCCCGGTACAATTCCAGCGACTCAGGGTGATTCTGGCCTATCAGAACGGCATTGAGCTGACGGATGAGGACGCCAACCCGGACCTGCTGGAGGCGGAGGCGGAGCTGGCCCGGAGAAACGGGCCAAAGCTGCGCCGGGACCCGGCAAGCTTGTTGTCCGCCGTGGCCCTGTTTACGGGCTGTGAGGAAGCGGAGATGGACGAATGGCCTATCTTAAAGCTGAAACGGCGTCAGGAAGCCATTCAGCGGGCGGCGGATTATCTGATCTGCGGCATTTCGGAGGGCAACGGCGTGAAGTGGAAGGGCGGGAACCCTGTACCCCACCTTTTCTATGACCGGGAGCGGGAGGACGCGGGGGCAGCGACCCCGCTGAGCCAATTTATCAACAACACAAAACAAACTCAAAAAGGAGTGTGAACAGACATGATCACTTTTACTGACAAGAGACTCTATCCGAAGGGCATTTGCTCCGCACAGCTTCAGGACCCTGTTACCGGCGAGGTTTTGAGCCAGAGCGACAAGTTCACCACTGGAAATATCCAGTATTCCGGCAACATCGAACCTCTGCGAGCGGGCCTTGGCAACGGGATCGCCACCATTATTGCCAGCGACAGCGATGTGCAGGTGAACTTCACCCGCGCGGACTTCGACCTGATGACCAAGATGATGGCTGTGGGCGGCACCGTGAGCTACAACGCCGTTTCCCCCGTCTGCCAGACGGTAGAGGCCACGGGCACTTCTCTGAAGGCCGACGTGAGCAAGCTGGTGCCGGTGGCCCAGTACGGCTATTCCAACATCTTCTGCTACGTGCAGGAGGTGGGTGCCGCGTCCTCCTACTCTGTGGGCGGCGTTCCCTATCCCATCGACCCTGCCACCGGTGCCATTACCGGCTTTACCGCGGAGAGCAACAAGAGCTACAAGGTGTGGTACTTCGCCAAGAAGCCCGCGGCTCAGGTGGGCGTGGTGCGCAGCGCCTTTAATGGCCGCATCGTCCACTTCACCGCTCAGATCGCCGTGTATCAGAACGTGTCCGGCACCAAAGGAACGCGCTGGGGCTGGGCTTACCTGATTGTGCCCCGCCTGTATCTGAATCCCGAAGGGGCCAACACCACCGGCGACCAGTCCAACTACGATACTACCACCATCACCGGCCGCGCCATCAACGAGGACGCCGAGGTGATCTCCGCCGAGTGCGACGATTGCGGCGGCATGGGCACTTCCGCCTACATGGTGCTGGTTCCCGACGAGGAGAGCGACGAGGTGGCCGGGATTGCCGTGATCGGCGGCGTGGTGAGCGTGGCTGCCAGCGGCACTGCCCCCGTGAATGCCAAGCTGGTCATGAAAAACGGAGAACTGGTGACGCCCTCTCCCGCAAGCCTGCTGAAGTACACCGTGACCGCCGGGACTGCTACCGGGACCACGGTCTCCAGTGACGGCATTGTGACCGCCGGGAGCACGCAGGGCACCGGGAGCATCGCCATCCAGTATCCCGCCGAGGGGGCTGCCAAGTACACCGCACAGGCGGTTCTGGAAGTCACCGCCGAATAAGGGACACACCAAAAACGCCTTATCCTAAGTGTTGGATAGGATGAGCCGAGCGGGGCTGACTGCCGGGGAGACCCGGCGGTCGGCTCCGCTTTTTGATCCCCGGCGGACGGGAGAGCATGAGGATCTCATGCTTTGGCGTATGCTTGGGACCATTTTCGTGAGGTCACGAAAATGATGGAAAGGAGCGGGGATATGAGCGGGAGCGCATCTGTCAGGATCACAGGGCTGGACGAGGACATGGCGGCGCTGGAACAGCGGTTCAAGGCGGCGCTGGCGGGGGCCATGCCCACGCTGCGGGAGGATCTGTCCCAATGCCTTTTCGAGCACGTGCAGGGCGACGTATACGAAAAATTTGACCCAAAGGAATATATCCGGCGGGGAGAATACGGCGGCTTGGCTGACATTGACGGCAACGCGGAGTTTGCGGTGACAGAGGACAGCGTTGCCATGGACTACCAACCCAGCGGCGAGAGCGAACAGGTGGAAAACCCGCTGAACGGAGACGCACTGATCGGGCGCATTGAGCATCTGGACCCGCCCTATGATTGGACCCGGAGGCCACCGGCCAGACCATTTTTTGAGAATTTCGTCACGGAGCTGGTAGAGGGCGGACGGGCGGAGGAAACGCTGGTGCGGGCCATGAACCAACAGGACGCGGAATTACAGATCGAAGCCAACGGCTACACGGGCCGGGAGGGTGACGAAGGATATTGAGTAAAGGTAGGGCGGTGAAGCATGGCAAAAATTATCTTTAAAGGCGTACCCGATTTTACAGAGGTCCGGGCGGAGATCGCGAAGCTAAAGCAGGAGGTAGCGTCGGTTTCCTCCACGAAGGTAAACCTGAACGGCACAACGCAGGGGTTGAACGGCGCGGCCAATGCCGCCGGGAAGCTGGCGGGGAATTTGCAGAAGGTCTCCACCACCTTTGACGCAAACGGGCAGGCCACGCGGAAGGTGCAGGATTTCTCCGCACGGCTGGGCGAGACCACCCGCGTGGTGGCGACGCTGAACAGGGAGACGGGGGAACTGGCCGTGACCCAGCAGACCGTGACCCGGAACTACCGCCAACAGACGCAAGCGGAGGAGAAAGCCGCTGCCGCAGACCTGAAAGCCACCCGGCAAGCTAACGCCTATTTACAGCAGCAGGCCAGAGCAGCGCAGAACACCCCTTATAATCCCACATCAATCCAGCGGCAGATCGAAGGCATGGTGGGCATCGGGAATGCCGCTAAGAGTGCGGCGGACAGCGCCGGCGTATTTGAAAGAGCGTTTTTGAACACCTCCGATAAGGTCCAGAAGGGCACGAAGGAGATGACCGAGAAAACCAACCTGTTAGGGGACAGTTTTACACACGTCTACCTGAAAATGCTTCAATGGCAGGTGATGGGCACCATCGTCTCCAAGACCATTGGGGCTTTCCGGGACGCCATTTCCACCATGAAGGCCGTGGACGATGAGATGGTGACGGTCCGCAAGGTAACTGGCTTTACAGCAGAGCAGATGGAGGAACTGCGGGACCGTGCCTATGAGACGGCATCGGCCTACGGCGAAGCGGCGGACGAATATCTGAACTCCGTGGCGGCGTTTGCCCGTGCCGGTTATGGCGAACAGGCGGACGCACTGGCGGAGCTGGCCACCAAGACAAAACTGGTGGGCGACACCAACGCGGAAACGGCACAGCAGTTCTTACTGTCCGTGGATGCGGCGTATCAGTACAAGGGCAACATTGAAGCCCTGACCAAGGTACTGGACGGCGCCAACGAGATCGACAACAAGTACGCCACCAGCATCGAAAAGCTGGCGGAAGGCTTGGGAACCGTTGCCCCGGTGGCGGCACAGGCCCATGTGGGCATTGACGAGCTGACGGCGGCTATCGGTACGATCACCGCCGTGACCCAGCGGAGCGGCAGCGAAGCGGCCCGTGCGTTCCGGGCACTGGTGCTGAACATCGTGGGGGACACGAAAACCGAGATCGACGAGGGCGTGACGTGGACCACCGGGGAGATCGCCGGGTTAAAGGACGTGATCCGGGAGTACGCCCCGGCTGCGTATGAAGCGGCCAAGGCCACCGGCGAGGTCATTGACCCCATGGAAGCCATCGGGGGCCTTGCCCAGAGCATGAAAGACGGGCTGCTGACCGAACAAAAGCTGATGGAGATGGTCAGCGACATCGGCGGCAAGCTGCGGACGAGCCAGCTGCTGGCCCTGATCCAGAACTGGGATATGTACCAGTCCATGCTGAAGGACTACGCCAACGCCGTAGGCAGCGCGGACAAGGAAGTTGAAAACGCGCTGGACAGCTGGACCCGCAAAACCAACATTCTGAAAAACGAATGGACGGAGTTCATTCAAAGCATGGTGAGCACCGACACCGTTAAGGGCGGGCTGGACGCGCTGATCGGCGCGGTGGAAGTCCTGAACACGGACCTTGGCCACGCGGTAGTGACTGCCGGGGCGGTGTCGCTGGGGCTGATAGGGATTCAAGCGGCGGCAAAGGGAACGGCGGCGGCGTTTACAAAGCTGTCGGCGGCGGGGATCGCCATGAACCCGTGGATCGTAGCGATCGGGTTGGCAGCAGGGGCGTTCAGCCTCGTGTGGGAGGCGACCGAAGATTCCCGCAAAAGTCTGGACGCCCTGAATACGGAGATTGAAAGCAGCAGCACCAAATTAGAGGAAAACAAGAAGCGGCTGGACGAGATCAACGCTACAAACTGGGCTGACCTTACCCCTGAAATACTCTCTGAACGGGACGCACTGGAGACGGAAAACGCTGAGCTTGAGCGGCAGATCCAAAAGTACAAGGATTTAGCGGAGGTCAAGGGAAGCCATGTAAACAATAATGGGACGATCAGTGTTCTTGGGTATCAGGCAAAGGCAAGCGGAACCGTATCCGAAGCAAGACGCACAGAAGGGACCGCCGGAGCTGATACAGGGCTAAGAACCTGGACGCAGAGCGCTGCCACGGCCAAGGAAGCGATAGACGCGGCGACAGCCTCACTTGAAAATGCCTATCAGGTCATGGATGGGACGATCGCGGCCACAACAAAGCGGACGCAAGTAACACTTGAAGGGGCTGACGCTTACAACTATCTGAAAAGCGCGGCAAATGATCTGATAACAACGCTGGATACCGAACACGCCCTGACTGCTGATGAAGTTCTTACGTATAATGACCTGATCAAGGTCATGCCCAAATACATTAACTATTTGGCAGAAAACGGAGAGCAAACCGGGGAACTAAAACAGTTGCTTGATCTCCTGACTGCGGCGTATTCCAACGCTGCGGAAGCGGCAAAGGAAACGGCTGACGCTACGGCAAGCGCCGGGGATAAAGCAGGCACGGCGGCGGGCAAGTACGGAAGTCTGGCGGAGATGGTGGATGAAGTCTCCGCAAGGTATAACGTTCTAAAAACCGCACAGGACGAAACGAACCAGACCGGCGTAGTCTCCGCCAATACGCTCTCTACCATGTTGACCAAGTACCCGGAACTGATGGGCTATTTGGAGCAGACGAAGGACGGGTACAAGCTCACCAAGGGGTCCTTGGAGGACTACATTGAGGCGCAGGAGACAGAGTGCCGGGTGGCGCTGGCGGATGCGAAGTCCGCCGCGGAAAGCGTGCTCACGCAGGAGGTTCAAAAGGCACTCGGCTATGACATGACCACCGAGGCCATTTACGAACAGATCAAAGCTATGCAGGCCCTCGCGGGAACGGCTGGGCACGATCAGCTATCCGGGTACCGGCGGACGCTTCGCATGAAGGGCGTGCCGGAAAGCCAAATTGACGCGTTATTCGGAGGCGTCTCTGATTTTGACGCCATGAAGAAAATGGAGGAACGGCTTGCCGCTTTAGGGAATATTAAAGTTGGCAGCGTGTCCACCTCGAAATCGTCCACGGGGAAGTCTGAGAAGGACGCAGAACTGGAACGGTTGAAGGACATCGTATCCCTGCGGAAGTCGGAACTCTCCCTCATGCAGGAGCGTGGGGACAGCACGGCGGACCAGATCGACAAGATGCGGCAGATCCAAGCGGCGCTCCACGCACAGGCGGAGTATATGCGGCGGATCGGGGCCAGTCAGTCGGACATCAACGCCCTTTCCACGGAGCACTGGAAAATCACCAAGCAGATCAAGGAGCTGCAAGAGGATCTTTGGGACGAACTGGAAGATGCCGTCAACAAAAAACTGGAAGAGGCAGAGGAAGCACGGGACAAGCAGACAGCCGCCATTGACAAGCAGATCGCCGCGCTGAAGGACGCAAAGGAGGCCGAGGACGAATCCCTCAAGCTGGAACAACTGAAAGCGGACGTGCTGGAAAAGCAGAACGCGTTGCTGGAAGCCCAGAAGGAACGGACGGTACGGGTATTCAACGCCGCAACCGGACAGTGGGAGTGGGAAGCCAACGCCTCGTCCGTGAAGTCCGCGCAGGACGCCTATGATAAGGCCAAGGAGGACTTGGCGGAGTACGAGCGGGAGTTGGCCCTTCAGCGGGAAATTGACGAGCTGGAAGCCAAGAAAACCCTGATCGAAGAAACCTACAACACCCTGAAGGCCGAGTGGAAGCGGATCACGGACAGTTTGCAAAGCCCCACCCGGACGATCGGTGATATTCTCAGCGACATTGCCAGAAACGGAACGCTTAAAATGCGGCAGCAGGTGGAGGAGGTCAACACCCTGCTGGGCAAGCTGAACCAGTATATCGCAGGGACGGTGAACGGCGGGCAGGCCCCCGGACAGCCGGGAGAGGTTCCCGGAACGGCAGGCGCAAACGGGAGCACCGGCGGATACTATTTCGACTTCAACAAGAATCCCGGCGGCGGCTGGACGCAGACGGAAATGGACGAGGGATTCAAAAACAGCGGTTCTTCTTCCTCTTCTTCCGGCTGGCAGTTGGCAGATGGCAGCTCCGCAAACCTGAACTACAAGGACACAACGCCGGTGGGGAACGGCACAAAACCGCAATACAAAGGACCGGACATGAGCCGGGACGAAAAACTGGCGGGGAAAACTGTTGAGAAAAACGGGTATGTGATCACTTATGACGAGAACGGCTACGCCAAGAGGGCCATCAATGTACATCAAGGCGCAGCCGGGTCAAAGCTGTCCGGCAAGTATGACAAGGTGGATGCGGACGGCAACAAGATGCACTACACGGGCTTCAACAAGGACATCGACTACTTGCTTGCCATCAAGCAGGCCAAGGAAGCCGGGCTGGGCGAAGGGGCTATCAAGCAGCTGGAAACGGAGCGGCAAAATAAGATCAATGCCTTATACGGCGGCAAGGACCCGGCCAAAAAGTACGATTCCGGCGGCGTTTTGAAAGGGCTGGGGGGCATCAAGGCCACCAGCCGGGATGAGATCGTGATCCCGCCGCTGCTGGCGGAGAAGATGCTGGAACCCAGTGCGGACAGCACGTTCCAGAAGCGCATGGGCGAGCTTGGATGGCTGTACGGCGCGGCGGAGCGGGGAAGCGCAATGCCGGGCAAGACGGTAATGAGCCGCACCAGCTATGACCACTACGGAGACAGTTACAGTGTGAACGGCGTTCAGATCGGGGCGGAGGCGGCAAACCGCCTGACGTTCGCACAGGTCATGCAGGCATTGAACCACGGGGCCGGGAACTTGGGCCTCTATAAACATTAAGGGAGGCGGGCGCATGGCATTATTCCAACCAACGAATATTTATCCATCGTCCCTTGGGGAACTGGGAAACGGCACGGTGGATATCACAAAGCCGCTGGCGGTGAGTTGGCAGGTGAACGGCAACTCCGCCATGGCCGCATTTTCCCTGACCATCTGCAAAAATGACACAGATTCCACACAGGTATATACCACCGGGAAGCTGACGGAGGGGTGCCCTTTCTACGGGACGGACTACGCCGGGAACACCGTATTATTCGCCTACACCATTCCGGCTGACGCACTGAGCGGGGCCGGAATGGTGAACGGACAGCAATACAAGCTCATTATCAGGCAATGGTGGGGGGAGACGGACGCGGAAAGCGTGACCCAAAGGAGTGCGGCGGTGTTTCTGACCCGGACAGCTCCGGTATTGGCCGTGACCGCCATTCCCTCGCCGCTGACGGTGCGGAAGCACACCTTTACGGCCACCTATACGCAGGCGCAGGGCGACGCGCTGAACTGGGTGCGGTGGACGCTGCGGGCGGCGGACCGAAAAACCATTCTCTATGACAGCGGACGCATTTACGGCACGGCGGAGCTGCGGATGACGTATGACGGCCTGTTTTCGGGTACGGATTACGAGATCCGCTGTCAGGCGCAGACGGAGAACGGCGTACAGGCAGACACCGGCTGGGTGAGCTTTCAGGTGAACTACGACACGCCTTCGCCCACCGGCGCTGTGGAAGTTTGCCCAAGCCGGAAAAAATCCGGTATCCGGGTGACATGGCCGGGCCTGTACGATGTGCCGGGAAGAACGAAGGGTGCAGCCGAAATCCAGAACGGCAGAATGGAAGTGGGTGAGGGCGGCAGCGTTATTTGGGACCAGGTGACGGGAAAGCCCATGAATTATCCACACCCATGGAGCCTTGTGTGGTCGGGGCAGGTAGACGTAACCTTTGACAATCCCATCCTGACCATTGGACTGGACGGCGGCAGCGCCGTTATAACGCTTGGGAAATCCGGCATTGTTGTTACCATAGACGGAAACGTTGTGTGGCAGCACGATCTTACATTTGGCACAGAACTTTTGCAGCTTCTCAGCTCCGATGAGTGGAAGATCGTGCTTGCCGGGAACAGGATCGTGATCGGTCGGGCAACAGCAGCGTGGAACGCCGTATATCCGTCAACGACTCTGTATCCCCGTCCAGGTCTATATCCTGGCAAGCCTCTTTTTGGCGTGTGGCTAACTTATCGGCCTGACGTGGACATTCCTCTGAGCGGCCGCTTTATCACATCCCTGACGCTGGGCGACGTACAGTCCTGCGACTATCTGTGGGTGACGGGAGAAACCCTGTCGCAAAGCATGATAGAGACCATCACAGATCATAATACGGATTGGAAACCGGGCGAATTTTCCGGGAATACGATGTTCCAAACGAATTTCGCCGGTGGCAGTTTGCAGGCGGGCAATATGCAATTTGCCAGCACGTTGACCGGCTTTGCCATTTACCGCTACCACGAGGGAGAAGATACGCTGGAGCTGGTGGCACAGGCCCCGGCTTCGCAGCGGTCCCTCTGGGACTGCAAGGCGCTGTCTCAGGAGACGTACCGCTACTATATATTCGGCCTCATGCAGACGGAGGATGGCAAGGAACCCGTGGCCGCAAACGCACTGGTCTCCCAGCCGGTGACACCGATTTTCTGGGATTGGACGGTGTTGCGGTGCACGAAGGACGCAGGGGGCACTTACCACCCGGCGGAGATTTTCCGCTTCAGCCTGAACGTATCCAGCGGGGAGATTGGCAACAACAACAGCCCCGGAATCCTGGACAACTTCTCCCGCTATCCAACGGTGCAAAGCTCTCCCAGCAATTACTGCTCAGGGACGCTCTCAGCGGCCATAGGGCACGTTCTGGCAAGCGGGGAGTACAAGGATACCAACGCCGTGCGAAACGCCGTGTACGCCCTCTCAACCACGCAGGACGCCCTGTTTTTGAAAAACCGGCGGGGAGACCTGTGGCAGATCCGGGCGGGCGGAGCCATTTCCATGAGCACCATGGACGGGAGCTGCCAGCAGGTGCAGACGGTGACGCTGCCGTGGGTGGAGATCGGGTCTGTGGATAATACACAGATCCTGATCGCACCGGACGATGCTCTATTTTCGTAGCTAAGGAGGCGAAGCGGATATGACTCAGGCGGAACGGATGAACGATTACCGCAATATGCTGCGCCGGCCTTTTACCAAGCTATGCCGCCTCCGGTTTTTACAGCCGGACGGCTCCACAGCCTTTGCATTGGACAACAACCCAACGGGGCGCTTTGCCGGGGCGTTTATCGCGGACGGGAGCCTGTCCGTGAATCTGAACAACGGCCAGCGGCGGACGGCCTCGGTGACGCTGGCGAATCTGGACGGCGCGTTCGATTACAACATCAACCGGGTGTGGTTCGGGAACCGGATCGCACTGGATGAGGGGCTTGTGCTCAGCGACGGCACGGACTTTTACATCCAACAGGGGGTCTTTCTGGTAAAGGACCCGGTGGAGACGCTGGAACCGGCCAAGCGGACGGCACAGTACGACCTGGTGGATAAATGGGCGGACCTGGACGGAACGCTTTTCGGCTATCTGGAAAGCACATACGAGGTGCGGACGGGGACCAACGTATTTGCCCCCATTGCTGCGTTGCTGAAGCTGGACCGGGGGAACGGAGAACTGGTGGACAATGTGGCCCCGGTATTCACGGAATACTACAACGGCAAGACGCAGCAGTTGGCAGACGGGTCCACGGCCAAGCTGACGGATGCGCCCTACACCCTGCGTGTGGACAGCGACAACGGAAGCTATGCGGACGTATGCCTCGGCCTTGCGGAAATGCTGGCGGCGTGGATCGGGTACGATGCGTCCGGGGCGCTGCGGATCGACCCCTCGCAGGATGATATTCTGGATAGCGACAAGCCGCTGGCGTGGCAGTTCTCCCAAAATGAGGCGGAGCTGCTGGGAGCGGCGTACACGGAGAAGAACACGGAGGTCTACAACGACTTCATTGTGATCGGGGAAGCCGTGAACAACAGCCCGCAGGTGGCGGCGCGGGCACAGAACATTGACCCGGCCAGCAGCACGAACGTAAATCGGATCGGGCGCAAGACGGTGCGCTACCGGGCAGCGGGATATTCCACGAAACGACAGTGCGAGGATTTGGCGGTATGGAAACTGAAACGGTCTGCGGTCCTGCACAAGTCCGTCTCGGTTTCGTGCAGTCAGATTTTACATTTGAACGAAAATGACCTCATTTCCATCGTGCGCAACGACAAGCCGGGGTCTCCGGTGGAGCGGCATCTGGTGCAGGGGTTCACAAGGCCCCTGACATGGAGCGGTCCCATGCAGATTTCCGCCGTGTCGGTCCAGGATTTCCCCACGGCCACCGTGACGGGGTGGCCTGCATGAACTGCGTAAATCAGCCCCAACGGGGCGTTGTCTCAAAGGGAGGAATTTTTATGAAAGAGCACCGCTGCGGAAAACCGGCTATTTCTTTTTCTGAGGGAGGGCGGACGTAATGGCATACGAGAAAACCATCTGGAAAAACAACAGCGAACCGGCTCTGGACGCAGAGCATCTGAACAAGATCGAAAACGGCATTGCAAACTCTGCCCCCGGTGGGTTCGGGCTGGGGGGCAACGCAAAGATTTTAACTGCGTCCGACGACCTGAATACCATTTGGCGGTCTGGCTGGTACGCATGGGATACTCCACCGAAAAATGCACCAACCGTCAGCGGGACACCCATTTCATATTGCTCTATGATCGTGCTGAATAAGGGCGGCGATTATAACCGGCATCAAATCGTCTATACGTTTGAGGGCTATGAACTGCACCGAAGCAGTGCGGAAACGATTGGGGAATGGGAATGGGTCAATCCACCCATGTTAACAAGCGTAGAATACCGCACAACGGAGCGGTATAACGGGAAAGCCGTATACAAGATGCTGGACGCGGACGGCCTTGTGAAGTGGCGCGTAGACGGTGAAGAAGCCTGGCGTTACGGCGGGGGGCTTACGTATGTGGTCGGGCTGCCGGTGGCGCTGACGCTCACCGGCTGGGACCCTGACGCGCAGGGAACGACTTACGAGCTGGAAGTCAAGGGCTACAAGATCGGCGCGGGCGGCGTACAGCTGGGCCTGCCCTCCGATTCCTCCACCGTCAACACGCAGGCGGTAGTGGCGGCGGCGCTGACCATCGTAAACACCGCTGTTTATGCTCCGAACAAGAATACAAACACGGCGGGATACACTATCATTACCATCTCCGCCGTGACCGCGCCAAGCCGGGATCTGACCGTTGCCATCTTCGGGCTGGTGGAGGCGGAGCGTGTCACGGTGACGGAAGCCGCCGTTGGGGGCGTTACCGCGCCTGTCGTTGGTGAAAAGCCTGTGACGGCGATCACGGATGGCAAGCAGTTCACCGGCACGGTCACATGGTCGCCGGAGGTATCTACATTCGCCGCGTCCACAGTTTACACGGCCACCATCACGCTGACGCCGAAGGTGGGCTACAAGCTGGACGGCGTGGCGGCGAACTTCTTTACGGTCGCCGGTGCGACCAGCGTCAGCAACGAGGCGAACAGCGGCGTTGTGACCGCTGTGTTCCCGGCCACAAAGGAGGCGGCGGCATGAATGAGCTGAACCACGTTGCGGTGATCGCCGACGGAAACGGACGCTGGGCAGAGCGGCGGGGTTTGGAGCGCTCCGCCGGGCACGAGCAGGGCCTGAACAAGGTGGAGGACATGATGCACTGGTGCGTGGACATGGGCATCCCGGCCCTGTCCGTCTACTGCTTTTCGTGGGAGAACTGGAGCCGTCCCAAGGAGGAAGTGGACGCGCTCTTTTCCATGGCGAACCGGTACTTTGAACGGTATCGGGAATTTGTGGAAAATAACATCCGCGTCCTCATTTCCGGGACGGACAAGCGCGTTCCGCCTGAGAGTATCGAAAAAATGGAGCGCATCCAGCGGGAGACCGCCCATTGCGACGGGCTGACGCTGAATCTCTGCTGCAACTACTCCGGGCGAATGGAGATCGTGGACGCCATTGCCAAGGGCGCGCGGACGGAGGAGGAGATCACGGCGGCGCTGTATCAAAACCTGCCGGAGCCTGACCTCATCATCCGCACGGGCGGCTTTCAGCGGCTCTCCAATTTCCTGCTTTGGCAGTCCGTCTATTCAGAACTTTACTTCACCGAAACGCTGTTCCCGGACTTTTCCCTTGGGGAGTTCCGCCACGCGGTGAAGCGGTACGGCGGCATCAGAAGAAAGCGGGGCGGGGTATGAGCTACACATCCAATCAGTACAAGTACCTGCTGATAAAGCGGCTCCAGCGGCATTTTTCCATGGCACTCGCTTACGACAGGGCGTACACCCAGACCTTCTTCTGGGAGCTGTTTGACGATTCCGTGACCGTCACAGAGGAAGTGTACAACAGATTCTGCGACCGAATGGACGAAGGGCTGGTACTTTGCGCGAAGAATGGGTGGTATTCCTGCTCTGACATCCCCAAGAATGTTGTCAATGAACAAGGGCTTTTATTGGCTGATGTGTTCGCGACGATCGGCATTACACTGGAGGTCACGGTAAACGGTTCTGATGGAAATGCAAAATTTACAAAACAAGACGGAACAGTTATGACCTATACCGTTGGTCTCGCTAGCAACATCTGCTGCATCAACTCCGTAGCGGGTACGGAGTACTACTATGCCGTAGCGTCCGCTCCCGCCTATAATATGCAGGGGATGGACGTGCCGCAGGAAGTGGGAAATCCGAAGATCGCGGGTCTTGGGACCTATTGGAGCTACAACGCGGATACGAAAACAGTGACGATCTCCGGCGACGGGGCCTACGCCGGCGCAACGAATGACGCGCAGCTTGGCAGCGGGCCGTATACCACGGTGATCGTGGGGGCGAATGTTTCCCGACTGCTGAATAGGTGTATCATAAACGGAGTGACGGTTCTGGTGCTGCTCCAGCCGAAGGATGGCAGCATCATCATCGACTCAGGATTTAACATCCGCAGCAATGACAAAAAGCTGGACGTTTACACGGACTGCGCCGCCGCCATCGAAGCGCTGAAAGCGGTGAGTAATCCGGAGAGCATCACCGTGCACAGCCTTTCGGAATGGGGGGGGTGAGGCCATGGCAGCGGCGGTAATTGGGCTGAACTGGATCGATCTCATTTGCACGCTCTGGGCGCTGCGCATGGGCTGCGTGGAGCTGAACCCGCTGATGCGGAGCGTTCCGGTGATGCTGTGGCACAAGGCTGCTGCCATTCCCGCGCTGGTGCTGTGGCTCAAGCACTGTGGAACAAGGGAAGCGCAGCGGGGTTTAGCGCTGTGCGCGGGCGTGTACGGCGCGATCTGCGTGTGGCACGCAATCGGGCTGATCTGGATATTCGGCTGAAAAGCGGCATAGTGGAATCAAAACAAGAAAAGGCGCGTCCAGTTCGGACACGCCTTTTCTCTTGCTGTAATTGTTCTTGAGTATATTTCAATCCACGGGGAACAGGATCGCGTTCCCATCGGCTGTGAGCGCCTCCCACATCCGACAACGCCAATATAGCACAAGGGCGCTTTTTTGTCAAGGCGGAGAAAATAGCATCATGCCAGAAGCATTTCCAGTTTGTCGGCGCTGCGCTTTGCTTGCAGGTCCCGCTCGGCAAAGACCTTCTTGGCGCTTTTCCGCCCGGAACGATCCATGAGCCGCCCGGAATAACGCTGGGTGGTGATGGGGCTGGAATGGCCCAATTTGGCTTGCAGTTCATTTTCGGGCATACCAGAATTAAGGTCCAATCGGGAGCCGACGTGGCGGAGATCGTGGCTGCGGATGTCAGGAACGCCGGTGACGGAGCGGACGTGGCGCTCCACCAGCTCCGAAAGCCACTGTTTTGTGCCGGCCTTCCATTCGCCGGAACGGAGGGTTCCGAACAGGGGGGCGGTATCCGGGAGATCGTCCGGGCGGATGCCGCTGGCGAGGTAATGGCGGAGGGCGATCACGGCAATGTCGGGCAGGTCCACCACCCGGAATTTATCGCCCTTGCCGTGTTCCACGCGGAGGGCGGCGTCCTCCAAGTCGATGTCCGCCGGGGTCAAGGCCCGCAGTTCGGCGTTGCGCAGTTCCGTGGTCAGCAAGAGGATCACGATGGCGTAATTCCGGGGCCAGTTCTCCGGGTGGGTGGTGCGGACGGGGGAATCCCGCCAAAGTTTGCAGACCTGCTCATCGGTGAGAAGCACGTCATAGGGGCGGCGCTCGAGCTTGCGAAGAGAGGGCATGAGGTAAAGGGAAACGGGGTTTTGCGTGTAAAACCGTTCCTCGCCCAGTTCCGGGGAGCTGGCATAGGTGAAGAAGGAGCGGAGGACCACCAAATGATACCGGACGGAGACAGGAGAGAGGCCCCGGTCAAAGAGGTGATCTCGGTAGGCTTGCATGGTGGTGAAGGTGGGTTCCTCGGTGGAAAGGCCGCTTTCCACGAGGAAGGAATAGAAGCTGTTTGTGACGGCGGCGTAGGCGGTGACGGTGCGCTCCGCCGCACCGCTGGCCTGCACGTTGCGGAGCCATGAGTCTAAGGCCGACATGACCCGGCGCTCCTGCGCAGAGGTTCTTCCCATAAAATCAGTCCTTTCCTAAAATTTGAAGGGAGGGGCGGTCAAGCCCCGGCCTTGCAAAACTCCGCTTTGATGGCGATTTCCACGCCGTATTTATCCACATAGATATAGTCCACGATGAAATCTCCGTAGGCGGCTATATCCAGTTTGTTATTGGGGTTGATGTTGGTGGTAAGGCCGTTGGCGGACACGCAGAGTTTTTCGCAGCGGTCGTCCTCATCATTAGGGCCAAGTTGAAACAGGGGCAGAAGTTCTTTGATGGTCAGCATGGATGTTTCCTCCTGAATGTGTGTAAAAATATAGAAAGGTCAAGCGTTTTTGGCGGCGGTAAATTCCAGCGTCCGGCGGCGCAGGATGCCGATGAAGATGGAGCGGAGCTTTTTGTCCTGAGAAATGATGGTAAGTTTCGTGACGGCTCTGCATTGGGTGGCGGTAGCGCCCGCCGCTTTCATACGGTTTTTCAGCCGGGTCAAACGCTGTTGGAGATCGCAGCCGGATTCACGTTCCAGTTCCTCATAGAGTTCCCGGCGGAACATCTGGTGGTTGAGACAGAAATGCTCAACTAAGGCGTTGATGGTATGGTTGGCACTCTCCTGCCAGTTATCGCCGGAGGAAATGGGAGCGACATAAGCGGCTGTGACCTTATCCATTGTATCAGAATTGCGCTGAACCTTTAAGTCCAGTTCGTCTTGCCGATTTTCAACAGCCACAAGCCGCTGTTCCTGCTCCACCAAAAGGCGGGCCTGTTCCAAAAGCTGCTGGGCGGGGGAGAGGGGGCGAGAAATCGTCTGGCGCATTTTCTCAAAGGCGGTGACATAAGCGGCGGTGAACAGGACACCCTTTTCACCGGTCATTTTGTTAGCTACCATGTCACAGCCCTTTTTTGTGAGAAGATAGCAGGGGAGAGTGCGCCCGGTGCTGTCGGTGTAAGTGTCCGGGATGAAAAAGTCACTCAATCCAAAGTTGGATTCAGTGGAATTTTCAAGAATTTCCACATAGTTGTGGATGTCGCGCATGAGATGGGCGTGCTGCTTGCCGACCATTTGGGCCACCTCACGGCTGTCAACGGTTTCCACGCCATTGTGGGTAATAACTTGCAATTCTTGCATAAATAAAACTCCTTTCAAATGGTCTTGATACTTCCATTATCCCACAGCCCTCCAAGAGGGTTTTTGACAGGTTTTACGAGGGTTTTTCGCTGTCGGTTGGGATAATGGGTGTTGACCTTCCGAAAGAAGTGTAGTAGAATATTTACAGACTTCCGAAAGGTTGTTGTGATACCGTTACGCTGTCCGTCCGCCAAGATAGAGCAGTGTAGCGGTATTTTATTTTTGGCTATTGATGTCGGCAAGGATAAGCCCGATTATATAGTCCTTTAGGGTTTTTCCCTCTTGTGCGAGTTTAACCTTGATCGTCCGATAAAGTTCTTCGTCTACCTTGAAGCCAATATTTCGCTCGGACACAATAGCACCCCCTTTCCACGATTACAGTATAACACGATTACACGATAAGTCAAGAGGGGAATTTACATTTCTTAAAGGGACGGTTTTATGGCAAGAGGACAGCGGTTCCGAAACAACGCAAGGCGGGAGTTTAACCGGTACTGGCGAAACAAACAAAAGCAGAAAGCAATGAGGGCGCGGGAGACAACGCAAGGGGAACCGGAAAAACCCATTGACTACGAACGAGTGGAGAAAAATATTGTATCCGCTATTTGGGCGGTAATCCTCTTTTTGATTTTTGCGATTTTGGGGACAACTAAATGAAAAGACCACCCGGGGAGGGGTGGCCTTTTGCGGCTAATGAAGGTTGAGAAGTTCTTTTTTCTTTTGAGAATATTCGTCTTCCGTGATGATGCCTTTTTCTTTTAATGAAAAGAGCTGTTCCAACTCCGCATAGCGGTCTGTGGAGGAAGCAGCAAGTGGTTCTTCAGTTTGTGCGTAGGAATTGGCTTTTATGTAGGCAAACTGCGCGGTAATTTCCCGTGTTATAGCAAAGGCATATTTCCGTTCGGTTTCCGTGCTTTTCTCTCCGCCGGGGAGCAGATTAAGCCGAAGGAGAGGTGTTTGCGGGTCATTCACTGTGATGTCCATAAAGAAATCCGAACAGGTCTCTTTCACTTCTTTAGAGGCAGATGCCCCGGCAGCCGCACCGACAGCGCCGAACAGGATACCTCCAAGAATCGCTTCAGATACATTCCCGGAAACCACACTCTTTCCGTCTTTGCAGATGTCATAACCAATGAGGTTGTCAAAATCGTAAAGATAAAAGGCTTTCTGTGAGGGGAGAACTACCGACCATTTTTTATGCTGGTCATCAATAGCAATGGAGAAATCTCCGCCAGCGTCCCGAATTTCCCGGGAAACGGTAAACTCATCTTGATTTTGCAGGGTATCGGCTATGAATTGGTTTTGTGCGGAGACACGAGAATCAAATTCATCAGAGGATTGCTTCCGATTTAGTGCGTTCGTTCCATTTATGCAGATCGTGATTGCAAGGGCAATGCCCCAAGCTATAAGGCCCATGCTAATCTCACCGCCTGCATATAAAGCAAGAACGGTTGGGATTCCCCAAGTGGCAGCGTAAACGCCGCACCCAACATTATGTGCGGCCATCGCCCGGTCCCGTCGGCTGTTAAGTACGCCTTTTTCAAGATCGTTAGAAAGGTTATCCATACAAAAATCCTCCCAATTTCTGATACTCTGACCATATCGCATTTTGAAGCAGAAGTCAAGCGTTACGGTCTGGCACCGCGTCTCAGGGGGTAGGGGTCAGACGGCGGAGATTTTCCACGGCGCTGACGATCAGAGGGACTGCGCCCAGCACATCATCCTCCGTGACGGTATAGGGGAGAGTGAAACGGACGGCGGAGCGGGCGCGGTTGGCGGGGTAGCCCATGGCCCGGAGGACATAGCTGCCGTCAGCCTCCCCGCTGGTACAGGCGGAGCCGGAGGAAGCGTACACGCCCTCCGCAGACAGGGCCATGACAAGGGCCTGAGATTCCACGCCAAGGAAAGAAAGGTTGGCGTTGCCGGGGAGCCGGAGAAGCACGTCACCGGGGGTATAGGGGCCGTTGACATAGGTATCCGGGACGAACCTCAACAAATAGGAAATCAGCAGGTCGCGGCAACGGGCGATCCGCTTCATGTCGGAGAGCATATTGCCCATGCGGTCATGGAGGGCCGCTGCCATAGCGCAGGCGAGGGCCACGCTTTCGGTGCCGCCGCGCTTGCCCCATTCCTGACCTCCGCCGCGGATCATGGAAAGCAGGGGCGCGTCTTTCTTGACAATCAGACAGCCGATGCCGGAAATCCCGCCGAACTTGTGTGCGCCAAAAGCCAGATAGTCCACGCCAAGGGCCTTGAAGTCCACGGGAATCTGGCCAACAGCCGCGGTCGCGTCACAGGCGAACAAAGCGTTGTGGGCGTTACGCCGAATGGAGTGGATGTCGAAAATCTCGCCGGTCTCATTGTTGGCCATCATGTGGGTGAGGCCGGGGCGGTCCGTGCGGTGGGGATGATCCACGGGGGGATATTCCAGAACGGCGTGGTGCTCGTAACGGCGGGGGTAGGTCAGCTTGCCGGTGTAGGCGCTCAGGCTTTCCATCATCCAGTTACAGGCTTCCGTTGCTCCGCTGGTGAAGTAAACTTCCTCCGGGAGACAATTCAGGTCCTGGGCGATGGAGGCGCGGGCTTCCTCCAAGGCGATCTTTGCGGCAACGCCGCAGGCGTGAAGGGCGCTGGGGTTGCCAAGGGGCAGGGCCGCTTGAAAAGCGTCCAGAGCGGCGGGGGAGGGCGGCTCGTGGGCCGCCGCGTCGAAATAGTAGGTTTTGAGCATGGGTGTGGCCTCCTTTTGTGACGCTTTTGTCAAGCCGACCACTGGGGCGGCTTTGCTTTTTGACTTGAGACTAACTTGCAACAAACTTAGGACTAACTTGGGACTTGCTTAGAGGTTCTGGAACGTGGCGTCGAACATCACAACGCCGTTGGATAGGTCGGAGTAGGGGATGCCCACCCAGACAGACTGTCCGGCGGTGAGACCGGAGAGGGACGAGGCGTAGGGCAGATTTAGCACGGTATCGTCAAAGGGGAGCTGGACGGCCACGGTTCCGCCGCTGGGGACGGCCTTTACGGTGGCCTTTTCCAGACGGAGGCAGGAGCGGGTAGCGTCCGCCACTTTGGGCTGGAAGTAGTTATTCCAGAGGCTATCAGCCAGCGCTTTCACGTCGGCGTTTGGATTACTCATGCAGAACACCTCGTTATTCTGCGCCGGTCAGACGGGCCTCCACCAGCTTCATTCCCCGGCTTTCCAGATAGGAGACCAGGAGCAGGCGGGCGGCTTCCTCGCTTTCGGCGTCAACGGTATGATCGAACATCCGCAGCTCTCCCGCCTTGGTCTCGGCGGTGACGCTGAAGGCGAAGTCCCGGCGGGTGACATTGGTTTTCAAGTTCATGTGGTTTCCTCCGTGATCCAAATTTCAGAGACGGTAAAGGTGAAGCAGATGCCCCGGTCCGTCTTGTCCGTCTGCACAGTGTCGCACTGGCAGAAGAGGAAGGAGAGGGCCTGCCGGATGGTGGAATTAAGGACCACAAGGGGCGTGGGAAATTCCAGCGCAACGGAGGCGTTCTCCCGGTTCTCATGAGGCGGCTGGTCCAGCAAGCGGACCTGGGGAACCAGACGGTCGATCTTCCCGGCGGCCTCCCGCAGGGCATTGTATCGGTTCATGGCGGTGGGGTTCATGATCTTCATTGTAAAATTCTCCTTTAGGCGTGCAATTCCTTTTTACAGAAAAATTATAGGCGCTTTTGCATGGAATGTCGAGTAAAAAAGGGAGGAACCTTTTCCAAAACGGAAACTGTTCCCCCTTTTTTTGGTATTGGTATGAGTATGGTCTTGATTAAAATTCTTGCGCTGACGGCCCCACAAGCGGCCTGAGAGATAAGAGAGAGGCGAGGGGCTAAAACTACCCCACGAAACTCAAAGAGCGCTTACAGGGCTTCTGTGGACGATTTACGAAATGGGGGTATCAGCCGTTCAGGGCGTCCTTCAGGGGCTTTGCAGGGCGGAACACCGCAACCGTCTTGGCGGGAAATTCCTTTTCCTCGCCGGTGCGGGGGTCTTTCCCCACCCGTGCTTCCCGGTGCTTCACGGCGAACTTGCCGAAGCCGGGGACTTTGACCTCACCGCCGTTCATCAGGGCTTCCTCAATGACGGTAAACGCGGTATCCGTCACCAAAGCGGCGTCATGCTTGGTGTGGCCGGAACGCTCCGCCACGGCGGCGATCAGTTCAGTCTTGTTCATGGGACATCCTCCTTTCTGAAAATTTCGATGGCAGGGATGGCTGGATTCGGACCAGCGCGTGAGGGAGTCAAAGTCCCTTGCCTTACCGCTTGGCTACACCCCTATGTTTGTCTGTCTTTCCAGACTGTCACCGCTGCGTGTCGGCTGCCTGCGGTTGGCCCCCATAGGTACACGTTTCTGTTGCCCTGCTGCGCCCATCTCCGGGCAACCCGTTTGTGAGTGTACTTCTCACGGCGCTGGATGTGGTGCAGACGGCAGGACTCGAACCTGCGACATTTTCATTATTGGCGAAATGCTCTTGCCTACTGAGCTACGTCTGCATATAGATGCCGGTCTTTCCCGGCGGTCATGTCGCTCAGATTCTCCGAGAATACCGTCCCGATAGCGGCTGTATCAACCCGCCGACTCCACTGCCAGATATGGAGGTTTCATGCCCACTACGGTTTATAGAGTAACTACCTCTTATGTGGGCGGGCATGGTGCAGACGGTTGGAGATGTCCCCAACTCCCCGCGTGATCGGCCGCGGCTTGGACGTCTGCATATGGGAGCCGGACTTTCCCGGCGGTCAGATCCTGTCCGTGTGCCGCTTTAGCCAGAGGATCATAGGCGCAATTACAACATCGGCACTTGAGGGGCTTACTTCAGGACTTCGCTTCACCCATTCGACTATCCCGCTAAAACGCTGCTCACTTGCGGTGTCCACGAAAAATTGGTGCAGATGGCCGGAGAGGTCCCCGGCTACCGGGTGGAAAGGACAAAAAGCACCGGTTGGACATCTGCATAGACCCGCCTTGTTTGCGCCATGGCGGATGATGTGGCGGCCCGTCTTTCCGGGCTGTCATACACATTCAGGAGGCTTTGCGATCCATGCAGGGCGCTGCCTTGCGCCCTTGGAGCGGATAATGGGAATCGAACCCACCTTCGCGGCTTGGGAAGCCGCCGTTCTGCCGATGAACTATATCCGCGTTGCTGCCCTGCCGGGGTTGCACCGGGGCACCGTTCCGAGAACGGCGAGCGTGTACTTACGGGCCACGCTTGGAAGGTAGGAGAATAACTACGTGCGGCGTCCGCGCCGCTGGTGAGCGAAACCGGAGTTGAACCGGAGAACAGACTGAATGGAAAAACCTGTTCACGCGGGAGATTAGGCCGCGCCGTGCCGCACGATTTTCGCCCATGCTGTTTTGGAGTTTGGCGGCTGCCGTTTTGGTAGGCCGGCAGCCGCCGTGCGTGAGGGAAGATAGAAAGATGGAAAGCAAGGGCGGCGTCTATCTCGCCCTTGATTTTATTATACGATACCCCTCCAAGGGGGTTTTTGACATTTAGGATTCCGGGGCCAAGGCAAAGCAAAGGTTACAGAAACAATCCAGCGGCGCTTCGGCGATTGGAACAAAGACCTGTTCCACGGTGCGGTGAGAATAAGAATCTGGAATCGCGCAAAACTGGCCTAACCAAGCCATTTTTAAGTATTGTTCACCGGCGTGTTCGCATATACATACCTGCTGCTTCGGGGGAACGAGGTTCGCGAGGATAAAAGATTGCAGACTGAACTTTTCAGACTTGGCGCTTTCTGCGGCTTCTTCCGTGTGCTTCAGCTCCATCGTAAGCCGTTCATTTTCGTTGAAAAGATGCCTGATGGTTGTTGACGCCTCCGTGCAGACGATAGACTCTCGGAAATCATGCGACTTTTCGGCAAGCGAAACAAGATCGTCAATCAATGCGTTGTACTTCATGGCTTTATACTCCAAGTGTTTCTCCTTTCTGCGCCGCTGTTCAGGCGGCGGCTTCGGCGGCCTTGCGGACAGGGCAGAGAATGCCTTCACCGTTGGCGGACCGGAAATAGATGGGGGTGATATAGGGCTTCTGTTCAGAGGTGAACGCTTCGCCGTCCGGGAACAGCTGAAGGAAGTCGATCAGATAGTTGGCATCGACGCTGGGGAGGCCGGGGCCGAAATCATAACTGGCTTTGAAGGTCTCGCCCCTGCGGCGGCACTTAGCGGCCCATTCCGCGCGGTCCGTTTTGATTTGCGCCCGAACCTTTGTCACAGTGGGAAGGGTGAGGCGCAGGGTGTTCTTGCGGATGGGGGCGATGATCTGCGCCAGGTTGAACCGGAAATCGTCCGCGCTGAGTTCCGGCGCGGCGGTCAGTTCCATGGGGCTGTTCAGACGGAAGCCGCGGTACCCGTCGCAGACGCACTGCTTGCCTTCCTCGTCGATCCAGAAGCCCTGTTCGGCGGGGCGGTGGCTGTCCGTTCGCACGGCTGCGTCGCAGATGCGGCGGGCAGCGGTAAAGGCGGAACGGTTGCCAGACTTGGCGGCAGCTTCCTCCACCAACGTGCGGCGGAGATCCTGTTCTAAGAAATACAGCTGGGGGATGGGGCCGACGGCTTTTTCCCATTCGTAGGGGTTTTTGCTGACGGCGTTATAAATGGCGGCTTCGTCCTCGTCCAGCGCGTGGACAATCTGCAAAACGCGGGTGAGGGCCTGTTCAGTGTTCAACATGGGTTGTACCTCCTATTTCACGTTGGACTTTTTTGCTCAGTCTGAGAATGGCATAATCGGATCTGCGGAAATTGCAAAAGTTTTCAGGGTCAGCGACTGTTTCGGGGAAAAGGTCGCACAGCAGTGCACACTCGATCAGCTGATCGGCATACGGATTTTCGCCATACCAATATCCACGGTCAAGCAAGCCTCCGGTTATTTGGCAGTTGACTGCGGCCTTCTTGACTTCGGCGATTTTTTCAGAATAAGTCATTTCTGCGTGGGCTTCCTTCTGCGCATTTATCGCGGCAGCCATGACCTCACAGACTACGTCTGCGAGGCACTTGCGGTAAAGGTCAACGCCGTATTTGTCGCGGATGGCATCGATTTTGTCCATGTCGAAAAGCTTGGTAAACGGTTCGTACTTGTGCGGGGTGGGAAGGCGCGCAGCGATAATCTCGTTTCTGCACTCCCAATATCCGGCGGTTTTCATGGTTGCGCTCCTTTCAACAGCAGGTCCAGAGGTTGATGCACTGGATCATTTCGGCGTAGGTCTTTGCGGTTAAAATTCTTTCGCGGTTACAGGCGATATATCCCGATCCAGTCAGGTATACGCCAAAGCCACGGTAGTTTTCGAGAAAGTACATAATATTCTCCTTTCTGTGCGGCTGTTCAGGCGTATAGGATCTTCGAGGTGCCGGGGACGCGGCACTGGATCGAACAATCCGGGGCGTTCTTTTTGTTCAGATCGATCCATGACTTCACGGCGGGGAGAAGATCGTCATTATAGACGGGCGCATAAACGAGGCGATTAAACAGCTCGCCGGTGTTCAGGCTCATGGGCTTATGCTGTTTGTCTCTGGGGCCTTTGAAGTAAACCATAAACATGGGGTTGTCCTTTCATGCCCTCGTACCTCCGGGGCGGGCTGTTCAGTTCTTAATTTCATTGTAGCAAGGTGTGCCAAGGGGGTTTTTGATGGCAGGCGGGGAAATCGCTTGACATTCGCCGCCAAATCTCTTATTTTGAAGGAAGAGAGAACAGAAGAAAGGTGGGGATGGACGGATGATGAATGACAAGATGCGGTTTGAGATAGAATACAACCGGAATTTGCGGTATACCCTGGGCGGCAGCACGGATCAGATCCTCTGGGGCGCCAGGGAATTTTCTAACTATACCATCAGCAAGAGACTTTTCTTCTTTTTACGGGAACACGCTCTGGAGATTCACAAGAAAGCGCCGGCACTATATGAGCGATATTTCACCGAAAAGACAGAGGGGGCACGGCTTTTGGAGTTGGCTGAAGCCGTTGAGAAACTGCGGATGGGGGACGAGACGGCAGCGCAGCCATATAGGGACCTCTCAGCGCTGGCAACGGAGGAAAAGCCGGTGCTGTTCTGGCTGACGGTGTTTTTCTGCTGGGCGTTTTTGCGGTTTTATCTGCGGGAAACGCCGTGGGAACCGGAAGAGGTTGAGGCCGGAATCTGCCGGATGATGGGGATGGAGGACCAGAAGGAAGCGATTTTCCTATATACCCACAAAATTCACCTGGCGTTTTTTGATCTGTTTCTTTCCATTGTGGAAGAAATGATTGCGGAGCCGATTACGATAACCGAAGCATTTCAAAGGCTGGCATAAACAACGCAGCGGATTCTCTTTGAGCCGCCCCGGAGTACCGGGGCGGTTTTCCTTTTAGTGGGACGGTGGGCGGCCTGTTCAGGCGATACCCAAAACGGAGCGGGCGGCGCGTTCGGCGTTGTCGGTGAGCTGGCGCTGCCATGCCTGATTTTTCGGAGACCACCGGAAGCCGTTTTGCTTTAAGGCGGTGCGGGTGTCGGCGTCTGGGATGGTGTCAAAGAGGATTTGCAGTCTGTTCAGGTCGATATTGCGGACGATCTGCCCACCGTCAAAGGCGGTGCCGGTCTGGGGCTGGGCGGCCTGCTGTTCTCTGCGGTCAAGCTCCGCGAGGCGCTGTTCTGTCCGCTCAATCTTGCCCCGGATGCTGGCCAGCTCGTAAGCGGGGAAGGGGGAGCCGTACTGGGAGATGGGGGAGCCGTCACCGGAGGCGAACACACCGGGGCGGGTCAGCCATGCGCGGTTTTTCTCGCTGAGACCGGGGCAGCCTTCCAGCGTTTTGTGCTTGCGGTAATAGGCGTTGGCGGTTTTGGCGTCCTCCAACATCTGGCGTTGGCTGTTCAGGCGCTCGGTGAGCATTTCGCGGGCGTGGGGGTCGGCAAGGTCTACCGGGCCGGTGCCGACACTGCGGATCTTGTCCAGAATCGCCTCAATCTGCCGGTATTCCTCCCACAGGGAGTCCTCGCGGGACATTTGGCGGTTGTGCTTGCGCATATTGAAGTTGCCCGCCCCGGCGATAAACTGGCTGGGATAGCTGGCCTGGTTGCGGTTATAATCGTTCGTCCACTGGGCAAGGCGGCGGGCGTAGCTGTTCAGCAGGGCATCCAGCTTGTCATGATAAAAAGCGCTGACGCGGGCTTTCTGCTGTTCTACCATCTGGGCGGCTTTGTTCACGGAATTTCGATAACTGGCCGTGGCGCTGCCGGGTTTGTAGTCGCCCATGTGGATGCAGTAGTGGGCATTTCTGGCGGTTTCCTCGTCGATGGAACCATAAGGCGGGACCGTTTCAGGCCGATTTTCCGGGGTGGGCTGTTCTGCCTGTTCTGCGGTGGTGGCCTCCGGCTGTTCTGCGGGCGCTTCTGCGCCTGTGCCGGTGGCGGGGGTCTGCTGTTCGGGCTGCTGGGTGGCGGTGCTGGGCTGGGTAAACTCCACCGCTTCCACCTTCCCACCCGTGGGCGGGG
>ERZ1034768.57-NODE-57-length-43422-cov-5.228653_pt1 | contig 43422 bp, 67 predicted proteins | sample MGYA00520691_ERZ1034768 | MGnify/ENA primary metagenome ERZ1034768 (study PRJEB33766, sample SAMN09781704) | gut metagenome | biome: gut microbiome | host: Homo sapiens | place: Madagascar | study: EMG produced TPA metagenomics assembly of the PRJNA485056 data set...
ATAAATAACGAAGGAGCGTAATATTTATGGGACTGTTACTTGGTTTGGGTCTGCTTGGTGCAGCGTTTGCGATTGATGGAGCAAAACAAGCACCGTTTGATAGGGCGTATCGCCGTCTTGAAAGTGAATGGGGAACTTGTACATCAGAAGAGAGTAAGCGGTGTGATGCTCTGAAATATGCCGTGCAGAACGGTTTATGTTTCGAAGATGAGAAGAAGCCTGTGATTGAGTGGCAGAAGCTGAGAGATCTTCAGTGGAAGTATCAGCTAGCTGGCATCTCTTGGCCGAGAGAATCTGCGATTCGAGATGTGTGTCGTCTGGCAGCTCGTGACCGTGGATTTGAGTACAAGGGTTATCTGCGGAATACACTGACTTTTGGTTACATCACTGATCCGAAAAACATTCACAAGCTTGGTATCGTAGATTGAGAGGAGATTTGAAAATGAATAACGCTCGTAGAAAAGCTATCCGTAAATCTATTCAGGACATCAATGAAATCATTCCAAGAATCAATGCACTGGCGGATAGTTTGAAAAGCATTGTAACAGATGTTGAAATCATTAAAGCTGACATTGAATGTATTCAGTATGATGAAGAAGACGCTCGTGATAACATTCCTGAAAGTTTGCAGGATAGTGAACGGTATTGGGCTTCTAATGAAGCGTGTGATAATCTATCGGATGCAGTGACTGAACTGGAAGATATTTTGGACAATCTGGACGTTTCGTTTGATGAAGCTATTGAATATCTTAACGGTGCAAAAGAATGATTAAGGCCACGTATCCATTGAAAAGAAATGCGTGGGCTGTGTTCTTGTACAGAGGAAGGCAAGTTTGTTCATATCTATTGCGTAATAGTAATCTTGGAGATAAGGAGCGTATGGTAGAACTACTGGCTCGAAAGTACATGACTGAGCCTGAAAATATTGTTGTGGATATTGAATTTAGAGATTGAGGTGATAAGAAATGACCGCGTTTATAATGTTTGCTTTCAATGTGGCTCTTATAATAGCAGCGAATAGTAATCCGTTTGCGTTTTGAGTTGGAGGTGTGAATATGAAAGAACTGGAAGAAATTTACAATCGATTATATGATGAATATGTTGACGCTAGACGAGAGCATTTTGAGTCTGCTCTCGATGTGAAAAAGAATGGTGACAGAATATATCTACATGGTAAAGTGCATGGGTTAGAAATTGCTATTAACATCGTTGATGAAGTGCTCAATAGGGTTAAGGAAGAATATATCAAGGAAGCTTTTGACGTAGACCCATATAAAACCTAAATTCTTTGGAGGAAAATTGAATGATTGTTACTATGTATCGAAGAAAATGGAAATTCTCGGTGATGAGCGCAGAAGATGCAGAAGACTTTATCCGACAGCCACATTTTGAACGGATTCGGTTTATCTCAATCACTGAAGCCAATGGCTATCATATTGATTTTCATAAGTGTGAGGGCAATATTACTTTTCTACCGCTGAAGTTTGATGATTGTACTACTGATCTGGAAGGTACATGTATTACGGATGTTCAAGCTAGGAATATTGTGAAATTTGTCTTGGATAACCACGAAGCAGATAAGACCGATTGGTTCTGCGTGAATTGTGCTGCTGGCGTATCGAGATCTGCAGCTGTATGTGCAGCTATTATGAGAATCCTATGCAATGATGATATGCCGGTATTTACAAACAGTCATTTTTGTCCGAATATGACAGTGTACCGTGAAGTGCTCAATGCTTGGATCGACCGCCTGTCTGATGAGAATGACAGCATTTCGACCGAGGTATGGAATGCTGTGAATCAGGATATGGTAGAGGAGTAAAACATGAAATACACAAAGCGTGAAATCATTAGCGCATATCGAATTCTCACGAAGAATATTCAGCAGAATGATCTCGGCTGGCGTGGAAAGATGATTTTAAGTGATGTACTTGATGACTATTTCAGCCGTATTGAGGGTGAAAAAGTCATCATTGATCCGAAGTATGGAAGTTTTCGTTGTCCAAAATGTAATACGGTAATTACAAGTAGGTATGATCACTATTGTAGAGCTTGTGGTCAGAAGTTTGATTGGAGAGAAACAAGATGAAGATTGATTTGACTCTCAATGAAGCACGAGTAATCCAAGACGCACTTGATGCGACAAGCCTGTGCCGGTCTGGATGCTATATGGGTTATAAGAACGGAGACGAGGATCTGTGCTTTAGGCTTGATAAGGATGGAAATTATCGCTGTAAGCTGATGCGAGAAATTGATTCCATCAATGGCAAGCTTGAAGATGCAATGGATGGAAAGGGTAATGATGGAAAGAAATAACGAGAAAATCAATACATTGCGCAAAGGTATTAAGCGGTTAACAAACGAGCTTGATGAACAATGGAGGGCGCTAGAACATTTTTCTGGAGATTTATATGAAATAAAACGTGTTGAGTATTTGGCAGAACTAAAGACTATCAAAATTCTTGGTGGATTTTATTTTCGTTATGATAACGGCAAGCATACAGTTTCCATTATGGGGTTTGATGGCTAATGATGTAAAGTATGCAAAGGTCGATAGAATCCGGGTTCTTATGAAATTGCTGGAAAAAGCTTGACGATAACTGGTTATGCTGTTATGCTTTGCATAACCACAGAATGCAAGCGCAAGAAGGTGGTTAATATAATGTGGATTATGATAATTTTACTTATGATATTGAATGCTATATACGCATTTGGTCTGTTAGAAGCGCTTTCAGATGCTGATGATCAGAGTGAGCGGTTGGAAATGGAACATGGAAGGGATGGTCGAAATGGATAATTTAAAACCGTGTCCGTTCTGCGGTGGAGAAGTTACCATTGCAGAGGGCGGTTATCGCCAAACGCGATGGATGTATGTTACGAGAGGAAACAAAGAAAATAGGTGTAACTGCTATGTTATCATGGAAAGCAAAACTTACTACTTCGATTCCTCTGAAATAGAAAAAGCAAAAATCAAATCCGACCTTATCGAAGCATGGAACAAACGAATTTATAAAAGTTAAGTTCTAGGAGAGTTTTATATGATTGCTACAGAGTTGATTAAGATTCTGGAAAAGCTACCAAGTGATGTTTTTATCGAAACGGATAGCGGCTGGGAATGTGATGCAACAGAAGTGAATGCTGCTTATTATAGCAGTCAAAAAAATGTTTTGGTTCTAACATGGAAACCACAAGGAAACTATAAATATTACGAGGAATCTCCAAAATGGGAGTGCGTGTTCTGTGATGTAGACAGTCATTCCCCAGTAGTGCTGCATTCTGATTTTTGATAAAAGCTGAGATTTAAGGGGAGATTGCTATGACTTACGGAGAAATGAACAACTATATCACTCATATTAGTGACAATGATTTAGTTGCACTGTGCAAGAGTGTTTACGAGTTCAAGAATGGGAATGGAGCGTTAAAGCCAACTTCAACGCTCAAAATTCTTGCAGAAAACTTACAGTTTTCTAATGTGAGAATGCTGGAATGTGTCATTACGGAAGAAGCACATAAACGATACGGTCAAATTGTTTTACTTCTTATGAAAGACGCTCCATCGCATTATTTGAAATAAAAACTAAGATTTAATGGAGATATATTATGAAAAAGTTTGTTGCTCTTTTTGAAGGTTGGAATGATAAGCACGACCATGAGTGTATGTGCTATGTTGTTGATGCAGATGATGACTTTGAAAGTATTTTGAGTGTTGAAGAACAGGCAGAAAAGATGGCTCGAAGCGAACATCCTAATCTGAAAAATTTTGAGACGCTTTACATCAAAGAACTGCTTAATAGGTAAAACTAATCTTTTATAGGAGGCAGCCTTATGAAACTTATAGTGATTCCAGATTCCAAACGAGAATCTGCTCGACGATACATTAACAACAATCTTGGCCCTACTGAACTTCTTGCGCTTTGTGATGATATGTTTGATGTTGTATGCCTCAAGAAAGATAAAAACGATGGAGTGTATAACAGAACGCTTAACTTGCTGCGGTTGCAAGATGTTTCAGAGGCACTTCAATTTGAAGTCGTAGAGGCAGCATATCAAACATTTGGAAAAGTGGCTTGTATGCTATTCAACAACGATGTAAATAGATGTCTGTATGGGCCATACATTGCAAAGCATGACTTATAAAACCAATATTTTTGAAGGGAAGTGATTCTTATTAACTCCAATTTGTTAATAAATCATGAGCAAAGTATTGCTATTGTGTGTATAATGTGCTTGCTGGCAGGGAATCTTGTATCGAAGATTAGCTCGGCGATTCAGAATCAGGGTAATTCATACCTTTATAATAGTAGTCCTCCGGCAGTGAGTATCGTACAGCAAGAGGAAAAGGAGCCAGAAGTTATCGTAGAGACTGTTGTTGAGACGCGGATTGTGAATTTCAGTCAGGGTAAACACGAGCTCACTGATGACGAGCGTGCTCTTGCAGAGCAGATTGTTGCTTGTGAAGCTGGTGCTGATAGCTTAGAAGGGCAAATGGCTGTGGCTCAATGCCTTTATGATTCTGCTGTGCTTGATGGTCTAACCATCCAGCAGGTCTTTAAGAAGTATGGGTATAGTACCTTATATAATAGGAAGGTGACGGCAGAGAACGAGTTGGCCGTATCCATGGTGTTTGATTATGGCGCTAAGATTTCAGATAAACCAATCCAGTGGTTTGTGACCCCGGCGGCAGCTCCCGGCAGTTGGCACGAGCGCGGAGCAACGTTTGCGGGACAATTTGGCGCACATAGGTTCTATTATAACGCGAAGTTGGTTGTGGATGATGCCGAGTGAATGGTGTCATCTAAAATTTTGAACTTTTGCAACAACAAAAAGATGTTTTATATATTGACGAAAACAAAAGGATGTGTATAATATATCTTGAAAGTTGTTTATGTGAGCGGAAGGCGGTATTTTAATGAGTGAGAGAAAGGTTCTGAAGGTCATACAGGTCGAAAAGTTCTTGAGGTACATAAGAAAAAAGCGAGTATGGGTCTGTTTTGTTTGTAATGGCGTTGATGTCCATATGATCTGCAACAAGATTGACGATGTTGGTACAGAGACACATGGGATTGCTGAAGGTATTGGGTTCTTTGGAAATGAGAGCCATGTTGAGTTGCGACAAGAGTGTCACGAGGTAAGGAGGATAGAGTTTAGGCCGGGCGATAAAGAGAGAGCTTATGAGATGATCTTCGATAATACCAGCGTGTTCGTATCAGAGAATCCCGAGTTGTACGGGCACTAAAAATATTTTCAAAAACCTCTTGACTTCAGTGATGGTATCCTGTATAATATAGCTATGGAACGGAGCTACAGTATTATAGAGGAGAAAGATTATGGATAACAATATTGACCCAAAGGTCGGAGAGGTTTGGTTGGTTGATCTATCCAATGCGACAGGTCATCAGCAGCGCGGCATTCGACCGTTCGTTGTGACAAGCAACAACAAGCGCAACTTCTTCAGCCCTACAATCAAAGGAAATCCATTGTCTTCCAGAATATACAAGCGTTCTCCGGTTCATGTTTTGATCACAAAGGAAGACTGCGATTTCCTAGAGGTTGATAGTATCGTTCTTTGTGAAGAGACTGATACACTTAACAAGGGACAGTTCATCAAAAAGCTTGGCGTATTGTCTGAGCGCCATATGAATATGATCGCAATGGCAAGATGCAAGGATGAACCGTTTTTGCTCGCAGCATTCCTGAGCGGCGTACAACATACAATGGAATTTCAGAATTTTGCCGCATTTGCTTGATTTTTTATAAGGGTTAATGGTACACTACATATAATAAGAAGGAGTGTGCCACTATGCTTACTGAAGAAAAAATTAAAGCTTTTGCCGAAAAATATTCTGATAGAAGCGGTGAATTTGTTATGTCAACGCTACGTCACGTTATGGATTATGAAGCAGAATGTGGGTACGAACTATTCGACTTCATAAAGAATGATTTTGTAAAGATGTTCTCCAGGTATAACTGGGTAAACTCAAGCCGTTCATTCAAAAATGTGAAGTCGATAATCACCGGCTACATCAAAAGCGAAAACGAAACAAGTATGTATGATCTGGCTGACTTCTCAGAAAGTGATGTAAGCGCAGACAATATGTATGCGGATAAGTATTTTGCATCGGTTGATGAGTTTGTTGACTTCTTAAATAAGTACGAAGAGCCATATCAGATTCGTATGAATGTGATTGCCGTGCTGTACTGGATTGGTCTTACTTCTGAGGAAGTTTCTAATATGACGATTGGCGATGTCGATTTTGAATCGCGTACTGTTCTTGACAAGACGGATGTTGACGCAAAGTTGATGGACATCATCAAGCAGTGTTATGAAATGAAGCAGTATGACGCTCCCAATAAGGGAGGGTACAGGGCATTTTATGTCATGAATGGTGATTACATCATTCGTAAAACCGAGGACAGTATCAGTACAGACAGTAATCCGAAAGTGTCTACAAATACAATTCATACCTATTTCACGCGGTTGAATGATATCCTTGAAAGAAGATATCATTCAAAGACTTTAGACAGAAGACATCTCGTTAGAAATGGTGAGTATGTGAAGGTCTATAACTATTGCAAGAACCATCCAGAATATAATTTTACAAAACTTGGTTTTGATAGAGGTGGAGATTCTCTTGCTGATATTATCGGAAGAGAATGTTGTAAGACGGCCTACCTTAGTTTCCGGCAAGGATACAAAGGTTGGGTAGAATATTTCCACAAAAATTAAAAACAGGGGGCTTCGGCCCCTTGATTTTAACATTTTAGCTATGTAATGCAGGATACGGCTTTGAACATAGAATAAAAAGGAGAATGAAAATGTCTGATTTTAAGGAATTTCGTGCACGGTTGCAGGACCACTTCAATGAGATGGTGAAGGCCGAGAACCCTCTGTTTATTACCGATGCGGACGAGGACGAACTGTACAATCTGTATCTCGATAGCTTCCCGGCTGGTACGAACGAACTATTCCGTAAGCGACGCGAGTATGATTGCTCCTGCTGCCGCCGTTTCGTGAAGAATATCGGCAAGCTGGTAGCGTTTGATGTGAGTCATAATCTGGTCACTATCTGGGATTTCGATGCAAAGTCCGCCAAGTATCAGCCTGTTGTTGACGCTCTGGCTGCTTATGTGAAGAGTCGCGCCATTGTGAATCCGTACTTCGTCAGCCGCAACATGATTGGTTCTGGCAATATGTTCGGTATCGACATGAACTACGAATACGATGAAAATCATAAGGACGTACATACTTGGGATCATTTTGCAGTCAAGATTCCGCAGCGTTTTATTACCAGCGGAGATGATGTGGCTACCAAGATGGCCCAGTGGCGTGATTCTGCCAATGTATTCAAGCGTTCTCTGGAAGAGCTGACCATGGAGGCTGTTGACACTGTTCTCGAACTAATTGCGCAGAATAGCCTGTATCGCGGCAAGGAATTTGAATCTCTGGTTCGTGGCTTCAAGCTGGATAAGCAGTTCTACGATAAGTTGCCGGCAGAAAAGAAGCCGTCTTATGTGTGGCTCGCTCCGTGCGGAATGACTATTAACCGTCTTCGTATCCGTAACACTGCAATCGGCACTCTGCTTATCAATCTGAGTGAGGGCATGGATGTGGATTCTGCCGTGACTGCTTTTGAGAAGGTAGTTGCTCCAGCGAACTATAAGCGTCCCCATGCGATTTTCACCAAGAAGATGCTGGAAGACGCACAGAAGACCGTTACTGAGTTGGGCTACATGAACAGTCTGGGTCGCCGATTTGCCACTCTGGATGATATCACCGCCAACAATATTCTATTCTGCAACCGTGATGCTGCTCCTCGTGTAGCCGGTGCTATGAATCCGTTTGAGGCAATGGCTAAAACTGTTGCGATTGATCCTAAGAAGTTCGGTCGCGCAGAGGAAATTGGCGTCGACAAGTTCATCAAGGACGTGCTGCCGACCGCGACTGGTCTGGAGCTGTTCATGGAGAATCGGTTCGAGAAGAATATGATGTCTCTGATTGCGCCGCAGGATAAGACTGCTCCGTCCATGTTTAAGTGGTCGAACGGTTTCAGCTGGGCATATACCGGTAATGTGACCGACAGCCAGATCCGTGAGAATGTCAAGAATGCAGGCGGTAAGGTTGATGGTGTGCTGCGCTTCTCTATCCAGTGGAACGATGTCCAGGGTAAGTACGATGCAAATGATGAGGATGCTCATTGCATTGAACCCAATAAGAATCACATCTTTTTCGGCAGCAAGTGGAATCCTCGTACTGATGGCTGCCTGGATGTTGATATCGTTCACCCTGATCGGGGTGAGGCTGCGGTCGAGAACATCACTTGGCCTGACATTAAGAAAATGAAGGAAGGTGAGTACAGTTTTTATGTTCATTGTTTCAGTTGTCGCGGCGGCAAAACCGGCTTCCGTGCTGAGATCGAATTCGATGGCAACATCTACTCCTTCAACTACGATAAGCCGCTGCATGGCGGTCAGAATGTCGCTGTGGCAAAAGTCACACTGAAGGATGGCAAGTTCTCTATTAAGGAGCTGCTGCCCAGTTCTACCAGCACCCGCGATATCTGGGGCGTAAATTCCAATCAGTTTGTGCCTGTTTCTGTGGCCATGTACTCACCGAACTACTGGGATGAGCAGACTGGTAATGGCAACCGCCACTACTTCTTTATGCTCAAGGATTGCGTCAACCCGGAAAAGCCGAACGGTTTCTACAACGAATTCCTGAAGGCGGAGCTACTGCAGCACAAGCGAGTATTTGAGGCTCTCGGTTCTCAGATGGCAGTCCAGTCTGTTGATGACCAGCTGTCTGGCGTTGGCTTCTCTGAGACGAAGCACGATTCCTTTATTGTCAAGGTTCAGGGCGCTACTGAACGAGTTTTGAAAGTTGTAATTTAAAGGAGAATTGTCATGGAAAAGAATCTGTTTGAAATCGCAACTCGTAACCGCTACCGCTTTACCTACAAGGGTGTCATGACCATAGAAGATCTGTGGGATCTGAATGTTGAGGCTCTGGATGCAATCTTCAAGACTCTGAATCGTCAGAAGAAGACCGCTGATGAGGATTCTTTGCTAGCTGCTAAGAGCGCCGAAGATACTGAACTGGCAAACAAGATCGATTTAGTCAAGTATATCGTGTCTGTTAAGCTGGCTGAGTCCGAGGCTCGTGTCAATGCAGCCGAGAAGAAGGCACAGCGCGATAAGATCATGAAGATTGTGGCAAAGAAGAAGGATAAGGAGCTGGAAGATATGGACGTCGACCAGTTGATGAAGAAGCTGGAAGAGCTGAATTAAAATAGACATTTTATCGTGATTTTCGTTAAAATAATTAACGAGTTATCGTGATAATTCTTCCTCCGAAAATGCCCTGCGCGGGGCTGACGGCCGGGAAAGACCGGCAATATGGGGATATGGTGAAATTGGCAGCCACGCTTGATTCAAACTCAAGTGTCGAAAGACGTGTCGGTTCAAATCCGACTATCCCTACCATGAAGATTAGTTGTTCCGGCTAGTTCGGGGATTGGCCGTACATTGGCAAACGACAGGTATCATACCGGTAAAGGATACCGAGCCAAATAGGAAGGGAAATAAGGTGCAAGCCGAGTAGCTGTCGGACGAATACCCTTTAGGTAGCCAGTAAACTGGAACGTAAAACGAATGTTGGCTGTTTCTAATCTTCTATATAAGCCACCGTGGTGAAATTGGCAGGCACGAGGGACTTAAAATCCCTTTCTGGCAACAGAGTGCGAGTTCAAATCTCGTCGGTGGTATTTATATCCGGGTGTAGCTCAGTTGGAAGAGCGCGTGCTTTGGGAGCATGAGGCCGCAGGATCATGACCTGTCACTCGGGCCAGCCTGAAAGGGCATGTAGAATTTTTCATTCACATTATTCCCAGCTCTCTGGAAACGGAGCAGTGTGACGTAGTAAGCTGGGTATATGATGCGCCATCGCCAAGCGGTAAGGCAGAGGACTTTGACTCCTCCATCACAGGTTCGACCCCTGTTGGCGCAATTTATGCGGATATGGTGGAATGGCAGACACGCCAGATTTAGGATCTGGTGCTTCGGCGTGTGGGTTCGATGCCCACTATCCGCACCACGGTCATAGAATGGTTGCGTACCATTTTGTTGATCTCCTTTGACTGCCACTATTATTCCCAGCTCGCCAGTAATGGTGCAGTAGTGTTTTGTAAGCTGGGTTTTCATGCAGCGGTCGTACAACGGCTAGTACATCAGCCTTCCAAGCTGAGGATGAGGTTTCGACTACCTTTCGCTGCTCCAATCTCGTATGGGTAGGATCTTTGGCGGTCAGATCCGGCCGCGCCTGTGCGAGATACCACCCCGAAAGGGGCGAGATATAGGAAATGTGCATCGCTGTTATTCCTTCCTCGTCTATATGATATAGATGCAATAGTGTTTTATAAGGAAGGTGCCCAGTTGAATAGTTGCAGCTGTTTAACTGGTTTTTATGGGATAGTAGCTCAGTTGGTCAGAGCTGGCGGCTCATAACCGCTTGGTCGCGAGTTCAAATCTTGCCTGTCCCACCAGCCCGAAAGGGCGTACATAAAACCCGCTAGAACTTTTGTTTTAAATTATGTAAGGAGGGATTTTCTGCCAAGCAAATTAGTGTCTGATCTTGTAACGTGGAAATCGTTGCGCTCAATTCAGTTTGAACTAGAGCGCCTTTACCGCCACCTTCACATCCAGAACGGATTTTTAGAGTGTAGGCTGCAGGTTTTGCGCATCGAGTCGAAGTCTCTCGATGGTCTGACTCCAATACTCGTCCAATTCCTTCTCTTCCAGACCTTCTTGTTCCTTCACTTTCTGCACCACCTGTGACAGAGTTCCTGGATTCCACCATTCGATCATATCCAGCAACGCTTGCTTCAGGAGTTCGGGCAAAGGTTTTCCACGCCGGGATGCTCTCACAAGAATCCCCTGACATGCTCGTGCGCTCAAATAGAATTTCTGAGGCACGTTGTCCTCTAAAATCCATGACGAGCGCGATTCTCTGGCGACGCTGGGCGACTCCCCAGTATTTAGCATCGAACAATCTCCATGCAAGAGACCATCCATTGCCGGAAATTGCTCCAGATTTCGCCCATTTTCCGTTCTTTCCTGAAGGTCGAGGAATTGAAGCGTCTGGTTCGATAATGCGTGCAAATCTTTCCAACACACATCGGAAGTCTTCCCCGTTGTTTGAACTAAAAGCTCCTCTAACATTTTCCCAGATTGCGAATTTCGGATACTCTCCATTTGTGGCCTCCCTCATCTCTATAATCACACGAATCATCTCAAGGAACAAACCAGATCGCTCATCGTCAAATCCTGCACGTTTACCCGCCTGACTCAATCCTTGGCAAGGCGAGCCTCCCGTGATACATGAGACGGGTTCAATCTGCCATCCATGAAGCCGTGTGATATCTCCGTAGTGCTTCAGTTTTCATTCCTCCTTTTCGTATCCTGTGTTAAGTAGTTAAAACTCTAAAAATGAGCGAAAAATAATAGACGCATCAACGTCATATTATCCATTCGCCTATAAAACAAAAGATTTCGCCGGTGGTATTTGAGAGTCACAGTCAGGACGCTCGATACACTCAGCAGGGTGATACAAGTCCGACTTGTACTGCTCAGTGGGGAACGGGCGGTAATAATATGCCGCTGGTCGTTGAAAAGAAAACCTTTGCAATGCAGCGCATTGGTGAGTACAAGGAAAGTGAACACGCAAGCACGATGAAATCTCGTGATTATAAGGACGCTACTGACCTGATTGCAGAGAAGGAAACGAAGAATCTACGATGGATTGTTCGCCGCTTGACTCCTTTGGAGGATGAACGGTTACAGGGTTTCCCTGACGGATGGACTGATATCGGTGACTGGATTGATGAGAATGGGAAGAAGCACAAGACGTCTGACGCAGCTCGTTATAAGGCCCTCGGCAATTCGATTGCGTTGCCGCAGTGGTACTGGATTTTCCAGAAGATGAAGCCGTATATCGGTGAAAATCCTACGCTTGGCAGTCTTTTCGATGGAATCGGTGGCTTTCCGCTTGTCTTTGAAAGTACGTATGGTGATGGTACTGCTATCTGGGGATCTGAAATTGAACCGTTTTGCGTTGCGGTGACAAAGAAGCATTTTCCAGAAAAGCAAAGAGGATAAAAATGGGAGCTTTTATTGCAAGACAGCCTAACGGTTTGCTGTGTCGGTTTTCTTCGGTTGTGGATTGCATTACCGATTACAACATGACAGAAGATGATTACATCGAAATGTGTGCCGAAAAGGCACGAAAAGAAGCACGAGATGTTCTTGACCATTATATTAAGCCGTTTGAAATGGTTGATAGGTGTTTCTTCCCGAACAACATGACAATCGAAGAACACAAGCGGATTATGAAGGAAATGGAAAAGCCCGTTGACAAAGCAACTCATATTCCGTAATAAGAAAATCTCATAAAAGGCTAATTCAAATAAAAGGTGATGTGATGAACAGCAAAATTTCTATCAATGCAACTATCGACCCCGGCTCTTTGAGTATTCCGGCAAGTCCTATCTTTCAGAAGGAAAAGAACACATATCTCTGTCCGTTTTGTGTGACGAAGCTGGAAAAATTTGAGCGTGAGTGTTCTGATTGTCATCGTAAGATGGATTGGAGTCGATGGATAGATAAGAATGACAAGCGCAACTACGCATTTTCTGAAAGTGGTATGTTATGAAAGATTGGCTTCACGCAAGAAAAAAAGAAATCGAAAACATGACTTTCGACCAAGCGAAGGAAATTGTAGAGAAACAAATCCAACTTGGTAAAGAGGGAGGTCAATGGTGCCCTCGTGAACATTTAACAAAGGCTCTTGAAATCATTCTTTCAAAAGCAGAACTTTATGAATTTAGGATGGATTACAAAGAGCCTCTTTATGATGACGTTTATAAGCGTTATGAGTGTCCGGTTTGTTATCACATACTATCAAATCTTGATAACTTCTGTCCACGATGCGGTCAATCACTTGATTGGCGATTTATAAGACGTTGGGAAAGAACGATTCGTCCAATGCTTGAAAGATTACAGAAGGAGGAGATGTCGAGTTGAATATAGATTTCTTCCAACGGCGCAAGACACAGCTTAAAGATACGCTTCTTTTGAAAAATCAGGCAGTCGATATGCTTGATTATCTAAAGACGCACTACATCAACAACGACCAGTATTGTGCCATTCGAGATTACATTGAAGAAGCTGCGAAGATTCTGGAGGGTGACCTCGAATACGCAAACAACAAACTGCAGTCCGCATTCAGACCTAAGTATAGTCGGAACAACAGACTGACTCGTGCTCAATCTAAGATGTTCCGTGATAGAGAATATTAAAAATGGGGTGATGCCGTATGAACACATGTAAGAAAATATGTAACTGGTGTGGTCGTGAAATCAAGCCGATAGGTAGCGAGCAGGGAATCAGTTTTGAGCATCAATACTCTTATGGTAGCCAATTTGATGGTTCGTTTTTGAGTTTTGATCTGTGTCCTGAGTGTTCAGAACGGCTCCCAATAGTGCTCGGTGCGATGTTTGTACATAATCCCTTAAAGGACGATTTCTAACGGTGAATGCCGTATGAAATATAAGCCATCAATAAGTCAGACGGAGGATAATACATAGAATGAACAGTACATGAATTGATTTAAGACAGCAAAAAGAAACATAAGTGATTATCGATGAAACAAAATTACATAAAGGAGACTTGATATGGCAGATAGAATTTTTAATCTTCCTCAAACCCGTGGTTCTTTTGAGATGGCTGGTAAGGTCACCGGCACCCAGCGTAGCAACTTCTATAATGAGAAGGAGACCAAGAGTGGTGCTATGCGCCGTGTCCTAAGCTTTGGTGTTCAGACCTCCAATGAGAATACTTTCTATATTGATCTGGCTGGTATGCCTCGTGATAAGGTTTACTTCTTCCGTCGTGCCGATAAGGATAAGGGCATCGAGAAGGATAAGAAGGAAGTTGCTTGGAAGGATCGACTGACCTATGTTGCACCGGAAGGCTATGACATGATTGGTGTTAAGGTCGGTGTTACCAAGAAGACGAATGAGTCTGGTAAGGTCATCAACGATAACAAGACTCTGACCGACTTTGATGCAGCCAAGGAGATTTCTGATAATCTGCATGATGGCGATAACGTGTACGTCCGTGGTAACATCGAGTACAGCACTTACAACGGCAAGCACCAGATCCGTTTTGTTCCTACTCAGGTGTCTCTGAGTTCCAAGGAAATTGACTTCGATGCAGAGGGTTTTGAGGAACTGGCTCTGTTTACTCAGACCATTGTGTACACTGGTTGCCGCAAGAGCGATGAGGGTGATGAAGTAATTGTCGATGCCAAGATTGTAAACTACAATACCATCGAGGATGCCGAGTTCTTCATTGACTATAAGGCAAACGCTCAGAACAAGGTTCTGGCAGATTCTATTCGTAAGCGTCTGAAGCCCTACACCAGCTTCGAGTGCTTTGGTCCCATCGTCAATCAGCAGAAGGTTGAGGAAGTCGAGACCGAGAATATTTGGGGTGGTCCCAACAAGATGAAGCGCCAGAGCACTCCTGCAGTTCGTAAGCTGTATATTGAGGGTGTTAATCCTGATTCCTTTGATCCGAATCCCGGCGACAAGGATGCAGAGCCTACTTATACCGAGGATAATATTTCCGAGGCACGGGCAAAGATTGCTGCTAACACTCAGGCAAAGAAGGACTTTGATGGCAAGGCTGCTGAGAACGACACTTCTTGGTGGGGTGGTTCTAACAAGTCTACTGCAACTCCTGCAAATGAGGAAGAAGACGACTGGGGCTAATTTATTTTAGTCTTTAGCTAAGTAATACAGGATACCAATAAAAGAAAAGTTTTATCGTATTTACGTTAAAATAAATATCGTAGGTACGATAAATAATTTTGATAAAAACGGAGGAATTTACATATATGGCTATGATTCGTAAGGCAAATGCCATCCGCAAGAAAATTAAGATTCTTGTCTATGGTGAGCAGGGCACTGGAAAATCTCGTCTGGCTATGCAGATGTGTTATTTGAAGAATGCCGATGGCCGTCCATTTCGTGTTTTATATATTGATACCGAGAATGGCTCTGTTGACAATTACACAGAGGAACTTGAGGCAAACGGTGTTAATCCTGAAAACCTGCTTGTTGTGTATACACAGTCTCTCGCAGAGGTACAGGATTTCATTAAGACTGTTGCCGACAATGAAGACTTTGAGTATTCGGATGGAAGTGTAATTCTTGATGCGGATGGTAAGCCATTCCGTGCTGATGCGATTGTTGTTGATTCGACGTATATTTTGACCCTTACTTGTAAACAGGGTCTTTCGGAATTCTCGAAAAAGCGTGCAAAAGTAAAAGCAAATGCGCAGGGTCTGACTGGCGATGAGAAGGCAGTCAAGATTGAAGGTGCTGGTATGGAGCTGAAGGATTACCAGCAGCTGAACTTCAAAGGTCAGTCTTTGATTCTGGATCTGAATGCAACTGGTGTCCATTATGTTGTTATCTGCCGTGAAAAGGATGAGACTGAAAATAAGATTGTGAACGGTTCTTCTGTCAGCGTGTCAACTGGTCGAAAGATTCCTGATGGTTTTAAGGGCCAGGGTCATAATGTTGACACCGAGATTCGTCTGTATAAGCAGAATGGCGCACATCTCGCTTACTTTGTTAAGGATCGTTCTGATGTGCATCGAGATGAAGAAATTGTTGAAGACCTTACCCTGCTGGAGTATCAGAGCCTCATCTCCAAGAGCGCGAAAAATAAGGATTTCATCATTAAGAATGGCTTGAACGATGCAGTTAAGACTGAAATCAAGCTGAATATGCGTGACCTTGGCCTTGATGAGAATGAAGGCGAAGAATCTTCTGATGTGAAGAAAGAACTTTCGCTTGATGAGCTAAAGGCCAACCTAAACAAGATGTTGTCTGATGCATCTCCGATTAAGAAAAATGCAGTAAAGAATGCGGTTGAGGCAGCTGGCCTGTCTACTCGATTCCGTTCCATGACTGACATCGAGGAACTGAAGAAGGTTGCCGCAATCATGGAGAAGGAACTGGCTTAATGGAACTTACCCGTAAATGCAAGATTTGTGGGAAGAACATTTTCATCGAGCGAGACCGTAGCACGTTTTTCTACGACAAGACTGGCTTTTGCCACAAGGATTGTTTTGTAGAAGAAAAGAAAAATCAAAAACGCCCTTGGACAGATGACCTGCTGAGGGCATTTTTTGACAAAGCGAAAGATGTTACGGACAAAAAGGTCGATGATCTTCTTTCCAAAAAGAGAGAGCAAGATAAAAATCGTGAGCTTGCTCATATCAAACAGGAAGAAAAAAAGATTCTTTTCGACCATATTCGAGATACATACGCCCCGGCGGTTGTTCCGGGTAGCTTTTACTCGAAACTCACGCAGCTGATTTCCGGTAATTATTACAAATATAGAGGTTCGATTCCTCCGCTAGAACTTTACGATATGTGGGTTCTAGCGAAACCCCGACTAGACAAGATAGTTGCCGAGAAAGAAGCCAAGGGCTTCGATATGAGTCAGCGATGGAATTACGATTTGGCTGTTTTACTGGCTCAATATCCTAGTTATCTTGAACAAAAAGAAAGACTAGCTTCGATTCGCAGTGAAAGCGAAAGTAAAACGAAGGAAAACCTGACTGAAACGGTACTGAAACGGATGAAAACAGTACCAAAACAGAGCATAAACGAGAATGAAATTGATATAAATGCAATTCTCGACGAGATATAAAAGAGGTTGGTAAATGGACAATACAGTTCATGACGCTCAAAGATTGAAGGAGCTTCAGGCACTTCCTCTTGAGCGAAAGATTCAGATCACTCAAAACCGCATCCAAGAATGGTATATGCACTACGATGGTGGTGTGTATGTCAGTTTCTCTGGTGGCAAGGATTCTACCGTACTTGCTTATCTGACAAAGCAACTGTTCCCGGACGTTCCACTTGTGTTTAGTAATACTGGTTTGGAATACTCGTCCATCCAGAAGTTTGCACGAGATGCGGATGCGGTTTTTGTTTATCCCAAAATGGGATTTAGTGATGTGGTCTCTACATATGGCTATCCTCTTATCTCTAAAGAAGTGGCAGAAGCGATTTATTACGCTAGACGAATCAGAAATAGCGGCGCAGCCACCATGAGAGAGAGAGAGAGTAAGAACAACTCTCAGGAAAAGACAGGAACTTCTGGGTTTAAGGACGAACAGTCCGGGAGGTGTCTTTAGCAACCCGTGGCTTTATGATGAAACAGGAGTCTTTCAGGGAAATAGACGAACGATTCTACTTGGTAATGAACCGGGAGCTGAAATGCAAGCTGGAACGAAATCGATGTTTAACAAAGAGAAGTGGCTTCCAGCAACACAAGAACTTCCATTCGCAATTTCTCATTACTGCTGCTCAGTTATGAAGAAAAGTCCAATGAAGAAGTACGCAAGGGCAACTAAGCGAAAACCTATTATTGGAACTTTGACAGATGAAAGCCGTGTTCGCAAGCAGGCGTGGATTCGACATGGGTGTAATGCGTTTGATAGTAAAACTCCGACCAGTCAGCCTATGAGTTTTTGGACTGAACAGGATGTGCTTACATTCATTAAGCAGTCTGGAATTCAAATTGCAGATGTTTATGGCGATATCGTTCCAACGAGTGATAAGTCAGAAGCTCCACTGTGTTGTACTGGATGTGATCGCACTGGATGCACGTTCTGCGGATTCGGAGCTCATAACAAGAATGATAACAGATTCTTGACGCTTGCCGAACTTGATCCTAAGAAGTACGAGTACAGTATGAATGGTGGTCAGTGGGTGGACAATCCGAAGTATGATGCAACTGCACCTGAGTACGATGGTGTCTGGAAGAATTGGAACCCGAAGAAAATCTGGGCGCCCAGCAAGGAAGGTCTTGGCCTGAGAAAAGTTTTTGATATGTTTAATGAATTGTATCCAAACAACAAAATTCAGTATTAAAAGTATAGAGGGAGGTGGATGAGTGGAACTCATTTCAAATATCCCAAACGAAATTCTATTTGTTGGCGCAATTTACAAGCATCCTGACTATTTGGTCGAGTATGGGCATTATGTCAAGAGCAAGTACGATTTTGCTGATGAAGCAACAAAATTTTTCTACGATGCAGCGTTAATTATTTACGAAACTCGGACCCAAGAATTCAATAAAACATCTGTTTTAACGTTTATGGCTGAAGACGAGTCCAGACTGTCCCAATACAAGCGGCTAAAGGGCTGGTCAACCATTGAATACTACATGAGCCTTGCGAATGACGAGGATATCAAGGGATATTTCAATATCCTGAAGAAATATTCGTTGCTTCGTGAGTATCAGAGGAACGGATTCAACATTGAAGGAATTTTGAAGCATCGGCAGTTTGAAATGTTTGGTGCTCAGGACATTTACAAACTAATTCGCGGCAAGGCTGATAAAATCAATACGGTCATCATTACAAATGACAATGCTGAGATTTTGAACAACGGTCTGCTGCCGATGGTCAATGAACGTCTGAGTGTCCCTGATATGGGCTTGCCGTTCCAGTATCCTATTATGAACGATTTGTTCCGAGGATTAAAGCTTGGCACAGTGATGTTCAATGGTATGCCGTCTAATGCTGGTAAGACCAGATACATGATGGCGATTGTTGCCTACGTCACATTGGTTCAAAAGCAAAAAGCACTTCTGCTGCTGAACGAGATGGATCTCGAATCTGTCCGGTATTGCTTACTGGTTACTGCCATCAACAATCCTGAGTTTCAGGAATTGCATGGTCATCGATTCCATAAGGATGAGCGAGAGATCACCCTTGGAATGTACCGGGATGCAAACGGAAACTTCATCTTCCGAAAGCAAAACGAGGATGGAGAATACATAGAAAGCATTGATGAGTTCACCGCTCGTGTCTACGAGGAAAGCGAAGAGTACCGTAATGTGCTTGATGTTTGCCAGTGGATTGAGAGTGAATCACAAGGCTTGATTATCGCAAAGGATGTATCTGCTGATTACAGTGATAAGTCTCTGCGATTTGAAATCCAGAAGGCCGCTCTTACTCAGGGAGTTAAGTATGTGTTTTACGATACTCTAAAGAACGATATTGCTTCGATTGGTGAGTGGGCGGCATTCAAGGTGACAGCCACCGAACTTGAAGAGATTGCGAAAAACCTGAAGATCTTTATCTATGGCAGCATCCAGTTGGCTGAAAATGCTCATGAGTATCTGCCTGACGAACTGAACTCAAACAACATTGCTGAATCAAAGATGATTAAGCATGTTGCTTGGACAATGGTTCTCTTCAAGGAGATCCCGAAGGATAAGTTTGTGAAGTATCAGTATATCTCTCATGACCCGGAGTGGGGCGGTGACTGTGCTCATCGACTGAATCCAGATAAAAGGTATTACGTTGGAAACATCGATAAGAACCGTTTTGGCGAGAAGAAGAAAATCATGTTTGAAGTGAATTTGAACCAGAATGTCTGGAAAGAGGTCGGTGTCTGCACCAGAAAGTAAGGAACTACAATGGTAAATATCGCAGATCTGAAAAATTACATTCTTGAAGAGCAGCAGATTGAACCGATTCTGGAGGAACTTGGTTGTCATCACATCAGCCATAAAGCTGGGTATTACCAGTGCGCGAATCCAGATGGTGATAACAGAACGGCACTCTGCGTTTACGAGAATGAAAATCTTACTGCGGTAGATTACACACGAGATATTGCCAATGGAAAGACCAGTTATGATTTGATTTCTGTCGTCCAGTTTTTTCTGGAACTGTCTTTCCCAAAAGCTATTAAGCAAATCTGCGAATGGGTTGGCCTCGACTACTATCACAACTTCGAGGAAGACCTTCCTAAAAGTATGCTGATTCTAAAAGAGCTCATCGCCATGCAAAATGAAGGCGAAGAACATGAAGATGACCGTCCGATAGTCCCCATCTCTGAAGCTATCCTCGGTTATTACAAGCCTCATGTGAACCAAATTTTTGCTGACGATGGGATATCTTATGAGACACAGCAGGAGTTCGAGATTGGCTTTGATGAGCTGACAAATAGAATCACGATTCCAATTAGAGATGAAATTGGTACTCTGGTTGGTGTAAAGGGAAGATACTTTGGCAAGCCGCCTGAAGGTGAATTGAAGTATCTGTATCTTGAGCCGTGTGCCAGAAACCGCATTCTGTATGGCCTGTATAAGACAGAGCCGTATATCAAGAATGAAGGTCTGGTATATGTTGGTGAAGCTGAAAAGTCTGTCATGCAGATGTGGAACATGGATGTCTACAACTGTGTGGCGACTGGTGGTAAGAAGGTTTCACAGAATCAAATTGAAATTTTAACACGTCTTTGCGTTGATATTTGTTTTGTCTTTGATAAAGACGTTCAGCTTAGTGAGCTTATGGTTCTCGCCAATCGATTTGTCGATGGCGTAAGTGTGTATGCTGTAGTAGATAATAAGGGGATTCTGGATGAAAAAGAAGCCCCGACTGACAATCCTGAAAAATTTAAGGCATTGATTGAGAACTGCGTTAGGAGAATTAAATGAATGTAAAGCTTTGGAAGGGGAGTAGGAACGACCTATCAGACCCGATTGGAACGATTATGGAGAATAGAGGGGTCAAGGATTATAAGACCTACATGAACTTAGATGATTCTTGCCTGAATTCTCCGTGGGAACTGGATGATATTGAACATGCTATTGTACTACTGAACAAACACATTCTGAAGAAGTCCACCATCTCTATTCTTGTAGACTGTGATGTGGATGGTTTCACAAGTGCTTCAATGATGTTTCAGTATTTGAAGGCGATTGGATTTCATGGAAAAATCAATGTTTTGCATCATAGCGGTAAGGAGCATGGACTCTCGAAGGAAATCGAGGTTCCACCTGGTACGAATTTGCTGATTATTCCTGACGCTGGCAGTAACGATGTCGAGCAATGCAAGGAACTTCGTGATAAGGGCATCGATATTCTGATTCTTGACCATCATATCTGTGATAGAGAGAATCCTTACGCAGTAATCGTCAACAATCAGAATGGTACATATCCTAACAAGGAACTTTCTGGCGCTGGTGTGGTGTATAAATTCCTTCAGGCTGTTGATGAAGATAACTGGACTGATGTTGCAGACCGATATCTTGATCTGGTGGCTGTTGGAAACATCGGTGATGTCATGGATATGCACTCGCATGAGACAAAGCGCCTTTGCACGAAAGGTCTGGCACGAATTGTAAATCCGATGATTTGTGCCTTGATTGAGGCGAATAGTTTCAACATCAAGGGTGACCCGACCATCAATGATGTTCAATTCTACATCGTTCCAATGATGAACGCACTGATTCGTGTTGGCTCATCCGAGCAAAAGAAGCGGATGTTCCGTGCAATGGTCGGTGAGGAACAGACGTTCCAGTACACTCCGACTCGTGGCAAGAATGCTGGTGTTACGATTGATGAGACTCTGGCGCAGCATGTGGCTCGTGAGTGTTCCTCTTGTAAGTATCAGCAAAATAAAACCAAAGACAAGGCTGTTGCGGAACTTCAAAACTGGATTTCTAAGTATGGAGCGGATAGAAGCAAAGTTTTATTCTGTAATTCCACTGGAGTTCTGGACAGTAATTTGACTGGCGTTGTAGCAATCAAGCTGGCTGAAATGTATGGTAAACCTTGCGTACTACTTCGAGAGATGGCCTGCCCTGAAGAACCAGACGAGAATCAAGAGTATTTTGGTGGTTCAATGAGAAATCCTGACGGTTCTCCGATTGAAAGCCTGAAGGAGTTCCTGATGAGTACCGGAGATTTTGAGTCTGTCTTGGGACATGACAACGCAGCCGGTGTGAAAATCAAGAAAAAGAACGTACCAAAGGCAATCGCAGACTGCAATGAACTACTTAAAGACGTCACGATGAGCAAAGCAATCGTGGTTGATTTTGATTTTGATTACAATAAGTTGACCATTGCATTGCCGAAGACCATGTACGAGATGCACAAAGTCTGGGCACAGGGCATTTCCGAGCCATATTTCTACATTAAGAACATTCCGCTGGTTCATAGTGGATGTGCCCCGATGGGCAAGAACGGAAATATGTGGAGGTATTCTGATGAAGAGAAGGGTATTGATTTTGTCTGTTTTGCAGATAATGGCAGGATGATTGGCTGGATCAACAATGACTTCTATGGTGATCAGGAGGAAAAGTATATCAATGCCGTATGCCGGTTGTCTTTGAATCAGTATGGGAACAAGTTGACTCCGCAGGCACAGATTGTTGATTTTGAGGTGATTTGATATGGGAAATTGGAAGCGTGCTATCGCCATCGACTTTGATGGCACTCTTTGTGAGAATAATTATCCTGATATCGGTGAGCCAAACTGGAATGTGATTTATCAGGCGATTCAGGAGCAGAAGCACGGTGCGGGTCTGATTCTCTGGACTTGCCGGGAAGGAAAGCTTCTGTATGATGCAATGGAGGCTTGCTTCGATTGGGGCCTTCAGTTTGATGCTATCAATGATAGCCTTCCTGAATGGAAAGAGCACTTCGGTACTACTCCTCGAAAAATTGGTGCTGATGAGTATTGGGACGATAAGGCCAAGGTTGTAAAGAATGGATGTCTTATTGAGGTGGACTAAATGGCTGTTTACATTACAGGTGATATTCATGGCGACTTTAATCGATTTTTGGAACTCAAGAAGTTCTGTAAAGAACATAATCTTGGGCGGATGGATTGGATTGTCTGCCTTGGCGATGTCGGTTTAAACTACTACGGCAAGGATGATCCTCGTGAATGGAGTATCAAGACTATCGCCGCATATATTCCTGCGAATCTGTTTTGTATTCATGGCAACCACGAGCGCCGCCCGTCTCGTAAGGATGGTTATAGGACAAAAGAAATCAGTGGAGATATTTGTGGTAAGGTGTGGTATGACTCACATTATCCAAATCAGTATTTCGCTATTGATGGTGAGGTTTATCAGATTCTTTCCGATACAGAAATGTTAGATTGTCTTGTTTGTGGCGGAGCCTATTCTGTGGATAAGTATTATCGGTTGGAGTGGGGATGTAATTGGTGGCCGGATGAGCAGCCGAGTGAGAAGACTAAGAAAAAGATCTGGAATATTACACATGACCCTCAAATCGATGATATTGATGTTATACTCACGCATACCTGTCCATTCCGGTTCATTCCAACTGAATTGTTTATCGGTGGTATTGACCAAAGCACAGTAGACCAGTCAACTGAAGTATTCTTTGATAATATATACGAATGCTATCCTAACGACTGTAAACCATTTTGGTACTTCGGCCATTTCCATGGTAACAAGTACACCGATGACTATGTGATGCTTTTCGACGATATTATTAAGTTTGGAGATAAGAGGAAGAGTAATGAGTGAATATCATGTGAGCTGTGGTATGTTTGGTATTTACGCAGGAACTGTTAAAAAGAATGGAACCGAGTGGAAAGATAAAACTCGTGTCACAGATGAAGCTATCGAGGCAGTTCGTGATTGGCTTCTTTCTGAAGCTCAGTTCAACAATAGAACTTTTGGTGGATACACATGGACAACAAAGGACGGTAAGACTGTAACTTTGAGAGTGTCCATCGAAGATAAGGAGCAGACAGATGATTAAAGACAAAAATTTGCGAGTGCTTGATTATATTGACGGCAAGGAAATTCTTATTCAGATGGGAGAGGAAGGTTCGGAACTGTCAAAAGCTGCACTGAAGTTCTATCGAGCAATTGATATGAAGAACCCAACACCGGTGAGCATTAACGAGGCCTATGATAATCTCGTAGAGGAATTCGGTGACGTGCTGAATTGTATCTACGCATACTATGATGATGACGAGGATTGCATCTTGGCGTTTACATCGAAAGCGAATGAGATTGCTAACGAGAAGCGCAAGCGCTGGATTAAGCGACTAAAGGAACGCGACCAGTTTTAATGGTGGAAGGAGAATAGATGTCAGATAATTTTGTAAATCTTCATGTACATACAGCGCAGGGTTCGTTACTTGACTCTATTCTTACAGTCAAGGAACTTGTAAACTTTGCTAAAGAGAATGGTCAGAAGGCTATTGCTGTTACAGACCATGGCAAGATGCACTCTTTCGTTGACCAAGTTAAGGCTTGTAAAGCAGAAGGTATTAAGCCTATCATCGGCTGTGAAGTCTATGAAGTAGATAATCAGGCAGAGAAAGCCGATACAAAAGACTATAAACAACCTCGTTACCATCTTGTTTTACTAGCAAAGAACGAGACCGGTTTAAAAAATCTATTTAAGATTGTTTCAAATGCTTGCGTTGATGGTATGTATAAAAAGCCTCGAACTTCTTTGAATATTATTGAACAGAATGAGTGGGGTAAAGGTATCATTTGTCTTACAGCCTGTCAAGTTGGTCGAATGAGTAGATTACTTGTTGATGGCAACGAGACTGGAGCATGGCAGTTATGGAACAAACTGAAATGGATCTTTGATGACGTGTTTATGGAAGTTCAGTCTCATGATACGCCAGATCAGGCTGAAGCTAATGCAAAAATTGCAGCTTTTATCAAAAAGCACAATCTTCCGTATACCATTACAACCGATGCTCATATGCTTTCTAAAGAAGATATTGATGCACACTCTGTCTTTGTTGAGATTGGAGAAGGCCGAGAAGTTGGTGAAAACTACGTTGACTGCTATCTTCAGACTGAAAACGATGTTTTGAGAACGCTATCAAAGCAGTTTGATGAGGACTTTATCAAAAAAGGCTGTGAGATGTCTGTGAAAATCGCAGACATGATTGATGATATCGATATCGGTCTTGGACAGCCGAACCAGATGCCAGAAGTGAAAATTGAGGGAAAATTTGATTCTCATTTTGATTATCTTCGGCACCTTGTATATGCCACTTTTAATAAAAAATTCGGGTGGATGAGTGAAGTGGAACAGCAAACCCGGCGGAATCGTATTGAGATGGAACTGGATGTTTTGAAGTATGTTGATTATATTGACTATTTCATTATGCTGTATATGCTTTGCGAAAAGGCTGATGAACGCAAAATTCCTCGTGGGTACTCTCGTGGTTCTGGCGCAAATTGTCTTTGCCTTTTTATGGAGAATGTTACTCAGATTGACTCTGTTCGTTGGGATCTTGACTTCTCTCGCTTTGCAAACAAAGGTAGAAAGAGCCTGGCCGACTTCGACTTCGATGTCTCTAAACGTCGTCGAAAGGAACTTATTGCTATTGCAGAAGAACTTTTCGGCAAAGAAAATGTTGCTCCTATCGCTACGTTTAACTCTTTGTCTACAAAAGTTGCCATCAAAGATATTGGCAAAGTTCTGAACGAAGATCCAGAAAGCCCGTATTATATGCAGATTCCGTATGAATTACGTAATGAGGTCGCCAAGTTAATTCCGACTGTAAAAACGCTGGATGACCTTGGCGAAGAAGTTGAAAAGGAAGTTCTACTAAAGGATATCCTCGGAAAGAGTGAACAGCTTTCTAATGTATATGACAAGTTTCCTCTATGGTTCAAATACGTTATGCGTCTTGAGGGTCTGCCTAAGAGTATGGGTCGCCATGCTGCCGGTACATTGATTACGCCCAAGCCTGTCATTGAATATTGTCCTCTTTGTATGGACAGAGAAGGCAATCAGATGTGCCAACTTGAGATGCACAATGCCATGGATGATTTGTCGCTGGTCAAGATGGACTTCCTTGGTCTTGAGAATCTGGACATTATTGACGATACGTTAAAGATGGCTGGATTAACATGGGAAGATGTCGATATCAACCATCTTGATCTAAGCGATAAGGCTGTCTATGATACCGTCTACAAGTCGGGCAACACAATTGGCATTTTCCAGATGGAATCTGCAGAAGCACGAAAGATGTGTGTTGAAGCAAAGTGCGATAATGCTGAGGATATCATTGTTGTGAACGCAGCGAATCGTCCTGGTACTAAGGACAGCTTCCCGACGTATTGCTCAAATAAACTTCATCCAGAGACTATCAAACTACTCCATCCTGACATCAAACAGCTTTTTGCTAAGACGCAATACATTCTTCTTTATCAGGAACAGGCACTAGCGGTATTCCGCTATGCAGGATTCCCTGAAACTGAGGTTGACAATGCTCGTCGTGCTATCGGCAAAAAAAAGAAAGATGTTATGGCATCCTTGGAAGTTCAGTTCCGAGATGGTCTTCACAAGAAAGGATGGAATGATTACCAGATTTCTGAGATGTGGGCACTAATCTTGAAGCAGGCTTCTTATTCCTTCAACCGGGGCCACGCAGTTGCTTATGGGCTTCTTTCTTACCTGACAGCATACCTGAAGACTCATTATACTGAGTATTTCATGGCTGCGTGTATGATTACTAAAGAAGATGATTCTGGCAAAATGGGTGTGTTCATCAATGAATGTGACCGTCTACATATTCGGGTCCTTCCTCCAAGCGTTAACAAGTCTGATATGGAATTTAAGGCCGATGCGGAAAAGCACACAATTCTGTTTGGTTTGAAAGCCATTAAGGGAATGGGCGAGAGTGTTGCATCAGGAGTGATTGCAGATCGTCCATATTCTGGATTGGCAGATTTTGTTCAGAGAGCAAATGGTGGCAAGATTGGCACTTCAAACGTTGTCAAGTTGATTAAGGCTGGAGCTATTCCAACAAAGGACAAGAGAAAAATCTTAATCACTTTTGCAAATATGGTTTTTGAGAACGAGTATAAAGAGAAGAGTTTCCACGAAATGGCATCTCTTCCCAAAATCTCTGTTCTTAAAGACGAATATGGGATTGACACAAATTATATTAAAGATAAGCCTACTAGACTTGCTTTATATAATAAGGCAAGAAGGGTGCGCTGGGAGGCAGATGCGGAGAACCGCAAGAAGGAAAAAGACAAGAAACGAAAAGATTTCATGCAAGCGTTTGCCGAGAAGTATATGCAAGACGAGCACATGTGGGAATTTGAAACCCTTTCAATGTTCTTGACTAGCAATCCCATTAAGGATGCTTGCACCTATATTGATGCTGGTCTTGATACTGTAGAGGATGGCGGTAAGGCAACTGCTATTTGTGTTATCGTAGATATCCAAAAAAAGAAGGATAAACGTGGCAACCAGTTTGCGTACTTACATGTTTACACGACAGGTGGTATTGTCGAAATGATTTGTTGGGCATCTCAGTATGCACGATATTCAAGTCTGATTTCAAAGGGTAGCGATCTTGCAATCCTTTGCAAGAGAAAAGAAAATTCGTACATTGTTGAGAAGATGAAGCCCTACAAGCAGTGGTTGCGTGATAGAGAGATAAAGTAATGAATGGTGTTTTATATACTATTGACGGAGAGGTTCTTTGTGAGCTTCCTATGTTTAAAATTGATTGGTACAAAGATAAAACTGTAATTAAGATACATTGTACGAATTGTTGCGTCGTTAGAAAAGTTCAGAAGTGGAAGTTTGACTGCGCAGAACAATGCGAGCTTACCACAAAATGGTTTTATTGCAGAGTGTGCGGAGGACTGACAGAATTTAGATTAGGTGCATAATAAGAGGGTTACAAAGTGGCAGATAAGAAATTTAATGAAAATATGATTCGTTGTTACATCAGGATAAAACGAGTCTTTTATCCGAAAGATGGGAGGGAGGTGGAGCCCGGCGGCTTCGCCACTTTCTCCGCCGAGGTGGTAAAAGTCAAGCAGGGAAACCCTGTTATGAGCCGATACAGTGACCTCCGGCTGAAAGGCAACGTCCCTAGCCTCGATATGGACAAGACTTATTCGTTCTGCGGCGAGTATGTTCACCATGAAAAGTTCGGCGACCAGTATAAAATCATCTATATGAACGAGCTCCAAGAAATCACTGACCCAGAAGAGCAGAAGAGTTTTCTCCATTATATTCTGACCGACCATCAGTTTGAGATGCTTTACGAGGCATTTGACAATCCGTATGAAATCATCAAAAATGGTGATATCAAATCGCTTTGTACTGTTAGTGGTATCACGGAGGGTCGAGCCCAGAAGATTATTGATGCTTACGAGAACAACATTGACAACAGCGAAGCGTATACAAAGTTGATTGAGTATGGTTTGACTCCTAGTGCTATTGAAAAGCTTGTTCGTCAGTATCACGGTGCTGATACTCTGGTAAGAAAGATTGAAGAGAATCCTTACGTCCTGATTGATGATGTGTATGGTATCGGCTGGAAGAAAGCTGACGCTCTTGCTTTGAATATGGGATTAAAGCATAATTCGCAATTCCGAATCGAAGCTTACGTCATGCACTTTCTTGCCGACCGTGCCGAAGAAGGCAATTCCATCATCCCGGCAAACCAGACAATCAATAACTGCATCAAGGAACTTGAATTGGGTGAGGGAGACCAAGAGGTCATCAAGAGGGCACTTTTCCATCTGCATGATGTCCGTGAAACACTTTGGTGGAGCGATGACCGTCAGGAATTTGCTTTGACCAGAGTATGGAATCTGGAAGATAACATTGCAAAAGAAATCAAGCGTCTGGCAGATGCACCTGTCGAGTCGATTGGTCGAAATATGGATACTGCAATCGATGAAGCAGAGGATGCCCTTGGTATTGAGTACACAGAAGAGCAGAGAGCTGCTATTAAAAAGGTGTGTTCTAGCAATATTGCAATTGTCACAGGTCTGGGTGGATGCGGTAAAAGTACCGTTGTGGCTGGTGTCCTAAAGGTTCTTCGTGGAAAGTCTTTTGCCCAGACTGCACTCTCTGGCCGTGCCGCTGCTCGTATGCAGGAGATTACTGGTCAGGACGGTAAGACAATTCATCGTCTTCTGGGTTATGATATCGAAAATGGTGGTTTTATCCATGATAAAGACAATCCTCTTGAAGAGGATATTATCATTCTGGATGAGACTTCTATGGTTGGTGCTCAACTGTTCTACGATTTGATTCAGGCAATTGAGACCGGAAAGCGATTCATCATGATTGGTGATGACGGCCAGCTTGAGAGCATCGGTATGTGTAACATTTTCAAGGATATGCTTGCATCTAAAGTTGTTCCTGTGGCTCGTTTGACTAAGATTCATCGTCAGGCAGCTAAGTCTGCAATTATCACAGAGAGCATCAAGGTTCGTAATGCTACACAACTGGTTCCTTATGGATGGGCAGGTAACGAGATTCGTGGTGAGCTTCATGATCTGGAACTTGATATTTACAAGGACGCCAGTGAGTCATTCAACCACATCATCAATCAGTACCGTACCTTATATAATAAGGTAGGGAACGACAGTGCAAAGATTCAGATTGTTCTTCCACAGAAACTCCGTGGCAGTATCTGCACCTACGCGGTCAATAATGCCATTCAGGAGATTGTGAATCCGAGTCGTGGTCAGGCAGAAGCAAAGGTCACCATTTACGGTGATGGCAAGGACAGAGAATACACTCTGCGTGAGGGCGATCAGGTCATCATCAACAAGAATAACTACGAGCTTCATACATACAACCTCAAGACAAAGAAAAAGGAAGAGAAGTGTCCAGTGTTCAATGGTAATCGTGGCATTATCAGAAAGATTGACAAGAGCTTTATTCTGGTTGATTTCGACCAGTGGGGCACAATCTTTATCCCTCATTATTTTGGTGGCAACAATATCTGGGCAACGCTTGAACTCGCTTACGCTCTGAGTTGTCACAAGCTGCAGGGTAGTGAAGCACCGTATGTGATTGTCGGTATGGACAATTCCGCATACTTGATGTTAACGAGAGAGTGGCTTTATACGGCCATCACTCGTGCCAAGAAGTATTGTGTGATTTGCGCCGAAATTCATGCTCTTGATCGGGCTGTAAAGACTTCGAGAGTGCCATATAAGCGGACGTTCCTGAAGGAATTTTTACGGAAAGAATTTTCAGAAAAGCATTGACAATTATGTGCGTATCCTGTATAATATAGCTATAAAAAGTCTCCATCCTTGGAGGCTTAAAATTCTCTCTTTAGCTACATAACACAGGATACGAGAAAAGAATGGCTTGCTCGTAACGACAAGCCTTTCTTTATTAGTTTTAGCTATAGAACACAGGATACAAAAGGAGGCTTTATGACAGATAAAGAACTCATAGGCAAGCTCGATGCGATGGTCAAGGCATTGCAGAGCACAAAGAAAAAGGCAGACAAGACCCGCATTTTGCTGAATGCACGAAAGGATTTTGGAGATGAAGCTGACGAGCTGATGGCGTTCTTCCGCTTCTTGCTTGACCCGGCAATCGTGACTGGCCTGTCTGATGCAAAGATCAACAAAAAGGTGATAGCAAAGACAGATATTGATATTCAGTATCTCAGCTGCGGATACCTTTATATTATGGGTGCTGGTCACAATACAGGCTCTGATACATCCATCGCAACAATCCAGAATTATTTACATAAAAATCCTGAGTATGAAGAGTTTCTAAAGCGACTGTTCACTAAGAACCTGCCGATCGGAGTCGAGGCGGCTACCATCAATAAGGTGTACGGCAAAGAAATTATTCCTGTCTGGGAGGTTCAGCAGGGGTATCCGATTGATAAGGTTAAGCTGAAGAGGAACGAAGTAATCTACCTCTCACGCAAACTCAATGGTAATAGAGGTACTTTTATCAACGGCCAGCTCATTTCTCGACAGGCGCAGAAGTTCACTGGGCTCGACCACATTATCAAGGACATCAACAATACTGGCTATTTTGGCTATGTATTTGATGGTGAGCTCATCCGCAAGAATGTTGATGGATTATCAGATAATAAAAATTTTACGGTCGGCACGGGCATCCTTAATAGCGACTCTGCAGACAAGAGCTGCATTAAGTTTGTAATCTTCGATATGGTTCCACGGGGTCAGTTTGAGAGTGACGAGTGCGTTGAACGGTACTCGGTTCGTAAGCAACGACTGCTTGAGCTGAAAGAAAAAATTAAGCAGCATAATCTTCAGAACATTGAAGTTGTTGAGATGGTCTACGAAGGAACTGACCATTCTCAAATTGTAAAGTGGCTTGACTACGCTGTTGCAAATGACTGGGAAGGACTTGTCTGTAACAGAGATGTCCCTTACCGCCGGGCGCGACATAATGGATGCCTGAAAGTAAAACGTTTCTACACTGTTGATCTACGTATCACTGCCATCGAGGAAGGTCAGAACCGTTTGGCTGGAACGATGGGTGCTCTGGTTGTGGATTATAAGGGGAACGAGCTTCGCATTGGCTCTGGGTTTGATGATGCTATGAGAGCTGCTGTGTGGGCGAATCCTGATAATTACATCGGCAAGATTGTGGAATGTAAATATAAAGAGGTCAGCTGCGACAAAAAGACTGGTGCTGAGTCTCTGCAGTTCCCGACTTTTGTACGATTCCGAAATGACAAGAACGAAGTGAGCTACGGTTAAGGAGAAGATTATGAAGACTTATTATGCAGTGACCGAAGGTGAATATTCAGATTATCGGATTATTACTATCACTGAAGATAAAGAAAAAGCAGAAAGAATCGCTGCGGCCTACGACGGTAATGTCGAAGAGTATGAGGATTGTATCATAAATCCGATTGGCGTTTGGAAGGTTTATTACTACGAAAAAAATAAAAACTGGCTCGTAATCCATTCTAATAGAGATGTTGAAGATATTAAAGACAAAGAGTGGGAATCTGGTTATTTTGATTCGGCTCCTTACGATAAGGGAATGGTATGGACTATTTATGTAACTGCTGAGAATAGAGAACTTGCTCAAAAGATTGCTTATGATAAGTATGCTCAATGGAAAGCTGAACGGGAGGGGCTGGTATGAATCTTTCCAAGAAGTCCATTAAGCACATTCTTCGGATTCTGGATAACAAATGTGTCGAAGTTCCTACAAAGGCATCTGCTTATAGTAGTGGTGGACGTAGAATTTTGACTCGTGATTTTGAGCCAAAGGTGTCACACGGAATGAATGGCTGGCAACGAATCGTCTATGTACCGTCCGAAGGATATTTCTACGGAATTTATAATGGGAAATCGGAAGAAGATTGGGATATTCCAGATATCTGGTCTTCTGCACAGCTTGCCGATTTGTGAGGTGTTTAAAATGCTACTTTTAACGCAAGGTGGAGAAATTATAAATCTTGACCGCATGGCAATCATTGATACCGCAAGCCTTAATGTTTACGCAAGGCAAGGTATGGGCGAGCGCGGAATTGTTCTTGGTAGTTATAACTCTGAGAGTAGATGCTACGAGATTATCGTAAATATCTTTGACTGCTATCGAATGAATGCCAAGGCGTATTCTATGCCAGAGGAATAAATGAACGACTTCAGAGAGCTAACCGTCTCGAAGAAAGCAAAACAGGAAGAAATCGTATGAGAAACATGTCAAAGAATACTCGTAAAAAGGTTATGCGAGTTATCAAAGCAAATTGTCATTCGAATAATGGGTATTGGTGGGAGCCATACAAAAGTAGTCGGATGTTCGCGATTTGGAACTATATTATAACAGAAGATCGCTTTGGTTTGGGCGAATTTGCAGCAGTATATGAGGATTTGGATGAGGAATTTTCTCCATACTTTTATGTTAATATCGTGTCTCCTGCACAGTTAACAAATCCACGTCTTCCGATCAATGTCAACAAACAGATTGTGAAGAAATGGGAAGAAGGTGGTTTTATCTGACAGACTTTCGTAAACTAGCCATCCAAAAGAAAGAACGATTGGAAGTTCAACTTACGGATTGCACAGAAGAACACAATATATTGTACATAATTACATCTCTAGCCACTATTAAAGGTGCTGAGATTTTTAAAAATTTTCGTTTGTATTCTGTAGGCTCCGCCGGGGAGCTCAACTTATTAGAGAAGCGAGACGGCGATCCCTACTTTATTGAGTTGAAAGGAACAGAATATGAGTAATTCGATGAATCGAGAAGACCGGCGCAGAGAGCAGCGTAAGGCGCGAATCCTCGCCAGGCGAATCAAGAAGGCTGGTGGCCCAGACTTTCTGGCAGGTATGCCTGCAGAGGAATGGGAACCCAAGATTGGCGATGAGGTCACTATTAAGGTAAAGAGGATTCAGGGCAAGAAGGATTTCTTTAAGATGAGTCCTCAGTATCAGGATTTTATCAATAGTCTTGAGGATGGAAAGCCTTACAAGATTACTAGCACTGGCATGAAGGGTCAGGTCTACGGAATTGATGCACATCCTTATTTCCAGATTTGGAAGGGTGATATGGAACCCTACAAGGAGCCTTAATGAGGATGTACTTCAGGACGGACTACTATGTCGATGTGGATATATTCACAAATGATGTTATTCGACTTCAAAAAGGAAATACATACGAAGTGTTTTCAGAAATTGATGATTTTTATTTTATTGAAATCGACAATGATCCATTGATAAAAATGCTGAATATAGTAGCGATTCCAAAAGAAGACCTTGAAGATGATGTCTATGTTGTGACCGGCAAGAGCGAAAAACTTGAGAAAGGAGGTGGGGCGATATGATTGGTATTGATCATCGTGAGCAGGGTCGTAAGGAACGAGCCCTTGCAGAGTATTATAGAACCTTGGCTCGATATCCTACTGAGTGTGGAGAACCGATTACATATCAGCTGTCAGAAGAGCAGCTTAAACAGGTTCTCTGCGGAGAGGTTACTGTGGATGAGTTGATTGAAAAAGGTGAGGTAAATGAGAGACAGGATTAAGATGTGGATCGCTTTCATTAAGATTTTTAAGGATTATCTTATTGCGGTCGGAATCATGATTGCGTTGTTGCTGTTGTCTTGCCTTATCAAATATGGGATTTCAGTATCCAATTTCCCAGATTGGTTTAAGTTTGCACTTCTAAAGTAATGGAGGAATAAATGGTAACCGATATTCTTAACAGAGAAATTCATGTTGGCGACACAGTTCTTAGAGCTAGAACTCGAAAAGGTCGAGGAGTTCTTTGGAGTATTCATAAAGTTGTCGCTATTATGAACGTAATGATTAAAGTTCAAGATGGTCAGTACACTTCAAATGTCGCACCTAGAAATTGCATCGTAATTGGTAAGAATGACATTCCTGAAAACTGGCAGGACGAATATTAAGGAGAATTGAATGACTGTTGATTTGATCGCGTACACACAGCGAGTTGTTCCTACAAATGATAAGAATCCTTTAGATATTGTAGAGGAAGCTGCGAGTATTTGTTACGATTCTTCAATGACTGACGATTATAAGATTGCCAAGGGATGTAAGGCAAGCGGTCACTATTCTGTGCTTGAGCACATCAACTTTACATTCTGCGTCAAAGATGTAAGCCGAGCACTTCTGGCACAGATTAGTCGTCATCGACATATTAGCATGAGCTGCCGCAGCCAGCGTTATTGTAGTGAGGATGGATTCAAGTATGTGAACCCGTTTACCGGTGAAGATGCTGATGTTTTCGATAATATGATGTCGGACATTGATACCGATTATCAGATTCTCAAGAAGTATCATAATGCCAAAAACGAAGACGCTCGTGCAGTTCTGCCAAATGCTTGCTGTACAGAATTCTACATCACGATGAACGCTCGTGCTTTGATTGAGATGAGTCATCTTCGACTTTGTTTTAGGGCTCAAAAAGAAATCCGCGAGATGTTTACAGAAATGAAGACGGAAGTTGCACAGGTTTGTCCTGAAGTAGCAAACTGGATGGTTCCTTCCTGTGAGGCCAATCCGAAGTATCCGTTCTGCCCAGAGGGTCGTGGTTGCTGTGGTCGTCACCCGAAGCTGGCAGATGTTTATAAGCCTATTGAAAAGAACAAGGAGGTTATTGATGGAAACACTTGACGAAATTAAGAAGAACGTCGATCATCCGTCTCATTATGGCGGTGCAGACAATCCCTATGAGGCCATCAAAGTGCTACGGGAGTGGCAGTTAGACAAGGATGCTTATCTTTGGAATGTTGGTAAGTATTTAAGCCGGGCAGGCCACAAAGATGGCAATTCTCAGCTTCAAGATTTAACGAAGGCACGTTGGTATTTGGACTATAAAATCCGGCTTTTAGAGGAACAGCAGAAGGCTGCTGAGAGTGTCGTAGATACGCTCAAGAAAGTTTCTAACGAGGTTACTGACAAGCTAACTACGATGTCGGATTACGGAGACGTATATATTCCTACTATTGGAAAGACGGTAAACGAATGCGTTCGGTATGTTCCTCGTCATGCAAAACCTGACTATACTGATGATTTGGTTTTTCGACCCGAGATTCACACTCCAAATATTGAGACTGCCGTGGTTCCGAGTGTTCATAATGATACTATGTCTCCGAATAACAAAGGAGTTAATAAGGTTGACCATTCGATGCTGAACTCTAAAGTCTATGCCGATGAAGTCAAGTTTTAAGAGGTTTACATAAATGAGATACAACTGGGAATATCCGCTGGTAGCGTTGATGCTCCTAGCTATGATAATGACATTTTGGTTTTCTAAGGTCGTCCTTAGAATTTAAAGGAGTGATTGCATGGAGTATGTGATTAAACGCGATGGAACGAAAGTTCCTTTTGATAAAAGTAAGATTGTAAATGCGATTGAGAAGGCGATGACATGCACTCCGGGCGGAATCGATGCTCGTGTGTCCAATGCGATTGCTGACTACATTGCTGATATGCCGGACATCCTGTCAGTTGAGCAGATTCAGGATATCGTGGTTGATAGTCTGAAGAATAGTCCGTTCACTGATGTTGCCGAGGCGTATAGTCATTATCGAGAACTTCGGCAGGAAATTCGTGACAAAGAAAAGACAAATGCAAGCATCCTTGAAATTATTGATGCGCAAAATGATGCCATCAATCAGGAGAATAGTAATAAGAACCCTACCGTGAACAGTGTCCAGCGTGACTATATGGCAGGTGAGGTTTCAAAGGACTTGACCGAGAGGCTTCTTCTTGACCCGGAGATTGTCAAGGCACATAAAGATGGGTTAATTCATTTCCATGATGAGGACTATTTTGCCCAGCATATGCACAATTGCAATCTAGTTAATCTGGAGGATATGCTTCAGAATGGCACAGTTATCTCTGGTACATATATCGAGAAACCGCACAGTTTCTCCACTGCTTGTAACATTGCTACGCAGATTATTGCTCAGGTAGCTTCTAATCAATATGGTGGTCAGAGTATCACGTTGTCTCACCTCGCTCCCTTTGTGGATGTTTCCCGTAAGAAGATTGGCAAGGAAGTTCATGAAGAATTCTACGAGATGGTTCAGAATGATGAGATTCCGAAAATGCCTGAGCAGGAGACTATTGATAGAATCGTTGAAAAGAGACTCCGAAAAGAAATCGCTCGTGGTGTACAGACTATCCAGTATCAGGTGATTACGCTGATGACTACCAACGGTCAGGCTCCTTTCATTACCGTATTCATGTATTTAGATGAAGTTCCTGAAGGACAGACTCGTGATGACTTGGCTGTTATCATTGAGGAAACTTTGAAGCAACGCATTCAAGGTGTTAAGAACGAGGTTGGCGCATGGATCACCCCTGCCTTCCCCAAACTGATCTATGTGCTGGAAGAGGACAACATCCGCCCCGGCACTCCTTATTATTACCTGACCGAATTGGCTGCCAAGTGCACTGCCAAGCGGATGGTGCCCGATTACATCTCTGAGAAGAAGATGCTCGAGCTCAAGGGTGGCGTGTGGACGAGTATGGGGTGCCGCAGCTTCCTAACTCCTGACCGTACTACTGAAAATGTTGCTAATGCAGGAAATTGGGTAAAGGGTCAAAAATATTATGGCCGCTTTAATCAGGGTGTGGTTACCATCAATCTTGTAGATGTGGCCTGTAGTTCTAAAAAGAACTTCGATGAATTCTGGAGAATCTTTGATGAGCGTCTTGATCTTTGCCATCGCGCTTTGCAGGCTCGACATAAACGGTTGCTTGGAACTCCTAGCGATATGAGCCCTATCCATTGGCAGTATGGCGCATTGGCTCGTTTGAAAAAGGGAGAAAAGATTGATAAGCTGCTCTTCGGCGGCTACTCCACCATCAGCCTCGGTTACGCAGGTCTGTATGAGTGCGTAAAGTATATGACCGGCAAGAGCCACACTGACCCCGATGCTAAACCTTTTGCTCTCGAAATTATGCAACATATGAATGATAAGTGTAATGAGTGGAAAGCTGCTGAAAATATTGATTACTCGGTATATGGTACTCCGCTGGAATCCACAACCTACAAGTTTGCCAAGTGCCTGCAAAAGCGGTTCGGGATTATCCCTGATGTGACCGACCATGATTACATCACCAATAGCTATCATGTAAATGTTCGTGAGCATATTGATGCTTTCACTAAACTGAAGTTCGAGAGCGAGTTCCAAAAGCTGTCTCCTGGCGGTTGCTTGAGCTATGTGGAAGTCCCAAATATGCAGCAGAATATTCCTGCCGTGATGAGCGTGCTGCAGTTCATATACGACAACATCATGTATGCAGAACTGAATACTAAGTCTGATTACTGTCAGGTCTGCGGCTACGACGGCGAGATCAAGATTGTGGATGATAACGGAAAATTAGTATGGGAGTGCCCGAACTGTGGTAACCGTGACCAGAAGAAAATGAATGTTGCCCGTCGTACTTGCGGGTATATTGGAAGTAATTTCTGGAATCAGGGGCGCACTCAGGAGATTCGAGATCGAGTTGTTCATTTGAGCGATAACTAAATAAAGCATAAGTGGTGGGTTGGTGGGATTATTTATGAAAGAAATCATTGTTTTCTTCGTGATTATATGGGTTATCGCCTATTACATTCTGAAAGATAACTATAAAGATTAAGGAGATATTTATGAAGAAATTTATGGCAATTTTTGTTGCATTCCTCATTGCAGTTGGTGCGGTGCTTTGCACCGAGCGAGTACATACCGGTTATGTTGGTGTTGTTTACTCCGCAAAGGGGGTTGAACAGCAGACCATTTCCCAGGGCTGGCACTTTATGAGTCCTTTGAAGCATGTGTCTGAGTTCCCGATTACTCAGCAGCGAGTGGTATTCTCTAACTCTCCGTCCGACTATGGCACAAAGGAACACGCAGATTGGCACATCGACGCTCCTGCTAACGGCGGTACGATTGCAATCAACCTGACTGTGAACTATAACTTCCTGCCGGAGCATGTTGTTGAGCTGTATACCAAGTTTGGTGGTATGGACGGAGAGAGCCTGATGGAGAGCAAGATCCAGAACGATATTATCGCTTACGTCAAGGAAGTTACTCCTCAGTTCAGTGTCATGCAGATTTACTCCGATGACCGTGCAGGCGTTAATACCGCAATCACCAACTATCTGAATGAGAAGCTGACCGCAGAATACGGTATCAATGTTTCTTCTGCCCTGATTGTTGATGCACAGCCTGACGATACTCTGATGCAGAAGATTCGTGCCAAGGAACAGGCAAAACAGGATGCAGAGATTGCAGAGCTGAATAAGCAGACAGCTCTGGCTCAGGCAGAAACTGACAAGGTTAAGGCACAGACCGAAGCTGACGTTAAGATGATTGAGGCACAGGCCGAGGCTGATGCAAATAAGGTACTCTCCGAGTCTATTACTCCTGAGCTGATTCAGATGAAGGAAGCAGAAGCTCGTTTGAAGCATGGCTGGATTACCGTTCAGGGCGCTGATACGGTCGTTACCAAGGGCGAGTAAACGAGGCTTTATAAAATGAAAATTCTTGAAAGAAGGTGATTGGCATAGAAGCATGGAAGAATTTCTTTAAAGCGCTTGGTTCTTTCCTTGGGCTTGTTGTACTTTTTTGTGCTACATATTTTGTATCGTGGATTACCACGATTGGTATTATTTGGTTGATTTTTAAGCTGTTGAATATCACTTTTACAGTCAAGGTTGCAACAGGTATTTGGTTGGCGCTTATTTTGCTTGAATGTTTTATCAAAGGTAGCCGAGGTAAGTAAATAAACTAGCAGGGTGGGTGTGGTGGCATGAAAGGAGTCTTATGGATTATTGGTCTGTTGAAGTAATGTACTATGATGATGGACATCAGGAATTCAATACATATATGGTAAAAGCACAGGATCAGAATGACGCTATGAATAAGGCACATTATCGTTTTGAAAAATCTCATCCCGGTATGAGCTGCATGGTTCAGAATGTAGAAAAGGCAGGTGGCTGAGGTGGACTTCAAATGTAAGTGTGGCAGTAAATCTTTCTTTATCAAGAGTAGAGGTAGCCTGATTGGTCTGTATTGCTCTACTTGTGGCAAGCGGCAGAAATGGCTCACTAAGAATGAAGTGAGACAGTTTGAGTACGAGACGAATATATTAGACTCAAAAGAAAACAATCCTGAAGATGACTTTTATGAAAAATTCGCCTTAACTCCATGGGGCTGTCTGCACTGTGCTTTTAGAGACTTTGAACTAGATCTTCCCGAAATCTCTGGTAAGATGGCTGATGCTCTTATGGAAGATTTCTTTGAGATTATGAAAAAGCACGGATTGTGGAGAAAGAACAAGAATGATTGCTAAACTCTTGAAACGTCTAATCCATTGGTTCATTCCCGAATGCAGTAGATGTGGCGGTGTTATGCTTTACGATAACACTCATAGCTGGTATGATAAATGGCACTTTGTATGTGATACATGTGGTAAAGAAAAGTGGGGTACATTATGAAAAAAATCACAGGAGTTCTAAAAGCAAAAGGATTTGAAGACTGTAATTTTGAATTCTATGTTGATGACAATATGACAGAAAAACAAATTGAGATGGAAGTTTACCAACGTGCTGGTTTTAGTTTGGACTGGACGGAAGAAGATGGTTATGAGCCGTACACTGTTACAATGTATAGTAAAAAGAGGGGCGAGTAATGAATTACGGGCAAACTCGTGTATATGGCGTAAGCCTATCGTACTTGATGGCTAATGGTGACCGTAGTTTTTCATACTACGAGATTCCTGCCGAGAGCGAGAATGAGGCAGCGGACTTTGTTCGTCAAGGGTTCTATCGCGAACATCCACTTGCTTTATACGAGCCAGACGTAAGCGCAAAACTTCTGTACACTGATTATTGGAGTTGTTTGAGATTTTAATAAAAGTGCCGTTTTACCGTAGAATTTCATTAAAATTATAGCGTAGATACGCTAAATAACAGGAGGCAAAATGAAGAAGTGGACGGAAAAGCTGCTTGAAGCCGAAGGATACGAGATCCGAAATGCGCAAATCGAGAATGTTAGCCTTGGCATGGCCGATCATGGAGTTTTGACTTCTGATTTGACGTTGGATGGTCATGGATGGGGCGTTTGCTATGGAGGCTATGTTCTTGGTAAAGGATATGTAGGAGCAAAAAACTTTAAAGGTTATGCTTCCGGCATTGAGGCCATCATGCGGATTATGGATACGGTTGGCTGTAGTACGTACGAGGGTATGAAGGGGAAATACGTCCGTGTTGCAACTAAAGGTTGGGGCAGTACAGTAAAAATCATTGGCAATATTCTTGAGGATAAGTGGTTTGATTATGAATCTTTCTTTGATGATATGAAAAACGACACTTACGATGATAAGGGTACTGAGGTAGATTGATATGGAAAAGAAATATGTAAAAATCTATAAATGCCGTGGATGTGGTCGCGATGTCATTAAACATGATGTGAATCTATCTGCTACTGAACAATGGAGCCTTTCTGGAATGTTTGAAGATAAATATAAGGTAGCAGAACTATCTGGCGGTTCTAGGCTTTCTGGACAGAATAAATTCCTGCTTCATCGGTGTGACCCAGAGAAGCTTTGTATTTGTGATTTCATTGGATGGAAGGAAATTGAGGCTAAAGAATGATTAACGATCCTTTTGCAGAAGATGGTATTATCATTTGTCAGTATTGTGGCAGCGGCGAGTACCTTTATAATGAAGACGGCGCTCGTAACAACTTTTGCGGTCAGTGCGGTCATAAGATTGATTGGCCGGAAGACGACAATAAACGCTGGCGCAAGGTGTCTAGCGAAACTCCATATGTAAGTCCATCTGTGATGTGCTCTGATGACGTTGAAGTGAAATTCAAAGACGGCCATACATCAGTCGGATTTATCTCGTTTGATGGTCGGTGGTTTAACCATGACTGTGATGAGATTAAAAAGCCAGATTGTTGGAGACCACTAGAAGACGATAACTAAAATTCCGCTTTTATTAGAAAGGAAGTGACATAAAAATGCTTGTTAGTATTTCTTGGCTGCTTGTTAAATCGTATATCATTTTAATTCTTACAGCGTCAATCATCCGCTCCGAGGAAATTTTGTACGATTTCTTGTGTAATACCGTAATGTATCACGTGAAGCTCAAATACGTAAAACGGACGGTCATCGCACTAAATATTTTTATCATCGTATGTGCGAGTTTATGGACGAAGGTAATTTGAGATGGCAAAATACATTCCTGAAAATGCCCAATGGGCAGACATCACTCCTTTGCTAAATGAGATTGATAGTGGCCTAAAGCACATGCGCTTTTATGACGAGCGCGATGATTATTCCGATTTTCTAGCAGAAGAACGCGAAGACCTACTGATGCTTCCGAAAGCAGAACCTAATACAGTTCGTGCCATTGCACACTGGACCCATTGGCCGTGTGATGATGAAGAAGATTCAGTATATTGCTGTTCTAACTGCGGTGAACAGTTCTATGAGGATTTCTTCTATCCGCGTGAGACGCCTTGTTTGGGTTCTGAAAAATATAAGCCTTTTAGATATTGCCCTTATTGTGGCGCAAAGATGGAAGAGAAGGTGTATGAATGAACTACGCTAAAATCGTTCCATGTGATATAGCGAATGGCGAAGGGGTGCGTGTCACATTGTTCGTGCAGGGTTGTACGCATCATTGCCCCGGCTGTCAGAATCCTACCACATGGGACCCGAATGGTGGTCAGCCATTCACAGATGAAACGCTTGATAAAATTGTAGATTTACTTCGACCTGATTATATTCAGGGGCTTACGCTTACTGGTGGAGACCCACTGTATCCAGAGAACAGGGAGATGATTTACAAAATTCTAATAAGAGTCAGACACGAGTTTGAAGAAAGCAAAGACATTTGGATGTGGACTGGATATACATGGGAAGAGTTGATTCAACAGGCGGCAGAAGAATTGAAATATCAAACTATTCCGACAACGGTAACAATTATTCGAAACATAAACGTGTTAGTTGATGGCCCATATATCGAATCTAAACGAGATATCTCTTTGCCGTACATGGGGAGTTCCAATCAACGTGTAATCGGCTGTAATAAGAGTTTTGCTTTACGAAGACCAGTCCTTTGGTGGGCTCCAGAAGAGAAAGGAAAATAATATGAATTTTAGTGATTTTGGCTCTATGCAGAGTACTACGCCTTACCATCCAAACATTAAAATCAATAAACTTCACGAAGATGCTCATCTACCGACTTATGGTTCTAAAAATGCTGCTTGTGCAGACCTATATGCCTATATCGGTTTTGATGACGCAACGATGGTAAACAAGAATGGTGACCGTTGCATCATGATTCAGCCACATGAGACCGTTAAGGTACATACCGGTCTGCGGATGGCTCCACCGGAAGGCTGGTATGTCGCTATCTATGCTCGCAGCGGTTTAGCAGACAAACAGGGTTTAGCCCCTGCAAACAAAACTGGAATTTGCGATCAGGATTACCGTGGAGAGTATATTGTGGCACTACATAACCACTCAAACATCCCGCAGATGATTACTCATGACGACCGTATTGCTCAGATGGCAGTTGTTCCGTTCTGGCAGGCTGATTTTGAAGAAGTTTCCGAATTGGACGAAACTGAGCGCGGAGCCGGTGGCTTTGGTTCCACTGGAGTCAAGTGATGGGGGAAATTATGGGAAAGACGATTGATACATCCGAGCTTCTGTATCGGATGGGGAAGTACGCTGAAATCAATGTCGGCTCAGAAAGTCATGATGCGTTTATGCATTTCATGCTCCTTCTAACTCGCACGATTGAGAAGATGCCGAACGCCGCATTAACTCATAAAAATCCAATCGATGATGAGATTATGGAAAATCAGTACAAGCTGGTGAACGCAATCTCACTGGTGACTGGCCGCACTCGAAACGACGGCTGGTATCCTACTTGGATTGGCATGGCCATGAAGATCGTGCGTCTGAAGAGTGGAGAATCAGCTGGTTTCCGGTACATCAAAGATAATGAGGGACATGACTATCCTGGTGCAATGCATACATCTTGTGTTGTTGATTATTACATCTCAAGTGACAAGAAAAATGTTATTGTCCAGACCGAGAACACAATCTATAAGTTTGAAAAGATTGAGGAGGACTAAATTATGGCTAAGTATTTTTATATTTACGATATCGCCGGTGTCGAGGATTCCATCGTGAAGATGTTCAACACTGATACTGGTGTAATGGGTGAGAAGAGTGTCAAGAAGGATTGCATGGATGGATTTATCGATGGCAT
>ERZ1034768.58-NODE-58-length-42818-cov-11.838529_pt1 | contig 42818 bp, 72 predicted proteins | sample MGYA00520691_ERZ1034768 | MGnify/ENA primary metagenome ERZ1034768 (study PRJEB33766, sample SAMN09781704) | gut metagenome | biome: gut microbiome | host: Homo sapiens | place: Madagascar | study: EMG produced TPA metagenomics assembly of the PRJNA485056 data set...
CCCGCTACTTCCAATCTGTGCGTAATCCCCGCTACTTCCAATCTGTGCGGAATACCCGCTACTTCCAATCTTTGCGGAATACCCGCTACTTCCAATCTTTGCGTAATTCCCGCTACTTCCAATCTGTGCGGAATCCCCGCTACTTCCAATCTGTGCGGAATCCCCGCTACTTCCAATCTGTGCGGAATTCCCGCTACTTCCAATCTTTGCGGAATTCCCGCTACTTCCAATCTGTGCGTAATCCCCGCTACTTCCAATCTGTGCGGAATTCCCGCTACTTCCAATCTTTGCGTAATCCCCGCTACTTCCAATCTGTGCGGAATACCCGCTACTTCCAATCTGTGCGTAATCCCCGCTACTTCCAATCTGTGCGGAATACCCGCTACTTCCAATCTTTGCGTAATTCCCGCTACTATCATCCGGTATATTGTTGACAGTTCTTTCGAAAACAAAATCTATGCACGCTTTCACGAATCCCGCGAAGCTTAGCTTCGCCCCAACCTTTAACTTGGTTGTACAGTATTTCTTCTTATCGTCAGTCACAGGCTTGTCCAATGCTTCAACTTCTGCAAAATCCGTGAATTCTCCTTTATCAGTTATCAGAGGGTAATACTCCAACACATCAAACGGATTTTCGCAAAAGTGAATACCACACTTACACGGCTCCGCTCTTCTCTCTGTTGCTATAGCGTTCTCCTCGTATTTTTTGCCCTTACAAATTAATCCGGGCTCAAATGCTTTGTAACCTTTCATTTCTTTTCTCCTTTCCATCTCTGACCGCATAAAGGACAAAATATATAATCTTCTGCCCCGCCCTCATCCGTCTGCATTGCCTTTTTACAGCGTCTACAGGTAAATTGTGAACCATCCTCACTGTCTATCTGTGGTGGTAATGGGTCTTGATATTCCACTAGCTGCTCAATATACTTGAACATATAATGGACTTGAAATTTTACTGCTTTGTCATTTCCTCTTCGCTCAATCAGCTTTCTAGTCTACTTTAACCAGGCTAGAACTGACTTCGGGGATAATTGATCTCTTCTAGGTGTCATTCTCCGTACCTTACTTCCATTAATTTTAGGCTCTTTATATCTTCGTAAATTGCCAGCATCTCTTCTTTAACTTCATCAATAAATCTGCCGGCTTCTATGGGTGTTTTATCAATCTCCCACATAGCAGCATCTTCATTGCGAATAACTCCCATGTGGTAATTGTCAGCCACGTAATACAGCCCCGGTACGCTCTCGCTATCAACGGCATATACATTGGCATTTGTTAATACACATCCCCAGTGTGCGGGCGAGTGCTTCTTCTTGAATTTATATCTACGCATTGAACATTGTTATTTGCGGGTCTTCTGACCACACAAGCATCCTTTCGCTTGCTTGCCTATAGAAATTCCGGTCAATCTCGAATCCGTATGCACTTCTTCCCATTTCGTATGCCGCCCTTAATGTTGAACCACTTCCGCAGCATGGGTCTATCACTACATCTCCTGGGTCGGTAAACGTTTCTATCAATTTTTTTAGGAGTTTTACTGGCTTCTGTGCCGGATGAATTTTCGGGATCTCTTTTCCGTCTTTTTCCCAGTTAAACCAGTTAAAGACCATCTTTCCTGTACCACGTATATTCTTGCCGTTTTCGTCAATCTTCAATCCATTTCTGAATTTTGGAAGCTTGTCTCTATACAATAGCAGTGCATATTCTGTTGCCCCCACTACTCGCATATTCGCCTTTAGCACTTGCGGACTGTAATTCTTGATGAATACAAGCGGGATATAGTTATTGAATCCATGTTTCTTTGCTGCATCTATCAGCGTTGCCTGCTGTTCAAACGAACAAAATACAATCATGCAAGGGCTATTACTACTTCTGCCCCTAGCCTGCTTTGAAGTGTCCTCTTTTCGCATCATCTTATGGCAGAAATGGAAGTATTCGTACAGGTTGAAATTAAAATCCGAATTAAAAGCAGATTTTCCGGCAAGCTTGCTTTCTCCGTTTTTATTATCTCCACCCTTGTACCACATCGGATTACTGCCATAGAAGTTCGTTCCCACATTGTACGGTACATCTGCAATAATCAGCTGTGCTGGCGGTATCGCATATTTCTTGTAATTCTGCATTGAATCTCTGTAAATCTCACATTTTGTCTTTTTCATTCTTCTCACTCTCTAAATATAACTGCATCCAATCATCAAATGTCATTGTAACTAACACTTCCGCACCATTCTTTTTGTGGAAAACTGCCGTAAGTTCATTCGCTCTTGCATCCCTTTCAGCTTGCTCCATCCAATCATACAGGTGCATTTTCTCTTGGTGCTTTGCTTCAATATGGATGCCCGGCAGTCCTACTACATCTGCATCCCCGTTTGCTCCGCAAAACTGCTGACCTCTCCGGGCATCGAAGCCGTATACTCTTAATCTTCGGGCAAGCTCACGCTCAAACCTTGCTCCTTTAGCTTTACTGTTTGTCATTCAGCTTTCCTCACTTCCCCGGCGGTATAGGCTCCCTTTGTCCAGCTTCGTATCAGCCCGCTACTTAGCTTTTCAGCTTCAAAGAAATGGTCATAAATTCTTGTTATTCTGAATTTATAGTCCTTTGCGCTTTCGGCATTGCGGTCTTTCGCATAGATGAAATCTCCGACTCTTAAATCAAATTTCTGCCTTGCGGGTATTGTCATAATTTCTTTGAATTCCTCTTTGCGGTAACGCTTGCTGCACACCGGAGAACAAGTCATTTTGTCTTTGCGTTTTGCAATATACAATTCTCCGCATACCGGGCATTTCCTCAATTCTTTCATGTTGTCCTCCTAGAATGGGATTTCCTCATTCAGTTCGGCGAATCCGCTTGGTGTAGCATCCCCGATGTCTCCGTGATCTTCTTTGCTCCATTCAAGGAATTCCACTCTGTCAGCAATTACATCAGTTGTGAATACCTTTGTTCCGTCTTTCTTCTCATAGCTTCCAGTCTGAATGTGACCTTGAATACCTGCTTTCTTGCCTTTTTTGAGGTAAAGTTGGCAGTTTTCAGCGGTCTTGCCAAATGCTACACAAGAGATAAAGTTGGTTCTCTTCTTCTCGCCGTATCCGTCATCTACAGCCAGTGTAAATCTTGCTACTGCCATCTGTTGCGGTGTGTATGTACACTCAATATCTTTTGTTGTTCTGCCAATTAATGCAACTACATTCATGCTTTCATTCTCTCTTTCTGTCTTAATAATTTTTCAGCTCTGATTACCGATACATCCTTTTCCACATCGAACAGGATTTTAAGTTGGTCAAGCATAATGCCAACATCTGCGATCTCTTCCGTGATGTTATATTTCAGCGAATTAATTTTTTCAGCATCATACCCGGAATATCTCCAAAACTTCCGCAGTGCTACTGTCAGCTCTGCCATTTCTTCAATCGTCTGATCGCATTGGTCTTTCAATCCGTAATGGTTCGCTATCTGCTCGATTAACGTCATTTTGTCCTCCAATCATTTTCAGTCCGGCAATCTGATTCCGCAGACTCTCCGGCAAATATGCAGCTTCTTTTTTCTTGCTTGTAGCTAGTTCATATACCTGTCTGAACTGCGCCCGGAGCGTTTCCTCGCTGTCTGCCGGGCTTTGGCATATTGACTGCCATCCAAGCTTTTTCACTGCTTCCCTTGTTGCTTCATCCATGCTTTCCAGTGCTCCGGACTCGTCATACATGCCATATGCACTGATAGCCTTTTTAACCTGTTTCCATCCGTCTGACCAGTCATAATCGGCTGTGCCGGATACCTTGACCGCCCACTGCCGAATGTCGGCTACAGACGGAGAAAATTTATTGCTCTGCACGTATGCCATAACGGCAGCTTGTGCAGTTCGGAAATCAATATCCCCTATGGCTTGATACCATAACTCCATTGCCTGCTTGTTCGGCAAAAGATTTTCTCTTGGGAAATACGTTTTCAAGATTCCCGCAATCTGTGAAAATTCATGCTTATTCATTCGCCCACTCTCCCATCATCCGATAGCTGTTATCAAGCATTTGTTCTGTTTTGCTCTTAGTGGTGGATTCATCTTTCCTCGCCCAGTTTAGGATTGTCGCATAATGGCTTGCGTATTTTTTCCCGGTACTGGACATATAGGCTGATAATCTCTCAATGCGTTCTTCGTAATCGGGAAATCGGTTCATTAGCTTCACATACTCGGCATCTGATAGCATGACATTTTGGAATTCTCCGTGAGGAAATTTATCCGGCGGGGGATTTTTTTTCTCACGCGCGCGCACACGCGTATTATTATCATTCTTATCATTCTTATCATTCTTTTCATTATTGTTTGATTCCGCTAGCGTTCCGCTATCATTCCGCTGGCATTCCGCTGGCGTTCCGCTATCATTCCATTTTCGTTCCGCTTTGTATTGCTCAACTTGGTACTTCTCCCAATTTACAATGGTTACAAGCGTGAACTTACGTTCCGCTTTGAGTTCCACCTTTCCTACCTCTTCGATACGCTTTATGTTCCGAAAAAATGTTGTCTTTGGAATTCCCAATTCTATACAGGCTTGTTCATTGCCATATACGAACTGCCCTTTTTTAAGTTTTATGGTCTGCAATCCTACCATAATTTCTCTGTCTGTATGGGATGCTTTGCATAAGCACCAAATCCAAATTTTTAACATCTTTTCGTTGTGGAAGATTGGCGAAGATAATAGCTGTCTGTACAACTTAATGTATCCCTCCGTATCAGACACCCTCTTTCTTCTTCTTTTTTGCGAAGTGTATAACCTGTCTATCCGGTTTCGCTTCGCATTTAGCGGTGCATCCTATTCCTGCCGGGCATGGTCTTGGCTTGCCTGTGATACTAATATAATCACAATATTTCACAGTCGATGCTTGCCATCCCTTGAAGTATTTGCATCCTTTACAATAGTCTTTGTCTAATAGTGCCATGCTTGCTTTAACCTTTCGATTTCGTTTGGTGTCATCGTTTCAATTCCTTGTGCTTTGCAATCTTCAATTATTGCATCGAGCAATCTTGACATTTCTTTACTGTCATAGGTGCTACTGCCGAAGTAACAGACAATATTTTCATAATTCGGAAGCTTGGATTTGCCTAGTCTTTCGCATACCCAGCCAAGCCCTTTTTGCTCCCAGTCTTTAATCCATCTGTCGGCTGCATCTTCCCGAATCGGTACGATCTCATATATTCCGTAATCTCTGACGTACTTCATGTAAAGATCTTCTTTTTTTGTTGGACTTTCCTTACTCAGCTCCATTGCCAACGCTCCTAAGAGGCTCCAACAATAATTATTTGCATCAATACTTCTTCTGCGCTTTACAGGCTCGATTTTAACGGTGTAATCCTTGTCAGTGTCTATTTCTCCGACACTGGCTAAAAATTCGTTCAAAACTCGAATCTGACCTTTACAACAAGGAATTAGGATATTGTCTTGTTCGTATAACAGTTCAATCCGTGGTTTCGCTTTCAGCTTCATCTTGTGCCACCTTTAACCATTCGTACTTGTCATATACTAGATCTGCTTCATTCCAGTTCGGATACCAGCTTTTGAGATAGTCTCTAATAGCCATCCCATAATCATTTCTCATTGCTCCATTATCGTAATCTTGATGACACTTGGCACATAGCATGACAAGATTTTGTGGGATGCCTTTACCGCCTTGCGCCCTGCCGATATAGTGAGCGCATTGCAGATACCAAGGTCTGCCGCAAAGGATGCAGCACCCACCATCACGCTCACGCACTCGCTTATAGGTCAAGCGGTCAATCTGTGTATGCTCTTTCATGCTCATGTTATTTACCTGGGGTTGTGATTCTCACATATCCCGCCTTGCCTTTCTTGGTTACTTCATCGCAATACTTGTCATATAGTTCCGGGTTATCTTCCTTGAATTGCTTTGCGTTAAATTCTTTTTTCGTTGTTGGTTCGCCATCCGGAACAAGGGCAATTTTGATTCCGCTTGGTGTCTCCCACTTCTTCACATGGTATTTTTCCATGTTCTTTTTCAGTTCTGCCTTGGCTTCTTTCAGCTCCGCTTCAATTTCCTTGAACAGTGTCAGCTGTGCTTCAAGATTGATGACCTTGGTTGCGATGTCTACAACTTCTTTTGGCTGTAGTTCTTCTTCTGTCGTAAATGGATTTTCTTTCAGTCTCGCCCAGTCATCACGGAACCGGTCAATTTCCGAATGGATGTATTCAAGCCACATGGTATAATCACTCAATTTGACTTTGAACATCGTCATTCTGCCTTTATCAAATACTTCCGAAAAATCTTCCGGTCTTTCGTACACCGCTAGAATTCCGTTCTCATAGCCGTACATTTCCATTCCGATAAGAAGCTGGCACAGGTAGTAATCATATTCATCCACATCTTCATGAATGGTTGATGTTGTCTTAATCTCTAATACAGTCTGTTTATAGTGGGATACTCCGTCAGCGTGGTATCTCATGTCCCCCTCAATGACTTTATCCTCTACAAACTCCATATTTTCGATAATGCTTACACACTGACGGATTTTATCTTCCATCACGTTTCCGTATTCGGTATAGGCATTTCCGGTAAAGTCCGAATATTCAATTCCGGCTTTCTCTTTCAGTAGCTGCCATCTTGTCTTGAATTTTGAAATTCCGAGGATAGCAGCTATATCAGAACCGCCTATATATTTATCTCTATCTTTTGTTACGTCCTGCATTTATTTCCCCTCTAAATCTTCTAATACTTCTTTGAATCTTTCTTCCGTTGTCTTACTGTTCAAGTCGTAATCTTTCGCCAGTTCTGCAAATGGGATTCCGGCTTCTTTCGCATAGATGATTAGCTTTTCCCGATAGGTTAAAGCTTTCTCTTTCGGTGCAACTGCTTGATTTTTTTTGCCGTCATTATACTTTGTATTGTCTTTATTCCAATAGACATCCGCACCAATTCCAAGTGATTTACAAGCAACAGAAATAGCGTCCGTCAAAGCCATTTTGTAACACTCGTCATTCACGTATAGTCCGTTTCTTTCGTTCGCTACAAGCATTGAACCGCCAATACCGACAATCGGCTTGCTCCATTCATTGTCACGTTTAACATAAAGATTTATCTTTACATTTGCCGTGATTTCATCTTTTGCCATTGACGTTTCTATCCATTTATCGGTAATCTCGTAATACCAACCAAAACCGCAAATTCCGAATTCTTCGGTAAGTGTTTTAATTCGCCACATCGGGTTAATGTCGGTCATGCCTTTAAGTCTGCCGCCACTAATGTTTTTCTTTGCCGTTTCAGGTACTTTTCGGAATTTATCATAAAGTTCAAGATTATTCATTTTCTTCTCCTGCAATGTCTTTAATAATATCCATTAAGAGGTTTTCAAGGATGCTGTTTACAGCTTCTGCTACAAGTTCCTTATTGTCCATCTTCGAAAGCTTAATTGCTTTCTCAAAATCTTCATCCGATGTTTCTTCCGGATATTTTTTTTCTAATGTCTCTGATGGCACTTGTCAGTTCTGCCATAACAGTTGAATATTCGCCATCAAGGGTTGTCTCTGCTGATTTCTTCGCATCAATCTGAATCATTTTTACATCCTTTCCAGTGCATCTGCGATCTCGCTTTGCACCTCGTCATAAGTTAAGTTATAGTTTTCGCTTGCAGTCTTGATAAAGCTTTCTAGCATTACATCAAAGCTTGTTCTGCAATCTTCGCAAAGGTTATCCCCTACCGGGCAAGGCTCATTACAGGCTCTGCATTGTGTGGCTTCTTCAATTTCTTCACTGCCACACATCGGGCATACATTGATGCGTCTTGATGCAGGTATTCCCCAAGGACTCCCCACGCTTTCAAGTCTTGTAGCAGGTATAAGAAATTGTGCATTGCAATCATTACATACCATCATGCTTGCACCTCCTGCATCAGTTGGCGAACCATTTTCGCCCAGTTTTCGTTGTCCGGGCAATACCTTTTCTGCATTGCTTCCGGTGTTGTCATGCCATTATCGGCATACCTTTTTAGCATCCGCACAAAGGCTTTCGCTCCGGCTTTCTCGGAATCGTAAATGTAATATCCATTTCCGCTTGTCATACCGCCCCAGTTATGAAGAATGGTAAACGCATCTGATGCATAATGTCCTGTTTCCAGTCTTGCGATTGCGATTGCCAGTACATCGTCTACTCCGTATTTCTTGCACTGCTTATACAACATTTCATCCATGCTGTGCGTGTATTTTGTTTCGTTTTTCGGCTGATACGGAATGTATTCAACCGCTTTCACTGTTCTTTCTGTTACAAGCTTGTCTTGCATCTTGGCATCCTCTAATGCATCCGCAGAAGCAAAGCTGAATGATGCAAGCATAGTTGTTGCTACAGTCATTGTGATAATGCCTGTTTTACTTCTGTCTAAGATTCCGAGAAGTCCTTTTCCTGTTTTTCTATACTTTTTCATTTTCGTATTCCTCCTGTGTCAGCAGACAGATGAAATTCATTCCGTCATATTTGACGTACTTTACATAAAAGCCATCCTCAACGTAATATTGCGGTGTTTCGTCCGAAAAAAGTTGCTCCCAAGATTTCTTAAGTAAGTGCACATAATTTTCTCCGATTCCACAGATCAAAACTTCTTTGTTAAGTGCTTGGTAGTCTTTCGCAAGCTTTACCAATCTGTCCTTGATATCTGTCATTGTGCCACCCTACTTTCTCTTTTTAATGCCGATACAACATCGGGAATGAAGTATTTCTTTCCCACTCTTTCAAGTCCATATAAGAATCTGTCAACACAATGTGGGTCGTTGTAGTTCATTGCTTTTGCAAGCTCATTTCTTGTTATGAACAATGAACCGTTCAATGATTTAAACTCCTTAATCAGTTCTTGTCTGTTCATCTTTTTAATCCTTTCTTTCTTTCAGCAGCGTGTTAACGGTCACACCTAACACATCTGCTACTTTTTGCAGGCTTGTAAGACTCGGGTTAAATGTTCTTTTCCATTTTTCTATATGACCCCTAGCCAAGCCGGCACGTCTTTCGATTTCTCGTATAGACATTCCACGTTTTTTTGCGTAGAATTCTATGTTTTTGTAAATCATCGTTTCTCCTTTCGTAATTTTTGCTATAATGCTTTTGAGGTGGTAACATGAAACGGTTTTTTATAAAATTCAAAATCTTAAGACTTCTCAAAACCGATGCTCGTTCCATGAACGAATTGAAAATTTTCCAAGAATCGGAATTACTTTTTGCTCTGGAAGAACTGAAAGAGGATGGTTACATCCTTGATAATTCTTCCGATGGTATAATCGGAGATGAATTCCGGCTTTCTAATAGAAAAGCTGTTCGATGTTTCATCTTCGACCGCTTCAATCCATTAATGACAATCGTTGGATTTATTGGCGGACTAATCGCAATAGTGCAACTATTCCTATGAAAATCCACATTGCCGCCGTTATCGGCTTCATGATCTGCAAGATTTTTTTCTGAATGGCTTTCTTTTTAGCTCTCCGCTCTTTATATGAAAGCCATTCTTCTTTTGTCATTCCTAATATTTTGAAGAAATCTTGCTCTCGACCTCTGTTGACCCTTTCGGCTCCTAAGGCGCGCGCCTTTATTTCTTCTAATGTGTAATTCTCTGACAACGGAATTGCTTTGCAATATTCCATAATCACGTTCCAATAAAGGTCGTGGCTTATGAAATATTCGTTCATCAGCAGAACCTCAACACATTCCAAAGGAAATTCGCAGTTGTTTTTGTAGAACATATCAAATAGTTCTTCTTTTGTTTTCTTTTCCATTTCCAACCTCCGCATTATTTATAGTAAGAAGTTACGAAAAAATATTGACATCTGACGTAATTTGTTCTATTATTCAAGTAACCACACTAAATAAGAGAAAAAACGTAAGATTTTTTATTACACAACTTCTTGCGATATATTTATATTATCACAATTAGTTGCGTCAGTCAATATGTTTTGCATAACTTCTTGCGTTTTTTCAAAAAGGAGAACCGCAATGAATGTTTATGAGAGAATCCAAGAACTTTGCAAGAAAAAAGGTGTGTCCGTTAGACAAATGGAAATAGATAACGGAATGATTAGGGGAAAAGCCGGAAAGTGGAAAACTTACACCCCAAAAGCTGACGCACTGTTACAGCTTTCTGAATACTTTGGTGTATCTACCGACTATATTCTTACTGGCGAAGAACCGGACAGCGGATATTATGCTGACAGAGAAGCAAATCAGATTGCAGAAGAAATATTACATCACAAAGAACTGAAAGCGTTATTTGATATTGTTAAGGATATGCCTAAAGATCGTATCGAATCTCTATATTATGTATTAAAAAAGGAGTGATGCTTAATGAAAGAAGAAAACGTGAAAGTCGTTTTCAAATCGTTAGAGTGTGATTTTAGGGGTGCTGTTTTCTGCAAGTTTGATAATGGAGAAGATTTCTACACCATTATTATTAATTCGAATCTATCAGAAGAAGCACAAATTCGTACTTTCAGGCACGAAGTTGCACACATCACGAACAACGACTTCCACAATGGGTTATCGGTCGGAGAAATAGAACGTCGCACTCATGCGATGTTCGATGAATAGGAGAATGAAATGAAAAAGAAAATTGTATCACTTGTTCTTTCCATTGTTATTGCTACTACATCATTTGTGCCTGCATATGCCTTTCTTCCTGCACAAGAAAGGCTAAAAAGACCCGTTATTGATGATATTTGGCATGATTCAAGCAGTGTGATTGTTATGTGGCATGGTGTTCCCCATGCAAAGACATACAAAATATATCGCTCAACGTCAAAGGATGGAGACTTTAATTATTATACTTCTACATCAGACGAATACTTTTCTGACTATAACGTCAAAAAGGGTGTCAGATACTACTACAAATTAAGAGCCGTTGCATCCAATTACAAAGCAAGCAAATTGAGCAAATGGCGTTCTTCTAAAATACCAAAACCAAAAGCAGAGGTATCTACAACAGTATATATAACAGAAACAGGTTCTAAATATCACAGGTATGGTTGTCAATATCTATGGAATAGTTGCTACTCCATTAGTAAGAAAAATGCTATTGCTCAAGGATATACAGCATGTTCGAGATGTTGGTAATTAGTTATGGAATATGTAAGAAAAACATTTACCTTTGAGGGTAAACGGTACGCTGTCAGAGGCAAAACTGAAAAAGAAGCCATTATAAATATGGCAAATAAGATTCGTGACCTGGAAGAGGGAAATATCGTTATATCGGGAAACACCTTAGTGAAAGACTGGGCTTTAAAGTGCGTAGAAACTTACAAGACAACCCAAGCCGAAGAAACAAGAAAAACTTACCTTGGTAAAATGAAGTCTATTATTTTCAGACAGATTGGAGATAGACCGCTGAAATCCATTAAGCCTTTCGATGTACAAAATGTTATGAATTCCTTACAAGGATATTCAAAATCTTATATCTCGGACATCTACCAAATGTTGAAATTCATTTTTTCGAAAGCGAAAATAAATAAACTGATTCCCGAAGATCCCACACTGGATTTACAAAAGCCAAAAGGAACAAAGAAAAAGCGCCGTGCAATTACCGCCAACGAAGAATATCACTTTCTAAAGGTTTGTGAAACGAATGATAGATTTTTGGTTTTCTTGCTAATGTATTATTGCGGTTGCCGAACATCCGAAGCCATTAACGTTATGGGAAAAGACATTATTGTATTAGCGGAAGATGGCAAAGCATATAATGCCTTACACATTAGAGGTACGAAAACAGGAAATGCTGATAGAAATGTGCCACTACCTGACGCATTATATGAACGGATAAAAGATGCTCCAAAGTTTGATTACGTGGCAAAAGATACAAAAGGGAATAAGCTCACAAAATCAAGCTTAAAATGTGCCCTTAATGCGCTTAGACGTGAAATGAATATCTCAATGGGATGTACTGTATTTCGTAATCAGCTTATACCGCCTTATCCTCTAGCAGATGATTTTGTGCCGTACTGCTTACGGCATACCTATTGTTCTAATTTATGCAAAAAATGTGTTGATATTCGAGTAGCACAATATTTGATGGGACATTCAGATATTCGATTAACAGCGAATATTTATACACATACGGATATCTCTGCTATCATAGATGTAGCAGAAAAAATGAGCATGTAACTTTTTACCATGTGACACAAGGTGTGACACATGACCGTCAAACCATTGAAAAATAGCCATTTTCCTCTGCGTTCGCAACGCAGAGGTCAAGGGTTCGAACCCCTCATCGTCCACCATGCGAAAAGCCTTGGAATTCCAACATTTTCAAGGCTTTTTTATTGTTTAAAAATTGTAATTAACTGTCAAAAAAACAGCGAAAATGGGGTCAAAAAGTGGTATTTGGTGTGACACTAGGTGTGACACTTTTTGCTGTGTCACATTTTTTGAGGAAAATTTGCAAAAAAATATTTATTCAAAATAACGAAATAAAACAAAAACAGCCCCGGAAGAGGGCTGTTTTTTGCTGTAAAAATAATCTGTGAGAATTAAAGAGACAACCTTTACAAAAACCAATTCAAGAAGGTGTTTGAACATTTACAATTATATTGTACATGATTTCTAAAAATCCGAAAGGCAAAATTTTTAAGACATGAAATATTTTGCGACTTTATATTTTTTTCCGTCCTCGTCCTGGATAAAATCTCTTGCAATGCTGTAATAAAACTCTGCATCTTCTGCCATACCGACCATTACTGCGGTATTATGGTAATCATTATATGCCATATTCATTGTCATATACCATTCGCAAAGTTTATCTGATATACCTTTATTTCTTAAAAAATCTTTGACCGCATCGAAAGACCATTTTTCCCCATATGGACGCATTTCACGCACGATATCTTTTGCTTTCTCCGGTGCTATTTTATATGCGACTTCTCCGAGTTTTTCCATTACGCAAGAATAATAGGATGGGTCATAAGCTTTTAACTTTTCCATAGCTTCATCCACTGCGTAATGCACAAAATCCCAATCAGGGTCATTCTTCTTGGCTATAAGATTAATCAATCCCATGTATTCCATAGGCTCGCCCCCTTTACTGGATTCTCTGCACTGTTACAATCGCATTATTGACTGTGGCTGCCGCAGACAGTCTGAAAGATAATGCGATATCTGTTCCGAGGTTATTCTTTATTGCTCTGATAATATCGGTCAGATTCAATGTGATTAAATCTGTTGCTCCTGTAGATGTTGCACTGGCTACTGCATCCGGTATTGCTACTCCATTATTGAACATCTGCAAGGACACGTTTCCGGCAGCTACTCCTGTAATGTTGAACAGTGCATCTACATCATATGCACCACAAGCGTTAATTCTTATACGATTACCGTTAATTCCTGTACGGCAATTCGTATTAAAGATTAAGTTTAACGGAATATCTGTTCCGGCTGTTACTGCTGTTGCAGTTGTAATATTTGCTTTTAACATTTGTTTCCCCTTTCTAGGACAAAGGCGGGGATTCCCCCGCCAGTTCCTTAACCTATCGTTACACTAAGGTTGTGCCAGTTACTCCTGCACATGCATTGCCATAGGCAATCGGTGCCATGTAGTAGCCATACGGATTCGTTTTTGGAATACCGCATAATGCAGACTGTAACTGTAACTGGTTAATCTGATTCTGCATTTCAGCCATTCTGTTTCCAGTAATAGCATCAAGAATCTTCTGTGTCTGTGCTGTAGTGTTGGCATTGATTGCAGCTGTATTGATTGCTCCGTTGTAGTTTACACCATCAATGGCTCTCTGCGTTTCGCAGCAGCATTGAGCAAGCTGGCTCTGTACAGTACCGAAATTGCGCAAAGTCTCATAACCAAGGTTAGAAATACCATTCTGCAATCCCATGTAATCGTTTTGCAGACTATCACTAAGTCTACCTACAGAATTTTCAAGGTTATTGAAATTCATAGCGTTACAAAGTCCTGCTTCTGTTACTGGCTCTCCGGCACCATTTCTGCCTACACCGAAGAAACCACCGCCACCGATGAGCAGAAGAATCAGCAGTGCGAAAATCCACATTCCACCGCCCGACATTCCAGTGTTTTCTTTTCCTGCTACTGCTCCAATGTCAGCTAAGCTATAATTACTTTCCATGATAATACCCCTTTCATGTTATATATAAAATTGCAATTTTATCTAAGCATACCAAGAATCATATCGGGATTTACTCCCATTTCTTTGCACTTGTCATAAAAGACCTGTTCCGGGTTCTTGCCCTTTACCATATCCATGACTTCTTTCATTCTTGGGTCATTAGAGGACATCTGATTTAATGCACCCATCGGGTCAGATGCAGCTTGCACCATACCCATCATTTGCTTAACCTGTCCGACTATCGGAAGTATCTGTCCGACCTTGTTATTCTGTAATATAGGATTCATCATTCTACCCCCTTATTTTCGCTTGTAAGCGAGTTTTGTAAGACTGTTGATAAATAATCCTTTAGTTCATCAAACTCACTTCTTTTGACGTATTCTTCCGGTTTATCCTGTTTTGCTTCTACAAAGTCATAAGCTTTTACTGTCGCAAAGCCGGATGCATCCGCAGTCTTAATATAAAATCTCGGCATCTGTGAATCCATCAGCATGACTTGCTGATTCGGATACACCTTATAAGCGTTTGCACTTTCCATTCCATTGACATATTGAATACCGCTTGTCTGTTGCATGGCTTGATAACTCTGTTGCTGCATTGCCTGCATAGGCGGCATCGGGTACATTGTGTTGAACATATTTCTTTCCCCCTTATGCCTTAATTTTAATGCTTGCATAAATCATCCTCAATCGCACAAAAATGCACAAAAAATGCGAAAAAAGCCGCCCCGAAGGACGGCTTAAATCAATTTCCCTATTTTCCTGTTTACCTTTTGTGATGTTCGTCTTGCTGTGTCTATTGATATATTTAAGCTTTCCGCAATTTCTGCTAAGGGAATGCCCTTGCTCCGCATCTCAAACACCGGTAGTTCGTAATTTACGAAGTTGCAGTGCTTTTTAAGATATTCAAGCTCGGGCTTGGTAAAGCTATATATCAGCATGACTCCCCCTATTCTTTTACTTCCGGAAGTCCTGCAACGCTTGTCAGCATGGATACAATGCCGGATACTGCCGCAGTGGATACTACTAGTATCCAGTTAACATCCCCTAAAGCTGCACTTGAACCGATAACTGCGATTGCTGACTGTGCCATTGTTTTGATCGCTCTTATTCCTGCTGCCTTGAACCATTTCTTTGACATAATTTACTCCTTTCATATTTCATCGTGTCTGATTTCCAGTTTGCAGACACGCTCATATAATCTCTTAATTGTGCCATTACCGCCCAATTCTCTGTATGATTCATATAGATCCGTGAGATTTTCCAAGTCCTCTGCTGTCAGATAATCTGCTTCGATATAGCAGATTAAGAGATGCATCAGCCTGTCATGTAGCATTGCAAGCACGGCTTTTTCTACTGGTGTTTTCTTCTTAAATCTCGTCTGTAGAAATTGCCAAAATCCATTACTTGCAAATACAATTCCCACGAATCCTAATATTGATGCTGTATCCATTACAAAAGCTCCTTGAACGGTCTATTAATCTGTTTCCCTGTTCGGGTATCCCAGTGCATGAATTTACTGGAATATTTAATGGAGCTGCCAAGATGAATGCCCCATGTATAAATGCCTGCTTCTCCTACTATGCCGTGAGATTCGCAGATTGACCGCCATTTCTTGGCATATTTGATAAAATCATCTTTCTTGACTCCGGGGGAACCCCAGTCTGTCGCACATCCCCTTAAATGAGATGAATTAGCGTTACCGCCTACTTTCTTGTTGTAAGCGGCTGTCCGGTACCATCCGTTTACTCTCATCGGCTTTCCGTACCACTGTCGAAACTCTTCCAGGCACTGTGCATGAAGTAATGCTTCTGCCGTAAAATTGATTGTTCCGCTTTGATGCTTTGCGTACTCTGCAAGGCTAAAATGCTTTGTTAAGCCTGTTACTTTGAATGTTACTGCCATAATAACTCCTTTCTAGTACGGACTATATTTAGCCGTACTCAATGCAAGAAAGATTGCTCTTTTCTGTGCTGTGCTAAAACCACCATTCTGATTGAAAAAAGATATGATTTCATCTTTGCTATAACTTCCATTGCCATTTGCATCTATGACGGATGCTACTTGGTCTAATTGGTCCGGTGTAACACCTGCTTTCTTCAACCATGTTGCACGCTTTACGGCTCTTTCAGATGTCAGCACTGTTGCTACATTTGGCGACTGATCATTATCAAGAAGTGCGTATGCTTGCCCGATAGATTTTGAGTATCCGCTATCTTTCAAGATTTTCTTTGCACTCTCTACTTCTTTCAGCGTGACTCCTTGTGATTTCAATGCTGTTGCCTGTTCCACTGCACTTTCTGATGTCATAGCAGTTGCAAGCTTAGCTGATTGTTTACCTTCAAGAAGTGCATAAGCTTTTGCAATGCTACTATCATAACCTTGGGTCAGTGATTTTGCTTTCGCATATTCTTCTTTACTGATTCCAAGTGGCTTATATTTCTTCTCATAGCTTTCTTTCTGCGACTTATCCATTTCAGTCTCGTAAGTAGGGTTCTTCGAATATTCAGAATTAGCTTGCTTGATTTTTTGAGCTGCACTCCTTGCAATCTCGTTTTTCTGCTCTCTGATAGCCTTTATCTGACGTGTTTTCTCTGCTATAGACAAATTGCCGTTCTGAATCTCACGTTCTTTCTTGGATAAATCGGACAATTCTGTCTGAATCTGCGTGTATACCTTATTTTCGATGTATTCTTTGCCCTTTTTCCCTGTTGTGAGATTCACATCATTATAGGCTCTTTCGGCAGCGTCTTTCTTATCGTAGAAATCCGAAACAACACCGGAAGAAAAGCGAGGGTCAGCCGTAAACTTATCAACAAAGGGGTCGATTGTGACTCCTTTAATTCTTTCTCCAAGCCCTTGTAATTGAGGGTCAGTTGCCGCTTGCCCCATTTGCCCCATATAACCGCCGAAACTGTCTATCAAGTAGTCTACTTTCATTGGAGATTTCAGTGAATCAAATGGTAAATTCAAGTTATTTGCCACATTTGCAATTCCTTTAGCAAGTCCACTTGTCGAGTAGTCATATTGTAATTGTGGCGAAACATTTTCCATCGTTGACGGAACAATGGAACGTCCTGCAAAGTCTTTGTTGTTTGGAATATTGATTAAAAGCGGAGCAAGAACGTTATCCGTGAGCGGGTTCGGAGGTAAGAAGTTATTCTTAAGCGTTTCCCCATACCCATTCCAAGGGTTAGCTTCTCCACTTAAATATCCGCCGACAACATCAAGAGAAGATGCGAAAATAGAACCATACTCCCTGTTAAGTGGGATTCTGATAAAGGATTTTGCATATCCCTGTTCGTCCATTTCTCCTGCAAGATTCGGTACGCAGAAGTAGTTCTGTTTTGTTCTATCGTTTAAGTCTTGATAGTGTGGGTTATCCCAGTTATATGCCATTAAAAGTGCATATGGAACACCAACAACACCGATACTTCTTGCAGCCGTTCTTACTGGATGGGCCTTTGCGACTCTTGCAAACTTGTCAATACCTTGTACTGCTGCATTTAGATACAATGTCCATGCATCCAATGCTTTTGTAACTTCTCCGGCTCTCGAAAAGTTTACAGTGACTTCCGCAGCTTCATTCAATGCCCGGTTTAAATCTCCGTGCGTTTCCATAGAAGAAATAAATTCAGCCAGTCTTGGAATAGATTCTGTTGCTTCTCCGGCAGCACCTAAAACAGTTTTCATGCCCTCCCATATTCTGCGAACAGGGTTCGGAGATACATTAAACGTCTTATCAAATCCCCTATGTGCATGAATATATCCTGCTGATTTACCGCCTAATGCTTGGTATTTTCTCCACATTTCTCCGTTTGTAGCCATCTGATAAATAGCATTAAACATATTCTTTGTGGTTTTACCAACTCCATATTCAGACTGAATAAGTGCTGTCGGAATATCTCTTGCCATGTTGGAAATAGCAAATACCGGGTTATAGCCCGTGATTCCGGCTTTCATCGGATTCGTAATTGTTTTACCTAGATTAGCAAATGCTTGTATATTCTTCGAACCGATTACATTATCAAGTTTGCCTAAAGCTTCAGCTAAGTCGCTATTAATGTATGCTGTGACTTTTTCTCCATTTCTCATGGCGGAAATGGTATAAACTTTAGAGTTTATCTCCTTTAATGCCCCTTGTTCTGCTTCGGACAAGAAATTATCTATGTCGAGACGCTTCATAGGCTTTGTTTCTGCCACAACTCCAAATGTTTTCAACTGTTCCGGATTGCTTTTCAGCGTATCAATTAAGCTTAAATACAAGTCATTTTTTCTTGTAGTCTTAATCATTTGTGATACCTGTTCCATCATGGCATCTTCAATCGGAATTGTTTCGGAATGACCACCTACAGCTTTTTTTACACCCGAACCAATGCTATAATGACTGCCACCTACACTGACTCCCTTGGCTTTATTCTTACGAAATGCCGGTACATAGTTCGGATACATCTTGTTCATGGCATCCCATGCAGTTTCGCTCATTCTGCCTGTTTCTACAAGCCAAGAATGGGTAAATTGCCGCCAATATGAGTTGATATTCTCTGTTATTTCAGCAAATTCAGGATGCTTATTAAGCATTTCTTGAACAATTTTTGCTGATTCCTCCGAAGAATATTGCTCAAATACTGGTTTTCCCTGTTTCCATCGGTCAATATTATTCAAATGCTGTGCATAAAGGTTGAAATCCTCTGAATTTTTCGATACTGGCTTGAAAACATCGTAAAAAGACCGATTATCAATGACTTCTCCTTTGGGATTGACAAGCTGTTTGGTGTAGATGTATTCAGCTGTTCCGCTCGATGTTCTTACGGCTTGCACTGCATTTGATGCACGTTTATCTCCGGCAGCTTTTGCAAGTCTGTTGATCTCATTACTTGAATCGACTGTTGTTTTGTAAAGTCTGCGGAATTTACCCTCTGCGGAGTCCATTGCTTCTTGAATAGTTTTCACATCCGGATTTACAATACCAAGATTTTCACTCTTTCCGACTACATCAAAATTGCCAACCTTTGTTTCTTTTCCACTAGGTGTGACTTTGACTTCATTTGCCGCTTGTCTGATAGGCGGGGCAACGTCATTGGCTTTCACGCTATTAGAAGAAATCGTTCTTTCGGGCATTCTTAACGGATTCCGTGCTTTCATTTCATTCAGACTATATAAATAGTCATCTGCAAAAGTTTGTTGCCCTGGCTTTAATGACAAGTCCTCTTTCAATAATTTATCTGCGATCTCATCTGCATTTCTGTTTACTGCGGAATTGCTGCCATATTCCTTTAAGGCATTGCGATACCAAGCATCGTTATTTGATACTGTCTGTCTAAAACCTCTGCCGGTATTATCTTCTAAAATAGGAATTATGTTAGTTGTTGAACCCTTGCCTTTATAATTACGGATATAATCTGCAAGTTTTTCATGGTTTTCTTGATAAACATTGTTTAGCTCTTTGTCTAAATCCTTGTTAAAGCTTGCTATTTCCCTTGAGTTTTTTAACGTAGTCTTTCTTGGTGGCTCTGTTTTAACCGTATTTTTGACGTTTTCAGCCTGTTTTGCGGTCTTTATGGGTAATTCTATCTTTGGAGTGACTTCTTCCTTTACAGCTTGTTTTGTGGCTTTTGGAAGTTCCTTTTTTACTGCTTTTTTCGACCCTTTTAAAGCCTTGGCTACCGGCAATGCTTCAATGACACCGCCAGTAACCGCATTTATTCCGGCATTGACTGCCATATCTTTGGCAAGTTCTTTGCCCTTTTTCCCCTCGCCCCTTGCCAAGCCTAAATCAAGTGCAGTTCCTACTGTTGCATCAGCTATAGCATTTTTCGTTGCACTTTTGACAACTTGTTTTGTGGCTTCCTCTCCAATTTTTTTGCCTACTTTGCTTTTTACGGCTTTTTCAGCAACCTTTTTCCCAGTTTTCGTTGCAAGTGCTTTTCCGGCAAGTTTTGTTGTGCCTTTCTCTGCTGCACCATAGCCGGTAGCATAGCCGAACATTTCCCCGGCTATGTTTCCCGCTTTTCTATATTTTGCAGTCTTTTTATTTGGTGCTTTGATAGTTTTGTTGCCTTTTGTCATAGTTTTGCTTTCGGAAAGTTTTTTCCCTTTAGCAATGCTATATGCGGCTCCTGCTACAGAGTTATCTACAACACCTTTTCCAAGCCCGACAAGGAATTGACCTGTTTTATCGTTTGCAAAACCGCCATTTTTCTGATACTCTGCACGCTTTTCTTTTGCGATCTGCTCTTGGACCTTTTTTCGCTTTTCAGTAGGCATGAAGTCAGATTTAATATCACGCCACGCCCAATCAACTTGCTGTTTTACTTTGTCTTTGAGACTCTTTTTTTTCTGCGTATTGCTTTTGGAACGTGCCTTACTGACTTTTTCATGGTATGCGTGCGAAGTTTGTTTCGCACGAACCATTTTATTAACTTCTTTGTTTTCAGTTTTTTTCGAAAATCCCTTATACATGGTTACCTCTTCTTAACTGACGTGTAAGTATATCCATTCGCTTTGCTATATTTTGGTGTACGGTTCGTTTTTTTGCTTGTAGTCTTATTATCACTACTGGAATTACCCCAAACTGCTGCAATCGTTTTAGCAAGGCTGCTGCTTGTAGTTTTACTACCACTTGATTTTGTAGTCTTTTTACTTGAACTACTCTTCTTTGTAGTAGTCTTAGGGTCTTTTCTTTCAACCACTTTTGCCCCAAGTGCTTTCGCAGCGTTTGCCGTTGCTTGCGAATTGGTGTAATGCAGTCTGCCATCCGATGTGACATAAGTGTACTTCGGATTCTTCGCATTGATCTTAGACTGAATTTTCGTATTCCAACTATTAATAGCGTTTTGACTCTTAGCAGCTTGATTCTGCTCTTTAAGTTCATTCTGTCTATTAATATAAGCTTGAAGTGTGGAAATCTGTCCATTAAGCAAGTTCTGCTTCTGATTCGCCAGATCTTCCTGTGCCATTGCTCCATACTGTGAATTGATGCTTGCCTGGTTCGATTGGAGTTGTGCCATTAAATCTGAAAGATTGCCGTTGTACTCGTTTGCAAGTTCAGCTAATGCACTCTGCCTTGATGCTTCTGTGTCCGCTAAATTGGACGAATAAGAGTTTAAAATCTGATTCAAGGCAGTTTCACTTGCTCCACCTGTAATGCCGTTTGTAGAAAGCTGTTCTGCGAGATTCTTTCGGTTCTGCATATAAGCTATATACTGCTGTCTTGCCGCTTCATCTGACATTAAATTGGCTTGATTCACACCTTGGTTATACACATTGCCAAGCTGTCCGGCATTTGTATTATACAAAGTGTTTGCATCTGCCAAGGCTGTATTCCACTGGCTTTTGATATTCGGGTCTACTGTCAGATTCGAAGAACCTAACGGCTCAATTAAACCCGATTGTAAAGCCCTTAAATAAGCGTTTGGAGATGAATTGGGATTGTTGTTGATAAATGTCCTTGCCGCTTTACCAATCGTTGACGTTCCTAACAGATTTGAACCGCCAAGTGCAGTCTTAACACCTGCATTTCTGTTAGTGTTTGCGGGTGTCTTGGTGGTTGTGCCTTTCGTGCCTGCACTTCCGATTTTAGCCAAGTTGGATGCACCTATGGTATTTCCATAGGTGTTGTTATTACCTGTGCTTTTCTTCCATGCTGATACTGCCGCCGCTGTATCTTTGCCCCATATACCATCTGCACCCGATTTACCAACACTGTACCCCGCTTTTATGAGTGAATTTTGCAAGTCTTTCACTTGCGATCTACTCATGTTATTCTTGTTATAAATCGTTGTTTTAGGTGTTGTCTTTGTAGTTGTTGTTTTGGTTTTCGTTGCCACGTTCTACACCCTTTCTTTGTTCTAAATAAAAGACACAAACTTTTTTCCGTTTGTGTCAGAATTTATTATTGTGTGTCGTTTAATATTGTGTAGGCACTGTGATTGCCTTGCATCCATCGGCACATCTTCTCCAAACACACTATGTGCCGATTTTTTATTATGCTAATTCAAAATACTGTCCTACAAGCTGTGATGGAAGATACTGCAATACGATAGATTCTCCATCCTGCATTCCTGCACGATTCATTAGATACTTCATGCCATTGTCAAGGTAGTATTTGCCCTTCACATATTCCATGCCTGCTGCTGCCGGAATAGGGTCGTCCAGTGTGCCTGCGTGTTCAATGTCGATTGCAGTCCAAATTGCCTGTGCGTCAACAGGATTCCAATTTTCCTGAATCTGCGTACCCTCTGCGGTTTGATTGTCACATGATAACTTGTACAGATTCATCTGTCCGTTGACCTCATAGCGACAGCGGAATCCTTTCTTTTGCGTAGTACCCACAATGTCAGCGAACAGTGGGTACAGATCCTTTCCGACCAGTGCAGTCTGATCGTCTGCGGTCAGTCTTGCAGCTTTCATGAATTTTACTAATTCATTGTGTGTCATGCGTTTACCTCCTGTACTAAAATGTTTGCGGCTTCGTCCAGGGTATACTTCTCCTGTCCTTCCTGCGGAAGCTTTGCCTTGACTTCTTCTTGATACTCACTCGGTACTCCTTCAATAGCCATTTGCTCGGTCAATACCGCTGATACGTACCAGTCCACTTTTTCGGCGTGTGTGGTTTCTCTGCCGACATAAGTTTCTGTTTCGGCAGATAGATAGTGTTTCGTTTCCAATGTATCTTCCGGATGCGTCTGAATGACCGCCATAATCTGATTGTATTTCTCTTCGGAAATCTCAACAGCGTTCTGAGGTACTACTGATGAATTTCCTATCATGGTTAGTTCCCCATTTTGGATTGTTTTGTAATACATTTCTATTTCTTCTCCTTTCTATGCCATCGCTTGCCAGTAATATGTTGCACCAGTTAAGAAATAAGATGTTGATGAAGAAAAGCTCAAATTGAATGTTGATTCATCATAGTCAGCTGTTTTTACTACAAAATCACTATATCTGTATACTTCAATATCACTATAATAAGTACCATTGTATATATAAACACATTGCATACTGTTATCTGTTGAAGTACTGTCATAACTGTATCTGTTAACGCATTGAATCGAACGAATTGCATATTGTTTTCCTAAAAGACTGGCATCTGTATAAATCACTATGAATTTTGGTTTTGAACCAAGATTATGGGTTATTGAATAGCTTTTACTATTTGAAGAAGGTATAAATGAACCATGAGCCTCTTTCGTCAAACCAAACATAAAATTTTTCACTTTCTCATACCAGTACCCGCCTTGCGTGCCGCCGTCTGGGTAGGCATCCGTGCTGTCAGATACGACATAATCAATGAATGTGCCGCCTTTCGCAGATAACTTCTTCCATACATACGCCCCATGTTTTACATCATCTTCCGCTGCCCTAACAATAACACTCGACAAAAACTTTCCGGTATCCGGTCTAACTGTCTGCTGTGATGTGCTCGGCGTTACACTCTTGCTCTGCGTTGGTGTGGGTGCTACTGTTACCTTAGAAAGTAGTTTCCCACTGTCGGGGGAAACGTTCACATTGCCTGTTCCTGCTGTTACGGTTTTTGTTTGGCTTGGTGTTGGATTCACGGTCACTTTCTTCATTGTCTTGCCGGATGATGGATTCACAACAACTGCCGCTGTTCCGGCTGTGACCGTCTTTTCCTCTTCGGGCTTGCCACCCTTAATTGGATACCACGTCATTTATGCACCTCGATTCTTACATTCATGCTTGTGCTTTGTGGCTCAAACGTCAGCACTGCTTTGCCTGATGTAATATCAATATTATTAAGCACTGCTCCAAAGATTGATGTATAAACATCGACTGCCGAATCTGTTGTTATGGCAGAGTTATTAAAGGATAATGAGGTTGAACCTGAAGCGAGCGTTGCGGTCAATACTTGCTTCGTTTCGATCTCCGTATTGCCCGAACCACTACCTACAAACATTTGATTTGTATCCGTGCAGTATCCAAGTTCTCCCTCTGCCAAGGTCGGAAGTTGCGCTTTGGGTCCTCGCCTTATTTGAAGTTTCTTATATGCCATTAGAATGTACCTCCGTCAATGTCTCCAACAGACAAAACATCCCCATTCATCACAAGCCCTGTTCCAACTTTTGCACCACCCTTAGTAGAAGCCGACATTGTAGGCAACGAATACTTGTTATAAAGTGTGTCAAAATAAGTTTTCAAGCTTGATTTCACAACACTCCATAAGAGTTTCTTAGTTCCGTTACTTGCGGCAGAATCTAAAAGCACGATACCATCATTATCAACAACAGATGTTTTCGCTGTGGAATCTTTCAGGACTTTTTCTGCTCCAACATCGGAATACACAAGAGTAACATTTCCTGTTTTACTATTAACGCTCTGTACCGGACTTCCGGGAACTTTTAATTCTTGCCAGTTAGAAAGTGTGCTTGCCGGTTCTGATTTGAGCAAATATGTTTTACTTAAATCGGTTCTAATTGCTACATCTCCTCGCTGTGCGGTCAATGCAAGCATTCCTGCTTGATTTTCAACAACAAAAGTGTCTGTAATTGCTAAATCCGGAAGCAATGAAGAATTAATCTTTCCGTCACTTCCAACAGCCACAAGCTGACCAGATGAAGTACCAACATCTTTTGTTGCCGCCGTTCCAAGACCTGATACTTTATCTTTGCTAATGGTAGGAATATCACTTGCCGCAAGGCTTTTTCCTGCGATTACACGTCCTTTTTTATCTACTGTAACCTTTGTATAATCTCCTGCTGTAAGCCCGGATATAGTTGCTAAAACTGCACTTAATGTAGCGTTCTGCGAACCATCAAAAGATACTGCATCAGATGTTACATCCCCGGAAAGCTTAAATTCTCTTGCTGTTTCGAGTTTTCTTGCGGTATCAGCTGCAGATGCCGGAGGATTTATCCAATATTTACCCGATGTAATACCAATATATACATTACCAGTGTCAAGAGCTACCGCCATTTCGCCCGGGCTTAACACCAAGTTTTCGACTGCTGACTGCAATCCCCTTTTGATTTGTACCTTATTTGCCATTAGATACCACCCCCATCAATGTTAATATTTCCATGTGCGTTTGATGCTGTTTCATGTTCATATAACGTTTCTTGCGTTGTAATTTCTGAATTATTCGCATCAAGTACGATTGTTGAATGTGCATTGACATTTCTCATGTGTTCTGCCAAGGTTTCATCAGCAAATGAACCGAGGTCTAAGACATCCGGCATACCAACAAATACTTCCCAATCTTCCGAGCCTAAATACGGAATTGAGTTGATATTATTCTTTTTGGCAGTCCACAATGTAGAATCATAGCTGACAATCTGAGTTTCAGTATAAGACTTGGAAGCATCCCATGCCCCTTGAAAGTCGAATCCGCTTGCTTGTACTGCGGCATCTTTGGCACGCTCCATATAATACTTCGCATTGTCAACATCTTCATCCGTTCGTGTACCTGTTCCACCTCTTGCATAAGATTGAGCCTGTACAGAAGCGGTATTTGCTAAAACAGCTTGTTCATTTGCCGCTTGTGCCGCTTTGATCGCTGTTTTCGCACTAGAATCTGATAAATTTTGGGATGCTAACGCTGAACTTGCATATTCTTTCGCCGCTTCTGAAAACTCATGTGAATTACTAGCACTTGTCTCTGATGCGTTCGCTGATGCTTCACTGGATGCAGCACTTGCAGCAGCACTTGATACATATCCCTCAATCGTTGATATAACAGGAAGTGATAAATGGTCAAGCGTAATTGAATTAGGCTTTATAACTGCTGTTATCGAATATTTATTTGTTTCTGTAAAATCGACTGTATCAGAATCGTTGAATGTATACACATTCAAAAGTGATGTTACATCTGTCTGTGTATAACTCCCGTCTTGATTGGTAATTCTTAAATAGGTGGAATCTCCGATGTCGATTAATTCAAAGCTTGCGGGAATCTTTTCGATGTCTGTATCAATTGTGCTTTCCGTCCCACCTTTTGTTACAATCTTGAATTTTCCGTCTGCTTTGGTATAAGTTATCGTTTCTATTAAATCATTTGTTTCTTCTGAAATTTTAGTGTCTGTTTCCGTCTTTGTATAACGTGACTCTAAATCTGTCACAATGCTATCCAGTCCAAGCGTTGTGAGCAAGTCTATCAGTTCGTTATACTTATTCATAATCAGCTGTGGAAACTTGTCAAATGCATCTTTGTTCTGTTCGACTGTTCCAACTAATCGTCTACCTTGATTAGACTTGACATACACTGCATTTCGTTCGCTTGTAAGTATTTTCTTTTCAGATAGTGCCATGCCTACCCCCTATTCTTACTGAAATTGCCTACTGTATAAGTCTTTGTTATTTTCAATATTCCAAAAGGCTCATAAATTGCTGTATTTTCAACCACAATCTGTAGTCTCTTATATTTTTTTACTTTTTTATTGAAAAAATCGTCTTGTGCGGTTTCGTTACTACTAAAAGTGAATCGGTCAAAGTCAACAGGATCCCATGAAAAAATATCCGCATAATAAGTACCCAATGGATACTCCTTTTCTCCATCCGCTATCAGCGTCACACTTGCCGATGTTCGAACATAAGGTAATAGCGTAATCATTGAGCCTTTTTTATTCAGCGTCTTAAAGTATTGCGGGATTCCATCATCATCAAGAGGTGTTGACCATCTACACGGAATAGCTGTTCCTCCTGTTAATAATTTTTCCCCATTTGAATCAATCGTTAATGTTCCATCATCACAATAAGCGGTCCTATCCGCAATATCCGTGTTAAATTTACAAAGCCGCCCATCGGCAGTACCAAACCACAATTCATTTTCGTATACAAAGAAACAGGTTGCCGGAACATTCTCCCAGTAATAACATTCATACGAATAGTTTGTTGTATTGTTACTATCGTTTGATTTCTGCCGTCCATCCAGTACGTAGCAATGCGAGTTTACACACAAGATATAGTATCTTTTCCACACAATAGCACAAGATTCCTCAAGATGTGGTTCTTCTATCAGACGTTTATCGACATAATATGACCGATTTCTAAGAACGTTATCTGTTGTCGCAAACACATTGGTAATTGCAAAAATTCCATCTCTTGTAAGAAACAATGGGTCATCTCCCAATGTAGCAAAAGTCTTTGTTGCAATTCCACCTGCACCGCCCATTGTCGGCTTGACTGCAAAATAGGTTTCTGTTCCAAGAGTCTGACCATAAGCAAGATAAACTGTGGTTTCTGTATTTGTATCTCCCTTAATGACTGCCAAATACGATGAGTAAGTATGAAGCCCTACAATATCGTTTCCATCTTGTCCGGCTACAAAATAATTGTTGTCTGGCCAGTATGTCGGTTCATCAACTCCGGTATAATACACCCTGTTTTTATTCACACCGCCTACTGCGAAGATTCTATCTGTTGTCGAATATCCATAAGCTTTCGTTATGGATGTTTTTAAGAGGTCTGCTCGTGCTTCTTTATACTGACCTTTATAAATAATCGTTTCGACTCCGTTTATAGTTTCCTTATGATCTTCTGTGGCATCGAAATTTTCAAATGTGATCTTGACATTATCTTGACCAGTGATAACCGCATCATGTGCCGTTTTAAAGGTTATTTTCGGGGAACATACCCCAAAATCGACTACTTGGCCAAGAACGTTTTTACCTTTCAGCGTTGTAACTTCGCCTATTGTATAATCTGTGTCTTTCGTCTTAACCTCGAAAGTGCCATCACTGTTCATGACTTCAACTTTGATTGAATCCGCAACAATGTATTTATAAAAATCATTGGTTTTAAGCTTCTCAGGGACAAGAGAATATTCGGTAGAAGTCTCATTCCCTAAAAATGAATAGGTTCGTTTTGGTGTTAAAAGGTTAATTCCCTCTAAAGACACACCGCCAGTACCATCCGGATTCCTTGAAATGGACGCTTCCGGTATTTTAACCTTATCACTATTCAGCAGATTTTCTGCTTGTAGGTCTTTGAACCGATACAAATTACCATTTGCAAAGGCATAAACCACATCATTATACATAAACAGGTCTGCACACTCTAAGGTTGCATAAGCTACAAGCTGTGTAACAGTCTCTAAACCATCCACGTCATGTACTGCATAAATGCCTTGTGCTGCAATGATATATTTCACGATTCCGCTTGATTCTTTATGAAGTAGAATCTTTTCGATCTTACCGCCATTTACATTAGTCATTTGCCGCCAGCCACGACGTTTAATAGGATTTCCACCATTATCAGATATGAGATTTAGCATATCCGGACTTCTTCTGCGGTTTACCTCTGTCATATCCCTTGAAAAGTCAGCACCCTTTAACTGCTCATAATAAGCATGTTTATAGGATGGCTGTGCCGGTATGCTTAGTTTCATAATCTCAACCCCTGTCCGATCACAATTCTTGTTGTCGCATAACAAGCCTGCTTAATCTGATTCATTAAATCGTCATACTCGTTGTAATAATACGTTGCCTTGGTCAAATCATCATCTAACCACACATAATGAGATGCCAGTAATTTAATTAAAGGCTGAACCATAAGCGGCAGCTGTATTTCAAAGTCATCCGGTGTATCTGATGTTATATCTTTGATTACCGGAACTGTCCATTCTTCTTCATCTGTAGAAAGTTCAGCCTTGAAATAGGCTTTTAAAGGAAGTACCACGGTATAATTAATGGTATTAATTGCATGGTTTACGGCATTACGAACAATCGACTCATATTCTTGCATCGAATAGTCATCTTCAAAGCCTAAATCACGAATCTGATTTTTTAATTCAGCCCATGTCATAACGTTTCTCCTTAAAATAAAATGGGGCGGTTTCCCGCCCCTCATGCTATGCTAACTCAACTACAGCTACAGACGCATTCGCAGTGGACGGAACAATGATAATCTTGTCCTTGTCCGCTCCGGATACGTTCTTATATCTGCCATCATCAAGTCTGATTGCGGCAATCTTGCCTGCCGGTACAGTGAATGCATCAAGATCTTTAACTCCCTGGATGCCGTTACCTTTCTTCACTGTTACTGTAACAGCAGCAGAAGTGTTGGTGTTCTGTACTAAAATCAGTCTTTTAAAGTCTCCGTTTGTTGCCGGAACTGCTACACCATCGGTATTTCCGGCTGTGAAAGTCAGCACTTTCCAATCATTCAGCACTAATGCATCATTTGTAATATTTACTTTAGCCATTGTCTACACCTCCTATACCCATTTTCCTACAATCATTTCTTTCGGTCTTGCAATGATACCATCGTACAGGATAAATCCTTTTACTGCATCAGAGAAGAGCTCCTGCGGTCTGTACGGCTCGATGTGAGTCATCGGGTTAACGAATGCGATTGCTCTATTCGTTTTCAGCTGTACCATGTAATTTCCGGAAGAATCCTTTGCACAGTTATTGGATTCTTTGATTGTGATACCGTTATATCTTCCAACAACACCATTTTTCAGCATTGCAGAGTTATCAGTATCAAGATGCGTATAAGCCTGCTTTAACAGCATTACATGCTTCGGTGGAAGTGTAAGCGTGATGTTAGAGTTTCTCTTAACATCGTTTTCCAGAAGTCTTACAAGCATGCTGTCGATTGTTTCAAGGATATTATCCTTTGTGATAGTTGTTGCAGCAGAGTTGAACACTACAGCCTGTTTGTTTAAGGACATGTCCGCAACAAACTTATCCATGACTTCTGCAAGTCCTTCCGATGTTTCTTTAGATAACGCTTCCATGACACCGCCTACAGCCTGTCTCTTGTCAATATCATCAACCTTATAGTTGAAGTATGCAACTTGGTTGATGTTTAAAGTGATGGACTGGTCAGCCACATCTTCTGCTTCGCCAAGTTTAATCTTCTTACCAATCTGCGTTGTGATTGTCGGCTTGCCTACACCAAGGATTCTTACGGAGTCTCCTTTCTGCTTCACTTCGCCCTCATACTGTCTGTTTGTATCGGCTACAAAGACGTGTTCTCTTTCTAAATCTCTGTTAATCGCTTCCGTCCACACTGTCGGAATAAAATTCTGATATGCCATTTGTTATTTCTCCTTTACCATTTGGTCATTGATTTACGGATAAGATCAAAATTCTTGCTTACTTCTTCCTGTGACATTGCAGCAACCTCTTCACGAGTGAAATAATCGGTTTCCGGCTTTGTGTTTGTTGCGACTGCCCCGACAACTGGGGGTTTCTTGGGTGTTGTATTGCCCTTATAAGCAAGCAACATCTGATAAGCTTGCTCTGCCCCCATTTCTCCCATTGGGTTGAATCTGAATGCCAAGTATTCCTGTCCTAATTCATCAATGGACTTTACTTCCGGATGTAACTTCTGAATTTCTGCTAAATCCGCATTCATTTGTGCTTGCGCTTGCTGTTTTACAAGCTGCTGTTTAAGTTCTTCGTTTTCCGCTTGCATCGTTTCAAGCTGTGACTGCATCTGCTGTTCAGCTCTGACCTCTTCAAGCGGTCTTTGAGATGCATAAGCCTGTGCCTGTAATGACTTATCCTCGCCATCAAAAAACAGCCCTAAGGCATCCTCATACTCCTTGGACTGCTTCTGTGCTTCGGCTAGCTGCCGTGCAAGATCTTCATTTTGTCTGCGCATCTGCGCAAAAGCGGCATCCTGCTCTGTTTTGCCCGTTTCAGCGACCTCCGGGGTTTCTTCGCTTGAAGTTTCCACTTCATTGTCCGGTTCGGCGACTTCCGGCACTTCTGCGCCTACATCCTCTAATTGAGAATCTAAAGTTTCAAAATCCATTCTGTATCTCCTTTAATTTATTAAAAAACAGCCGGTTGTTCGGCTGTTTCTTGACCTGTATATTGTTGCTGTGCAATCTGTATTGCTTCTTCTTGCGGTATGCCTTGCGACATTAATTGTTCTACAATTTGAGCAAGCTGTGCATTGCTTTCTTCTTGCTGATTCTGCATTGCTTGACGTTTTGCCAGTACAGCATTTAATTTTCCGACCGGAACAGAACTATTTGCTGGCGCAAGCTCTGCGTATTCCTCTAAGGATAGCTGTCCTCGGTCAAACATATTATCAAGCCATTGCTGTTCAGAAAGTTTTGTCCACTGGTTATCCTGTGACACATCAATTCTTACAGTCGGCTTCAATCCTTGTAATTCTTCTTGGGAAATGAACATCTGCTCATCTTCTCCCATATCGTTTGTTCTTGTAATCGTGATGCCCTCCGGATTGTAGGCTACCCACATATCAAACCAAAGCATAGCTACATCTTCGACATACTGTTTATAACGTGCTACATTTTCATTCAATGTTACCTGTGACGAGTCTCGAACTGCTATAATTGCCTGTCCGGATGCTTGTTCCGGATTGACATTACCAAGCGCATAATCGCTTGCACCTACTAAATCTTTGGTCATTTGCAGTAAATCATCTTGCAAATACTTCGCATCACTAGAAATATTCGTTGCATTTAGATACGCTATCTGCTGCGATATGGATTGCGCTCCACCGCCATTTACTTCGATTGGCTTTCCTACTGTCTCTAAATCTTCCGGATTTACTACTGTGCTTGCATCATACGCAAGTCTTGGAAAAGCGCTCGTTCTTACAGTGATTGCACGTCTTGCAATGGTTTTATTAATTTCAAGCTGATTCGGAATCAGCTGCGCTACCTCCGCAACACCTCTTGCGTTATACGGGACCGGTCTCCATACCATTGAACAAATAGGATATGATTTTAAGCCTGTTATATCCCCCTGTATTGGATGAATTGGTTCATATACGCACTGCTGTGTTGATCGTCCAACATGCACTACACCATCACGCTTTGTCATATACAGAAGCGAAGTAACCTTATTGGAAACTTCGTCTTTATTCATAATGACTCCGTTATCCCCATTAGAATTGGAGTCTCCGACAATTAAATCTCTTTCTTTCTTTGGGATTCCATTGTCTTTTGCAATCTGCCTGACTTCATCCACGCTTCGCCTTTCTCTGATGATAATAAACGGCTGGTCTTGTATCTCCGTTATATTTTCATCTCCAAGCAGCACAGATGTGTTCGGTAATACTTTAGGTGGAATATCGGTTCTATCCGTCTCCCACATGGTATAAGCATCTCCTTGAATAGCAGCAGACTTGATCACATCCCATGTTTTGGAGTCCATTTTGGACTTCTCCCAGTTCTTTGAAAAGTTTTGGTTCAGTAGTTCATAAATTTCCTGTAATTCGGCTGAGTCCGTAACATCAGAATACTTTGCTGTCATTGCATTCTGCGATACAACAGAGGTTTTATAGTCTACAATCTGTTGAATAATGTTAAGCACTGGCAGTTCTTCCCCGCCAGTATTGCATCCTACCCACTGATTTCCGATATAGAAGTTCCAGTTTCGTTCTGTCTTACTGACTAACTGCTTTTTTTGGATGTAATCTTTGCATTTTTCGTACTTACTCCAAATTTTGGTATAATTCTTATCTATCACTTACAAAATCTCCTTTTGTCCGGTACTATCTCCATGATAGTTTTCAATATTTTGTAAAATAAGCTGCTGTCTGCGTATTTTCGCTTCGTTTACCGACTCTTTTTTTCGTCTTTCAATAGCTTTTTTAGGGCTTTCAACCTTGATTTCCGGCTTTCTGACCTCTTTCGCACCAATGTTATAGCCCTTTATAAAACAAAAGATGCCTAAAATCGGCATCATGACGGATAATATTAAGATTGTGATGTTAGATAACATGGATTTTATCTCCCTTATCGAATTTTTTACCTTTTTTCTTCTTCAAGCCGGGGAAATTCCGCTCTAAAAAGCTTTCTTCCTTGACTTTTAGCACTTTTGCATTCGAATAAATGAATTTATTCAGCATTTGAGACATGCAGTCTACTTGGTCATCATGTTTACCATTTGGAAACGATGCGCACTCTTCTACAAAATCCCCTGTAAAGGGTTTATTCTTCGGTAAGAAGCAGTTTCCGCTTTCAATCGTACCAACTACCGCATTTACACGGGAAACTTTACCTCCATCCGGATTGACTGAAATAATTCCCGGCATATGTGTTCTCAAATATTTAATAATTGCAGAACCATTCGCCTTATCTTCAATATAAGTGGTCTTACATTTTGGATACATGCCCCTCAAGCGAGTAATTTCCCTTATCGTTGACGGCATATCTAAATGTTTTTTCACTGCATCTATCAAATACATATCCGGACCCGTCTTTCCCCATACCTGTATTGCTACAAAGTCATTATCGTCTCCATCTTTGAATGTAGCATCCACGCTCATTCCCCAAGTCACAATGCTTGGAAGTGTTTCGTAATACTGCCACCATTCACGTTTTATCAGATTGCCCTCAAGCCCTGTCGGATGCCCTTGGAAAAGTGCATTCCATGCACGTGATCCGCTGACGCTCATATATGACTTCTTGAAGTCAGAAAGCCAAGTATTATCCTTGCCAATCTCCGGGCAAAGTGCTTCGCCTACTTTACGTCCTAAAATATCGTCCGGCTCTGCTTCCAGTGGAATATTGACCACTTTCACATTTTCTTCGGTTTCAAGCATTCTTCCTGCCAAATCGTCCTCATGCCAGCGTGTCATAATCACAATAACTTTCGCTCCGGCATAAAGTCTTGTCTTAAAGGATGATAACCATTCATCAAATGCCCTATTACGATAGCTTTCAGAGTCAGCTTCTTGCTGTGTTTTAACAGGGTCATCAATAATCATAAGGTCGCATCTTCGTCCAGTTACACCGGACATTAAACCACGGCTGACCATGCCTCCAGTATGACCTTCTAATTCAAATTCAGTCGCATTTGCCGGACTACCAATTTTAACCCCGAAAATATGACCGAACTCTTTTATCTTCGCTAAGTTTCTTCTACCGAATTTCTGTGCAAAATCTTCCGAATAGGAAATCTCTATTACGGATTTATCCGGATTTCTGCCAAGATACCAACTTGGCAGCGTTTCCGTTACTGTAACAGACTTACCATGCTGTGGCGGTGTCGATATAATCAAAATATCGTACGCATGACCAGTATCAGCTTCCAGGAAATCTTGCACTGTATCACACAAAAAACGATGAAATTTACTGACTTTATAGCCATTATTGGTATGTTTTACATAAGCAAAATAATCTGTCCTTAAAACGTCATTATAGAGCTTTAAAACATTATCCATTCTTGCCACCCTCTAGCAGTTTCGGTCTTGTATAGCCAAGTTCTTTCAGATTTTCTTCCGCTTCCTTTACGCTTGCATTATCTTCGACTTTTACAACTCTATCTTCTCTCTTATCTGCCCAGTCGCATAAATTCTTTAGCGTAAAAATTGCACTAGATGTATTATATGCGCCTACCAAGGCACCATCCGAAAGCAAGTCACTTAGCATGGACTTATATTCGCTTTCCTGTGACGGACTCATATTCGCCAAGTGTTCCCTCATAGATCTCCGAGAAATCCCAAGCCACAAGGCTAAATTCGTCACATTCGGCACAATCGGCATCATGCCAGGTTCGCCATCCGGTCTTGTGAATTCTTTCATAAAATTATGATTTCTGATGTATGCGCAAAAACCCTCAAAGGCAGTCAATATCTCTTCGCAATTCTCAAATATCTTTGCATGATAATTTGGAGTCATATCTTCTCTCATAGAATAAATATAGCCCCACATTTCTTTCGCTTCTTTCGTTAAGTCTTTATCCGCTAAGTTTAATGGATTCGGTCTTGGTTGCTCATATTGCTTATATAGCTGCTCTGCTCTGCGTATTGCTTTCTTTGCATACGCTTCTTTATTCTTGTCCTTGATCTGTGGTCTGACGTGAGGTACGAATGGCTTTGCTACTATCTCATCATTTCTTGGTCTACCTCTACTTCTCTTTTCTTTTTCCATGTTCTCTCCTTTCCAGTTAATTTATGTAAATTATGTAATATTCATTACATAAACTTTATTTCAATAAATCATTTCTTGGTATTCCGCCCGTGAACAAAGTTGACTTTCGCTCATTTTCTTCTGGAAATTTTTTATAATTTTGGAAATTGAGCTTCTTTTGACTAGTGGGGGTGTTTACGATGTGGGGGAGAGGTGTAAGTACTCTGTACGGGGGGGCTTGCTCGCGCGAGTGGGGTCGTTTACGATGTACCCTCTTCGGGTCGGCCGCCATCCCCAGGCATACTATATATAGTGTCTGATCCGTGCAAGGGAAAAAAATATTGCGGGATATAATGCTATGGTATAGGCTGTATATTAGTAACTGCAATGGTTGCAGGCTCTTCTGCTTGCTTGCTTAACTATTCCTAAAATTATGATTTAGGGAATAGTTGAAAAACGATAAAAAAAAGAAGCCGGCAGTTTTTGTTGGCGGTCAATCTATATGGGCCCGTCTCCCCTTCCCGTTTCTGCCCTCATTATCTACTATTTTATGCGAAAAAAGCCTGGACTGAAAAAAGCATTCAGAATAAATACAGTTTCATATTACTGTTATTATTGAGAAGTGAAGCATAGACATATTATCCCCCGCCCCGATGGGCTGCCCTACCTATATATGCCCTGATGCAATGCCCTATATGGTATCTGATTATATAGGAATCGTTGAGCATTTCCCCCGAACGAAAAAATCCGGCTGCATTATTTCCCACTAATAATACATACCGGATCATTTTCCCCCGCAGGGGTACCGAAAGGAGGATGAAAAAAAATGTAGAAAATCAACTATCCACACTATTATTATATCATATTTCTAAAAATCCGCATCCGTGGAAAGTCCGCATTTTTCAATGGTTTCAGAGGTTTTCGAAAAAAGTTTGAAAAAGTTTTGAAAAAGGTGTTGACATACACCGATTGCAGTGTTAAGATATGGGTACAACGAAAGAACGGCAAGAGGAGGATTTCAGATAATAAGATGGGCAAGACATCACATGGTCAATCCGGAACAAGATTGTATTCTATATGGTCGAAAATGAGATCTAGATGTAACCGAAAAAGTGACCCCGCTTTTAGGTTCTACGGAGCAAAAGGAATCAAGGTCTGCGAAGAATGGGAAAATGATTTTATTTCATTCAAAGAATGGGCTGAACTCAATGGTTACACCGATAAACTAACAATAGACAGAATCGACAGCAAAAAAGGGTATTCGCCAGATAATTGCAGATGGCTAACACCAAGTGAAAACTCTGCAAGAGTGAAGTTTTCTAGGGATTCCGAAGCGTTTAAAAACGCTATTGGAAAAGGCTTAAACAATTGGTTTACTGAATACAGTGATCAAGCAGGAGTTAGCAAAAGAGTAGAACTAATAAACAAAATCATTTCAGAACTTCCGAATCTCGGAACTGGACAACTAGAATTAGTTCACACTCATATTGAATGGATAAAATCACAAGCGGAAAGCAATAAGAGAAAGCGAGAAGCAGACAAAACAATCAAAACATATCAGGAGTATAAAAATGGCACAGAAATACACGGAAGCAAAGAAAATTGCTAACCGCAAATGGGATGCCGAAAACTTAACAGCAATAACAATCCGATTGCCCAAAAAAATGGCTGCGGATTTCAAAACAAAGTGTAAAAAAGATGGCATATCTCAAGCGGGCATCATAAAAGAGTATATCGAAGATTTTTTAGGGAAATAACAATCCCTAAAAAATATATATACCGCTTGTAGTGTATGCCAACCAAGAAAGGAATGAAAAAATGAAGTATTTTAGCAACATCAACACAATAGAAGAATTAAAGAAACAGTATTTCGCATTAGCGAAGAAATACCATTCAGACATTACCGGCGGCAGCGATGACATCATGAAGCAGATCAACGCAGAATATGCAGATCTGCACAAGAAATATAAGGACATCCACACCAGCCACAAGCCGGAACAAGAGACTTACACCGCTACAGAATCAACAAGTGAATGCCCGGAGGATTTTATCAACATCGTTTCCGCCCTGTTAAAAATGGGTCTGAACGTCGAGTTATGCGGTCGCTGGTTATGGATCAGCGGAGACACCAAGCCGCATAAAGACGAACTGAAAGCCATCGGCTGCAAGTGGCCCGCTAAAAAGGGTATGTGGTCGTGGCACTATCCGGAAGACGGCAAGAGATACCACAAAAGAACGTCAAGCATGGAAGAGATCAGAGAAACATACGGAAGCGTTAGTTTCCAGTTTCAACAGCAAATGCAGTTGGTTTAATAAATAGCCCCGCCGGGCGGGCAAAAGCCCGGCAGAAAGCGAGGAAAAAATGACAATGGCAGCAACAATCAGAAGTATAACAGGCGAATTTGAGGAATATAAGATTGAAAACATCGTAAGCGTTCAGTACATCGCAGGAAACTTGATGCTTATTTGCAAGGAAGGTAACACAGTTACAACAAGCTTATACAGCAGCGACACCGTAGCCGTAGAAATTCACTAAAGGAAGAGAAAGAAAGAAGAATAGACATGTACACAACAACAAAAGACGGAGTAACCGAATACCATATGACCACATACACCTATGAGCCTAAAAACTACACAACAGGAGCTGACCTGTTAGCTGCCGACCGCCGGGCAGCGGAGGACATCGCACAGCTGACGCATTACATAACAGCGTTGAAAAAGTACCGCAAAAGCCTTGCGGAACGCATGGAACAGCTCGCAACGATGGGATTCTATACAAAGTGTGAGCTGCGAAGGGAAAGAAGCTTGCGAGATTCGAAAGTGTTCTACTACATCACAATATCAATGGTTTTCGATGATGGCACAGAGCAGATAACCGAAAGCACAAAATACAGCGGTACAGAGCGAAACAAAGCCCTTGCAGACTATGAATCAATGCGAAAAGCAAACCCGCATTGGAAATGCAGCAAGGATATTGAGCGGAAAGCATGGGAGAAATGACTTTCCGCCCCGTCTGCCGGTACAAGTCCGGCACTGATGAGCAAAAGCGAAACGGAGGGAAAAAATGAAAAAGATATTAAGCGCGATTACGGTAATTCTGATGGTTTTTACCATCGCACTGGCAAGCCATGTATGGACAATGAACCATCTAAGCATCGAAACTGACGGAGACGGTGACAGCGCATTTATCACCTGCGCCGGTCTTACATGGTTCTATGGCATCAATGGCTATGCCATAGATGCAGGCGGCGAAACTGTTGATTTCGTCAATGATTGATGATAAAATAATAACAGGAGGACGAAAAAATGAAAATCAAGGCACCGAAAAAAGGGATTATAATCACGATGCTCGAGGTCATGCCGTATGACAGGGACGGCATGCACGCAACAGGGCGTAGAATCTACGCCTATAACGCCCTAGTCGGTCACATGACAGGTTGGGACGAATACACCGACGGAAAAAGCCTGTTCTATAAAGGCTAGAAGAAAAGCAAGGCATTAAGCCTTGCTTTTCTTTATAATTCGCTTTTTAATTCTTCCAGTCTCTCTATCAGTCGGTCGATTTCCTTTATTGTGTCAATCTTTACGCTTTTTCTGCCGTCTTGAAATCCTCTAGCGTATTGATGCCGTTCGTAATCCAAGGCTTTTTGCAATTCTTCTTTGTCGACATAAATCCCATACTTGCGGACATACTTAACAACTTCATTTTCCATTTGTTCCTGCATTGAATCAATTCCGTCATATAGAATTTGAATCGGAGATTGATAGCCTAATTCTTTGTATAATTCGCCTATTCTATCCATATCACTTTTAACCCCCAAAATCGGCTCTCTCACGGAGTTTTCGCCGTAAATCATTCAATCTATTGGCTGTTGCCTGTCGAGCGTATCCGAGCGAATATTGAAGCTCTCCAAAGTCACGCAATCCCTTAGGTGTAGCCAAGTACATAACCAGTGTCATTTCTTCTTCTGTCAGCCCTTGAAGCAGCCTGTCATGAGCCTTGAAGTATTCTTCATATTCCCGGATTTCCCAGTCTATTCTTTCTCGCCTTTGTGCCCGCTGTGCAGTCGGGTCTGAAATTCCGGTGCCACGCACATTTCCGTAACTCATACCGCCGGAATCGGCAGCCGCTTCTTTTTCTGCTTTCAGTTCTGACCACTTCCGTAAATTCTCATCGTGATCTATTAGAAACCTGTCAACATCGAAATTATAATATTTCTCTATCATGATTTTTCTCCTCGTATTTTTTCTCAAATAACTGAAACATATCAGACAAACCTTGCTCTATATCTGCAATGTCATACTCAAAATACGCAATTTTTTTCGGATAAGAAAGTGCAGTTGCTGCGCCATCTTTTTCTATGCCTATCGTTATTGTCCTTGTATGGGAATCGTCAGTAAAATGTGTCTTTATTCCTCTTTTTTCGCATTCTGATATGAAGTCATTTATCAGCTTGTAGAATCGTTCCTTTCTTTCCATGCTTTTTTCGTAAAAACCGGTTTCAATCATCTTCTCCCTCCCCCACTATAGCCTTTACGTATTCTGCTAGTTTTTCTTCATCCATATTTTTCACTCTTTCAAGCTCGTTTTGCAGTTCTTCTTCGCTTAGTATCGGTTTCAGATACATTTTTACGATTTCCGGTGCCCAGACTCTTAAAATGAAATGTGTTAATGCCATATTGCTCCTTTCTATCAAGTAGCTGGTTTTCTTTCTCCGTTTTCATTCTCGTCCATCAGTATTGCCCTCATGCAAATGGCTGATATTTGAATTGCAATTTGTGCTACACTTCCTGCAGAGCCATCCACCCAAATAAGCGTTGGATTTATCATTTCCTCTTTCCTGATGCATTTTGGAACGTCATACCTCATTAACCATTTCATTCTTTCTACATGTTCTGATAAATCTTTCAATTCATGAACTATTGCGTCATATACGTCCTCATTCGTCTGAAATGGCGGTAATTCTTTATCCATTTTTTCCATTTCCTTATCTGATAATTTGTTGATTTCTGATAATTCCGTCATTGTGTCTCCTTTCCACCAGTTCCATAATGCAGTAATTCGCTAAGTCCAGTAACGTATCATCCACTGATTCGTCCTGTACATGCCTTTCTGCCCCATTCATCAGCGTTTCTAAACGGTTCAGCTTATCGTTTAGCCTGATTAATATTGCATTTGGATATTTATTTCGCACCATTGCGAAACTGTCTCCGTAATCGGCATTTTTAGACTTGTATGTATCATATAACTCCCGGCAGATTGTCCAGTGAATACATTCCTTTTCGTCTTGGCATATATATCCAGATTTCGCCCCCTTCAAGATTGCCGCCATCATAGAATTACAGCTTCCTATCATTTCTCTCCCTACTTTTTCTACACTATCGTCAAATTCTTTTTCTGTTTCTGTCATTTCTGTTCTCCTACAGTTTTTTTATCATGAGAATAATAGCTATAGATATTACAATCATCGACTGAATGTAATATGTTTTTGTTTCTCGATAACTGGAATCAAATATACATCCAATTATGAAACTCAACAGCAACATCCCGTAACCTGCTGTAAATATCATTCTACCTCACTCCAATCTATGGTTTGCCCGCACACGGGACAGTTTCTGTGCCAATATGGTCTTTTGATTGCGTCCATTGCAACCTCTGCGCCGAATGAATAATCGCATTGCGGGCAAAAAGCGTTGTGAATCGTGATTTTAGGTTTTCTCGGTTCCTGAAATCCTGCCGATTCTGCGCACAATGTCAAAAATTTGATGTTTTCTGATGTTGGTCTGATCGTTACCGTGCTGCCAAGTCTTAACTGATCCACGATGCTTAAACCCATATCCATTGCTTCTTCATATGTCATTTCTGCTCACGCTCCTTTGCCATCAACTCCCACGTTTTACGCTCGGCATCCGTTATTTCCCCACCGCTTTTCATGATTACATTGCAAATTTCACAGTATGCATCTATTAATTCTCCACTAGCGATAGATCGTAATGCCATATGTAATAAATCACTGCAAGGATAGCTGTTTAGCATTTTATTTATCTTTCTGTTCCTTATCATTCCTGTTCACGCTCCATATATCTTTTTAAATCATCCTGCGCACGCTCTACAAAATCCCTGCATCGCTTACAATCATCTATTGGTTCATCTGTTGAATAATCTATGTAACCATAGCAATAATATTGTGGCTTTTCATTTTTATGAAATTCTATTGTGGGTTTACCCCTGCGTCTCACTATACCTTTTTTCTTTGCTGCACATATCACTGTTGCCATTAATCGTCTTCCTCCTCAATTGTTGTGCCGCCATCGTCCACCATATATCCATTTTCGAACTTTCTGCCGCATTTCTCGCATTTGTAGCATGTAAACCACGCTTTAAGATTTTTACATTCCTTTGCTGGTATGTAATCAATAATCATTCTTGCTCACTCTCCTCTACTTCCTCGATGTCTACCACCTTGAAACAAGTCGGTTGCAAGTCGTTTTCATTGATAAAATCAATCACAAATTTCTCATACGCACGAGCAAATTTTTCCATTAAATCTTTTGGAATCTTCCATGTTTCGAATGCTTCGCCAACCTCTTCATATAGTTTTTCGCCCAATTCATACTCAATGTCAGGAATTTCAATATCTTGTTCGATAAACTCTACATGAACCTTTCTCCCAATATAGCTGCATCCATATTCTTTGACATCTTCGACAGCTTCTTCTCTGCTGTCGTATCCATCAGTGAACCATTCGCCGTTATCGCTTATGCACCATCTATCTGTCTCTATGTGTTTCATTCCTTTTCCTCCGCTAATTTTGCATAGTTCCAATCTTTCCAGTCATCATAGGCAGTCCATGATGTTTGTCCACCGGCAAAGGCATAAACTCTACCGTTCTCATAATGCGAAAAATACCTGCGTGACCATTCTTTCCGTTCTAAATCTTTTACCAAAATCGGAGTGTCAATTGGAACTTTTGTCCAATCAAATTCCGGCTCGATGCACTCGGCAGCAGCCCATGCCAGAGCAAGTTCATCACAAGTTTTTTTATTAGAATAGTCATAAAATAAACAGTCGCCACATCTCATGCCCCCGCAAGCACAAATTATATTTGTTGCTCTTTCAATGGCAACCTTTCTTCCCATTCTTGTAATCTTATCAATATCGCTTTTATAATGCTCATAATTAGTCATCTACTTGCACCTCCCACGGTTCTCCATCTTCCCACTTGATAAAATCGAATTCGCATTGTGAAAAAAGTTTGTTTAACATGCTGCACAAACTACCTTTGGAATTACACCCAGCGTGCCCATTGTTTGCTGTTGGTTTATTTTCATACCACCATAACATGTTATTTTTATCTCTTGCAATCCAACCTCTACCAAGCAGTTTGCATAATGCCTTTTCATCGTCGGTTAAATTAACAAGCTCTTTGTGTTCTTGGTAAAGGAATTTAATTCTACTTTTTTCACATAAATCATGTATACTGCTAAAATAACACCTAGAACACGGTTTATCGGAGCAAGCAAATATTTCATTGTCTTCTATGCCAAAATCAAAATTACACTTCTTTATTTGTTCCTCATAAAATTCCCAATTCTTCATAATTACACCTCTACTTGTACTTCCTTAAATTCTCCGTTAATTAGCTGATAGAATATATCTTCTTTGATTCTTTCTCCGTCTACTTGCTCGGTTCTAACACAGACTGGAATCCATATATCTCTATTGTTGTCGCATTTCCATTCTGCAAGCGTTATCCAGCTGCCTTTTTTCGCTTTTGCTCTGCTGTTGATTCCAGCACACATGATTACGCTATTTGTACCGCTCGAATTAATCTGTGCGTAATTCCCGCTACTTCCAATCTGTGCGGAATTCCCGCTACTTCCAATCTGTGCGTAATCCCCGCTACTTCCAATCTGTGCGGAAT
>ERZ1034768.60-NODE-60-length-42385-cov-37.345193_pt1 | contig 42385 bp, 67 predicted proteins | sample MGYA00520691_ERZ1034768 | MGnify/ENA primary metagenome ERZ1034768 (study PRJEB33766, sample SAMN09781704) | gut metagenome | biome: gut microbiome | host: Homo sapiens | place: Madagascar | study: EMG produced TPA metagenomics assembly of the PRJNA485056 data set...
GTAAAGTTCAAGAGTTTGTGGCAAAAGGCGGACGCGGCAGCACAAAGTCAAGTTTCATTGGCGTGGAAGTCATTTTGCAGTTGAGGGCACACCCGAAATGCCACGCGGCAGTGTTCCGCAAGGTCGGAAACACTCTGCGCACAAGCGTATATGCGCAGATTGTATGGGCGATTAACGAGCTGGGGCTGCACGACAGATTCAGATGCACAGTGTCCCCCATGGAATGCACCTATTTGCCGACCGGGCAAAAGGTGCTTTTTTTCGGCATGGACGACCCAGGCAAGGTTAAATCAATCAAAGTGCCGTTTGGCTACATCGGCATTTGCTGGTTCGAGGAGCTTGATCAGTTTGACGGCGAGGAGCAAATCCGCAACGTGGAGCAATCCTGCCTGCGCGGCGGTGACTGGTTCATTACGTTCAAAAGTTTCAACCCTCCAGCAATGGCCCGCAACTGGGCCAACGGATACGCGCTCAAGACACGCGACGGTAAGCTGGTGCACCACTCCACATACAAGACAACGCCGGTGGAGTGGCTAGGCGAAAGATTCTTGGCAGATGCGGAGTATCTGGAAAAAACCAACGAAACAGCGTACCGGCACGAATATCTGGGCGAAGTCGTGGGCAGCGGCACAGCGGTTTTTGAAAACCTGCGGATTGAGAAAATCACAGACGAGCAGGTGCAGGGCTTCGATCGCATTAAGCGCGGCGTTGACTGGGGGTGGTATCCAGACCCATGGGCATACAACGCCATGCATTACGATGCTGCCCGCCGGGTGCTGTACATCTTCGACGAGCTGACGCGGAGACGCACGGCGAACCGAGACACGGCGCAGCTGCTGCTGGATAGAGGTTTGACGCGAGAGGACAAGGTTTGTGCAGATAGCGCGGAGCCAAAATCCATCGCCGACTATAACAAGTACGGAGTAAAGACGTTCCCGGCCCGCAAGGGGCCAAAATCCGTTCGTTACGGTACAAAGTGGCTGCAAATGCTGGCCGCAATCGTGATCGACCCGGAACGTTGCCCGGACACAGCAAAAGAGTTTAGCGAGTACGAGTACGAGCGCGACGCAAAGACCGGCGAGGTGCTGGAGGGTTATCCAGATATCAATGACCACCATATCGACGCAGTGCGGTATGCGATGGAGAATACGGCGGGCAAGGCCGGAGACGCGGCAGAAAAGCCGTATAAAAGCATTTTGACGCAAGGGTGGTGAATATCATCAAGTATTATCAAGACCTCTTAGAGGTGGGCGAGGACGAGCGCCGACGGATGGATTTTGTTCTGAGCGCAATCCACGAGTATAAAAGCAGCGACGGCTACCGCCTTGCGCAGGATGCGCGGATGTACTACACCGGCGAGAATCCCACGATCAACCGGTATGAGAAAATCGTCTATGACTTCAAGGGCATGGCGCACAGGGATATGTACACCGCGAACCACAAGATTGCAAGCAAGTTCTTCGGGCGCGTGGTAGATCAAGAGGTTTCGTACCTGTTGGGCAATGGCGTCACATTCGGGAACGAAAAGACAAAAGACCAGCTGTGCCCCTGCTTTGACGAGGATATGCAGGATGCAGCGCGCGAGGCTTTAATTAGCGGTCAAGCGTTTGTTTTTTGGAACTACGACCACACGCAGGTGTTTACCGCCGAAGAATTCGCACCGCTTTACGACGAAGAAAACGGCGCTCTGATGGCAGGCATCCGCTTTTGGCAGATTGACGAAAGTAAGCCGCTGCGTGCTGTGCTGTATGAGGTGGATGGATACACGCAGTACATCAAGCGCAAAGACGGCGAAATGCAAGTGCAGCAACCGAAGCGCCCGTACAAACTCAAAGAGCGCCACAGTGAGGCGGACGGGACGGAAATCTATGCGGGCGAGAATTACCCATCTTTCCCGGTCGTTCCGTTGCGGAACGGTAAACTCGCGCGGAGCGAGATGCAGGGCCGCCGAAACACGATTGACGCGCTGGATTTGGCAAGCTCAAACATGGTAAATAACGTCGATGAGGGGAACCTGATTTACTGGGTGCTCACCAACTGCGGCGGCATGGACGAGCTGGACGACGCCCAATTTATCGAGCGGCTTAAAACCACGCATGTGGCCCACGCGGACGGCGACGAAGGCGCAAAGGCGACCCCGCAAAGCATTGAGGCCCCTTATGCTGGCACACAGCAGACCATCGACATGCTGACAAAACGCCTGTATGACGACTTTCAGGCTTTCGACAGTTCGGCCGTGTCCGCCGGGAATCAGACGGCAACGGCAATCAAAGCCAGCTATGTGCCGCTTGATCTTAAATGCGACAAGTTCGAGGCGTGTGTGACGCGGTGCATCAAGGGCATTCTGGCAGTTGCCGGGATTGACGATGAACCGACATATACACGCAGCAAAATCATCAACGCGCAGGAAGAGATGCAGACCCTGATGCTGGGCGCGGCCTACTATGATGATGAATACATCACAAAAAAGGCGCTCACGCTGCTGGGTGATGCAGACCAGTATGAAGATTTAATGCGCCGAAAAGATGCAGAAACGTTAGACCGCACGGCTGGAAATCAAGAATATGGGACAGAAAAAAATGGAGAAGGGTAAAGCAGTTGCGGTGATTCACGGGCTTAAAGAGGGCGATATTATTGCAACTCCGGTTTACCGAGATGCAATAACGGGAGAAAACCTAAAAGAGCTTTCGAATTGGGTGCTTAGAATAACCGTCCGTGACCTCGCTGACATTGAGCTTTATATGCCAAAAGGAAAATGACAAAATGCTTGATTTTGAAAACCTCGAAAAAGCCAACTTTTTAGGTGTTGGCAAATATGATACACCAGTTATCCAGCCGGAACACATAGACGTGCGGCATTTAGAATGGATTCCCTTTGACAAGGCACTTGTCTCTAAAGACAGAGCCACAAAAGGCGTACATTTTTACTGCTATGACTTTCTTTTTGTGCGTGTATGGAACAATCCTGACAGATACTTAGACCTTTTAAGCCAATTTGGTGCGGTATGCTCTCCTGATTTTACAGTCTGTGAGGATAGGATGCCGTTGAGTATGCAGATTTACAACCACTACCGCAAGCAATGGCTTGGCGCTTATTGGCAAGCACATGGTATACATGTTATCCCTACGTTGTGTTGGGGAGACAATGCAAGTTTTGATTGGTGTCTGGATGGCACACCAAAGCATAGCATTGTGTCTATTTCCAGTGTTGGAACGCAAAACAGCGAGTTTTGCAAAAAGCAGTTTAGTGAGCAATGCAGAAAAGCACTTGATATTTTGGAGCCGTCAGAAATTTTGTGGTACGGCAAGTGCCCGGAAGAGTTTGATGGGAACGTAACAAAAATAAAACCAAGATATGATGCTATAGAAGAGAGAAGGCTTAAAGCACATGGGCAGAAAGCTTAAAGTAAAGGCGGGCAGGCGCGGCGGCGGTAGTGGTGTAAGCAAAGACGGTGCGCTGACACTAAACAACCCCAAAACCGTTGTAACAACCTTTTTTGAAGCAAGAGGTTGGAGCGGTTCCCGTTATTCGGACGAAATACTTGAAGCGACCACCGACGGCAACGGAAATTTAACCTTTAATTATGCCACAGGCGGCACGTTTGAAAAAACAGCAAAAACAAATAGGCGTAACAATGTCACTTATCAAATTGCCGCGGGCGCTGTAAACGGCAGCACCTTTAACGTAAACTGGGATAAGGTCAAAAGCATTTCCGGGCAAACGTACAAGCTGCGGCAGGCCGCGAAGGAACACGGCTTATCGTGGGACAGCGAAAAGAAAATATGGCGTAGAAAATGAAAAAACCTGATTATGCGCACAAGTGGACGGATAAGCAGCTTGCGGCGCTGGAAAAACGCATTGCAGCTGAGTTTAAGCAAGCAGCCGACGAACTGACGGCCACAGTAAACGCCTACTTTGCGGCGTTTAAAAAGCGCGACGCAGAAATGGCCGCAAAAGCCGAAGCTGGCGAGATCACAGAGCAGGCTTACAAGCAGTGGAGACTGGCCCAAATCGGGCGTGGAAAGCGTTTTGAATCCTTGCGCGATAAAGTAGCCGAGCGGTACACAAAAGCACATGAAGTGGCCATTGCTTACGTAAACGGTGCGACACCGGGGATTTATACTTTGAATCGCAACTATGCCGCATACACGATTGAGCAAATTAGCGACAAGGCAGACTTTACGCTGTGGGACGAGCAAACGGTGCGGAGACTTATCGATGAGCAGCCTGGGCTTATGCCGTACTACCCGCCAAAGCGGGCGCTGAAAAGAGGCATTGACCTTGACTATGGCAAAAAGCAGATTACAGCCAGTATAACAAGCAGCATTTTGCAGGGCAAAGGGATTGATAAAATCTCGAGCGACCTGCAAAACCGGATGCAGGGAATGAGCCTTGCCTCTGCTATCCGAACAGCCCGCACGGCCACCACAGCGGCACAGAATGCGGGCAGGATGGACAGCTACCACGCCGCCGAAGGAATGGGCATCAAGCTGAAAAAGGAGTGGCTGGCCACACTGGACGGCCGGACACGCCACGCCCACGCTATGCTGGATGGGCAAACGGCGGAAACAGACAAGCCCTTCCACGTCGATGGCTACGAAATCATGTACCCTGGGGACACAAGCGCCCCAGGATATCTTGTATATAACTGCCGCTGTACGCTGATTGCGGCGCTTGACGGTGTGGACACAAGCGGTGGAGGCAGACGCGCCAGAGACCCAAAAACCGGAGAATGGGGGACTGTCAGTAATATCACCTATGCGGAATGGGCGGGCTTAAAAAAAGAATCTGGAAGCACACTGGACGCCTCCAACGCCCCGGCTAAAACATGGCAAGTGTACGGTCGCGCAGAACGCCAAAAATACAGCACGTCCGAAAACGACACGGTTATGATTTATGCCACCGGACGCGAAAAAAGAGATGACGGAACGTGGACAGACATAAAGCGGCTCGAACTTGGCGTGGAAAAAATCCCGGCAAACGAAGATAAAAATCTGCTGATTGTTACGGGCTTGCCAGATAAAACAACGTTTGGACAGTTTGACGACACCCCAAATTATATTTTGACCGATGGGCGCATGGCACTGAACAAAACGGCGAAAAATGAAAACACACGCGTACAAATTAGCGCTGCGGTAGAAAATGAAATCTATGCTCTTGCAGGTTTACGGCAAGACGGGCATTTTTATCGCTTAATCGGCTCGGAAAAAGAGGTTGGATACATAAAAAAAGGCACGGTCAGAAAATCTACAAACCATCTTACCGGAGAAACCGAGGATGGATTGTCAGTGTGGGAAGTCCCAAAGTATGGAGGCGGAAAACTGGTTGAGGTAACCGGAGAGGTTGTTTCAATCGGCTCGGATGGAGAACCCGTGTTGGACATTAGCACTATTAAATTTGTGCGCGTTGTTGACGATTTGCTGGACATGCGTAAAAAGGGAATCGAAAAATTTAAGAAGAAATACAAGTGGACAGACGCACAGATCGCCCAAGCGCTGAAAGGAGGCTACAAACTTAACCGATGAAAGCGACACTTGTCGACCACAGCGACGAAGTGCTTTCGGCCCTTGACGCGGCCATTGCACGCGGCCTTGAAAAGTGCGGGCTTGTGGCAGAGGGGTATGCAAAAAAGCTGTGCCCCGTTGATACCGGCAACCTGCGCAACAGCATCACGCACACGGTAACAGATGTAAACGAGCAGGCGGCATATGTGGGCAGCAATGCCGAATATGCTGCATATGTGGAGCTTGGCACGGGCGTGTTTTATCCCGGTGGGCGACAAACGCCCTGGGTGTACACGGATGCAAAAGGCAACACGCACCTGACGCACGGCCAGAGGGCAAAGCCATACATTAAGCCCGCCGTGGCAGATCACGCGCAGCAATATCAAAAAATTATCAAAAGTGAGCTGGAGGATAAATAATCCTTCGGCTTTTTATTTTGCAGCTGTTTGAGGCAGCTGCATTTTTATAAGTTTGGTAAAACGTCGAGGAACTGACGTTTGTATAAATTGCAAATGCCGAAGAACTGGCACCGAAGAAAAGGAGCAAAAGATGGCAATTACTCGTAAACTGCTTAAAGGTATGGGTCTGACCGACGAGCAGCAGGACACTATCATTGAGGCCCACACCGATACCGTGAACGGCCTGAAAGCGGACGTTGAACGCTATAAAGCCGACGCGGAGAAGCTGCCCGCCGTCCAAAAGGAACTGGACGAGATCAAGGGCAAGGGAGAAGGCGGCTATAAAGAGAAGTACGAGGCCGAACACAAGGCTTTTGAGACTTACAAAAAGGCCGTTGACACCGAAAAGGCCACCGCCGCCAAAGAAAAGGCAGTGGAAGCCGTGCTGAAGAAAATCGGCGTATCCGAAAAACGCTTGCAGAGCGTGGCGAAGCTGGCAAAGGCTGACGGCCTGCTTGATGCGCTGGAGCTGGATGAGGACGGAGCTGTAAAAGATGCCGACAAGCTGGAAAAGAGCCTGAAGGACGGTTACAGCGAGTACATCACCACCACCAGCACAAAGGGAGCTGACACAGCCACCCCGCCCGCCAACAGCGGCGGCGCAAAGCTGACGATGGCCGACATCTACAAAAAGGACGAAAAAGGGCGCTATGTCATGGATTATGAAGCACGCCTGAAGGCCATCGAAGAGAACCTGAACAACCAGAACACATGAAAGGAGCCTTAAATGGCAGCAACTAAAGTAGAAACCCTGACCACCCCCCGCGACAGTCTGCCCAATGTCTACACCAGCGTGACTGCGCGGGAACTGGACTTTGTGACCCGCTTTGCAGACAACTGGGACGCACTGCGGGAAATCTACGGCATCATGCGGCCCATCCGCAAGCAGGCGGGCACCGCTCTGGTGTCTTACACCGCCAGCGTTGCGCTGGAGAGCGGCGCTGTGCCCGCCGGTGCTGTAATCCCCTATAGCAAGGCCACTATCACCCAGGCCACCAAAGAAGATATCACCCTGCAAAAGTACGCAAAAGCCGTGCCCATCGAAGATGTGGACAAGTACGGCGCGACAATCGCCGTACAAAAGTCTGACGATGCTTTCCTCACCAAGCTGCAAAACGAGGTGATGACAAAATTCTACACCTTCTTGAACACCGGCAGCCTGACCGGCGAGACCGCTTCGTGGCAGGCAGCGCTGGCTAAGGCACAGGGCGAGGTGCTGAACAAATTTGCGACCATCCAAAAGGACGTGACCGAGGTGGTTGGTTTTGCCAACATTCTCGACGCTTACGACTATCTGGGCAGTGCGCAGGTGACCGTGCAGAACGCTTTCGGCCTGACCTACATCAAAAACTTTATGGGCTATAGCACCCTGTTCCTGCTGCCCGCAACTCAGATTGCCCGCAACAAGGTCATTGCAACCCCCGTTGAGAACATTGACCTGTACTATGTTGACCCCTCGAGCGAGTTCTCCAGCCTGGGCCTGACTTACACCGTGAGCGGCGAAACTCCCCTGATCGGCTTCCACGCGCAGGGCAACTACGGCACTGCTGTGGGTGAGAGCTTTGCAGTTATGGGCATGGCTCTGTGGGCTGAGTATCTGGACGGCATTGCGGTCATCACTGTCAATTCTGCTGCAGCTAAGGCCGCCGCGAACACCAAGGGCTGATAAAAGGAGGGCAGCGCGATGCTTGAGGAGCTGATGCGAGAGTGCAAAAACTGGTTTGTGGTGCCGGGAGGTGTGCATTTAGGCCGTTTTGCCGTCGAAAAAGGCCACATTTCGCTGCCTTTTCTCAAATCTGGCCAGTATTTTTGGATCGCGGGCAGCGTGTTTAACGATGGACTTTATCAGTATGGCAGCTGTGTGCTGCAGGATGAGGAGTTCACCGGCGCGGTGTGGGCACTTGCCGTCCCGGCCGAGTTTGTAAAGCTGGCCGAGGATGTGCAGGCGTGGCGCGAAGCCAACGAAAAGGCGGCTCAAAGCCCATTCCAGAGCGAAAGTTTTGGCGGGTACAGCTACACCAAAGCAAGCGGAAACACGGCGCAAGGCGGCTCTGCATTGAGCTGGCAAAGCGTCTTTTCTGCGCGGCTGAAAAAGTGGAGGAAGCTATGAGTTTACTTGACGATTTTGCGCGTGACTGTACGCTGCTGGACAAAACGCGCCAGCCGGACGGCGAAGGCGGTTACACAATCGCATGGACTGACGGTGCAACGTTTAAAAACTACTTCGCCCTTGATACGAGTATGCAGGCCCGCGCAGCTGAAAAGCAGGGCGTGACAAGCGTATACTCCGCCCTTGTAGACAAAGACGTGCCCATCGAGTACGGCGACTTTTACCGCGATAACAGCACCGGCACCACTTACAGAGTGACCAGTGACCCGGAGGAGAAAAAGGCCCCTGAGAGTGCATCCGCCGGTCTGCGGCGGCTTAAATTCTTCACGGCCGAGCGAAAGGACCTGCCGCAATGACAAAAGGTGCAGCTCTACAGGCTTTTTTCTCTCGATTTATGGACGCATACGCCAGCAACGCGGTACCGGAGGATGTCACTTTTCCGTACTTGACATATGACGCGGTTTTTGATGCATGGGGCGGCAGCCCTGTCTCAATGAGCGTCAATATGTGGTTTTACACCACCAGCGAAGCCGTCCCGAATGCCAAAGTACAAGAGCTTTCGGAGGCTTTGGGAATCGGTGGTGCCACTATCCAGTGTGACGATGGTTACATCTGGCTTTTACGCGGCTCCCCTTGGTGCCAGTCGCTGGCGGACGAAACGGACAGAAACATTAAACGGCGGTACATCAACGTAACCGCCGAATTTTTATGCTTAATTTGAGGTGAAAGCATGAAATTTACTCGTATTCCTGAGTCCGCGTTTAAGGAACTAGTCTTGAACGCGGGCTATCTTGCAACTACGTTTGACCCGGCTGCCGGTACTGCGCCGGAAGAAAGTGCGCTGCTGGGCGCTACGACAGGCGGCATCAACTTTACGGCTGTGCCGAGCTTTACCGACTTCGGCGAGGATATCGACAACTGCCCCAAGAACATGAAAGAGATGAAGCAGATTGAATCTTGGGAAGTCAAGTGCAGCGGCACTTATGTTTCGGCATCCCCTGCCAATGTAAAAAGCATGCTTGGCGCAGCAGAGGAAACAACCACTTCGAAGGTTTCCAAAATCACGCCACGCAACGACCTGAAGGACAGCGACTTCACCGATTTGTGGCTGCTGTGCGACTACTCGGACAAGCACGGCGCTACGAACGGTGGTTTTTGCGCCATTCACATGCTGAATACGCTGTCCACCGGCGGCTTCAGCTTGCAGACCGGCGACAAGGAAAAAGGCCAGATGAGCTTTGAATACACGGCGCACTACTCTATTACTGCGCAGGACACTGTGCCGTGCGAGGTCTATATCAAGGCCGGAGAGGATGAAGCCTGATGCGAATTTTTTCTGAACTTGGCACCGATGAAGCGCTGGAAGTCGTTTTGCAGATTGCGCAGCCCATCACAAATCTTATCGACGATGAATCGCTTGTAAAAGAAATGCAGAAAACGATGCCGAAGGGCGAAACGACCCGTATTGCAATGCAGCGTTTCGGCCTTGCGAAAATCGTTAAGCTGCTGAACATTGCGTTGAAACAGCACCGCGAGGATGTGTACGAGATTATTGCACCGTTCAACGGCCTGACGGTGGAAGAAATTGGCAAACAGAATTTCCTTATTACCTGCAAACAAGTTGCCGACCTGCTGAACGATAAGGGTTTTGTCGATTTTTTCAAGTCGTATCTCGGTGGCGGGCAGAACAAGTAATCCCTGTACTGCTGAAAATGCCGAAACTGAGCGCAAAGGCGCTTGTGTCGGCGCTGCCATACGCTTTAAAAGCTGATTTTGAAGAACAGCTGTACAAGGTATACATGACAGACAGTGCGTGGAGCCTTGTGGTGGCCGTGACAGGTGTAAAGGACAGGCCAGCGAGATATATTGACATGATCCGCCCGCCCAAAGTGGATACAAGAACGCCAGAGCAGGTACAAGCAGATTTCAAAGTTTTCGCGGCGCGGCATGGCTTGAAAATTACAAAATAAAATGCCGCCCGATGGGGGGCGGCATCAATCAGAAGCAGTTTTTTACAATGGCTTTATAAATCGGCTCATCAACCTCAAGCATAAAACGCTTGCTGCTGTAACGCCATTGCGGGTCATCTATAAGTTGGATAACCACTTGATAGATTCCTTTTTGCTTGGCTGTTATTGCTCCGGCAACCATACCGGCACCGCCGAACAAAGCACCGCCAACCATACCACGCATAACGCCGGATGCCATTGACTTGTTATGGCTTTCGTCAACAACGGAGTAACCTGCAACGGTGCGGCTGTTGAGTTCAAGTTTCGACATACCGCCGACATCCATCGACACGGTGCCAAAGGAAAGCGAAACTTTCTTGCCGACAAAATCACCTGCAATAACTGCATTTTTTGCTTTTGCCATAAAAAACACCTCCTACGGATAGAATACAATACCGGATAAAAAAATACAAGAGAGGGGTGAGAAATTGGACGTTTTCAATCTTTGCGCGAAGATTTCGCTTGACTCCAACGAGTACGAGCAGGGACTGGAAAAGTCGAAGAAGGGCCTTTCGTCCTTTATGGACGTTTTTTCCGGGACGGTGCTTGGAAACGTCGTCAGTGACGGCTTGCGCAATGTTGCGAACGGGTTTGTCGAGATTGGCAAGAAGGCCACCAGCACTGCGCTTGCAATCGGGAAAGCATCGCTTGATAGCTATGGAGATTATGAGCAGCTTGTGGGCGGCGTCGAGACGCTGTACTCCGAAACGCAGCTGTCGCTCGAGGACTTTGCGAAGGCAGCCGGGAAAACCACTGACGAAGTGCTTATGGAGTGGAGCGACCTGACCGCCGGGTCGCGCAAGGTGTGGAACGATGCGGCGGACGCTTACAAAACCGTCGGAATGTCCATGAATGAATACATGGATACAGCCACATCCTTCGCGGCGGCTCTTGTGTCCAGCTTGGGCGGAGACACAAAAAAGGCCGCTGATATGGCAAATATCGCTATCACCGATATGGCCGATAATGCCAACAAGATGGGCACCAATATGCAGTCTATACAGGATGCATACAACGGTTTTGCGAAGCAAAACTATACCATGTTGGACAACCTTAAGCTAGGCTACGGAGGCACGAAAACCGAAATGGAGCGCCTTGTGAAAGAGGCATCCACGCTGACGGATGTGCAAAAAAAGCTTGGCGTAACGGTGGACGGCACCAGCCTGTCCTACTCCAACATCGTTGCTGCAATCCACGTGGTGCAGTCCAACATGGGCATTTTGGGCACCACCAGCGAAGAGGCTGAAAGGACAATCCAGGGCAGCACCGCCTCCATGCGGGCGGCGTGGGAAAACATGCTTGTTGCAATCGCTGCCGCTGATCCTGAGCAAGATGTCGGTGTCGCCGTTGACAACCTCGTTGATAGCGTTATCAAGGCAGGCAAAAACATTGTGCCACGCATTCAGGAGATCGTGCCGACGCTGGTTGAGGGCATTTCCGGGCTTGTGACGCAGCTTGCCCCGTATGTAAGCGATGCTATCAAAGATTTGGAGCCTACAATTGAGGACGGCTTGCACGCGCTTTTTGATGGGCTTGGCACTGTCGCAACGTCCTTGCAGCCCATCGTGGCGGACACCTTCGCTTTTTTGGGCGATGCGATTAAAGACGCGATTGTAAACGCCATTCAGGATTCGGATTTCTCGTTTTTGCTGGACGCTTTCGACGGCATCAAAAAGGCAGCAGAGGACATTGTGCCGGTTGTAACCGACCTTGCGCCGCTTATCGCTACGGTGGGAGCCGCTGCGACCGGCTGGGAAATCGGCAAAGGCCTGCAAAAATTGGTCACCGGATTTGACGAGGCAAAGCTGGCGGTATCGCTTTTTGCAAGCGGTGCGACTGATGCAGAGGTGGCACAAGCCGCACTGAACGGCACATTGAAGGCATCGGAAGTCGTGGCAGGCCTGCTGACCGGTAAAATCACGCTCATGCAGCTAGCGCAGACGGCGGCCACAAAGGCACAAACTGCTTTTAATGCGGCAATGTCTGCAAATCCCATTGCGTTGATTGTGGTGGGCATTGCGGCGGTTGTTGCGGGTCTTGCGGTCCTGTACGCAAAAAATGAAAAATTCCGTGATTTTGTAAACAATATGGTTTCACAAATCTGGGAAAAGGTGCAGGGTGTTGTGGACGCGGTGCAGCCGTATTTGCAGGCCGCGATGGAATTTATCAAAAACGCAATTTCGGACGTGGTGGAGAACGCCAAACCGGCGGTTGAGGCAATCGGCAACGCATTTGAAAGCGCATGGAGCCTGATTCAGACGATTTGGAGCGGCGTTGAGCCGTTCTTCTCCGGGCTGTTTAATGTAATCGGAGTTTTGGTGCGCACCGTTGTCGGCGTAATTGGGGCACAGTTCCAGCTTGCATGGACTTTTGTTTCTGCGATTTGGAGCGTTGCAACGTCCTTCTTCGCTACAATATGGAATACCATCGCGGGAATTTTCGCCGTTGTTCAGGCCGTCTTGTCTGGTGATTTCCAGGGCGCTTGGGATGCAATCATGGGCATTTTCGCCACATGGAAAGACTTCTTTATGGGTCTCTGGCAAGATATTTGTGACGTTTTCGCGGGCGTTTTTGATTTCTTCACTTCGGTTGGCGGCGACATCGTGCAGGGCATTAAAGACGGCATTTCCGCCGCCTGGGAAGGCCTGACAAACTTTGTGCGCGGCCTTTGGAACGGACTGAAAAAGATTTTTACGATCAAAAAGAGCGACATTAAAGTCGAGGGCGGCGCAGATGGCAGCCACGCTGGCGGCCTTGACTACGTGCCGTATAACAACTACGTCGCAAACCTGCACCGAGGTGAAATGGTGCTGACGGCGCAAGAAGCTGAAAACTACCGGCGCGGCGCTTTCGGCGGCGGTGGCTTTACCGTGCAGCAGACAATCTATGCGGCAAAGCAAAGCCCCGTTGAGCTGGCGGCTTCTACGGCTGCCGCGTTCCAGAGAGCGAGGTGGGCGCTGGCATGAGCTTTTTGAGCAAAACTTTTCGATATGTAAATGAGCTTGGGCAGGAGATTGTCTTTGACTATGAGCACGGCTATTTAATCAGCCTGCCATCTGGCGTGGACACCCTCTCAGTCAACGTCAACACGGCGCAGGGCATCGGGCAAGTCGGCGCAACCGTCCAAAGCAAGAGCATTCAGCCGCGCCCTATCACGATCAACGGCAAGGTGGTGGGCGACAACGCGCAGGAGCTTAAAGACGCGCTTATAACGGTGATTCGCCCGGATTTGTCCGGTACGCTTTATGCTGGGGATTGGCATATCGCGGTGGCCGTTACGGCTTCTCCCGCGATTGGGGCAGCCCCTTTTGGCGCGCCGTTTCAGATCGGACTTACCGCCCCTTATCCCTACTGGGGCAGCGCCGAAAGCAAGAGCAGCCAGCTGCGCGGCATCGAAAAGAAGTTCAGGTTCCCCTGGAACATGAGCAAAAAATATCAATTCGGCGCGATTATGGTGCTGCAATACATCGTGCTGCAAAACTTTGGCCAGTTTGATGTGCCTTACACGCTGACGATCACCTGCCTGGGTGAGACTGCTAAAAATGTCGGTGTTGAAAACATGGAGACTGGCGAGTTTTTGCGGCTTGAGAAAACGCTGGTAAAAGACGAGCGTGTGACAATCGAGGTTACCCACGACCGTACTTATGTGACCTCTAGCGTAGACGGCGACTGCCGGGGCGCTTTGACGCTGGAAAGCGACCTATTTCGCATTCATACGGGTGGCAATGCCTGGAAGCCTACAGCTGATGCAGGGCTTGCAAACGTCGAAATGGCGGTGGAGTTTGCCGAAGAAAGCGCGGGTGTAACGGTTGTATGAGGATTGAAATCTTTGAGCCGGATTTGAGCAACCGGCACGAAATCACCCACGCAATCAGCGTCCAATTTAGCGTCAAATATAACGACGTTGGGAAATTTACGATTGTGTTGCCAATGGATAATTACAACATTTCCATTGCAAAAAATGACGCCATTGTGTATCTTGTGGAGCGAAAACTGGCATTTGAAGTGGCCGAAGTGCAGTTTGATGACGAAAATAATCAAATCACACTCAACGGCTTTACGCTCAACAACCGGCTGAACCGGCGTGTGGCTGCAACGGCGTGCAATGTGACAAATGTTGAAAAAGACATCTACGCGGCTGTAAAGGCAAATCTGCGAGGATTGCCCATCCTGACCGCTGCCGAAAAGGGGCTGACGGAGACCACCAGCGCAACGACGGTTTACGGCGAAGAGCTTCTTTCGGCTGTACAAAAAATCCTGTCCGACGCGGATTTAGGCCAGCGGGCGATTTTTGGCTACAAGGCAAAGACCATCACGTGGGAAATCTACAAGGGTGTTGACCGCACCAGCGGGCTGAAAGCGATCTCTTTTGTCGCAGAGCGTGGCACGGCTGCGCAGCTGGTGATTGACCAGGACGTAAGCAGCTACAAAAACGTATGCTACTGCACGGCGCAGTATGCGGACGGAAGCAAATGCATAGCGACCGCCGGGCAGGAAACCGGCGAAAACCGGCGCGAGCTATGGGCGGAATTCAGCGGTGATCCGCAGGGTAAAACGGAGTCCAACGATGACTTTGCCCGCCGGGTGCAGACATATGCCGCTTTACAACTGGGCAGCCACCGCAACAGGCAGAGCTTTAACTTGAGCGCAGATGCAAGCGAGCTGGGCGCGGCGTATGACATCGGAGACCTTGTGTGGTGCGTTTCACAACGGCACAACGTAAAATTCAAAGCGAGAATCACCGGAATGACCTATGCGCAAGACCAGCGCAGCACGTCGATTGGGCTTACAATCGGCGACCCAATTTTGACAGTAATGGGGTGAGAAATTGGCTGAAATCAAGAATTTCCCGAATAATTCTGACGAGTACATCGGGGCCGAAAACGTGATGAAATGGCTACACGGCCGTACAAGCGGCGTTTTTGGCGCAGAAAACAACCTCGCGGTGACGCTGGACAGCGGCATGACCGTGAAAGTGTCCGACGGTGTGGGTTGGCTGTCCAACAGCGATGGCGACGGCTCCGTTTTTTGGAATGACACCAAAAACACGACCGGCGTAGAGCTGAAGCTCACGGCCACAATTGCAAACGCGGTGAATCCACGCATTGACCGTGTAGTGGTGACGTGGGACACCGTAGACTATGCCGCAAAGCCGCGCATTGAGCTGTTGCAAGGTACTCCGGCAGCGTCTCCGGCAGCGCCTACACTTACAAACAACACGCTCAAGCGCCAGATTTCGCTGGCGCAGATTTACGTTGCCGCTGCTGCAAGCAAGCTCACCAGCGCAAACATCACCGACGAACGGCTTGACAAGTCCGTGTGCGGCATCGTGACTGACTGGGTGACGGTGGACACCACCACCATGAACCAGCAGTTCAAAGAATATTTGACGGCAATTCGCAAAGAATTGAGCGATTTGAACGCCGGTACGGCCACAATGCTGAAAGCCACATACGACCCGAAGGGCCGTGCACAAGACATTTTTGCATATGCGGATTCGCAAGGTGTACACCTGTATCAGCACACCAAAGTCGGCACCGTCCACAAGCTGACTGGCAGCGGCGCAAGTGGCCGCGTTAAACTGACCGCCAACGTGGCGGCGGGCGACACGGTGCAGGTGAACGGCAAAACCGTGCCCGCCTATGTGGGCGCGGAGACCTTTGCCGATGCACTGGCGGGCGAGTCGCTGAACGGCCGCTGGCTGAGCTTTGTGTGGGACGGTACACAGATAAATTTTAATGGCGGCGGGGGCTTATCCATCACCAAACTTGCCCTCGCCACTGCCGACACCGGAGACGTAATTTCGGGTAAAAAGTTTTATAGCGGCGATAAATCGCTTAAAACCGGGTCAATCCTGCCGCGCAACACTGTCGGGCAAAACGGTACTGTAGGAATCAGCCAGTATTTTCCCGAGGTGGCCGTATCCAAAGCGAATAGCAACAACACGCAAACAAACAACAACCTTGATAGGGTTTCTCGTTTGTGCTTGCAGCCGCCCGCCGGTTTTTACGATGGCGAAAGCTATGTGGGCGAGACTTTTGCGAAAGTGGCCAGCGCAATCGGCCTGACAGCGGCCAAACTTTGCGTTGGGAACACGGTGCTGGGCGTAAAGGGGGCCGGTGTGACGAAAGCGCTTTGGAATGGAGCTATTCCAAACGACTACTCGACGCATACGATGGCTACCACTCCCGCCGCTGGTACTCTGCTTTTCTTCTTCGTGGGCGACGCCAATCACGATATGCAAATCAAATCAATTACCATTGGTAGTAAGGTGGTGGCAACGCCAGGGAGAAACAACTTATACGTTGCTACGTTCTCTGTGAGTGCAGACCAAAACATTTATATGCAATGGGATAGCAACTATGGCGGTGGCACACCGCATGGACATGGCGTTATCTGCTATGTGTAAGGAGGCGGAAGCACATGATTGAGTTACCTGTAACCCTTACATCAACCGGCGGTGCAGTGAGCTTTGCGTCCCCGGTGACGCTGGGCTACACCAAAAACAAGGGCGTGTACCGCTTGCTTATCACTGCCGAAGGCGAGTGGGAAGGGCTGACCATCCGGTGCTTTTGGCATCTGCCCGGCGGCACCGACCCCGCGAGCAGTCTCGTGCAAGACGGCTTTGTGGACGTGCCCGCGAGCGTGACGGCACAGCCCGGCACCGGCTGCATCACCTTTGAAGGCAGCGACGGCGAAAAGACCGTGACAAGCGCTGACTTGCGGTACAAAGTGGGCAGCAACTCCGGCACAGAGGACGGCACCATGCCTGAGCCGGGCACTCCTGCATGGGAGCAGCTGGTGAGCGAGACAAAGGCCAATGCAGACACGGCCGAGCAGGCGAAGCAAGACGCGGAAACGGCTGCCAAAGAAGCGGAAATCGCCGCCACCAAAGCAGATGCAGCTGCGACAAAGGCAGAAGCCGCACAAAAGGCAACGGAGAAGGCCGAAGCATCCGCCGCTGAATCTATTGCCGGGGCGAAAGCGGATGCTCTGAGCGCCATCGGCACCAGCAAGCAGAGCGCTTTGGACGAGGTGCAGCAGGCGCTTGGCGGCGCACTGGGCGCGGTGCAATCCGCGCAAGCTGCCGCTGAATCTGCCGTTGATGCGGCGAAAAACAGCGCCGTGCAAGCGGTGGAGGCGGCCGCACAGCCCGCACTGGACGCGGCGGCGGAATCGGCTGCAAATGCAGAAAAAGCGGCGGCCAGCGAAAAAGCGGCAGCCGACAGCTTGCAAGAGCTGAAAGACGGAATCGCGTCCGGGAACTTTAAGGGCGAAAAGGGTGATAAAGGCGACACCGGCCCCGTTGGCCCGCAAGGCCCACAGGGAGAGACAGGACCTCGAGGTGAGCAGGGTCCGGCAGGCGCAGACGGCAAAGACGCGCCGCAAATCGACGATGCCGCAATTTCTACCACAAACCCATGGAGCAGCAAGCAGATTGTGGACACCCTGTGCCCACCGCTGGAAGAAAGCGGCAACCCTGTTGTGTGCTACCCTGTGGCGGGCTATCCGCTGGGGGTAAAAGCAAAGTGGGAACCCGTGCAGGAGGGAAGCGGGACACCCAGCTCTGAAAACATTCGTCCTATCAAGGGCAGGGACAGCGTGACGGTTGAACGGTGCGGGGAGAATCTGCTGCATATAAAACCATTTAATAAAGACACATATAAAGGCATTACATACGAGTATGTTCCGGATGGTGGTATTCATATATCCGGCACAGCAACGACTAGTGTAGATAGCCCAACGTTTCCGGTTTGGCATCTGCCGCCCGGAAAATACTACGGACTGGATACGGGTGCAGGAATTTCCGCTTCTTTGGTGGTGCAGAGAAATGGGAAATACTTGTGGCTAAATAGCAAAGGCATTTTTGAGATTTTGGCTGGGGACGTAACCAAGTATTGGTACATGATTGCGGTTAACGGCTCAACGCTTGATACAACCATATATCCGTACATCGTCTCTGGCACCACCGCCCCCACCACCTACAAACCATACATCGGTCAAACCAACACCCTGACCATACCTGAAACCGTGTATGGCGGAGAAGTGGATGCAGTGACAGGAGATGGAAAACGGACGTGGGGAATTATCGACAATTACGCGGGAGAGACAATTCCGAAAGAGTGGATTAGTGACAGAGACGTCTATAGCGCGGATAAAAATCCGACGGTTGGAGCGCAGGTCGCATACAGACTTGCAGAGCCTGTGCCCTTCACCGCGACAGGCGCACAACCGTTGCCCGCGCTTGCAGGGCTGAACACCGTTCTGACCGATGCAGACAGCGCGACTGTGACGGGACGCGCAGACCCCATTAAGCGGATTACCGATTTAGAAAATAAGGAGTGTAAAAATGACGTATGAGCAAAAACAAGAGGCGATTAAAGCGCTAGTGTACGGCGGCACAAAAGAGGCAGCAGCCGATGCGGCGGGCGTACCTGTCACCGCGCTGGACGAAATCACGCAGGCGGAAATCGACGAGGTGCGCACCGACCTGCGGGAAATGGGGTGGCTGGATTGAGCACTATGGAAGGCGTGGACGTCTCGAAGTATCAGGGCACCATCGACTGGAACAAGGTGAAGGCATCCGGCATGGGCTTTGCTATGGTGCGGCAGGGCTGGATCAACTCGGACGGAAGCATTACTGAGGATCCTTTTTACCGGCATAACATGGCCGGTGCACATGCTGCGGGCCTGCATACCGGTGTATATCTGTACAGCTATTGCACAAGCGAAAGCGCCATGAAGTCGGCTGCAAGCGCCTGTGTGGCCCTGTTGGACGGCTTTGTGTGCAATATGCCTATCGCCCTTGACTTTGAGCACGCAACGCTTTACAAAAAGTTTTCGCGCGCTGCGAACGCGAGCCTGTGCGCGGCGTTTTTGAACCGCGTTGAGGAGCTGGGGCGCTACTGCATCTTGTACACCTACAAGTCTTTCGCGGCGGCTTATCTTGACATGGCCGCGTTGAGCCGCTATGACTTTTGGCTGGCACACTACACCGCCCGCACCGACTACACCGGCCCCTACGGTATGTGGCAGTACACGAGCAGCGGCACCGTGCCGGGCATTTCGGGACGGGTGGACTGTAACCACGCTTACAAGGACTATCCGGCGATTATCGCCGGTAAAAAAGAGGAGAGTGACAACGTGAGCGATCTGCTGAAAGTTGGCCCGGTATCGGGCGGCGACCGCAAGACCCTGGCAGCCCTGGCCGACAGCCTGGGTCTGCCCCACGAGGACGCGGGCGACTATCTCATTATCGGCCCCGCCAGCGCAGGCGACCGGAAGGCCATCGCCGCAAAGGCCGCTGCTCTGGCGGTGGGCTGCGTGGAGTATACCGCGCCCGAACCGGAACCTGAACCGGAACCTGAACCGGAACCTGAACCGGAACCCACGCCCACCCCGGACGACAGCAAGAGCGATGCCACCGCCTGCACCGAGCAGCTGGGCCGCATTGAAGCCAAGTTGGACAAGCTGCTGGGCCTGGTGAACCCCAGCCTGCTGGAGGGCTGATATGCAAGAATGGACGGTGGTTGGTGTTGTTGTTGTGCTTGTGGGGCTGATCGGCTCTGTGAGCGGCCCACTCATCAAGCTCAACGGCAACATCACAAAACTGACAGTTGCAGTGGACAACTTCCAGCGAGCGTTGGACAAGCTGGAAGGTGAAAACCGCGAAAGTCACAAAATTTTTTACAAGCGGCTGGACTGCCACGACAAGGAGCTGGCCCAGCATGAGCAGCGTCTTAAAGCGCTTGAGGAGGAATAATCATGGATATTTCGTTCATTTCTGAGTATATGGTGCCTGTCATCGTGGGTATCTGCCTGTGCGTGGGCTATGTCGTAAAGTCGTGGGTGAAGGATGTTGATAACAAGTACATCCCCACTATGTGCGCCGTTCTGGGCGTGATTCTGGCCGTGTGGATGCACTGGCCTGCTGTGGATGCGGGTGTGATTCTGGCGGGCCTTGCATCTGGTCTTGCGTCCACCGGTCTGCACCAGGTGTTTAAGCAGCTGCTTGGCGGGGAGTGAGCCATGGGCAGCAAATTCGATTTCTGCATGGGCCGGGGCGAGTATGACGACCTGTGTTTTTTACTCACGGACGACGAGCATGCTGTGCTTGATATGCGCCGAAGAGGACGCAGGAACGCAGAAATTGCAGCCGAATTAAATGTAAGCGAGCGCACGGTGAAGCGCTATGCTAGAGCAATCCACGACAAAATGCACCGATAACACATAGCAAAAGCCCGGCAGGTTGTGAGCCTGTCGGGCTTTTTTATTTTTGTGTATCCTTTTGCGCATTGTACCACGTCAAAAACTCGCCGAAGAGGCGCTGCTCTGCCTCTTTTCGGGCGGCAATGGCTTTGTTTTTGTCGGTGCCGTAATACAGGTGGTACCGCTCGCCCTTAAAATAGATGTATGCGATATATTTGCCATTTTTTCCGCACGACACACCGCGCACGCCGGTGGTGTTGTTTCGCGGTGTTTTGTCCGACGATATCCGGCTGACGTTGGTGCCGTCAACCTGCCCGAGCTTATCGGCAATGGGCTTGGTTGTTAAGTTGCGGTTTTTTATACACCCGCAGCTGATCTGCTGAGAGTGTGCAATGGTACCGCTCGGCAGCTCTATAATCTTGCCGCAGTTAAGGCAACGGCAGCGGAAAACCCGGTTGCTGCCCTTCCGCTTTGGTGTTGGCTCGATGACGTATAAATAGCCAAACGTCTGCCCGGATAAATCTTTAAATGGCGGCATTGCCACCACCTCCTTGTAAAGATAGAGGCGCAGACATAGCCACGCCTCTTGAAGTTATTCCGGATGTTCGCGGCCATAGGCCACGCCTTTGTCATACACTTTTTTCAGCAGGGCGGCGATCTCGCCCAGCTGCATTGCGCCGTAGCGGTCAAACATCCCCGCGTCAAGGATGTTTTTAAAGATCGCCTCGCACGTGCTGGGGTACTGCCGCCAGCCGCTGATCTCCTTTGCTTGCTCAAGCTTGAGCAGGCGCCGCCGCTCTTCGGCGGTCAACCCGTTGGGACCGTATGCCTCGCGGGCGAAAACGTCCGACATGGAGAGCTTCCGGCGGTTGTCCACCAGCGGCTCATCCTCGTCGATGAACCAATCCCGCCCGACCCGGCGGGCGGTTTTAAATCCTCCCCGGTAAGCCTTTTGCCGCACGGTAGCAAGTGCCCGCCCGTGCCGCCGTGCGTACTCTGCCAAAGTAATGTCCATGCTTTTTCCTCCTTCTTTGGGGTAACCCATGAGCGCCCACCCTTTCGGGTGGCAGGGCTTGCACCGGCGGCGCGTTATGCGTCGGCCTTGCGGGTTAGTCGCAGTCATCCAGCCAAAAATGCAGGATGTCGGCGGGGACGCCTTCGGCTTCCGCTTGTTGGAGAATCTCGGCCTTCAGCTCGTCGTATGTGCCGAGCTCGTCCCATGTGTCGGGTTTGTCACCCGGCACCGGGTCGGCCTCGGCGTAAAGCTCGATGTCGCCCCGGTCCACGCTGTCCAAGTGGCACAGCATAAAGTCGATGCCTTTGAGCGGGTCGTATCTCGATTCTCCGGCCTGGTAGAGCACCAGGGCCTTACCGTCCCGCACGTACTCGGCGGAGAACTCGGCGTTTACTTTTTCCATTTTCATAAAATTTTCCTCCTTTACGGACCCGGCGGGCCATTTTAAATCTGAAATTCTTCTCCGTACTTTTCTTCGTGGGCCTTTTCGTAAGCCTGGAAAAACTCCTGCTCGGTGCAGGGGGCCAGCTCGCGGTTGAGATTCTCTCTGATCTCGTCGTCCATGAGGCTAACCGCTGCCTCAAAATTGATTTCGTGCCCGTCCCGATTGATGACTTTCATTTTTTTGACCTCCATTTTGTTTTATTTTTTATGCATCCTCAGGCAGGGGGCCGAGGGTGTACATCCAGAGGGGATTTCCGCCTTCGCAAAGGAGGCAGGATTTCTTGAGCGCGATAAGAAAACCGTTTTCGCCGTCAAAGTTAATCTGATCAGCTTTGCGCTCCTCTGCGCTCATGGCCCAATGGGCTTTCACACGCTCCCGCTGGGCTTTGCGGGCCATGGACAGCCGCTTGTCCGCGTCCGGCTCTGCGACGATATAGTCGTACTTGCCGGACATTGCAACGGATTCGGTGGCAGCCTTGACAAGCGCTTCGCGCTTTGCCCATTCCCAAGCCATCTTCAAGGCCTCGGAGAACTTAATTTGGGGAACTCCACCCACACTGTTTTTCTTCATTGCCCACCATGCGTCTTTCATGATCTTGCTCATGTTGTACTTTTTCATCGTGCGTTCCTCCGTTTAGTTCCTTTGCTTTTGTTGTTATTATAATACTACTCTCACTCTACATTGTAAATAGGCAAATTGCACAAACATCAACGGAATATTTTGTAAAATTATACTTTGGCACAAAGTTGGCCCGATTGTGTCCTACGTTTTAACGTTGTTTACTGTACAATGGACGCAAAGAGAGGCGGGGCAGATGGCATACAGGGATTACAATCCAAACCCCGACGGCAAGCGCGTCGGAGACTGCACCGTGCGGGCGATTTCGGCCGCGACCGGAAAAAGCTGGGAAGAGGTGTACACGGGCCTTGCAGTCGAGGGCTTTGCGCTGCATGATATGCCCTCTGCAAATCGCGTGTGGGGGAGCTACCTGCGGCGGCATGGATGGCACCGGCAGGCGATGCCGAGCACCTGCCCGGACTGCTACACCGTCTCGGATTTTGCGGCAGAGCATCCGGCAGGGGCATACATCTTGGCCTTGCCCGCGCACGTCGTGGCCGTGATCGGCGGCGACTGGCTGGACACATGGGACAGCGGAGACGAGGCCCCGATATACTACTGGGAGAGGTGAGCACATGGCTTTCGGCAATCCATACAGCCCCGGCTATATGCCGGGATACTATCAGATGGGGCAGCAGATGCCGCCCCCGATGCCCGACCAGCTTGCACAGTTGCGGCAGGGCTACCAGACACCCGCACAGCAGCAGCCTACACCTATTATATGGGTGCAGGGCGAAGAAGGAGCGAAGGCTTATATGGTGGCCGCCGGGAACAGCGTCTTGCTGATGGACAGCGAGAGCAGCGTTTTTTACATCAAGAGCACGGACGCAAGCGGAATGCCTCAGCCCCTTCGGATTTTTGATTACACAGAGCGCGGCAAAATGCCCGCACAAAAGGGCGAAGCGGCGGATGGAAGATTTGTCACGCGCGAAGAGTTTGACGCACTGCGCGCCCGATTTGACGCACTGACGGCAGAAAAGCCGGGAAAGGGTGGAGACGATGGCAAACTCTCTGTATAACGCGCTTGGCGGCGGCAAAATGCCCGGCCCGATGGGCCAATTTGGACAAATGTTGCAGCAGTTCCAGCAATTCCGGCAGAGCTTTCAGGGCGACCCGAAGGCAGAAGTGCAAAAGCTGCTGCAATCCGGCAAGATGAGCCAACAGCAGCTCAACCAGTTGCAAATGATGGCGCAGCAATTCCAGCAATTCATTAAATAATTTTGCAAAATCGTGGCCGCGATTTTAATATTTTCAGCGTATTTTGACTTATTTTGACTTATTTGCGCTGAATTCGACCAAATTTAATTAACTTGCGAAAGGAGATTTTATGAGCTTATCTTCTGACGGAACTGTGATGACTATGCCGGTGCAGCCTGCCAACTCCAACGGCGGCAATGGCTGGGGCTTCGGCGGTGATGGCGCATGGTGGATTATTATTTTGTTCCTGTTCGTTTTTTGCGGCTGGGGCGGCAATTGGGGCGGCAACGGCGCAGGCAATAGCGGCGCTGGGGTGGTTGACGGTTACGTGCTTACGTCGGATTTTGCCAACATTGAGCGCAAAATTGACAACGTGAACAACGGCCTGTGCGATGGCTTTTATCAGCAGGCGCAGCTTATCAACGGCGTACAGCAGGGCATGAGCAACGGCTTTATGACGGCCGAAATCAGCCGTGCGAACCAGCAGGCCGCATTTATGCAGCAGCTCTTTGCCATGCAGATGCAGCAGCAAAATTGCTGCTGCGAGACCCGCTCGGCAATCCAGGGCGTGAATTACAACATGGCCACGCAGGCATGCGAGACACGGCAGGCGATCGGCACTGGCACCCGCGACATCATCGACAACCAGAACGCCAATGCGAGAGCGATTTTGGACGCTATGACCGCGCAGCGGATTGAGGCCAAAGACGCCAAAATTGCCGAGCAGAGCCAGCAGCTTTTCGCCGCTCAGCTTGCAGCAAGCCAGGCAGCGCAGAACAGCTATCTGATCCAGCAGCTGCGGCCTACACCCATCCCGGCTTACTCCTCGTGCAATCCCTGGGCGGCTGGGACTTATACCGGCTGCGGCACTGGCTGCGGCGGGTGTGGCTGCTAACATCATGTAAGCAACTGCCTACTTATATATAGTAGGCTGTTCAGCCCCCTGGCTGATTTTGCAAAAGAGCGGCGGGGCAAAAGTCCCGCCGCTTGTATTTTATAAAGGAGAAAACTATGGCAGAATATACCAATTCGGCAATTGCGACTGTAGCCGCCGGGCAGAATGTCCCGCTTACCGAAACGGCGATGGCGGGCAAGGGCTGCATCGTGCACCGCGAAGGCGCGGGCATTGTGACTTTGCGCGGTATCACAAATCAATGCAAAGCACGCTATAAGGTGAGTTTTGGCGCAAATATCGCCGTCCCGGTGGGCGGCACGGTGGAAGCCATCACAGCGGCTCTTGCCATCAACGGGGAGCCTTTGACGAGCGCCACCGCGACCGTCACACCGGCAGCCGCCGAGAACTTTTTTAACATCTTCGTGGCGGCGTTTATCGAAGTGCCGCGCGGGTGCTGCGTGACTGTGGCGGCAGAAAACACAAGCACACAGGCGATTTTGTTTGATAATTCGAACTTTATCGCCGAGCGCGTGAGCTGAAAGGGGAAAATATGGGCATGAAAGCACTTTATGAGCTGCGGGATATGCTGTGCAGCGAGCTGAATGAAATCGCCCACAAAGGCGAGATGTCCGCTGGTGATCTTGAGACCGTGCACAAGCTGACCGACACCATCAAAAATATCGACAAAATTGAGATGCTGGAGAGCGACGGATACAGCCGAAGTGACGGCGGCGTGTGGACTGCGCGTGGGAACTACGGGCGCGGCAACAGCTACGCCCGGCGGGGAACTCACTATGTGCGCGGACACTACAGCCGCGACGATGGGCGAGATGCCATGCTGCGCCGGGTACAGGAGATGATGGACGACGCAGACGACAGCGACCGGGAAATTATTGGCCGCTGCTACGACGCGCTGAAAAATGCCTGATGTAGGAGGTGACGGCCATGTTTGACATGCGAGAGGTAGAGGGCGCAATCGCCGAACTTGAAAACGGGGAGCTTACTTACTCGCGCTGTGGCAAGCTGGCCGACCTTTACACCATCCGCCGGGAGCATACGGCACCAGAGAGGCAGCAGGCCGAAGCGGCAGTGCAGACGGCAAGCGAGATACCTGCGCGGGTGCGAATATCCGGCGGCAGTGACTTTATGCAGGCTGTCGCGCAAGTCGATTTCAGCGCGGCCCTGGACGTGCTTGACGAGCTTATGAGCACACTTGAGATTGTCAATCCGAAGGCTTATAAGAGCGTCATGCGGCGGCTGGAAGGGCTGAAATAGCTACGACTTTTTTACGACCTTTTGGGGCGAATACGACCTTTTTACGACCCGCAAAGCAGCAGTATTTTACAGTATTTAACAGTATAAGCAAAGATAAAACCACGACATAACGCTTTTTTGAAGCTATGTCGTGGTTTTTTTACTGGTGGGCCATGAGGGATTCGAACCCTTTACTTCCCACGTCAAAACGATGATTTTTAATTATTTACGACCTCCATACGACTATAATGCGCGTTTAGCGTTTCCGCTGCCTCTTTCAGCGCCCACGATTTTGCCTCCGCGTACCACTTTTGCGTGGTGGCGATGTCCGCATGGCCCATCAAGTCCTTTGCCACCTGCAAGCTAATGCCGCACTGCACAAGGACGCTTGCAAACTCGTGCCGGAGCTGGTGAAGCGTAAAATCTGGCGTGGGGATGGGCTTTCGCAGGCTCTCTCCCGATTTGAGAGTTTTCCCGGCGCTTTTTGTCCTGCCGCTATAATGCGCACAGCCCAGCGCCTCGCAGTATTTTGCCCACGCATAGGAGTATTGAGCATTTGTGAGCGGCTGCTCGCCGCCGAAGATGTATGCGTCCTCTGGTAGATCATCGAGGCGGTTGCCCAGGGCTGCTGCAAGCGGGGCCAAAATCGGCACTTGCCGCACCGCGCATTCGGTTTTTGGCGGCTCTATCTGCGGGCGGTTAGAGTGCCACACCACCGATTTTGTCACGCTGATTTTGCCGCCCGCCAGGTCCTTTTTTTGCAGCGCCAAAATTTCGCCCAGGCGAAGCCCCGCATACATGGCAAAGGCAGCGCATAGACCGAAGCCCTCCGTGTGCTCCTGCACCTTTATAAGCTCTGCGTCTGTAGGCGTGTGCCGCTTTGTCTGTGGCAGTCCTTGCGGCAGCCGAAGCAAGTCACAGGGGTTTTTGTCGCCGTCCATGTGGGTGCACCAAAACTGATAAATGAGGGAGATTACAGAGCGCTGATTTGCGATTGTTTTGTATGCTTTCCCCTGCGCCGCCATATGCGCCAGCTGCCGGTTTATGTCCGTTGTCGTGATTTCGTTCATCCCATACCCTGAAAACCACGATTTAGCATTGTTTACAGCGCGTTTGTACCCTCTGCGCGTACTGTACTTTAGCCTTTGCTCTTTATACTCCCAAAAAGCGCTCGCCACATCTTCAAAGAGAGGCCCTTTTTCTTCCCGATCGGCGGCTTCCCGCACGGCTGCATCTATCTTCGCCTGCACCTCTTTGGCCGTGTGACCGTAAAAGTGCATCTTTTTCCCGTTGATGGTGCGGGTGCGCTCTATCAGGCCGTCATTCCGTGTTTTAGGCCTTGCCATTTCCCTCACCTCGCATACTCGTTCCGGCCCAGATGTGCCGCGCTCTTCCCGGCGGCATAGGCACTTTTGAGATTTTTCAGGCACGGCGGGGCCGTCTCCGGCTCCACCAGTTCGCCCGTGCCTGCCTCGAGGGTGTAGTTATCCAGTATCAGCCCACACACGGCGGCCCGGCTGCGCATGGTGCAGTGCGCATTTGCCACATACTCGTCAAGCATAGAGGGCCAGTCGCTCCCGTGCGCCCCGAAGATCAAAAAGGCCAGCTTGTCCACTTCGCCCGGCGGGCAGTCCGCGAGGTACTTAAAAAGGCCGTTGCGGCGCTGCTCCACATCTGGGTGGCTGCCATCAAAATCTTCGTACAGTTCGGGATGTATCAGCCGCATAATGTCCCGGAAGCAGTTCATGCCGAGTACGCGATACCACATAACAAATTCGTTCAAGTTCGGCGTGGACGTGCCTTTTTCCCAGTTTCGCACTGTCTGCTTGCTGATATCCAGCATTTCGGCGATGTTTTCCTGGCTGCACCCTGCTTTCGTGCGCGCATTGTACAAAAGGGCCGCGATTCTTTCAGTATTGTACACAAAAATACCTCCTTCTTAAAAACCTTGTGGGCTAAAAAACTATCATTTTTGCAGCGGTATTTAGTACGTTTTGCTTTCTTTTTATGACAACTTGCAAGTGTTATCATATATACAAAGGTTTGGTTTAGGGATACCTGCAACGCCCATTTTCGCGCGGATTTTTGCCCGCTGAATGCTACCGTATAAGAGAGGTAAGCACTATGCACGGACTACCGAAGCCAGAAAAATCGCATCACGGACGAAAGAGAGGTGCCGATGGAAAACGCCTGTATACAGCAAGAGCAGCCGCACCGCTGTGCAGCTGCCCAAGCACCTGACGGCCCTTGCCATCCGGTGGGGCAAGCAGAAAGGAGTACGTATGAATAGAGAAGATTATATAGAAATGATCGTCGACTTGCTAGGAAGATGCAAGAGCACGAAAACGCTTGATTTGGTATGGAGAATTCTGTGCAGAAGCGTTTAACGTATCAAGCTTAGCAGGCCTTCCAGCTTTTTCTTGTCGAGTCCGTAAAGCCATTTTACAACACGTAAAAAATCGCTATCAGCCTGTAACCTTGCAGTGATGTCCGGAATGGCGTCACTGTTTTTTTTGCGTGATGAAGGCGTTGGTGGTACTGCGTACCCAAGAAGCCACATGTCGGGGACATCGAGCGCCCCAGCCAAGAGATGAACCGCGTCTTGCTTCGGCTCATACCTTCCGGACAAGTAGTTGCTAATCGAGCCTTTGTCTATCCCTGTTTCGCTCGACAAATCGATTTGCCTTTTACCGGTGAATTCCATCGCCACGCGCAATCTTTCAGCAAACGAAGCCACCTTTTTAACGTTGTTCCTTGTGTCCTCGCACTCGAGCAACAGCTCTGGAGATAGGCTAAGCGCCTTCGCAAGCCGGTTCAGCTTGCTGCGCTTGATTTCAGACACGCGCCCATTTTCCCACTTGGCGACAGCCGATTTTTGCACACCGACAAGGCGGCCTAGCTCTTCTTGTGTAAGCCCGCTTTCCGTTCGTGCAGACTTTATAAGTTCACCGATTTTCAACACACACACATCCTTTCTCGGTTAGTTATTTTTGCCACCTACTGGAGCAGCAGGAGCAAGCTATCCAGCTTACCCGCATCAAGTGCGTAAATGGTTTTCACGATTTCAAAAAATTTGCTGTCTACCTGCAACCGCTCGCAGATGTCAACGAGTGCATCTCCGTTCTTTTGATCTTCGGGGCGCTCCATCGATACATCATAGCCGAGTAGCCAAGCGTCGTTCACATCGAGGCATTTCGCCAGATGATAAACGCGGTCAGACTTTGGCTTTACGCGCCCGGACAAGTACAGCGACATCGACGACTTTGGTATGCCAGTGACTTGGCATACATCTGTGGCCTTTAGGCCCTTTGCTTCCATTGCTTTCTGGATGCGGGTGCATATTTGCTCTCGCATGCTATCACTCTCCTTACAAATATAATATAGCATAACGAGTTCAATTTTACAATACATAAGTTTAACTTTTTCAAATTTAGGTGTTGACAAATAAAATTCTTGTGGTATAGTAATAATCAGAAAGTTTAAAAACTTAAACAAACAAAAACAAGCCGAAACGGCTACAATTGGCCGTCTGCCGGGAATGGCCGCCCGGTACTGATGTGGCAGGCCAAAGAAGGAGGTGTAAGCTGTGAATTATGCGAAATTGCGCGGAAAAATCCGTGAAATCTTTGGCACACAGGAAGCGTTTGCGAAGGCAATCGGGCTTTCCAAATCAGGCGTTTCTATGCGCCTGAACGGCAAAGTCAACTGGACTGCCGAAGAAATCGAGAGATCAAAGGAAGCTCTCGGCTTTTCGGCTGAAGAAATCGGGACATATTTTTTTACCCGAAAAGTTTAACTTCTTAAACTAGAAAGGAGACAACATGAACGATATCCAGATTTTCCAGAACCCAGAGTTTGGGAAAATCCGCACCATTGACCGTGACGGCGAGCCTTGGATGGTTGGAGTGGATGTAGCAAAGGCGCTTGGATACGCTGCTCCTCGAAACGCAATCGCATCCCATGTTGACGAGGAGGACAAAACCAGCGCACTGATTCAGGGCACAGGTTCTAACTACAAAAGCATGGCAATCCTCATCAACGAGAGCGGCCTGTACAGCTTGATTTTGAGCAGCAAGCTGCCGAATGCGCGGGAGTTTAAGCGCTGGGTCACCAACGAGGTGCTGCCGAGCATCCGCAAACATGGCGGCTACATTGCCGGGCAGGATCAGCTTACCCCCGAAGAGCTGATGGCAAAGGCCCTGCAAGTGGCAAACAAGACACTGGCCGAGAGGGAAGCCCGCATTTCCGCGCTGACCGTGCAAAACGCCATCATGGCCCCGAAGGCCGAATACTTTGACGAGCTGGTTGACCGCAACACGCTCACCAGCTTCCGGGACACGGCCAAAGAACTGGGCATTAAGCCCCGGGCCTTTGTAGATTGGCTTCTGGAAAAGAAGTTTATCTACCGTGACCAGAAGGGCAAGCTCATGCCCCGCGAAGGCAAGGGCGACGGCCTGTTTGAGGTGAAGGAAGCAAAGAACGACAAGACCCAGTGGAGCGGAGTACAGACGCTTGTAACCCCGAAGGGCCGGGAAACCTTCCGGCTGCTCTACTTATAAGCAAAGGAGTGAGCAGAATGGCATTTGAATGGTATTTCGCGCCGGACGCTGCCGACATCGAGCAGTGCCGAGGGTTTGAGTGCCCGTGCGCAAGCGGCGAGACCTTCAAAACAGAGGTTCAGGCCATCCGGGCTGGCAAGCGCTGGATGAAGGAGTGCCACCGGACCGGCACCGTGACCGCCGTGCCTGCAAAGGCAAGCGGCCCGGCGTACATCTTAGACATCTAAAAAGGAGGGGAATGCACATGGATTTGCCAATTTTGCTGAGCACCGTCGAGCTTACGACGGTCAACAGCCTGGTGTTCGCGGCGTACCAGAACGCAGTGAAGCGGCAGGACGAAACGGCGGCGGCCGTGCTGGACGGCGCGTTGGAGAAGCTCCAGCGTGAGCTTGCGGGCCGTCTGACGGCGCAGGACGTGGATTTGAAGGAGGTGAACTGAAATGCACAATAACAGGCTGCGGGAACTGCGTGAAAACGCGGGATTTAGCCAGTGCAGCCTTGCGGCCCGGCTGGGGCTTACGCCGCCCACAATCAACCGCTGGGAGCGTGGCAGAGCTTGCCCGCGACTGCAAAACCTGAAAAAACTGGCCGACCTGTACGGGGTCAGCGTCCGCGAGATGAAGGAGGCGGTGAAAGATGGCACGGGAGCGGGACGGCTACCGTGACGCTCTGGAGCGTGTCAGGCGGGAAGCATCCGGAGAGCTTGTGACCGTTGAAGAAGCGGCACGGATTGTCTACGGAAGCGACCCGCACGGCCCCCGGAAAGTCACGAAGTTGGCCGGATGGATTGGCTCTGGGCGGGGAAAAAGAATCCCCGCAACGGCGCTTGCCCGGCAGATTTGCTAAAGTTTTGAAGAGTAAGGAGGCACCCCATGCTATATGAATTGAGTAGTCGCGAGGTGATCGTCTTGCAGGCCGCCTGTGCGGTGGCCCAGGACCAGATGGCGGAAAACGCCGAATCCGCCGAGCGCTGCGCAAACAACCGGTACATGCCGAAGTCCGAGCGCGTCGGCGCGACCCGGGTGGCCAAGTGGTACCGGGAGCGGACGGCCACCTTTGAGGCCATCCGCAAGGCACTCGACGAGGGCCGGAGAATCACCACCCTGGCGCAGGCCAAGGAGGCGCTGGAACGATGAGGGTTTTGCTGAGCCTGCTGCCCTGGCTGGGGCTGGCAGCGCTGATATGGTACGTGGCCGCTTGCGTGGCGGCCGATGAAAAGCCGCATATCGTCCCGGCGGCTGTGCTCATGCTGGGCACCTGGCTGCTGGCGATGTGGGCGGAGTGAGGAGGACAAAGCATGACTGAGTATTACATCACAATCAAAAAGGCCGCCCCGGCTGCAACCCGGGACGACCTGAAGGGTGCCAAACCTGCACGGCGTGGCACTATGGACATTGTAACCCACCGCCTGCTCTGCGTCAACTGGGGCGGAATTTTCGGCGGCCTGCTGGGCGCTCTGGCTGCTGCGGCCATCTGGGCGCCGGTGGCTTACGCCCAGCGCGGCTATTGGGCAATCGGTGGCGAAATTTTTCTCATCGGCTTGGCCGCTGGGCTGGGCGCATGGATTGGAGGCGGCGAACCGTGAAGTGCGACATGGATTGTGCGCACTGCAAGCGGCCCGCGAAGAAGTGCCATGGCGGGAACTTCCACACGCCATATGCAGACCGCGACAGCCTGCCCACGAAGAAGCCCCCGCAGGGGCCTACACCTGAATTTCTGCCCGCGCTGAATCGGTGCGGGAAAAAAGTCAAATGAAAGGATAATGAATGAGCATCACAAAAGTAAAAACAGCAAACCACGAAGAGTGGAAGGAGCTGCGAAGCCACTACATTGGCGGCAGCGATGCGGCGGCGGTTGTGGGGCTGAATGCCTTTTCTTCCCCCTATGCACTGTGGGCCGAGAAAACCGGCAGGGTGCCTGGGTTCGCGGGCAATCTTGCAACGGAAGTCGGTACATACTTAGAGGACTTTGTGGCCCGCAAGTTTGCAGCCGTGACGGGCAAGAAGGTGCGCAACTGCAACCTGAGCTTTTTTAACAGCGATTATCCGTGGGCCATTGCAAACATTGACCGCGAAATCGTAGGCGAGGATGCGGGCCTTGAAATCAAGACCACATCAGAATTAAACCTGAAGAAATTCAAAGGCGGCGAATACCCGGCGAATTACTATTGCCAGTGCGTGCACTACATGGCCATGACCGGAAAGAAACGCTGGTATTTGGCGGTGTTGATCGGCAACAGGGAATTCAAGTGGTTCGTTATTGACCGCGATGAAGATGAGATTTCCGCTCTGATGGGCGCAGAATCGGACTTTTGGGAGCACGTGAAGAATAACACGCCCCCCGCCGTTGACGGCGCACAGGCCACCACATCCGCTCTGACTGCAATCTATGCAGAGAGCAACGACACCACGGTTGACTTGTGCGCCTATGCTGCCGCGCTCAACCGGTATCAGGAAATTGGCGACAGTATCAAGGCACTGAAGGCAGAGCAGGATGAATGCACAAACCTGGTGAAGGAATTCATGGGTGCAGCTTGCGGCGGTGAGTGTGACGGCTTCCGCGTGTCGTGGAAATCCAGCACACGGCGCACGTTCGACAGTAAAAAATTTGCGAAAGAAAACCCGGACATTGACTTGTCTGACTACTACAAAGAAACGTCTGTTCGTACATTTAGAGTAACCGAAAGCAAAGGAGAATAACATCATGGCAAACATTATTCAGAAGCAGCAGTCCGAAATGAAGCAGCCCGAGAAGAAGACCATGCAGCAGTACATCAAGAGCATGGAAGGTGAGATTGCAAAGGCGCTGCCGTCCGTCATTACCCCAGAGCGGTTCACGCGGATTGTGCTTTCCGCTATTTCCGTCAACCCGAAATTGGGCAGCTGCACACCCGCAAGCTTTTTGGGCGCAATGATGACAAGCGCTCAGCTGGGCCTTGAGGTCAACACCCCGCTGGGACAGGCGTATGTCTTGCCTTACAGCAACAAGGGGGTGCTGGAAGCACAGTTCCAGCTCGGCTATAAGGGCCTGATTGATCTTGCATATCGCTCCGGAGAGGTTGAGGTCATTCAGGCGCATGTAGTCCATGCAAATGATAAATTCGAGTTTGAATACGGTCTTAACCCAAAACTTGTGCACAAACCTGCAAGCGCTGACCGGGGCGAGCCGGTAAGCGTATACGCGATGTTTAAAACCAAAAGTGGCGGCTTCGGCTTTGAGGTCATGAGCATGGATGATATTCGCAAACACGCTGCAAAATACAGCAAGGCGTATGGCAGCAGCTTCAGCCCGTGGAAAACCAACTTTGAAGAAATGGCGAAGAAAACCGTGCTGAAGCGGGTGCTAAAGTATGCTCCGCTGAAGTCCGACTTTATCCGGGCCGTTGCACAGGATGACGCCATTAAGAAGGCCGTTTCGGACGATATGTATTCTGTGCCGAATGAACCCATCATCGAAGCAGAAGCTGAAGAAATCAAGGTTGACCCCGAAACCGGCGAAATCGTGGACTGAAAGGAAGGCTTGAAGCATGAACAAAGTCATCTTGATTGGCCGCCTTGTGGCAGACCCTGAGACCCGGCAGACGCAGGCGGGAGGCACGGTTGCCCGGTACCGACTGGCCGTTGACCGGCCGCGCGGCAAAGACGGCCAGCGCGAGGCCGATTTTATCAGCTGCGTGGCGTTCGGGAAGAGCGCCGAGTTCGCAGACAAGTTTCTGCACAGGGGAACAAAAATCGCGGTGGAAGGCCGTATGACCACCGGCAGCTACGAAAAAGAAGGCGTAAAGCACTACACCACCGATGTGGTGATTGACCGCCACGAGTTCTGTGAAAGCCGTGCCGGAGCAGCATCTGCCACACCCACGCAGTACAGCGCACCGCATGTACAGACTTCCCCGGCGGTTCCGACCGGCTCTGACGACTTCATGCCCATTGACGACAACGAGGATCTGCCGTTTTGATAGATAATGCTGTAACGGTAATACTGCCGTTCCGACTACCCGGCGCAAACGAGTACATCGCCGCTTGCCGCCGGAACCGGTACGCTGGAGGCAAGTTAAAAGCCGAGTACACGCAGGCGGTGGCGCTCTACTTTCGAGGGTTGCCGCCCGTTACCAAACCAATTAAAATCCGCTTTATTTGGCATGAGCGGACGCGGCGCAGAGACAAGGATAACGTGGCGTTTGCGAAAAAGTTTGTGCTAGACGGGATGCAAGCCGCGGGATTCCTGCCAAATGATAATAATCGTTGGGTCGTCGGTTTTGAGGACTGTTTTGTGTACGACGGCCGCGATGGAGTGACTGTGGAGGTAGCTAAAAATGAATGACAACATGTGCGAAAAGTGCAAATACAGAGACGTGTCTGCGTTCGATTATCCTTGCCTTGCTTGCAAGTACTCGTACCCGACAGATTCCGATTCCCGCGTTTCCCGGGACAGCCATTTCATCCAGGCGGAAAGTAAATTCACACCGGAAGACAACGAAAGCAAAGAAGTAGACCACCCCACCCACTATGATGGGAAGTACGAGTGCATCGACGTGATGCTGGACACGATGGGGCCGGAGGATGTAAAAGGCTTTTGTCTTTGCAACGCCTTTAAGTACCTCTGGCGCTGCAAGAAGAAGCACGAGACGCCCGAAGAGGACGTGGAGAAAGCGGTGTGGTACTTGCAAAAGTACCTCGAATTGGGCGGCGACGCATGAAGCCGGGTTATTGGGTCAGCTGGAACCATTTGTGCACCACGAAGAAGGCCAGGTTCGACACGGCCGCCGAACGCGAGTTGTTTGTGCGCACCTGGCTGCGTGATGGAAAGCCGGCCTTGTGGGAGACCAATTCGCGGGGCCAGAGGATTATCAGGAGGAGAACGCAATGAAAGTACTTATCGCTTGCGAGGAATCGCAGACAGTTTGCAAGGCTTTCCGCGAGTGTGGGCATGAGGCTTACAGTTGCGACATTCAAGAGCCGAGCGGCGGGCATCCTGAGGAATGGCGTGCAATACCCGGTTTCCCGGAATATGAAGCTAGTTCTCTCGGGAGAATTCGAAGCGTTTGCAGAACAATCAATTATTCCAACGGACGGGTTGTGCACGCAAAACAGCGGATTCTTAAACCAACTAAGAGCAGTGGCTATTATTCCGTTAATCTCAGTAGAAACAACAAGCAAAAGAGCACTAAGGTGCATGTACTAGTTGCGGCTGCTTTCCTCGGAGAAAACCCCGGCGGGCTTGATGTTCGGCACAAAAACGGGTGCAGGACAGATAACCGAGCAGAAAATCTGGAATACGGGACAAGAAGCGAAAATGTGCTTGATGGATATAAAATTACTGGGAAAACGATGGCATGTCAGAAGCTGTCCCCACAGAAAGCTGAAGAAATAAGGAGCAGGAATCAAAATGGAGTGTCGCAAAGAAGACTAGCCAAAGAATACGGAGTTTCCAAATCTACGATTTCTGCAATCTTAAATAGAAAGATTTACGTTAATAGCCCCGGCATCGCCAAAGCAATGGCGGAGCAATGGGGAGAATTAGAAAAGGAGGTGCTATAAATGACAGGAGAAATTGCATTACGCCCTTCATATTGGGCGAGCGTTTCTGGCGGCAAGGACAGCCTGTATATGCTGAACTATATTCTTCACAATCTGGACAGATACCCGCTTAACGGCGTTGTGCATTTTGAGCTTGAAATCGACTACCCTTTTATCCATGATGTTATCGATTACATGGAATCTGAATGCAAGAGGTTTGGTATTCAGTTTGTGAGAATCAAACCCCGGAAGTCATGGGAGGAACTTTATTATAGGCGGTTTAGTAGCGGAAAAAATAAGGGGAATATTCAAGGGTTTCCGACAAGAACTGTTAGATGGTGCTCTTATACATACAAAGCTGACGCGAACAAGCAATTGACCGAATGGTTAAATCGCGCTGGTTTTTATCCGGTATTTTATATCGGCTTTTGTGCGGACGAGGGAAACCGTTTTAAGCACAAAAAAATGGCAAAAGGGATTGAGAAATACCCTTTAGCGGAAAACGGTATCACCGAGGACGAAATATGGGAATGGGCAAAGACACAGCCCATTTTTAACCACTTCTATGATACCAATAAACGTTGCGGGTGTATGTACTGCCCCATTTCCTCGTATCTCAACTATACTTATCTCTACAAATATTATCCTGACCATTTCAAATATATGATTGGGAAAATGCGGGAAACAGAAGAATTGAGAGAAAGGGAACTTGGTAGACCGTTCTCTGTGATTTCCTCAAACCCTAAATACAACTCGTATTATTTGGAGAACATCATCAAGACAAAATGGCTCAAAAAGCTCAATGCACAGGAGGGAACGCAATGACGGCAGTGCTGATTAAAATCTTGACTGCGCTTTTTGTTTTACTCGCAGTTCTAGCAGTGATAATTCTTATACTGTGCGTATTATGTATGATTGGTGCAGGGCTGTGGACGCTGTGCCACTGGCCGAAAGGAGGATGGGAAGATGATTAAAATTGAAAACACCGAGGTTATGGGTTGGGAGCACGCCATTCGTGGCATGAGGAACCCGCTCAACAGCTGGGACAAAATGGACAGTCATGATTGCCCTTGCCATGATGGCCTGGACTGTAGCTGTCCTATGGTAGAGGGCATCCAAGAACCGTCGATTGAATGCAAGGAGGCCCTCGAAAAATCCGCTTTTTGCGTGGGCGAGAACGACTATACTTTGATGATGCGCCTTGCCGAAGCTGGCCCGGAACACGCGAAATACCGGCGCATGATCGTGGTTTATGCGGATGTGACGGCACCGCTATACTGGTGGAAGGAGTACGACACTTACAAAGTCGGCACGGTGGCCAACTCATGCAGCACCATGCACAAGATTCACTCGAAGCAGTTTGAGCTTGCCGATTTTAGCCACGAGCATTTGACTATTGCCAGCGCGAGTGCACTGCAAGATGTGATTTACACTCTCAACTACTGGCGGGCGCAGTATGACCTAGCCGATACCGATAATCTGCGCAAAGCGTGCTGGTGGCAGCTCATCCAGCTGCTGCCGAGCAGCTACAACCAGCGGCGCACGCTCATGCTCAACTACGAGGTGCTTGCAAACATCTACAAGCAACGCAAAAACCACAAACTTGACGAGTGGACGGAATTTTGTAAATGGATTGAGGAATTGCCGTACAGCGTGTTAATCACCGGCAAGAGGTGCGAGGTATGAACGACTACATCAACACAGCCGAGAGAGGAGAACAAGCAATGATTAAAGACAGCGGAGATCGCCGGGAGTACGAGACTGGTGCCGTCAGGGACATGGCGGCGGGAAAAGGGCGGTGCGACCTGCTGCCGCTGGATGTTGCGTCCATGGTGTTGGAAGATGGTAAGGTCCTGTGGATGATTTCAGAGTTCCAGCGCAGCGAAGCACCGATGTTTTTGTATAAGGCGCTTGCCGTTTTTTGCGAAAGTCGCGGGTGGGACAATCCCACCATGCTGCTGGAAGTTGCGAAGCACATGGAGGAAGGTGCCAAGAAGTACGGTGAACGGAACTGGGAGAAGGGGCTGCCGGTCAGCTGTTTTATTGACAGCGCCGTCAGGCACTACCTGAAATGGCGGCGCGGGGACAAGGACGAGCGGCATGACAGGGCGTTTTGCTGGAATGTGATGTGCTGCATCTGGACGATTATGCACAAAAGTGAAAAGGGGTGTGAGCAATGAGCGACTACATCACTTTTGCACAACTAGCGGATGCTCTGAGGCGCTGCGGAAAGGCCCGCACGGTGGACGACTGCAAGGGGTGCGCTTACTATCGGGGGCCAAACCCTGAGCTGTGCATCCCGAAAATGACGGCACGGGCCGCGCAGGTGATTGAGCTTTTCGCGGCGGAACCGCGGGAAGGATGTGACGATATTGGCAAATATAAAATGGATTAAGCTGAACGTAGATATGTTTGACAATCGCAAAATCAAGCATATCCGGAAGCTCCCGGCGGGGAACGAAGTTGTGCTCATTTGGGTTATGCTGCTGACGCTGGCAGGCCGATGCAACGCTGGAGGTATGATTTTTCTCACCGAAAACATACCGTACAACGCCAAAATGTTAGCGGACGAACTGGATTTCGAGGAGGCCACCGTAAAACTGGCTCTTGACGCGCTCGAAACGCTCGGGATGATTTGCACAAATGATGCGGGATTTCTCCAAATTCCCGGCTGGGAAGAGCACCAAAACACGGAGAGCATGGAAAGAATCCGCGAAAGCAAGCGGCTGGCACAAGCCCGATGGAGAGCAAAAAAAGCAGCTATTGAGGCACACAAAAATGTAGAATCTACAGTAGATACATCTACAGTAGAATCTACAAGAATCTCAGTAGACGATGCAGAAGAAGAAGAAGAAATAATATATATACCCTCGTTGTGCAGCACTTAAACGAAAAAGCGGGCACAAAATACAGAGCGAGTGGCGCGAAAACGCAGAAAGTTATCCATGCAAGAGTCGCAGAAGGATTTACGTTGGATGACTTTATAGCGGTGATCGACAAAAAGACAGCTGAGTGGATGGGCACCGAGTGGGAGAAGTTCTTGCGGCCGGAAACCTTGTTCGGGCCGAAGTTTGAAAGCTACCTGAACCAAAACACCACGAAGAAGGGAGGACAAAATGACGGAATGGAAGGAGCTGGCGCTGCCAGCGCGTATCAAGTCGGGACGTGGGTTTGAAGCCCTAACCCCGCAGCAGTACGAGGAGCGCAAGGCGAACGTTTACAATGCATCTGCCGGGCATCTGGACGAGGTGGACGGCTACACCTGCGACATTTGCAAAAACCGGGGCTACACGGCCGCAGTAAAGTACAACGAAGCCTTTGGCTACTACTACGAGACGCTTGTGCCGTGCAAGTGCCAGCGGGTGCGAGATGCGCTTCGGCGGCTGCAAACGTCCGGCCTTAAAAACGTCGTGAAAGAATTTACTTTCGATCGCTACGAAGCCACCAACGAATGGCAGCAGCGGCTGAAAGAGAAGGCAATGCAATTTTGCAAGGACGATGCGCACACCTGGCTTTTTATGGGCGGGCAGAGCGGCGCAGGCAAGACACACCTCTGCACGGCCGTAACCGTGCATTATATCCGCAAAGGCAAAGAGGCGAGATATATGCTGTGGCGGGACGAAATCGCCCAAATCAAGGCCATTGTGACGGATTCAGCGGCATATGCGGCACGGATGGATGCGCTGAAGAAAACTCCGGTGCTGTATATTGACGACCTTTTCAAGGGCGGCCAGGGCGAAGGAGGCCAATTCCGCGCCCCCACAGAGGCAGACATTAAGGCGGCATTTGAGATCATCAACTACCGCTATAACAACCCGGATTTGATTACGATCATCTCGAGCGAGCGCACGATTGGAGAGTTGAGCCAGATCGACGAGGCTATTGCAGGGCGGATTGCAGAGCGCGCAAAGGCCGCCGGGTATTGTCTGAGCATCAAACGCGGCCCTGGGAGAAACTGGCGGCTGAAAGACATTGAGGAGGTGTGAGCATGACGGCACGGGAGTACGTCAAGCAGCTTGAGCGTATCGACATCCTGATAGCAAGCAAGGCAGCCGAAAAAGCCCGCTGGGAGGCCCTGGCGCTGGATACAGGCGCACGGCAGTCTGGAGACAGGGTGCAAGCGAGCGGGAACCAGCAAAAAATGGCTGGTGCGGTGGAAAGCGCAGTGGATATTGACGCCGAAATCGCCAGCTTGCAGACACAGCGGCACAAGATCACGAAAACGCTCGAAAAGCTGCAGGTAGACGAGTTTTGGATTCTCAACACCGTGTACGGAAAGCACGTCTCCATTGGTCAGGCAGCGTGGGAGCGTGGCAAGTCTTACAGCTGGGGGCGGACGCTGCACAACCGTGCGATGGAAAACCTCGAAAAAATCCTGAATGACTATATAGTTTAATTACATTTGTTTACGAGTTGTTACATACTGCGAAAAATAACGCTAGACAGCAGAAAAACAGGGTGTTATAATATAAGCAGTGAAGAGGGAAAGCGCCAGCGGCATAGCCGCCCGGCGCTTTTTTTATCCGGTGGCGTGTGATGTGCCAGCGGGCGGGAAGCGTTCTTTGGTACCTTTCATTTTCGCTCCGTCCGTCAAATAGTGACCTTCCTGCGGCGGTGTACTTGGTGCATCGCCTATGGCGCACACACCGACACCATGCCCTTGCAGGCGGCATTGTGGCCTGCTTTTTATGTGCTTTGTGAGGCTGGTACCCAAATCAAAGCGATTAAAGGTTTTGTTGGAACCCCGTGCCGTGTGGCGGGTAAGTTCACACGGGCGGCCCTACACGCAAAGTAGGAGGGGCGGAAACGACCCATTATGCCGTCATAGCTCAGTTGGTAGAGCGGCTGCCTTATAAGTAGCAGGTCGAGAGCAGCAGATCGAGAGCAGCAGATCGAGGGTTCGAATCCTTCTGGCGGTGACAAAGCCGATGACCCGTTAAAATATCCCGCCGAGGCGCAAGCGGGAGTTCACGGCAGGCACTCCCCTCGCGCCTCTTGACAATGCGTACCATGAGGGGATTTATATTGGGCTGTAGCCAAACGGTAAGGCATGGGACTTTGACTCCCACATAGCAGGTTCGACACCTGCCAGCCCAACCAATGGGTGAGCCGGGCACAGGATAAGCTCGGAGGGCGGGACGCGCTTTACGGCGCAAGGGGTCTACAGACAAAAAAGCCTACACGATAGTGTGGGCTTTTTGTATTTTGAAAGGACTTGCAAGATGAGGTACGGAGTGCCATATCGGGGCAGCAAAAACAAAATAGCTGACTGGGTTGTTGACCACCTCCCGGACGGGAAAACGCTTGTTGATTTGTTTGCCGGTGGATGTGCCGTTACTCATGCTGCTATTTTGTCTGGCAAGTGGGAGAACTTTATCATAAACGATTTGGGTGATGCACCAGAAGTTTTTGAAAATGCGATAAATGGAAAATATGCAAACGAGAAGCGGTGGATTAGCAGAGAAGATTTTTACAAACTGAAAGATAGCGACCCGTATGTGTCAATTGTTTGGAGCTTTGGAAACAACAGACGGGACTATTTATATGGGAAAGATATAGAGCTAATAAAAAAGGCTATTCATTATGCGCTGGTTTTCAAAGATGAATCGTTGATGAACCAGTTAAAAGGAACCGGCAAGAACGAGCGATTATTAAGTCAAGAAAGAACCGAAAGTCTGCAAAGGTTGCAAAGTCTGCAAAGGTTGCAACTTGATTATAGAAATGTTGAAATTCCGCAAGGCGCTGTTGTGTACGCTGACCCACCATATAAAAATACAAACTGCACCGGGTATGCCGGGCAATTTGATTATGATGCTTTTGAAAAATGGCTTGCGGATGTTCCCTTTATGGTAATCGTGAGCGAATACAATGCACCAAAAGGGTGTACGGAAATTGCAAGCATAAAAAAGCAGCAGACAATGGGAACGGGAAATAAAGGTGGAACAAATACAGAAAAGCTGTTTGTGCAAGACAGATTTTATGAACGTTACAAGTACGTAATGAATTATCAGCTTGAGATGGAAGCGTAAAGAGAGGTGATAGAGTGGCATCAAGAAAAAATCCGGTGGGCGCACCACCTAAATACAGAAGCGTAAAGGCAATGCAGGAGAAGATTGATGCCTACTTCGAAGCCTGCAAAGGGGAACCATTCCGAGATGAGAACGGCGAACCGATGCGAAATAAGAACGGTCACATTATCTACGACGACAGACGTCCGCCCACTGTGACAGGATTGGCGCTTGCACTTGGTTTTGCATCAAGGCAGGCACTTTTGAATTATCAAAATAAACCAGAGTTCAATGACGCGATTACGCGAGCAAAGGCGCGTTGCGAGCAGTACGCCGAAGAAAGATTGTACGACAAAGACGGCTCTGGCGGTGCACAGTTCAGTTTGCGGGCAAATTTCGGATGGGATGACAAACCAAAGCAAGAGAGCGCGGGAACGGTGAATATTATTTATGATGTGCCAAGAGAATAAACATATCAAGGATATTATTTCGCCAGCATTTTATAAGCCATTTTGGGACATTGAAGATGGTAAAGTTCAAGAGTTTGTGGCAAAAGGCGGACGCGGCAGCACAAAGTCAAGTTT
>ERZ1034768.61-NODE-61-length-42187-cov-35.300223_pt1 | contig 42187 bp, 55 predicted proteins | sample MGYA00520691_ERZ1034768 | MGnify/ENA primary metagenome ERZ1034768 (study PRJEB33766, sample SAMN09781704) | gut metagenome | biome: gut microbiome | host: Homo sapiens | place: Madagascar | study: EMG produced TPA metagenomics assembly of the PRJNA485056 data set...
GCGTCCTCGACGGCCTTGTCGACGGTTTCCGTGTCGTAGTCGATCCACGGGAGCTCCCCGTGCTTCTTCCATACGCGGCTGTTGTAGCCGCTCTTGATACCGATGTTGCCGACGCCGGTGATCTGCACGCCATTACCCCAGATGGGCGTACACTCAACGGCCAAGCCGTCTCCGATGTACAGGCCCCAGTGGCCTGGCATCCACAGCCCTTCGCCTGGGACGAGTTTGTCCCAGCCGGACGCGGATACGTCCCTGCACTTCGCGATCATGCCGTCGGCGGAGACGTCAGGGACGCCGTTCGCGGCGTATTTTGCGCCGCCATATGCCGCGTGCTGATTGCCGTTCCAGCCCCACAGAATGCCCTTCGTGAGGTTCACGCAGTCAAAACCGAAATATCTCTTGCCGATCTGCTTGCGCAGCTCAGACTGCTTGGCGGCTGTGTACCAGCTTGGATACTGTGCAGCTTTTTCCCGGATGATGCTTTCTGTAACCGGCATCCCGAAGCAGCCCCACATATACACGGTTTGGTAATTCTTCGCGACGTCAATATGCCGCCTGACAAGCTCGGACGCTTTCATGATGCTCATTTCTGCGCGTCCTCCTGCGGTTTGCCTGCCGCATCGATGGCATCCTGCGCTTTCTGCGACTGCGTGCCGAAATAGAACGTGATGACCGTCAGGAAGATCGTGAGAAAGTCCTTCCCGGTAATATCGCCGCGCAGGGCGAGGACGGCGAAGATGATGGTCAGGCCGAGCGTGACGATGGATTTGACGCTCAGCAGATTGCCGAGCCGCTTCTTGATGTTTTCCATTTTTGTGTACCCCTTTCGTTATTCTACCGGTTCATTTTTCTTTGCGAATACGCGCTTGAAGGCCAGCAGCAGGAGCTCCCCGCCGAAGGCCGCAGCGGCGAAGGTGAGCACGGCGGTCAGATCGATTTCGAGCGAAAACAGCACGGCGATTGTCTCCAGCGCGACGGCCCAGATCAGCGTCAGCGTCAGGGCCTTGATGCAGTAAACGACAATGGTGCGCGACATTTCGCCCTTGCTCCACTTTCCTTTTGTGCTCATATCATCCCAGTCCCGCATGGGCCAGCGCCCAGCCGACGAGGCCCGCGACAATGGCCGTCACGACCGCCGCGACGATGGCGTCCCAGCGTTTGCCGGGCTTCTCCGTCAGGGCCTTAACGTCGGTCTTGATCTCCCGGACGTCGGATTCGACGTTCTCCTGCTTGGTCGCCAGCACCTTGACGCTGGCTGTGAGTTCTGTGAGGTTTTTGAGGTCGGACTGCATTTCGTCAATGCGGTGCGAGTTGCTTTTCGCCCGCTGCTCCACCTCGGTCACGCGCTCTTCTGTTGTCATTGGTTTTCTCCCTTCTGTTTGTTTTATAAATAATACGATCTCCTCAGAAGCAGAACGCAAAGCTTACGCCGAGGCTGCTTGAGGCATTGGACGCGCCCGCCTGGCCGTTTGCTCTGACTCTGCAAAACATACCGCCGCTGGCTGACGACCGTTCCCACCAGAACTCGTCAACGCCTTCTCTCTTCTTGATCTTCGGGTTGCCTGCCTTGTAATAGTCGTACTGGCTTCCTTCCCCGGCTACGGAAGAACTTGCAGTCCCGAAAATCTCCACCTCGCTGAGCAGGAACAGCGTGTCCGATACTATTTCAATCGTCGTGCTGTTGCCCCCCTCAGATGTCTTCTTGTTTACCGCGTGGATGCCGTTCTGCACCTCCGCCGGCATCAGCGCCAGAATCGCAGGCAGATAGGTCAGGCGCATATCGGTGTTCTTCCAGCCGAGACCGCTCAGGTTGGTGCTGTACATCTGCTTTGCTTCGCTGTAACAATCATGCAGCTGGAATGTCAGCGGAGCCGTGCCGGAGCCGTCCGCATACTCGTCATGATTCTTGCCGATGATATCGACCTGATAGGCCGTCCCGCCGATGTTCATGGTCTTGCTGTCGCCCACGGCCCAGCTGTCCGGGGCGATCCCGGTCCTGCACACTGTAATAATCTCTTCCCATGTATTGTTGGCAAAGGTATCGTGATATAGCGGCAGAAGCATATTCTGTGTTCCAATTACGATGTGCTGGCTGTTACTTACACTGTTTGCCATTGCCGTCACGTGCCATGTGCCCGCCTTTGGCAACTCCAGCGTACACATTCCGTCAGCACCGGCGGTTCCCTTTACCACCTTGAAACCTTCTGCAGGCGTCGCTGTGATCGCAGCCCCTGGTGTCGTTGTGACGACCAACTTCGGCGTAATACCGGTCTGGATCGCTTGAATTGCCGACACGAAGCCAGACGGATAGATCAGCTGCGCGGATGTGCCTCCCTTGACTCTGATCGCGTTCGCGACTGCCGTGAGGTCGGTGTCAAATGTCAAAAATTCTGCCATCAGAAGCTACCTCCATTCGCGTTCGTGATCGTCACTGCTGTCCATGCGCCATTGGACACCCGCAGGAACTTTCCGTTGTCGGAGGCCGTCACATCCGGCAGGAATTTTTCATCGCCGGACAGCGTATATCTGGTTCCCCAGAAGCCCTCTGCGGCATCCGCCGAATTGATCAATACGTAGCGGACCCTCAGTTCCTCCGGCGTATCGCCCTGCGTCATTTCTGTCAGCGCAAATTTCACATACCCGTCAGTGGCGTTCGCGTTCAGCTCCGCCAGCGGAAGCAGCACGGTATCATCACCAGTGCTCCCGGCCAGCGTCAAAATTGCACGGCATGGCCGCCCTGCCTGATGGGCGGCAAGGATCTCAGCGAATGACTTATCATGTGTAGCACCCTCGTCGTACACATCCTGCCCCGACAGCGTGCAGGTCACATAAAACGGCTCCGGGTCTTTGCCTGCTGCGCCCGCCGGGCCTTTAATACTGACGCTGGCCGGGTTCTGTTTTCCGCCGTCGTTCGTCCAGCTGAGAACACCGGCTGCGGAAACATGGGGCGTAAAGGTCGTGCCGTCCTGTCCCGGCGCACCGTCCGCACCTGCCGGCCCGGCAGCCCCATCCTGCCCGGGTGTCCCCGCCGGGCCTCTGATGCTGACGCTGGCCGGGTTCTGCTTCCCGCCGTCGTTCGTCCAGCTGAGAACACCGGCTGCAGAAACAGACGGCGTGAACGTTGTGCCATCCTGCCCCGGCGTACCGTCCGCGCCCGCCGGCCCCTGCGGGCCAGTCGAGCCGGTTTCGCCCTTGGGCCCCTGCTCGCCCGGCGCGCCGGGGTCGCCTTTGGGCCCCGGCTCGCCTGGGTCGCCCTTTGCGCCGTCTGCTCCGGGATCGCCCTTCGCACCTGGATCCCCCTTTTCGCCCTTCTCGCCGCGCGATGGCTTTCCCGTGTCGGTCGTCCCGAGATACCAGTTTCCGTTCTCGCCGATGCTCGGGGTTATTCCGTCCGTTCCTCTGGCGCCCGCCGGGCCGGTGTCGCCCGGTTCGCCCTTCGGCCCCTGTTCTCCGGGATCGCCCTTCGCACCTGGATCTCCTTTGGCACCCGGGTCTCCTTTCGCACCAGGATCTCCCTTGTCGCCCTTTGCGCCCTGCAGTGGCCCGTTGTTGACCCACGCATTCGTCACGCCGTCATAGATGTAAATGTCATAAGGTGCAGCCGCGCCCACGCCGTAGGCGTCGCCTACCTCCGGATTCTTGACCGACGCCTGCAGCGCGGAGACCGAGCCATAATAGCCCTTGACCGTAAAGCCCGTTCCCGTATCGCCCTTCGGGCCGGTTGGGCCTGCCGGGCCCTGCGGGCCGGTCTTCCCCTGCGGGCCGGTTTCGCCCGGGTCTCCTTTTGGGCCTTGCGCGCCCGTGTCGCCCTTCTCGCCTTTCTCGCCCTTTTCGCCGGGTTCCCCCTTCGGGCCGGTGTCTCCGGTCGCTCCCTTGGGGCCTTCCGCGCCTGCCGCGCCGGTGTCGCCCTTCGGCCCCTGCGCGCCCTGCGGGCCGGTCTCGCCCTTTGGCCCCTGTGAGCCGGTTTCTCCCTTCGGGCCCTGTGCACCAGTCTCGCCCTTCGCGCCGGTGTCTCCCTTCTCACCCTTGACGGTCTCGACGTTGAAGTCAAATGTCTTCCCGTCCGAAAGCGCGATCGTGTACGTTGCCGTCGTCCCGCTCTGCGATTTCTTCGTGATCGACGTGATGCTCGCGCCCGCCTCGCCGGTCTCGCCCTGTGCGCCGGCAGGTCCGGTCTGCCCCTGCGGCCCCGCCGGTCCCGTCTCGCCCTTTGGCCCCTGCGGGCCCATGACCGAGCCGAGGTCTATCACGCTGCCGTCCGTCAGCGTGAAAATCAGCTTCCCTGCGTCCGTAACCTCCACGGCCTTTACCCCGCGGGAGATCAGTCCGCCGATCGTCACCGTGATCTGATTCGGAATTTCTACCCTCATACCTGCTCCTTACTCCACGAATGCCCGATTCCCGCTCGCCAGCGTCGTCTTGTCGCCGTGCGTGTACCGGATATCGTAGGTGTACTTTCCCTTCGTGAATTTTGCCGTGACCGTCGCGTCGAAGTTCAGCGTGACCTGGTCATTCTCCACCTTCGCAAAGCTGAACGTGTGGACGGTCTGCCGCGTATCGTCCAGAAACACGACCGCCATGCTGTCCGTCGTCCCGATCGTGACGGCCTCGCCGTCCTGGTCCTTCAGGTCGAACCGCAGCACGATCGAGAATGTGTCTCCCTCGTACCATCGCAGCACCCCTTTGTCGATCCTCGGGCTCGGATAAGCCCCCGGAATTGGCGTCGCCATACCGCATCCCTCCTTTTCATCCAGTGTAGCAGACCCCCGCGCCGGATTCACCCCACGCGCAGCAAAGCCGGGGCTTTCGCCCCGGCCCGCTCGTTATTTTTCTTTCAGCCACTTGTCAATATCCTTGGACTTATCCGCCCGGTTGAACCCCAGTGCCACATAGGCCGCCAGCAGCTTCTCCTTGAGCTTCTTCCGCTCCTCCGGCGAGGCCTCGATGTACTGCGGCTTGTACGCCTTCGTGATCTCACTTCCGATATCGCCCTTATCGGCTCCGTGGTCGAAGTATTCCTTTGCCGCCGCTTTCAGATCCCCGCCATCTTCGATGGTTTGCAGTATCTTGCCGTACTTCGTATAGTCCTTCCCGCCGGTCCACTCCTTGTAGAGCCAGTACGCCTTGTTCTCATCCTCGGCGTAGTCGTTCGCAAGGATCTTCTGGATCGCCTTCTCCTGCGTCACGGTCCCGGCGGCGACGGCGTCCTTGAGATCCTGCTTCTGCTTCGCGTCCTGCGCGTCCTGGATCTTCTCGTTCATGTAGTCGATCCGCTCCTGCGTGCTCTTCGGTTCCATCTCCGCCTTCTGCGCATCCCCGGCAAGGACCTGATAATAGTACTCTGCCTTCGCCGCGTCGCTGATATCATAGGCCTTCAGCAGCATCATCTTGTCATAGTTCTTCTCCAGCTTCCGCGCCGCCTGGATGAACGCATAGGTCTCCCGCTGGTCCTCGCCTCCCTCGGTCATGCCCTGATACGCTGCGGTCTCCTTCGCGGACAGCGACTTGAACCCGCTCTCGACCCAGCTCTGCGCCTCTTCCGTCGCCGTCTTGCCGAACAGCAGCGCCTGTGCCCAGCTCTTCGCCCGGTCTGCGGGATTGTCGTTATACACGGGATACTGCAGAATGTCGCGGCCCTCGTTGTCTACCGTGTAGCTGCCGCCGCGAGCCGCCGCCGTCGCGCCCTGATACGCCTTGCGGATCTGTCCGCCGCCGAACGGCGTCGCCAGATACATGCCCGGTTTGATAAGCTCATCTGTGATCGTCTTTGCCTTCTTTGTGGGGGCCATGTCCTCGTTGCTTGCCCAGATTGCTTTTCTAAGTTTCCCGATGTCCGGAAGCGCAGAGGCAACTGCGATTCTGCCATTGTCTATTTCAATCCCCATTGCCTCATCCAGTCCGAGGATCGTCAGCGCCTGTGTGCTCGGGGCCTCACTCAAAACGCGCCCCCATACGCCCGCAATCGCTTTATCTGTCGTCTGTTTCTCCGTCGTAAAATCGATTTTCTCACCCTTCGCAGCTCCGATCCCGGCCAGAACCATGTTCGGGATATGGTATCCGGTGAAATCTCCGACCGTATCGTTGATGATATCCAGCGGATCCAGCGCCGGGCGGCGGCCCACAATGCTTTCGTAGAACTCATTGTAGATCCACGCGCCAATGAGGAATTTGAACATCGCCTTCGCCAGCGCCGCCACGCCCTTCTTCCGTTCCTCCCGCGCCATATCCTTGAAGATCCAGCTGAGCTCATTGTTTACCTCCAGCTGGAACTGTGTGAACAGCTTCACCAGCGGATTCCGCGCAGAGTACAGCGTCGGCGTCGAGCCTTTGCTGCGGTCTGCCATCACGCCGGAAGCAAACTGATCCGCCTCCTGCATCGCGCTCGTCTCGCTCATACCCCGCCGCAGGTTCTGGTAATACCGCGCACGGACGACGCTCCCCGTCGTAAACGTATCAACGGATTCCATCAGCCAACCTGCACCGGCGGAGACTTTATCCATCGTGCTCATGGCCAGCCGCCCATAGCCGCTTCGGTTGTTGATAAACGTCGACGCAGAATCCAGCCCGTCCGCCGTCTTGTAGTTTTTCAGCGTATCCCACATGCCGCGCAGCACGTCCGCCGTCGACACCTGGCTCCATGCCTGCGTGATCGGAATGAAGTTTGTGAGCGCCGAACCCACGTTGGCCGCGACCATGTTCGCGCCCACGCGGGACTCAAACTTCTTCATGACGTTGTAGAACTTTCGCCCCATGAGCTTTTCCATCCCCCGGTCGAGCCGCGACTTCTTTCCCGCCAGAAGGTTTGTGTATTCGTCCAGCTCATCCACAAAGTTCGAAAGCCCATACCGTCCCTCCTTCGTCAGGTTCGCCACCTGCTCGTTGGCTTCGTCCGGGTTGAGGAACGGGTTCATCATGATCGCATCGATCCGCTGTTTCAGCCCTTCGTCCGATGCCCGATACCGGATCTGCGTCGCCAGCGCCCGCAGCCGCTGAATGTCCGCCGTGTGGAAGATCACGTCCGTCGCGACCTCGATATACCGGTCAAAGCCCTGCAGCGCGTCATACGCCGTCGCGTAGCCAAGTCGGTTCTGGATATTCGCCATGTACCGGATGCCGGGTTTGAAGTTTGCCGTGAGGCCGTTGATCGTCGCAGGCAGCGGCGACACATCGCCCTCGATCCCGGCCGCCCTTGCGAACTTCTGCAGAATGCTGCCGCCTTCCTCGTTCTCCTGGAAGTGTGGGAAATATCCCTGCAGATAATTGACCGGCTCATAGCCGTTCTCAATGCGCACCCGGTTCATATCCTGGAACAGCTTGTCGTAGACCTCATGGAAAACCTTCACGGCTGCCCGCACCTTGCCGAGATCCAGCTTCGGGTTTTGCTTCTCGAATTCCTGAATGGCCGCGTTCCACTCGTCAAACGTCATCCCCCCGCGCCTTTCGACACGCGGATGCTGCTTGAGATAGTCCCGGTTGAATTCGGCTTCACCCAGCCACTGCACCGCATAGCTCTCGGATACCAGATTCCCCTTCCGTACCTGCCGGTCAAGCTTCAGCTCCCGGATCCTGTCCTGCTGCTCGACCAGATAATTCTTCCGCTTGCTCTCGTTTTCGTGTACGGGCCAGAAATACTTGTTGATAAAAGCATTGGCCTTTTCGTCAGAAACCTTGCCCTTCCGCGCGATATCCCGGATATTCCGCTCCATCGTCTCGCGCTGGTACTGGATCCCCATGGTCTTGTCGGCCCACTTGACGGCCTCGGCTTCCGTCAGCGCCTGCTCGGCAAAGTCCCGCAGCCCCTGCTTGCGCTGCGCGTTCCATGCCTTGAGCTTCAGCGCCAGCATATCATAGTCAGCCTTTGCCTCGTAGACCTTCAGGATCTGCTGCCCGTTTTCCAGCCCTGCCACATAATCCGGGCTTGTCTCCCCGCGCAGCAGCCGGTTCACGATCTTCTGGTCGGCTTCCGTCAGCAGCGTCTTGCTCTGCGCTTTCTCGACCACTCGCCTTGCGTCCTTCAGCTGCGTCCACATCTGCTTCGTTTCTTCCGCTGTCTGCGGAATAGCAAGCTTTTCTTTGGCCTTGTTCTGCGCGTCCAGATACCGCTGCGCCACGCGCAGCCCGCTCGTCAGCCGGTCAATGGATTCCGTGAAATTCGCCTGCTGCCACTTCTTAAAGCTAGCCGCCTGCGGCCCGTAGTATTCATCCAGCGTCTTCTGCACCTTCTGGATCCCGCGCGCCACATCGTAGATCTTCATCAGCTGGTCGCTCGGCGCGGTAATGTCCGCCGGAAACAGCTCCGGCGCCATTTCCCGAAGCTGCTGATACGCCACGTCCACCGGCAAGCCGTCCTTGCTGATCGTCAGCGTTCCCATGGCCGCCTTCCGGAACAGATTGTAGTCCGCAATGTCCTGCCGGTCTGTCTCGGAGATCGAGATCTTCTGATCCCGGATGAACTTCTTGAGGTCTCCGTATTGCTCGATGTACTGCGTGTCTTCTTCGATGCCCGCCTGATAGGCCGTTTCAAAGAGATCATTCAGCTTCGCCCGGTCGAGCTGCCCGTCCTTAAAGAACGACCGCAGTGCTTCCTCGGCCATCGGCCGCAAAACCTCCCGCTTCGCCTGCCCCGGCACGCTCAGATTCTCCGCCAGCTCGTTCACCAGTCCGGACTCCAGCCGCCGCACATACTGCGCCGCCTTCTCCCCCATCAGATCCCGATACCGCCCGTCCTGCGCGGACATTTTCCCCTTGACAGTTTCTCCCGTTTTGGATATACTGTTCTTAGAAGAATCTGCGTCGGCGGCGTTTTTGCCGTCAACCCCGGCAGTGAAAGTCCGGGGGGCGTCGGTTCTTCTTTTTTTGAGTGAGAAGGTATAGACGAAATCACCATCATCTCGTTCCATGACGTCCAGGTTGAAGTCGTAAACGCCGTTCCGACCCGGCTGTGCATCATCGACATAGTTGATTGCATTTACAAAGTAATGCCAGCGCTCCGAACTCTCGTGCATCCGTGTCTGTTTGAACTCGCCTTTGCTGTTTTCATATCTGGATTCATTCGCAATTTCCCAGATATCATTTGCAAGGTTCAGCGTAATCAGGCGCTCCGTTCTGTTCCCGCGCCGGTTTCCATATGCCATTTTCCCGGCAAACCTCTCCCCGTTCGCTTCCCCGTCGAATCTGGCCGTGATCTGCCGCTCCTTGCCATCCTGCAAAATGGTCAGCTGTAGCGGCTTTTTTGCCCATACATCCGTAATCAGGCGATACATATAGGTCTTCTTTTCTTCCACCGTCATATCGCTGCCGAAATCGCTCTTATACGTTTTCAGTCCGTTTTCTCCACGCCCGACCATACTGTATTTCGCCGGCGGTGCTCTCGCGCTGCCGGATTTTTTCTGCCACTGGCCGACCTCCGTTTTCACGTCCGCGCGCAACTGGTTCGTGCCGTAGTCCGTGCGGTTCATGCCGGCGTAGGTATCCGCGACGATCTCCTCGACGTAGGCGTCCGTGTCGTCGCCGTAGATCCCGGCGTATGCGTCCACATAGCTCTCGATCATCTCCTTTGTGATCTTGCCCTCGCCCAACAGCCGCTTCTGGATCTTCGCCGCCATCTCCGGCCAGCGCTTGACAAGCAGGTGATATCCCTCGTGCTTCGCCAGCTCGAACGCAGAATACTCCTCGCTGTCCGCCCGGATGAGCACGGAGCCATCCTCCGTCACGGCGGCATCCGCATAAAACGTCTGCCCATCGATCTCCTGCGTCAGCTGCCCGGTGAAGAACCGCGCATTCTGCACGCCCATCGACCGGAAGAACTTTTCCGCCGCCTGGATATCCTCGCTTCTGGCCTCTTGTCCCTTCGGCATGACGCGCACTTTTTGCGCATTGTTCTCTCCGAAACCGAGATCCGAAAGCGTTACTTCATCCCAAGCTTTTGCGAGATCTCTTGCACCCTGCGCTCTTTTTCTTCCGGCGTCAGCTCTTTGCCGCTGCTCTGTGCCTTGGCGAACGCCTCCAGCCTGTCCTTCGGCACGCTGACCAGCCTGCCCGATTTGTCCTTCATCAGTAACCTCGATACCTCCATTGTTTACCCCTTTCTGCCCTGCGGCAAGGCCCGCTCGATATGCGGCTGCCGCCACGTCCTGATTCATTCCTTCGGCGTAGCGCATCGCCCGCTGCTCACTCGCGCCGAGTCTGCCCTGCTCATAGACCTGTCCGAAGCTCTGCGCATACTGCTCCGTAGGCATTCCCGTCGTGTTCCCGTTCAGGAAATACGCCGCTGTTATCTCGTCATAGCCCGCTCTCCGGGCCTGCTCCTGCAAATACTGTTCTTCCTGCTGCGCAGCTGCTTCGTCCAGCTCCTGCTCCGCGCCCGCCGTCTGCTGCTTGGCATACTGTACCGGATCCAGCTCTCCCATGTTCTCTGTCCCCGGAATTGGCGCAAATAAGCTGTCCTGGTTATACTGCTGCTGCGCCGCCTGCTGGGCCTGCTGCACCGCCTGGACGCTTTGCTGTGCCCGATTCTGCTTCTGCTCCTGCTGGTACTGCTGTGCAAGCCTCTGGTTTTCCTGTGCCGTCTCCGCAGCGCTCTTGTAAATCTGGAATGTCTTCTCGTCCGCCTCGGCCTGCGCCTGCTCCTGCCGGGCCTGTTCCTGCAGCTGCTCAAGCCGGGTCAGCGTCTCCGGCGCGCGCGGCTCCTGCCCGTCGTCCACGGCCGCCTGCTGCTCCTTCGCCACCTCACGCAGCGTGTCCTCCACGGCCTTCTGCGTCACCTCGCCGCCATCGTCCACGGTCTGCTGCAGTTCCTCGGCCAGCTGGTGCGCCTTCGTGCCCTCTTCCTGCGCCATGCCATAGTCGATGACGTCCTGCACTTCGCCAGCCTCGATGACCGCTCTGGCCGTCTGCGTGACGTTTGCTTCCAAAATCACGCGGTTCACGCCCGCATACGTCCCGGACATGGCAAGGCCAGACAGGCCACCCGCGAGGAACGAAAGGCTGTCTTCTTTTGCGAAGTCTCCGACCATCGCCGCCAGCGCCTGCGCCGGCGTCCTGCCCTCTGCGATATAATTTGCGTAGGCCGTCATGACCTCACCCCGGTCATGCTTCGCCACCACGTCATACGCACGGTTTAGCCAGTTGGACGCGATCTCTTCCGCGCCTTCCGACGCGAACGACCGCAGTGCCTTCCTCCACACGGCCTTCCCGCTCAACATGTTCTCGATGATATCACCCACGGAGTATTTTTCCGTAATACCCTCGATCGCGCCCTCGACAATTCCGTCGATCAAGGCTTCCTGATTGGATTTCCCGTTCTGGATCCCCTCATACACGGAGTCCGCCGCGACCTGCGAGCCCATCACCCAGTTCATGGTCTCCGCGACCGCATCCTTCGCCCCCGCGCCGGCCGCACCGCCGACCGTCCCGACGAGCCCCGTCGAGACCGCCATGTTGACCGCGCTGTCCAGCGCCGACGTGCCCGCCTGATACAGAAACTGCCCCGTCGGGTTCATCCCCTGCATCACGCTCCCACGGATCCCGGAGGACAGCCGCGTCGCGTTGTATGCGGGGCTGTATACGTTCGTCGGCATATCCTCGTTCTGATAGCCGCCCGCCCACTTCGGCAATACGCCGCGCAGCGATTCCACATTGCCCAGCGCCTTCGCCGGGGCTGTCACCGCCGAGAAAAGCGTTCCCATGATCGGCGTCTGCTGCCCGATCTGTCGCGCCGCCTCATCAAGCTTCTGCGCGTTCTCATAGTCGTCCAGCACCTTCTGCCATTCTGCAAGCTGTTTCAGCTTCTCGTCGTCATAGCCCTTCTCGTTCAGAGCCGTCTTCGCGTCGTATTTTGCAAACGCCCGCACGCTGTACCCGTTCAGCTCCTGCCCGCGGTACTGTCGGAGCAGCTTCTGGTCTTCCTCGCTCAGATTGCCGATTGCCTCCTGCGCCCGGGCCAGCACGCTCTGGCTGTCGACCTGTGCCTTTCGTTTCTGCAGCGCGTCGATCTCGTTCTGCAGCTGCGTCACGCTCTTTCCGTTCTCAGACAGACCCGTCCCGGAAAAATGCGTGTCCGCCTGCTCGACCTCGCGGTTGTAAATCTCTCCTTCAAGCAGCTTCGACGTCCGCCGCATCCCGCGCACCTGGTCCCGCTCCACGGTCTTCATCGCCCGTGCCCGCTCGACCGCCGCATTCACATCGTCCATCTGGCTCTTTACCGACGGGCGGAACGCGTTTCCCAGCGCCGCGCTCTGCTGCTGCAGTGCCATCAGCCCAAGCTGCCGCCCCTGCGCCGCCTCCACGCCGCGCAGGTAATTCTGGTATGAGCCATACTGTGTCTGCATCGCGGAAGACCGGCTGTATTCCTGCTGCGATACCTTCCCGCTGATTACCGCCCCCGCACTCTCCGCCTTTTTCTGCCCGCTCTCGCCATCTCTGGAATAAAGCTGCACAGCGGCGCGATACGCCTCAAACGCCGCCTGCCGGCGCCGCATTTCCTCGTTCCCGTTCTGTACACCCGCTACAAAATCCGTCCGGTTCATAAGACCGCCGGAAGAACCAGCCGCTTTCGACTGGTTCTTCTCGACGCCATTCAAAAACTTCTTCTTCGAAATAAGGCTCATTCCGCCCTCCTTATTTTCTGCTCTTTGAGACCTTCGCCTGCTTATAGCTGACGCCGCTGTCGATCTTCTGCCCCGTGCGCTCCCAGATCAGATTTGCGAGGTTGTTCCACTGCTGCTTGCTCATCTGACTTCGCGCGTTCACGGCTTCATCATAGGCCCGCTCCGTCTTTCCCTGCGCCAGCAGCGTCGAGATCGTCTGCATCACGCCCCTGTAGCTTGCGTCCAGCATGGACACATTTTTGTCCCGGTTCCCGTAGCCGTTGATGAGGTTCAGCCCCGCAGAGCTGCTTCCTCCGCCGCCTCCGCCGCCGGATTTCTTCGCTGCCGCCTGCTCCGCCGCCAGCGCCTGCAGGTAGGCCGCGTTCTCGTTGTTTGCCTTCTGCGCCCAGTAGTCGAGCATCGTCGCCCACTGGCTCTGGTCCAGCGACCGCTCCGAGTTGTACGCGCTCCGCGCATCCGAAAGATCCGAATAATAATCGCTGACCGTATCCCGGTACCGGCCGTAGTCCGTGTCTTCCCGGCCCTTCACGAGGCTGTACTGTTTATAAAGGTCCGTCCCCTCATCCTGATACCGCTGATATGCCTGCTGCTGCAGCTGCGGCACGATGTCGTTGAGGTTCTGCAGATACGCATTGTACGCCTGCTGGCCCACCTGCTCACCGTAGGTTGAGCCATAGCCGCCCGTGAGTGCCGCCGCCTGCCCCATCGTGTCCTGCATGGCAAGCCGCCCGAGACGCTGATACTGCTCACGGTACTGCTGGTACAGAGGATCCGTCCCCATATCATAGCTGAATTTCTTCCGGTTCCGGATCTGGTCATACAGGCTCGTCAGCTCATCGTCCCAGCGCGATTGATACGCGCCCGGCTTGCTGGCCTTGACCTGCTCCAGATACGCCTGCGCCGCTTGTACGCTGCCCGACGGCGTGTACCCGCTCTCCAGCCCGTTCAGCTTGCTTCTCGTGTAGTCCGACACGCCGGACATGGTGTAAGGGCTGTTCCTGGTCTGATAGCTGCCGCCGTAGTTCCTCGTCGTCTGGTTCTTGTTCACCAGCTGCGACTGGTAGCTGCCGTCTGCGTTCACGCCCGTGATGCGGTACGTGCCGCCGCCGGTCACGACCTCGTCGCCGGTCGAAAGCCCCGCAGGGGCCCTGCCGCCCGACTCTACTCGATATACGCTCATAGTCTCACCGCCTTAAAGCTTGAAATGTGTCGCGTACTGCTTCGGCATGTACGCCTGATTGTAGGCATTGAAGTACCCCTGATAGTAGCTGTTGTACTTCGCCGCCTCGTTCGCATACTTCGTCGTCTCCCCGTTGGCGTCGCAGATCTTCATCCCCAGATACCAGCGGTAGATCTCATCATACGGCCACGGGATCAGAAGCTGTGTCTCTAAGTCCACGTCCTCCCCGTAGCCCGTGAACGGCTCCGGTTCCTTCTCGTGCTCGTGCGTACAGATGATATCCCGATACACGATCCCGTCCAGCTCCGACAGCCACCGGACCTTATCCGGCGTCTCGTACTGGTTCGACAGTAACCGGTCGACCGTCTCGATCGCTTCCCGAATTTTCATTTTTCCTCCTTACCAAAAGAAGGGGCATTTCTGCCCCTTCCTCTGCTTCATGCCGTCATGGGCATTCACTTGTCAGTTGTCCGCCTGCGCGCGGCGGAAGGCTACCTCCTCCGCCATCCGCGCGTTCATCAGGACTTCATACACCGGCAGCGGGACCTGCACGTCCTTGCCCTTCGGCACCTGAAACGTCCGTCCGTTTACCGCCACGAAGCGGCTCTGCTCCTCATTTCCCTGCCCGCGGGGCAGGTAGATCGTCTTCATGACGTTCCACACGTCTTCCGGGTTTGCCTGTACAGCCGCCGTGGCGGTCTCTTTCGTTGTCATGTTATGTGCTCCTTTCTCAGTTTGCCTCGTCCGTGCCGGAGTATGCGCTGCAGCTCTCCACGCGGACCATGCGGTCCTCATACAGCAGCTTTGCCGCCATCTCGGCCTTGTAGCCGACGGTAGAGAACTGATCCAGCGGGCCGCCGATCTGTCCCTTGTTCTTAATGATCATCTCAAGATTGCCGCCCTCCGGGTCGATCATCTTGTATGCGTCCTTGCCGAGGAACAGCGTCGCGTACACGCTGTAGTAGACCGCCGGGTTTCCGTCAGCCGCTGCAGTCTTGACCGGGCAGGTCGAGTTGTTGAAGATCTTCGCTTCCGTCGTCTCGACGAAGCGCACGCCGTGCAACTCGCCGATCTCACCCGAGAACAGCGGCGTGACGTCTGCATACTTGTGCGCCTCGACCCATGCGTTCGAGGACCGCAGGTCGTATGCGACCGACGGATGGATGATCGCGACATACTTGCCGTCGATCTTCGGAGCCTTCATTTTCTTCAGCGTCGTCACGGCCTTGTTGACCTCGTCCGGCGTCAGCTTCGCCGTCAGGTCGAGGCCCGCACGGCTAGTGACTTCCGTATGCGCGCCGCCCGTTGCAACCTTGTCGCAGTACTGCACATTCGAGCCTGCCGCGGCCGCGTCGCGCACGCGCTTATCGATGGACGTGCCGGCGGAAGCGCCGAGCTCTTCGGTCGCGCCGAGGATGACGTTGTCCAGCGCATGCAGCTCGAGCTGATCGGAAACCGTTACATACAGGCCAATCTGCTTGAGTGCGCCGGTCATGCTGGTCTGTCCCATCTTCTGGCCGGTCGGGATGACGCCTTCGGTCAGCTCCTCCGCATCCGGCAGCGTGTTCCACTTGCGCCACTCCACGGTCTTGCCATGGTTGCGCGGCAGCGCCTGACGGCCTGCCAGCTGCGCATGCACGAGGTTCGGCCGTGCGTTCTCGAGCAGCTGCGTGTCGTAGAACGTCTTCATGGTCAGCGCGAGCGTGTCGTTGCCGCTGAATGCGGTCGTCTGACCGGTGCCTGCGTTTACGTAGTTGCCGGTCGCGTTGACGAGCGTACCGGCGTCAGCAAAAAACTGAAATCCGACTTTGGATTTAAACATGATTTCCTATCTCCTTTCTCAGGGGATCACTCGTTCCCCTCTTGCCGCGCGGCGGCGCATGTCCTCCACCTCCGCGCGTGACCAGTGTGTTTTCATCGGGACGTTCTCTCCGCCCGCAGCGCCGGATCCGATCTCCTGCGGCCGCGCGCCCTGCGCCTGGATGGTCCGCATGACGTTCTCCCGCGCCTGGTTCGCCACCAGCTGCGCCTGTGCCTGTGCGATCTCCTGCTTGTGGATGACCTCATAGGCCGTCTTCGGCGGCACGCCCGCGCCCATGAGCCGCGCAAAATCCGGGTTCTGCATCTCGGTCTCAAAATCCGCGCCGTACCGCGCCGTCACATCCCGGGCAAAGTCTGCCTGGATCCCGGCGAAGGCTTCTCGCATCTGGTACTCCTGCAGCTGCCGCCGCATGGCCGTATTCTCGGCCCTGCCGGCGTACTCCTTTTTGAGGGCGTCCGCCGACATGCCCTTTTCCATGGCCTCCGCGCTGTAAAGCCGCTCGTCAGCGGAAAAGCGCTGTGCCAGTGCCGCGAAGTCCGTCTTCCGCGGGTCCGACGTGTCGATCCCATAGAGCGCGCCCAGCTGGTCAATGATCGGTGCCATCGCCTCGGCCTGCCCCTTGTACTGGTTCAGCCCGCGCACGCGCTGCTTTACGACCTTCTGCACCGCAGAATCAAAGTCCTGCTTGTAGCGGCCCCGGATCAGACTGTCAAACGTTTCTTCCTGTGTACCCTGTCCCTGAGCGTCGGGGACGTTGGCCGGCTGCTGCTGCACCTGCGCCTGTGCGGCTGCCTCCTGCCCGCTCTGCTGACCGGCGACGTCAGCTGCGCCCGTGGTCTGAGCGCCTGCGCCCGTGAATTCGCCTTCCATGCTATAAATTCCTTTCTGGCGTTTATTCTAAAATCATCGTAGCACAAACTTTTCCCAACTTCACCCCACGCCAGCCAGAAATAATCTCGCCGGAATGGGCCGCCGCAAGCGGCGGCTCTTATCCTCTGAGATCATTTCTTCCTTTCCGACGCGCAAGCCGAGCTTGTGCGTCGGTTCTTATCCCGGCTGCGTGCTTTCTTCCGACTTTTTGCGCGCATTCTCCACGATCTTCGGCTCCTGCGTCTCGCCGGTGTTGATCTCCGGCTTTTTTGCTGCCGCGGCGCTCGCCTGCGGGACTGCCTGTCCGCCCTCCTGCAGGATCTGCTGCGCCAGCCCCTCACCCATGACCGGATCGTACCGGTCTGCCAACGCCAGCGCCAACTGCTGCCACTCGACCAGCCGCTGCTGCAAGTCCGCGTTCTCCTGGACCTTCTGGATGATTGAGTCCTTCCCGTCAAAGTCCATCATGTCGAGCGTTGCAAGCGTCTGGTCGACCATCTGCGGGTTGAAGAACCCCAGCTGGAAGAACTGCAGCGCCAGCTCATTCTGCGCCATGGACGCGTACTCGCTTGCCTTCTGCGCCGATACCTCAATGTCGAAGACCGGTTTCCGCAGCCCGTCCGGCTGTCCGTTCGCGCCGTAGAGCGTCTGTGGCTGCAGCCCCTGATTGCTGTACTGTACGAACTGCTCTGCCCCGCGCTGCCCGATGATCCGGAACTGCCGCGGCAGATCATAGAACTGCCGGATGCGCTCAATGACCATCCGGATCATCCGCGCGTAGGCCCGGTAAGCCGACTTTGTGGAGTCCTTGCTACTCCGGCCGGACGCCTCCTGCAGCGCTGCAATGGCCGAGGCCGCCGTTACGCCGGAGCTCGCCGCGCCGTTGTTGACGTCCGTGTTTCCCGTTGTCCACTTGAGCTCCTCGATCTTGTTCTGCAGAATGGCGATATAATTGCTGCTGAGCATGTTCACCTGGATCGGAACCAGACTGTCCTGCCCCAGATTCCCATCCACATGCACAAACGGCTTCGTCCAGTCCGCGAACTCCTGCTCGTTGACCGACCCGTCCGACCGCTTGAACCACCGAGGCGTCGTCGCCATGATCGCGTTCTTTACGATCGCCTGATTCATCCGGTCGATCTGCTCCTGCGTCGACTTGCCGATGTCGATATACCCATACCCGGCAATGCTGCCCTCCACCGGGAACAGCGCGTCGACCACAAACGGGTATTCCCCGTCGTCATACAACCCCGTCTCGGCCATGGGCCGCCCGGCCGGCTGCTGCACAATGCTCCCGTCCGGCAGCGTCAGCGTGTCATATTTCTGTTCCGTATCGTTCTCCGTCGACTGCAAAACCGTATCGCCCACCAGCTTCGCAAAGTGCAGCACCTGCCGTCCGTTCTGATATTTCTTGTAATACCAGTCTACCACCATGGACTTCCCGTCAAAGCTGATGACGTCGTCCGTGTTGTACTTCTGCTGGATCTGCGGATTGGAATTGAGCTTTCCCTGCAGCTCTGGGTACTTCGCGAGCAGCAGATCGTTGTCCACCATCTCCGTCAGGAAGATGTTCTTCGACTTCTGCAGATCCCGCACGCCCGGCTCCCAGAAGAAAGACAGAATATCCACCGGCTGCACCGAGATATCCCCGAGTCCGTTCAGCTTCGAAGAATCCCATTTCACGTGCCAGATGAGCGTGCCCTGCTTGAGCTTCGTCCACTGGCTGTCCGAATAGACCTCCTCGAAGTCGTTCTGCTCCAGAATGACCGGCAGCACTGAGGAAAGCTTCGCCGCCTCCTCCCGGTCGTCCGGTTCCCGCGGGCGGATGGCCGGAGCCGGATAGGCCGCGATCGCGTCCGCGTGTTTGCCCATGATGACGTTGAAAAGCCACGCCGACGTCCACTTGTCATCCTCCGGGTTCCCCTTCTGGATCCGCTGCCAGCTGCGCATGCGCCACCAGTCCTCCGACGCAATGACCCGTGCCTCCAGGGCGCTCTTTCCCTGCCGGTATTTCTGCAGCGTGTCCATGGCCTTTCTGGCCTGCTCTTCGCCGATGGCCTTTCGCGCCTTCATCCCGCTCGCCGTGTCATTCTGCATGGTCGTCTGCATCTGCTCTGTCTGCATTGTCCGCTTCCTCCTTCCGCAGGTCTTCCGCCGTGAGTCTTGCCACTTCGTTCTGGATCCCGTCCAGCACAAAGCCCACGATGACCGGCGGCAGCCCCGCCCGGTTGATGTCCATGATCAGCCGCTCCCGCAGCTGCACGATTGCCTTTGTGATGTTCATTTCAATCTCCTTCCGCCGCTATGGCCGCATTGCCTGAATCAGCTTGTTTACTCCGGCCTTCATGTTCAGCAGTATCCGTGCATAAATCGGGGCTCCTTTTTGGATGCTGTCAGGCTTAACCCCATCATACATTGCTTGCCTCGCATCTTCATCAACATATCGCAGCCCTCCCCCTATCCCATTAAACGCCTGTCTGACAATGCTTGCCGTTATAGTATCCCCAGGCACAATTGTAGGAACAGTATCAGTCCGCACTAATGTCAGCTCGCCCATAGCGATCAGCTTTTGATACAAGTCATTCATCGCAGCTGCGGTCAGATTCGACACATGCTGCCCAGCCTTGATTTTTTCATCATCATTGTCTGTCCACGCAAAATCTGAAACTTGAACGCGACGGACAAAGTAAAATCTTATCACGGATCCGCCTTGTTGTATCCGGTTTAAATTGATGCTTTCGCCCTTGATCCAGCGATCCATCTGCCCTGCGCCTCTGCATATCATAAAAACATATGCCTTCCCATATGTTTTGTAGGCCAGCGTATCTGTGACCGCAATTTCTGTCCCCTCAATTTCTTCGGTCAACGTCGCCATCAGCGTTCCACCATTGTCGGTATAGCATTTTTCCGTATACGTCGCCATATCCTCACCCAAACACCGGCGTTGCGGTGCTGATCCCCTCGATGGACGCTGCATGGAAAATGATCTTCCCGCTTGCGAGCAGCTGGATCCACGCGCTTTCATCCTTGTTCTGCAGATACACAGAGCCCTCTGTCGACTTGATGCGCACCGCAGGGCTGGACAGTTCCACGGCGTAATCCGCGGACGACGAGCCCGTAAAGTTCAGGCTGCCTGCCTCCGTGCTGATCTTGCCATCGGAAAAATTCGTGCCCGCGATCTCCAGCCCAACAGTCACAAGCCCTTCAGTAATGATCTCGATCTCATCCATGATCTGCTTGAGCTTCGTCTGGATGCTCGTACCGTCGAGCTTCAGATCCGTCGCGTTGATCGTTCCGCCGATCTCAGCCCCCGTGCACGTCAGTTTGCCGTTCGCGTCCACCTTGAATTTGTCCTTGATGGAAAGCCCGCTCGTGCCGAAGTACATGCTCGCACTGCCTCCAAATTCATTGGCCGTGCGGAAAATGCTGCTTTCCGAGATCGTCCACGGCCCGAAGGTCGAGTCGGCTGCCGCCGTGATCTTACCCGACAGCACCGCCCCCGCCGCCTCCAGCGTCCCGGATGGGAAATGCAGCTTCTTGTCGCTTAAATACGCGACCTCCTGCCCGTCCTGCCAGAAACTCACCCGGTTCGGCGTCACCGTCACCAGCTCATTTTTCGTCTGGTCGATGACCCGTTCGCCGCCGTCCGTCACCGTCGTCTCGATGTTCCCCACGCCCACGCCGTACACCGGCGCAGCGTCCTTGTAGTAGAGCAGCCCCGTCTTGATATACTGCTTCGAATTGACGGAAAACTGGTTGTTGACGCCCGCCGTGTAGTCATACAGCTGTTTGATGCCGACGGAATTGCCCTCGATCGTCAGCTGCGTCTTTTCGAGATACTTTCCGAAGTCCGAGATGGCCACATAGCTGCCGGACAGCTTCGTCGACCACGTCTCCGAATTTGCCGCGGCGAAGTCCGCCGTCTTGATGATGAGCGCTTTCAGCGCTCCATAGCCGGAGAGCGTCGTTTTCTTCTCCGCCTCGGAGAGGCTGTCCGCGTCGATGGCCTGTGAGATCTCCGTCAGCGTCGCCTTTGCCGACCAGTCGGCGAGGTTCAGCTGCTCCGTCACGCTGCACAGATACCGCCGCATGCTCTCCAGCTGCTCCTGCGTCGTCTTCCCCGCGATGGACGGGTATGCAAGTGTCAGACTACCCATGTTGCACCTCCCGTCTTACGCATCGCTTCCTGCCTCCAGGACTCGCGCCAGACTGAACAGCTTCATCTCGCCCTTCCCTGTCAGCCGGAACTTCAGATGGTCGCACCGCGCGGGCCGGATCGGCAGCAGGAACGTCCGCAGCCCCCGGCCTTCAATGTGCCCGCAGTGCCGCCACACGCCGTCGGAATCATACTGCACCCAGAAGTCGACGCTTGAGCCCTTCGGCAGCTGCATCCGCAGGTTGATCCGGGACACATACTTCTTCCCGACCAGCCCATACGTCATGATCCCCGTCTCCGTCATCCAGCCTACCTGGCCTTCCAGCGTCCCGACACTCCCGTACACGGTCCTGAGCGTTCCGTCCTCAAGGAAATACAGCTCATCGTCCACCCGGGCAAAGTCCGCCGCGTGGGTATTGTCCTCCTTGTGCCACAGACCCTTGCGCGTGTCGTAGACGAACAGCGACCAGTTGTGCGCCGCATCCTCCATGCTGATGAAATACTTTCCTCTGGCGCCGCCGGCCACGGCATTGTAGTAGAGCTTCGTCCCGAAGCAGCTGCCGATCTCCTGCGGCAAACTCCCGTCGTACACGCAGACGCCCATCCGCGATTTGTAATACAGCCGGTCGTCCACCACGACGAGGCTCTTGGCAGACCCATTCTGCACACCCGCGCATTTCTGCACGACCACCTGATGTGCCCCCGTCGCCAACGGATACACCCGATGGAAGCAGTCTTCCTTGAAGAAAATCGGACTGTCGGCCAGCGTCGCCGCGCCTGTCCACTTTCCGTCCGTTCCGCAGCTCGCGCGCCATGAATCCGTCGACACGCCCTGGTAGCACTCCCAGTTCTTAAAATCGCCCAGCTTGCAGCAGTAGATCTCATTGACGGTCTCGCCGTCCGCCACGCCGTACTTGCAGCCCCACAGCCGGTTCCCGCTCTCGGTGATGAAGTCCATGCTTGGGATCTTCCGCGCCGTCTTCACGGTCCCGCTCGTCACCTTCGTCGTCTCGTCGACAAGCCCGACAATGACGATATAGCTCTCGCCCACGTCGTAGAGGATCTGACTGCCGTTCAGTTTCTCGATCTGCTCGTTTCCCGTCAGCCCTGAAAGCCGGATGCCGTCATACTGTTTGAAGCCCCTGCCGATGCCGTTCGCCGACAGCTTCAGGTATACCGTCGGCACGCTCACCCACTGGCTTGTTGCCTCCGCCCACTGCTTGAGCGTGTGGAGCTTGCCGGACGTGTCGAGCCAGTACTGCCCGTTCGACGGACTCTCCGGCTGGCTGGCCTGCGTGTAGCTGACCGTCAGCGCCGTCCCGTCGACGAGGCAAAGAGAAATTTCCACGTTCGTGCTCGATGCGTCGACCACATTCTCCTGCCCCATGTACCCGTTGTCCGAGTACTTCTCGGTGTTGAAGTAGATCCCGTCCGGGAAGATGCACAGATACGCGCCCATGGAAATGAGCTGCTTTTCCCCCGCCGAGATCGACACGGACGGCATATACGCCTCCATCGAAGCGCCGTTGATATAAAGCACTTGGTTCTGCACCCAGCACAGCGCATCCTTCGCCAGAATGCCCTGCACCCCCTCGATCGCTTGCGCCGTCCCCCGCCTTGGCCGCGGCGCGAGCAGTGGATAATCATCCGCCGACAGATTCTCCATGTCGTAAAACTCCCCGTCCGCGAGTTCTAGGTTGTGGTTGTATCCGAGAAAGACCTCCGTCATCATGGTCTGCTTCTCAGTCTCCGTCAGTTGTGGTGCCAGCATGGCCTTACCTCCTTTTCATCATGTCCAGGGGATCAAACAGAACCGGCGGTGCTTCTGCCGGTACCGTCGGCTTGATTGGCCGCGACATGCACATATACCGCCATTCGTCCGCGCAGTGATCCTCCATTTTCGTATCCAGATCCTCCACCTTGTGCTCGTCATACATGAGCATCGGGATCGTCCGGATAAACGCTTTGCACCCTGCAAATACATACATTCTCGGGTATCCATCCGGGTCAAACTGTAGCCGGTAGTGGCACTGCATCCACCCCGCAATGCGCTCGTTGTCTCCCGGTGAAAAATATACACCGTATTTCGCTGCGGTCTGCATGATGCTCTCTCCGCGATCCGCCGCCCAGCACGCCGGGTCTGCGACGCCGATGATGTTCTTCCCTTTGAGCCACGCATGCGTCCGCTCGATCCTGCTGATCTCCGCAAACTGTTTGTCCGGGTTCCACTTGACGCCCTCGTTCGGTGCCTTCGTGCATCCGTAAAGCTCCAGAATGCGATAGATCACGCCGTCATAGTCGACCGCCCACCACGCACAGGAAAACGGCTTTCCGTAGCCAAAGTCATAGCTCCGGCAGATCGTCCACCCGTCCGGGATCTCAAACGGCTCAATGACATGCGTCCAGCGCCTGTCTTTGTAGTGTTCCGGATCGTCCCGGAAGTCCTCAAAGAATTGCCCTTCGTAGACGTCCCACCTGCCATACAGCCATGCCTCGCGCAGCTTCGGCGGCAGTGTTTCGAGCTGCTCGATATACTCCGGCTGGATCTGCATCAGGACTTTGTTGTCCTGCACCAGCGCCTGAATGAAGCTGTAGTTTTCCGGCTTCTCTTTGTCCTCAAATCTGCGGTCAATGAACAGGCGCTTGAAATACGCATGTGCCGGGCCGCCCGGGTTCAGCGTGTAGTACGTCCGCTTTGGAAACGGGTTCGTGCCGCGCACGCAGGCGTTGATCTGGTCGATCCACTCCTTTTGCAGCTGCCCGGCCTCGTCAATGAACAGCACGTCGTATTCCGCGCCCTGGTATTGCCCCAGATCTCCCGCGTTGTCGCAGTAACCGAACGTGATCGTCGATCCGTTTGGGAACCGGAAAGTCTTGTCGGTGGTATTGTACTTTGCGATCCCCGCCAGCTCTTTTTTCAGCGGCTCGATGTGGTTGTTCCGGAGCTCAGGCATCGCGCGCCTGACGATCAGAACCTTGATCCCTGCGAAGTGCAGTGCCAGCAGCTTTGCCTTCGTCCGCACAGCCCAGCTTTTCCCTCCGCCGCGCGCACCGCCATAGGCCACATGCCGGTGATGATCCAGCAGAAACAGCTTTTGCTTTTCGTTCGGTTCCCCGAAGCAGCGCTTTTTCATCCCGCGTAAGCCTCCGCCTCCGCCTCCATCGTGATCCTCTGGCTTTCATCCTTTTTTTCGCCCTCCGCATCCCGTCTGTAGCGGAACCCATACTCCAGCGCGAACTGCGCGCCCCGCTGAGAGTCCCGGTCGAACAGTCTTTCGGCCGTATATTGTTCCACGCGCGTCTGCGCGCGCGAAATCGTGTCCATAAATTCTTTCCTGGCCTTGTAGTTGTACAGACTTTGCCTGCTGGAAAATCCCAGCGCCAGCGCAAGCCCCGGGATCGTCGGCGGCTTCCGGTTCACCCAGACCGGTGTCCCGTCTTTCTGGTTGAAAACGATGTCCCCGTCCTTATCCCGCAGGATCTCTCCCTTGCAGCTCTCAAAATACGCCTCGATCAGCCTTTCGATCTGCTCCACGGATTCATACTTCGGTTTCCTCGCCATGGCTCACGCCTCCCTTCCGCTTTTCAGCATAGCGTATCCGGAAAATCTTTTCACCCCACGCACGCAGAATGAGCGCATACGATGTTCCGCATGCGCTTCGGCTCTCATTCTGTTCTTTCGTAGTATCGGAGCTTCGCCGCCGCGATGCTGCACCGCACGTAGTCAAAGCTGGCGCAGTATCGCGTGATGTAGTCTGACGTCTCCCGCCGCTCAGGAAATGCGAGCACGCATTCTCCCTCGCAGCGGATCGTCTTTTTCCCGGCTGCCTGCCAGAATGGGCAGATATACTCCCTGTGCCAGTAGTCGCTCGTCCCTATCACCCTTTCGTCTTAAAACCTTACGCATATACAAGGCTTAATTTAAGCGGCTCCCGTTCCGCTTGTGCTCTGATCTTGGGTCGACTACATACTTATAATATTGATACCCGTACTTTGTCGTCCGGGCCTCTACGAGGATGTAACCTCGCGGGGCGACGGGCGGATGCTTGGGGCTGTACTCTCGCACGGCCTCGGTCGCAGGTTCCGGCTCTGGGCGGATACAATTTCGCGTCGCCTTGTACCGGTGGCCGCCGAATTCTTTTCTCCAGTGCGCATGCAGGTAACTGGCAAGTGCTGTGTAGTCCTGGCCGTGGTCTACCTTGTTTCCCTGCTCGTCTATATAATAGTTGTGCTTTCGCAGGTGCCGAACCTCGATCACGCTGCCGAGCCCCCAAAGCTCGCCGATGGCTTCTTCCGAGATCCCCTCTGTTACCAGGTGCAAATGGAAGCGATTCGTTGTTTTTCCTCTTCCGTAGAAAGCAACGATTTTGGCCTCCGGATAGTGATACTGCATGCGGCGCACAAGGTTGTCGCGCACTCTGCGCATTTCCTCTGCGGTATGTACCTCGTTTTCTGTATCCAATGTCAGGGTGGAATACAGGCTTGTTGGCGAGAAATTGGCGTTCATCAGCGCAACGAGCCGATCCAGCGATTGCTTGCTGTTGAATTCATCGCGCTCCGCCTGCGTCTGGAAGCGCGGCTTTCGCGGCTTGCTGGTCTTTTTGTCTGCGCCATCGGACACGGTATAAACGATCTGCGTACATACCGCCCCTGTAAACAGGCGGCGCTTGTGCCTCTTTGCCATAACTCAGCCTCTCTTTTATACAAATAGCGACAGCTGCGCCGTATGCGCGGCGAAACGCTCCTCTTGTGCTGCAAAATAATCCTTATCGATCTCGCACCCCACAAAATCCAGCCCTGCGTCATATGCAGCGATCCGGCTGCTCCCACTCCCAAGATGCGTGTCGATGATCTTGTCTCCCGGCTTTGCATACCGGGCAAAGATCCACGCATAGAGCGCGACGGGCTTTTGCGTTGGGTGAATACGTATCTCCTTGTTTTTTGCACTCTCTTGCAGCATCCCTTGCCAGCGATATCTGAATTTTCTGACCGCCGACTTGAATGATGTGTACGCAAGTTCGCAATCCGCGAAGTCGTTATTGCCGTTGTCTTTGTCCCACACGATCCAGCATGGGCTGTCTTTTTGCGTAATCTTCGACATAAAATAGTTGGCGCCAAATATAACCTGATTTTTGGATACTCTTTCGAGCTCCTCAAAGTATCCCTTCTCCGGCGGCTGCTTGTCCCAATCTTTTTTTGTAAAATTAGTGTTTTTTGCCAGGACGCTCCCGCCTATTACTCCGCCGTCCATCTCGATCCCATATGGAGGATCGACAACCGCAAGATCAAACGTCTTGTCCTGTAGCGTCCGCATATACTCCATACAGTCCATGTTGTACGCAATGTTCATGTCTATTTTCTCCTTTTCTGCCCGCTCAAAGCGTGGCCGGAGATTCCGGCCACAGTTTCAACGGTCAGTTCGTGTATCCGCACGCCTTGCATGTGCATACGTCTGTCTCAGCGTCCCATTCGCAATCTGATGCCCCGCATTTCGGGCAGTGCCCCCACGCGCCTCGTGCTCCTTTTGGATCTGGCCCCGGCCCATTCAGCTTTGCATACCATGGATCCCCTTTCGGGCCCAGATCTTCCTAATGTGCGGTATGCTCACGATTATCCCCGCGTGCCTCTCTTGCCTTCTCGATCCGCATTTCCAGCCGTGCGAGTTTCTGCTGCCGGATTTTCTGCACTTTTTTCTTGGCGCCATACAGCTGCTCCAGCTCCTCCAGCACGATCTGCACGTCTGCAATCTCCTCGGCGATCTCATCAAGGTTATCGATCCGTCCATCCCCAAGATCTGTCCGCGCCGCAAATATCGTCCGCTGCGCCTTGCACAGTTCCTTCGTCAGCTCTGCCATTTCTTCGATGGCAACCGCGAGCTGCAGATCCACGCCGAACGTCTTGATCGCAGACCAATAGAGTTTCCCCGTGTCAGTCATTCTGCGCCGCCTCCATTTCCTTGCGCTCCTGCATAAATCCGTGCAGGAACAGCTCCAGCAGCGCGGCGGCGCGGTTGCACAGCTTGGTAAAATCCTTCTTGCTGATCTGGAGCTTGCCAGTCGTGACGACCTCCGTGTCCACGCTTCCGATGATCTGAATTGTTGGATTTGGTTCCAGTGCCTTCGTGCCGTCGTCCTCCACCCGGTAGAGCGGTGGAGTGGAGCGCTCCATGATGATCCTCGGCGGGTATGTTTCGCCGTGGAAGCTTGCATCCCAGAATTGATTGTCATAGTCCGCGACAAACTCATCCAGTTCTGACGCGAACAGTCCCATGATTCCTGCCATTTTTGTTTCTCCTTTCAGATTTCTTCGCACTCATTGGCGCGGATATTGATGCGTTTGCCGCCGGACTCGATCACATATCCCGGCGCTTTGAACATTGGGTACCGCTCCGCTTGGTATGTGGCTCCGATCCTTGGCTGGTATTCCGGCCATACCGGGACTTTGGCCGTTATGCGGATTCGGACGAGCCTGTGCGGCAGGCGCTTTTCTCCTTCCGGGCTCTCGGTGCGCAGACCCTCCAGCTCCTTTTCCAGTTCCCGGCGGCGCTGCTCCAGTCTTTCTGCCTGCACTTTCCCGCGGCACTCCTTTGAGCAGCACCTTGTCTCCCTCGTGATCGCGCTCGGCACTTTGTAAAATGTGGCCCCGCAGACCTGGCAGACCAGCGCGACCTTGTTGGATTTGCCCATGGTTTCACACTCCTTCGTCTGGGGGCCGGTATTCCGGCCCCCGTAGGCAGGACGGGCTTTCACCGTCTGCGCACCGGCGCGCCGCGCTCGCTTGACTTACGCTGCGCATTTCCGGGCGAGCCTCCCTTGACTGCCGTCAGGCGGCTTATAAAAAGGAGGCAAGCGATGCACGGGGCCTATGCGATACCCCGTGTGGGATGACGTTTTTGCGCACGTCTCACGCGCTTTCCCGGCGCACGTGCTTGAGGGATTTTCCGTGCGCCGGGTGCAAAGCCGGGGGTTTCCTTCCGCAGCCGTCTCATGGCGGAGCGCCTGCGGCATAAGTCCGATAAAATATGGTCCCCGGCTGATTGCCTATTCCTTGGTGCTGATATCCTTGTGCAGCAGGCCGTCCGCGCCCTTGACGAGCGGCAGCGCCCTGCGCCGCACCTGCTCATCCGGATTCCAGCCGCATTTCAGGCAGCAGGCCGTCGTGCGGTTCATGCAGGCGTTCCCGCTTTTCGGCAGGCCGCAGGGCATTCCCGGACGGCCCTCGTTTTTTTCTTCCGGCATTTTTAAATCTCCTGTATATCGATTCCGAATTTCGAGCGCATGAATTTCCGGTTGCGCAGATACTCCTTTGTCCGCGTGGCGGTCGACTTCACGTCCTCGACGACGAGCTTGCCGCCGAATTTGTACGAAAAGTCCGCCGTGTACCGCACTGCGCGGATGCGCTCGCCAGTCTCGGTGATGTAGCTCTCCTGCAAGGTGAACTGCGGTTGGAGCCGCAGATCGGGGATAATGCCGGCCCGCAGCATCACCATCAGTTCGTCATACCGCCGCGCCTCCTTTCGGCTGTCGAACCGGACCCCGGCCCGCTCGGCAGGCGTGTTGCGGTACTTCGCATTCCCTTGGCTCCCCTTGTGAAGGGGAGCTGGCGCCGCAGCGCCTGAGAGGTCGACCTGCTGCCTGGCATAAAGCTCCCGCATCCTCGGCGGCATATCCGCCATGGATTCAAACCGCAGCCCGCTCATTCGGATACGCCGCCCATCTGCGCACCACAGCAATAGCAATATTGAGAGCATCCCACAAAAAATGCGCCCACTTTCGTACCACAGGCTGAGCACTCCCATGTACTCCTTGATTCCCGCACTTTCTTCCACTGCCCATGCACCACCTGCGCAACGTCGGCGGCGGGCGTGTATGCGGAGGAAGAAATCATCTTGATCGCGTCCTGTATCGTGCCCTTTTCCCTGCGATAATCCCGGCTGCCCAAGCTTTTAAGCAGTGCAAGCGTCTTTTCGCGGCTGATGTATTCGTCAGGCATGGTCGGCCTCCTTTCGTGTCAGCACCCACAGTTCCCCGGCTCTTTTGAGCCAGTAAAGCCAATCCTCCATGATTGCATCGATCACGGCAGCGGCTTTTTCGTGCGGCATGGCGAGAATCGCTTCCGCTGAAAGTTCCGTGCTCTCATCCTCCATCACGGTTTCGTAAAGTTTTGAGCGAATTGGAATGCGGCAATATTTCTTTTGCTCGTTGATTTCACCGCGAATAATTTCAGCCATCATTTACCCTCCTGTTCCAAGCCTCTCTAGCTTCCGTGTACGGATCTTCTGCAAACGTTGCCCGGAACTTAAATCCGGTTCTGCATTTTGTGCAGATCAGGCCAATCGTGATAATCTTCTTCCCGTAATTGCACTGTACGGAGTTCGGCCCATCGATTTCTCCGCCGCAGAACGGACACGGGCGAAACTCAACCATTCCTCTTTCCCTCCATCGCCCGTTCAGCTTCCTCGCGGGTGAGAAATATGCTTTTCCCGATCGTACTTTCGTCAAAATCCGGGCCGCCCGCCGTTCTATAAATAATCCCTCTCACTGCGTGCTCGTACACACGCACCCCGTCAGTCTCATACACCTTGCACGGCAGCACGACCACGCGCCCGTCCTTGTCGGCCTCGGCAAGCTCTACAAGCCTGCTGATTGGCGTATTGTTGAGCGTTTCGAGATCAACCATGTGCTTTGCGCATAGCGCAAGCTTAACCGTTTCCACTGCTTCCGGTTCAAGCGCCGCGTTCTCGGCGGTCAGGCGCTCGATGAGGTTGGCTGCGTCCGTGCCAACCTTGTCAATATCGCAGCTTGTCCATGTGTCCACTCCCAGATTCTCTTTTTGCTCGGCTGTCAGCTGCTCGGTCTTCCAGTATGGACATTTTTCGCAGTCTCCGGTCGGTCCGCCCGGTGTAGACGTGCACTGCAGCGCCTGCACGATTTCCTGCCCTGTCATGCTGTGCCCTCCATCGCCTTCCCCCACGCGGTCAGCTGGGCGCGGATGGCTGCGCAGAGCTTTCCGGCCTTATCCTCGTCCTTGATGTGGGAAATAGCCTGTGTCAGCTGGTTAAAGGCTGCCTGCCACTGGTAGAAATACAGCTGTGCGGCCGTCACGTCCTTGTCGGACATGGCAAGCTTTCTGCGCAGATCCTCGATCTCTCCGGTCAGACGCTCCTTTTCCGCGTCCGAAGAGGCGGTTTCCGCCATTGCCTTTGCCGCCGCCAGCTGCTGCCTCAGGCTCTCCGCCTCCTTGCGGACGCGCTCGATCTCCTGTTCGGTCTTTGTAGCCTGCTTCCGCCATTCGTCGGTTTTCTTGCGCAGCTCCGTTTCCGCCTGCGCCCGGACCTTGGCCTCCGCATCCCGGATCGCCTGCTCGTCGCGCTGGACGGCCACCTCGACGGGCCGGTTCTTGAGCGCTTCCAGCTCGTCCGCCATGCGGCATGCCTCATCCTTCGCGGCGGTCAGCTCATCTTCCATGCCGCGCAGCTTCTCATAGGCTTCCTGTGCCTCTTTTTTTGCGTTCTCGGCGCGGAGGGAATCGCTGTTTGCCTGCCGCAGGGCGCTTTCGCGCTCCTGCCGGGCGGCGTCCCGCTCCTTGATCGCTTTTTCCAGTTCCCGGGCGGAAAGATTCTCCGCGTCGACCGCTTCGGCAAATTCCTCGCGCTCGTCTTCCGGCACGGCCAGAAGCCGCAAAGCATTGGAAATACTGAGATTTTGCAACGTTGACGATTCTGGCACGGCCCCGAAAATGCCGATCTGCGCCGCGCCGTACTCGTTGAATACCCGCATAAATCTGGTAGCGGTTGCCTGGGAAAACTCCGTATTTTCCCTCAGCCACGCGCCCCAGCCGCCATACGGGACCATGCTCTTTGCGGCCTCCAGCCGCCGGCCGATCTCGACGCCATAGTAAAGCGTCATGGCCTTTGCCTGCCGGGTCAGCTCGCGGATCTCCGCGCCCAGCTTTTCCGGGGATACCATCAGATTCTGTTCACTCATGCCGCTGTCTCCTTTTTCGTTTTCGCTCCGGCGCGTTTCATCCGCCGGATGTGTTCGAGCCATCTGTCCACAAATCCCTGCACTTCTTTCGTCGGCGCACAGTTCCGCAGGCCGTGGTTCTGAAGCTCTTTCACTGTTTTCAGTTCCACCTGCAGCGTGTACCATGGCTTGTCCGGCGCATCCGCGCGGCGGATGAAGAAAATGCAGCTGTCTCCGCGCGCCACGATCTCCCCGTAGGTTCCGACGCAGTGGTGAAGGGCACTGCCCTCGCCGACCAGTTCTTCCTCGGTATGGACGGGCCGGATGCAGATCCCGCCGTCCTCCCACGCCCACGCCTCCAGCGGCGCGACGACCTTCTCGAATGCCGGGCGGCGCTTTTTGATCGCGGCTTGCTCCCTGCGCTTTTCTTCTTCGTTTCGAGCGATGCGCTCCGCCTCTACCAGCCGGTCGTGCTCGCGCTTGAGGCTTTTCGGGAGCTGGTCGTGCTCATCCCGCAGGTCAAGCCCTGCGCGCCGGGCCATGTCCCAGTAGTCTAGCAGCGTTGTGATGTCGGACTTTTGCCGTTCCAGATACCGCAGGCAGCGCATGACGGTCAGCCGGCCGCGCAGCAGCTGCATACTTTTGCCGCCCACGGCGTCCGGCAGCAATGCCTTTTCGCTGCACAGCTTGTTCAGATCGTAGATCTGCAGCTTTTTCAGCAGCTTCCAGTCCTCCGGCAGCCGTACCGGCTCAAACGCCCGCACCATCTTGTATTTCGCAAGATCGTCCTGCGTCCATTTCTCCCGGACGCATAACGCAAATTCCTGTTTGTCGAGGCCCAGCATCCGGGCCGGGCGCTTCTGCTTCCAGTCGATCCATTCCAGCTGCGCGCTGGGCCCGCCATATAAGCCATACCTCTGCGTATCCCGCGTGATCGCCTTTGCGACCATGCCCCCGCAGCCCTGCACGATCAGATTCTCGATGTTCCGGTGCTTCTGCCAGAGGCGCAGATACGCAACTGGCCGCGCCTCGTCTCCGGCCGCTTTCAGGTATTGGAGCAGAGCCGAATTTTCGATGGTCGTTCCGGATAGATCTTCCGGCTTGCGGAACCAGTTTTCCTTCAGCGTCTTGCCCCATCTATCGTCGCAGCGCTTCACCTGCCGCCAGCTGCCAAAATAGCTGATCGTGTTCATAAATTTCTGATAGCCCGTCAGCCGGATAGTCTTTTTCTGCTCAAACACATACGCCTCATACGGCCACATCCGGTAAACTTTCTGCGCGTCCTTTCCGATGTTCCGCTCCGCCCGCCAGCCCAGCAGGACGAATTTCTCTCCCAGCTGCCACGGCTCGCAGAAATATACGTTATCGTCGATCCCGGCCCGTGACAGCTGCCCGATGTTCTTTGCCCGGAGCTCCGCGCCGCACTTCGGACAGCGGAATTTGTCTTCCGGGCCGATCTGCATGATACCCTCCACGAAGCCGAACGGTGCCCAGCCTTTGACGCAGTCCGCCCCTCTGACCTTCTCTGCGATCCAGCTGCCGCCGCAGGCCGTGCAGGCTACGGACACCGCGTTTTCCCGTATGCCAGTCAGCGGATCACGATAATATGTATCCCGGTAGATCGCGTATTCGGACTTGAATTTTGTCCGGATGCACCAGTCCAGCGCACCCTCGGACGGCTGCCTCGGCAGCCGCTCCTCATAATCGATCTGTTCGCTCATCCGAAGAAATCCTCCAGATTCACGATGTTTCCGGCCGGAGCAGGCGGCGCGGCGGGCTCCGGCTTCGGCGCTTCCGTCTGCTCCGGCAGACCGAAGTATTTGCGGATGATCTTCTCGGCCTCCGCCCCGGTGCAGCAGCTGCCGTTTTTGCCCGCGAACGCCCGGATGTTGGCCTCGCAGGCCTTGAGGCTCATGCCGCCGTGCTTCAGATCGTCCAGCACCAGCTTGGCCGCCGCCTCATCCGGCGCGATCATCTCCAGCAGCTGCTCGCCGCACATCCACACCGGGCCGCGCGGCCCCTGCTGCTTGCGGATGATCTCCGTTACCTCTTGCAAATATGGATTTTTCATGGTATACTCTCCTTGTACTTAACTTGTTACGGGGAAGTGTAGGCTTCTCTGCCCTCGTCCGGCTGGAACCGGTCGAGGGCATTTTTTATCCGAACATCCTGTCCGGCTGATAGCCGAGCTTGGCCACGCTGGCCGACTGGTGATATTCCGGCCGCTTGAAGCTGTAGCCCCAGCGTTTTGCCGCCCAGAATAGGGCCGCCGTTTTATCCGCGGCGTGTACCGTAAGCTGGCAGCCTGCGTAATCCACCACAAAATAGTGCTTCCCGGCGTAGCCCGGCTGCTCGACGATGTCCGCGCGCTTCGCGGGCCGCTCTCCCGGATAGCTGATACTATTTTGCCGCATAGCTTTTGCCCCTCCTGTCCTTGTTTGCCGCCCGCTCGATCTGCCGGATGGCGGCTATGTCCGGCTCCAGACTGAGTTTGGCCCGGTGGTTGATTTCGTATATGTGGTTCCGGATGCTCTCATAGAGCGCCCAGCTGCAGCAGCGTGCGCTGCATCCGGGCTCCCGGCCGGGGCAGTCCTTCGCGCACGGCGACGGGATCTGCCGCATGCGCGGCGCGTAGATCTGCGCCGTCATAGCGCTTCGTCCTGCACGCACTGGAGCCAGTACGCCAGCTTTTGCAGCCGCGACTCCTGCGCCAGCAGCGCGTCCGTTGTTTCGTGGTCGACGCGCGGCATCTCGTACAGGAGCGCCCGATCATTCTTGAGATCATCCGCGTAGGCGTTGACCGCCTCGATCACATCCGCCATCTGGTCAGGGCGGAAGTCGACCGTGATCTTTCGCTCCTTCACAGGCAGATCCCCGTAAGGAACGTCGTCAGCGACACGCCGCCGAGGACGGCGGCGATCTCCGTCGCGTGGGCGCAGCCTGCGATGATGCACAGCGCGAAGCCCACGCCCGACAGCCAAATGCACCCCAGCCGCGCCAGCCTCCGCATGGCCTTGCGCCACTGGTAGATTGCCCGGATTCTCTCCCGGCGCTCCTCCAGGCTTTCCCCTTCAGGAACTTCCGGCGGCTCATACCCGATCCGCCGCTCTGCAAGATTGGTTCTCATTTCCTTTCCTCCTTAATTCCCTCACTGATTACACTCGCCAAGAGCGCACACCGTTCTCGTATTTTGCATACAACCTCCGTTTGCGCCGTTCCGAGCGTTCTTCCCTTGGTCGGCCGCATATCAATAGATTTTATCGTTTCCGGCTCAAACCATGGGCATTCTTGGCAGTAGTCCTCTACAGTCAGCTTAATCATGTCCGTCTCTCCTTCGTCTCCTGCATCCGCCTGACGAGCCGCGCCAGACGCCGCATGGCCTTGCGCCACTGGTAGATCGCCTGGATTCTCTCCCGGCGTTCCTCCAGACTTTCCCCTTCAGGAATTTCCGGCGGCTCATACCCGATCCGCCGCTCTGCAAGACTCGTTCTCATTTCTTCTCCTCCGTTCCGTCCTGTACACTGTCCGCCGCCTTGATCTTTTCCAGCACCAACTCGATATTCCTGCGCTCCTTCTCAATTCTCTCGAGCTCTTTCCCGATGGCTTCCCGCCATGCTTCGCTGCCCGGCTCTCCCTCTTTGAGACGGAACGCATCCGCATCCATCCGGATCATGTTCCTTTCGAGCATCCACTTGAGATGCAGCCATTCTTCCGTTGTCAGAAGCAGCTTTTTCATGCCTTCGCCTCCTGCATCCGCCTGACGATCTGCGCCAGCCGGGCATTTTGTGTAACGAGCTTCTGCGCGTCCAGATCCAGCCCCTTGCGCTTCAGCCCGTTTATGATCTGCGCTGCCTGGCACTCACACACCAGCGCCGCATCTACCAGATCATGCAGCTCCTGCGCATCCAGCGTCAGGGTGTATGTACGGGCATTTGCCATGGTTAATAGCCTCCTTCGTGTTCCAGCAGCCAGTTTTTCAGCTGTACCTGCGCGACCGCGAAGCACAGCTCCGCGTCGCAGTCCTGGACGTTGACGAGTTCTTCGTCGTCCCCGTCGTAGGCGGTTCCCCTCCGCCACACCCGGACGCCCCAGTCCGTTACCTTGCTGTAGGTGATCTCAAGGTGCATCGGGTAGGTCTTCACCTTCGCGGCAAAAAACTTGAGGAAATCATCCATTCCGCTTCTCCTCCTTCTGTTCCTGTTCCCGGCGGTATCGTTCCGCCGCCCAGCGGGCTAAGGCGTCGATCACGGGCTCGCCGTTTTCTTCGCCGGGACGCTTAAATTCAAAAGTTTCGCCGGGGAGAAATCTCCCGTCCGGCCCCCGTTTCCCAAAAACGGCGATCATGATGTTACGCCTCCGATACCGTGAACACATGGCCCCGGATCGCAAACTCGTCCACGAGCTTATCGTATGCGTTCTTCGCTGCGTCCTCTGTGGGGTAGTACGCGATGACTACGTAGTTTTTAATCAGCGCCCAGCGATCTTCGCAGTCATAGCTGTGGCCGGGCGTAACGTTGCCGAGCTCGCAGACCTTTCCGCCCACAATGTCGACAAGAACGGTTCTGCGCTCTACATGGATGAAGTCTCCGTGATCGAAGGAGCAGCAGCACATAGTGTTCGGGTTGTTGATGTAATTCATAGTAAATTCTCCTTTTCGTTTTTATGTACGCGCCTCCCGGCGCGTTAGTTACTGACAGCTGGCAGGCGGCCTTCGGCGATGGCGGCTTCGATGATGCGCCATGCGACGCGGCGGGCGGCCTGTCGGTTCGCTTCCTTCTGCTCTGGCGTCAGTCGGCGCAGATAGTTGTCCGCAATCAGAGCCGTGCAGTTTTTCAAGTGGTATTCCGCCACGATATGCGGTTCTTCCTCCGCAATGGGATCATAGTGCTTCGGCATGATTTCAGCCTCCTTCCGGCTTTAGCTTTTCCTGAATTGGAAATATTACGCAGAATCAAGGTTCCGATTCCAGCAAACTCACGATGCAGACCATCTGCTCCGTCAGCTTTGCGAGATCCTCGTTTGTGGTTTCCTGCTTCCGGCTGCGCTCGGCCAGCAGTTCCAGCTGCTCTTCGAGTTTCTGCAGCAGATCGTCGTCGAGTACCATCAGACGGCCTCCTTCTTCTCGCTCTTCGGCTGCACCATGGCTGCCATGCCCTGCATAAAGATCAGCGCCTTCTCACGCATTTCCGGCGTAAGCTTGTTGATTTCCGCCGAGATCTTCTCGGCCTGCTGCTTCTGTTCCTCTGACATTGATCTCACCTCGCTTGGTTTATTCCTTGCCCATACCGTAGCATGGATTCTCCATATTGTCAAGCATTATTTTATTCTTTTTCCATATTTTTTGATTGACATTTATTCCGTGCTGTGATAACGTAATGCCAGAAAGAAGGTGATTTGATGAGCACGATCAATGAGCGAATCGCATTCCTAATCAAGGACCAGGGCCTGACGCAGTCCAAATTCGCCGAGCGTATCCATCTTGCGCAATCCCATATTTCTAAAATATGTTCCGGTATCAATGTCCCAACCGAGCGCACGATCTCGGATATCTGCCGGGAATTCAACGTCTCCCTCGCCTGGCTCGAAGACGGCGAAGGGGAAATGTATGTGCAGCGCAGTGCAAATGAGGAGCTGGCCCTGCTGGTCACGGATATCATGTCCGACGCGGATGACTCCTTCCGGAAACGCTTCATCTCCCTCCTGATGGCGCTTCCGCCGGAAAAATGGAGCGAAATTGAAAATTTCGTAAAAAAATTAAACGGAGACGCTTGACCGTCTCCGTTTATTTTTGTATTCTGGTAGGGGGTGGTATTTCATGGCTGCATCTCCCACAATGCCTACCACAGAGTCAACGACTGCGTTGCAGTCCGAGATGAAAAAAACCAGATACCGTACTGAAATCAGGAAAATTCATACCGAATATCCGTACCATAAAGCTATTGGCAAGAAAAGTCCGTATAACGGAAGAATCATCTGGACGGAAAACGACTATGATTTATACTGTCATTGTTACGCTCTGTTCCGCATGTACGAAAAGGACATGGCCGAAGCAGACAATAAACTCCTTAATGCCAATGTCAGCCTGTCTTTAGAGCGCAAAGCAAACGCAGAATTTTATGAAGCCGCGTATAAGCGTTTTCGCTTTATGCGCATTGTCATCTATGTGCTTTGCGCCGCGCTTGCTTACTTCGTTTTCCTTTCCCCGTTCTTTTCCTCGTCGGATGAATCCACTCATCATTCCTCTTCATCTGTATCTTCATCCTCTTCTGCTTCCTCCTCTGAATCTTCGGAGTCTTCTTCTGATTCCAGCGGCAATGGCCCGCAGCGCCCAGATGGTTACACTTCCAATGAGTACGTTGGGAACAAGAAGAGCCACAGGTTCCACAGATCTTCATGTTCCTATCTCCCAGATGAGGATAACCAAAGAATTTTCAAGTCCCGAGACGCGGCAATCTCCGCAGGGTACGACCCATGCGAGCATTGTAACCCCTAGCTTCCCCGCCGGAACGGTTTCCCGTTCCGGCTCTTATTTTATGATGTTCCGCAGGAATCGCAGGATGATTTTCAGCTGATCCAGTGTGGCCCGCTCAATCAGCTTTTCGATCTGTTCCCGTTTCTTTTCCATCTCCGTCTCCATTTCTCCACAAAAACCGCGTTCTTTTTTTGTTAATCTTTACGTCTTGTTCGCGCCTCCCAAAAGTTGTAAGATATAGGTAGGCGTCGCCCGCGCCGCTGGCCGAACAACGGCGCGGGCTTTTTTGCTTGCGCAGGCGACCGGGAGCCGTCTGTAACTATATGGTAGCCTGCCCATGGTAGACTTGTAAAGATATGACAGCTGCTTTTTACAGTCAGACGTCTTGCTTTTTTAGGGGGAATGACATGTTTTGAAGGAAAAATTATCTGATTTGTGCCGTGAGCAGAAGCAGACGATCACTCCGCACAAAACAAATCAGGACGTCGCCGAAAATACCGACCTTTCCGTCGGCACCGTCTCCCAGTTCTTTCGCGGCGACATCAAAAATCCGTCTGTTTACACGGTCGGCCCGATCTGCCGGGAGATGGGCGTTTCTATGGATGAGTATTTCGGCATTCCGCATGATGAGCCTGCCGAGCCTTCCGATGCTGAAAAACTCCGTGCCGAGACCGCGGCGCTTCATGCGCAGCTTGCCCAGCAGCAGAAGTCCCTGCGCATGCACCGACTTGTTACGCTCATCCTCTTGGGTATTCTTTTGCTGTGTGCCCTTGCGCTTGTTGCCGACGTGCTCATCCCATCGATCGCCTGGATCCGCGCATAAATAAAACCGCCCCGGCCCAGCGCCGGAGCGGTATCCGTATAACCTTTTGCCCTTGTGGTGAGAATCTGCTTATGAAATTTACATCTACCTGGAAAATCGCCGACCCGCTCGCGCAGTACATCATTTACCTGCGCAAGTCCCGGAAGGACATGGAGGCCGAAGCTCTCGGCCAGACCGACACGCTCAAACGGCACCGGGCCGCGCTTTTGTCGCTGTCCGAAAACAACGGCCTGAACGTCGTGGAGATCTGCGAGGAAGTCGTGACGGGTGATTCCATCGCCGTCCGTCCGGAGGTGCAGAAGGTCTTGCAGCTTGTCGAAACCGGCAGCTATGCGGGTGTCCTCGTTATGGAGGTCGAGCGTCTGGCGCGCGGTGACACCATTGACCAGGGCATTATTGCCCAGACCTTCAAGTATTCCAACACGAAGATCATCACGCCGAACAAGATCTATGATCCAAACAATGAGATGGATGAGGAGTACTTTGAGTTCGGCCTCTTTATGTCCCGGCGCGAGTACAACACCATCAAGCGCCGCCTGTCCCGCGGCAAGGAGGCGTCCTTGCGCGAGGGCAAGTGGATTTCCGGCAAGACGCCCTTCGGCTGGCTGCGCGAGAAGCTGCCGAACGACAAGGGCTATAAACTCATCCCGCACCCGGAACAGGCCCCGATCCTCCGGCAGATTTATGATTGGTATACCGGCGAGGGCTGCGCGCGCATCGGCGCGAAGGCGATCTCCACGCGGCTGAACAGCCTCGGCGTCCCAACCAACTCCGGCAGCCTCTGGCGCACGGACTCTGTGCTGGATATCCTGCGCAATCCAGCAAATGCGGGCTGGATCAAATCCGGTGGCCGACCGGAGACGAAGCGCATTGTCGACGGCGCTGTCGTCGTCAGTCGCCCCCGCACCCGGCAGGAGGATCTGAAGCTTTATAAAGGGCTGCACGACGGCCTGATCTCGCAGGAGCAGTACGACAAGGCCGTCGCTCTGAGCTATTCCAGCGCCAGCCCGCGTGGAAAGGGTGCGTGGCAGACCGTGACCAGCCTCGCCGGGCTCATTCGCTGCGACCAGTGCGGCCGCGTGATGGTGCGCCGCCCGTCTTCCGGTGGCCGGCGTGATACGCTCCTTTGTCCCTCCTACGGCTGCACGACCGTCAGCGCGTGGTATGAGGATGTGGAGGACGCCGTGCTGGATGCTCTGCGTGGCTGGCTGCGCGAGCTGGAGCTCGGCAATTCCGAGAACAGCGACGATCATTCGCTTTTGGACGCGCTCGCCGCTTCCATCAGCGCCGACCAGAAGCAGCTTGCTAAGCTGGAGGCGCAGGAAGCCCGCGCATACGAGCTCGTCGAGACCGGCGTTTACACGCCGGAGATTTTCCTTCAGCGTTCTCAGGCGCTCGCCGCAGATAAACAGGTGATCATTTCCCGCATTGAAGAGAACCAGCGTGCGCAGGACGAGATCACACGCGCCAAACAGGCCCGCGCCCGTCTCGCCCCCGCCGTCCGCCATGTGCTTGAGACGTACCCCCTTGCCGCAACTTCGCAGGATAAAAACGATCTGCTCAAAACCGTCCTGCAAAAAGTTCTTTACCACAAGCAATCTAAATCCTATTCCAAAGCAGGCAGCGATATGCGCGTGACGCTATATCCCCTTACCGATTGATTCCGCGCGTTCCACTATACTTCGCTATCTACTATTACACGGTACACATGAATGCGTACCATTTAAATGTTGATTGCAGGCAAGCGAAGATCCCTCTCCAGACCGAAGAGGGATCTTTTTATTTTACCACATGCTCATAGTATTCCATGAGCTTGCGCTCCGGCCCCGGGCCGTCTTTATCGAGCAGAAACGCCTTTGCCAGGGCGGCGTAGAATTCCGGGCGGTTGAGGCCGAACTCTACGGCGACGTGGTAGTAGTCCGAGTACATCATGTTCATGGTCACGCCCCACGCCCAGCGTGGGATATCGGTTTCCTGGACACCCATGCCGTCGGCGATGGCGCTGGTCTGATCCATCGACCAGTGCGGGCCGGTCGTGCCGTCGGCGTTGCGCATGGCTGCCGCCCACTGCATGGCGGTCGCGCGGTCAAACTCGACCGTCTCCGGCTCGTCGTGGTCCTCGATCTTATCCAGCCGGCACAGCAGATCTGTGACTGCTGCGGCCTGCTCGACCGTACGCATGGACACCGGGCACTCCGCGATCTCCCGCAGCGCGGCGTGGAGTTTGTCTTTATACGCCTGCATGATAGCACCTCATGCGAGCTTGAGCAGCCCCGTGCAAAGCTCGATCACGGAGCCTGCGGCCGTGCTGTCGGTCGTCGCCACGAGCGTGAATGTATGATTGACGCAGCAGCAGCACCCGGACAGCTCCAGATCCGTCTCCGTGTGGATCTCCGCATTGCCGGATGCCGGCAGCGTGACGCGCTTGAGCGTGCAGGGCAGCGCGACGCCGTCCATGTACCACTGCAGGGTCAGGACGCCCGCGGCCGTCGCCGCGATGACCGCATCTGCGGCCAGATGATACAGGCCGATCTTGACCGTGTCGTAGCTCTGCGGCTCGACCTGGATGGACGAACCGGAATTGACGACCTTTGCCCCGGCCAGCGTCAGCACGTTTTCGCTGTCTGCCGCGAGCAGTTGGGGCGCGTTATTAAAATATCGGACGCAGGATTTTTGATACGCCCGATTTCCATTGCCGTTATTACAAGCCATTTTCATTACTCCTTCCGTTTGGGCTTATGTGAAGGGGCATTATGCCCCGGATAGCTATATCAGGATGGGTCCGCGTCAGCCGCCGCAGCCGCACGGATTGCAGGGCGGGTTCTGGTAGTACCGGCCCAGCTGGCCGAGGATGTACTGCGACTGCATGTAGTCGTTGTTCGCGGCTCTGCTCTGCGCGAGCTCGTCGCGCAGACGCTGGTTCTCCTGCTGCTGCAGGAGCGTCCGGGTCGCCTCGCCCTCGGCGTGGATGGCCGTCTTGATCTCGCACGCGTTGATGCTGGCGTTGTAGTTGACGCCGTCGATCGCGCGCAGGATCTCGCAGCAGCACTTCTGCTGGCCGGCAAAGCCCGCCTCCGTGACAGACTGCAGGTCGCGCAGCTCGCCGAGGATGTTGTAGGCGTTGTCCTTGACGGCGCTGGTGACGTCATACGCGCCCTGGCGCGTTGCCGCGACACCCTCGTTGTTCTGGCGTTCGAGGGCTGCAAAGTCCGTCGCGCGCTGCACGTCGGCCTGGGTCGCCGGGGAGCTCTCTCCGCTGCCGCCGAAGCCTCTGCCCGCGAAGAGCAGGAAGAACAGCGCGATCAGGATGACAATGCCCCATCCGCCGAAGCCATAATCCTTATCCATGGTTTTCCCTCCTTTCTGGGTGGAATGAAATTTGATAGGCGCTTTCGCGCGGTATCACTTGCCGATCTGGCCGACGAGCTCGCCGACCGTCTTGTTTTTGTTTGCCTCGAACCACGCCTCAAAGCCTGGCTGCGAGGCCAGGAAGCTAAGCACCATCTGCGGGCTCTGCCCCTGCAGCGTCGTCTTCGCTGTCTGCAGCAGACCGTTCAGCAGCTTGTTTCCCCCGCCGTTTCCGCCCATCAGGGCCATAATCGGATTTTGCATTGAGCTTTCCCTCCAGTTCTTCGATTTTCCCGGCCATGCTCTGCAGGCCGGCCGTGATCTGTTTCAGCTGCTCCTGCAGCTGGTTCGCCGCCTTTTCCTCTTCTGTCGGCTCCGGGAAGATCCGGAACCGCGCGATGGTCTTGGCCGCCATGCTGTCCGTGCGGATGTAGTACAGCAGGTTCTCGGTCTCGTGCAGCGCGAGCGCGTTGTCGTTCGGCTGCATCTGCAGGTTGTTGATGCTGGCCTCGCTGGCCACGGTCAGCACGCCGATCTTCGGCGGCTGCGGCGGCAGCTGCGGGCCCTGCGGCCGCGGCATGGGCTGCAGCTGGATCTGCTGCGCGCCGTCCATCTCCCAGCGGCCCGTGTACGGGTTGTACGCCATGCGGTATCGCCCCTTTCTGCTTCCATTCTAGCGTTTCCCCGTCCCCGCTGGGGGACATTTGTGTACCATTTGTGTACCATTTGTGGGACATGCGGGCATAGAAAAAGCGCCATGGGCCGTTGTGCTCATGGCGCTTTCTCTTTGTCCGTTTTCCCTACCAGGCGGCGGGCGATATTGTAGATGTGCGGCAGGCGGCGGGAGATGGTTTTGCGGTCGATACCGATTTCACCGGCCGCGTCCAGCTGCGGGAGCCTGCGCACGATATAAAGATTCACGATCTGCTGATCGATCTCATCC
>ERZ1034768.62-NODE-62-length-41850-cov-15.284771_pt1 | contig 41850 bp, 74 predicted proteins | sample MGYA00520691_ERZ1034768 | MGnify/ENA primary metagenome ERZ1034768 (study PRJEB33766, sample SAMN09781704) | gut metagenome | biome: gut microbiome | host: Homo sapiens | place: Madagascar | study: EMG produced TPA metagenomics assembly of the PRJNA485056 data set...
CCACAGCCTGCCTTGATGCCTTCGCCTGCCTCGATGCCACAGCCTGCCTTGATGCTTCTGGAAACTTCTAGCCGTCCAGCAAAAATGATTGATTTTTCGGTGATAAGATCGCCGTCGACCTTCCGGACATCATCCGTCCTGCCGAATTCGGAAAGCAGCCATGATCCGTAACTGAAATTCTTCTCCGCGCAGCAGTCCAGCAAATCCTGATACTCTACGCCATCCGGATACTTTTCTTCCGGGAATTCTTTCAGAAAATCCCTGTATCCGGCTGCACATGCGCCTTTCTCCCGCAGGAGCTCCTTTGTAATTTTCATTTCATCCTCCTTAAATAATCTTCCTTGCCGAGTGGGGCTTTTCTGTTTGCTGCATAGCTTTTGCGTCTCTGAGCCCTTCGCAGCCCTTCCGCCGCTACGCATTGCTGAGCTTTACATTGCCTTTGCCGTGCCGATCAATGCACATCTTTGCCCTTGCCTGTCGAAGCAAAGCGCGCGTTACTACGCCGTTGCCAATCCTTGCTTTACTTCGCCTTTGCCGTGCAATTCCAAGCCGCGCAGTTCGTAGCCCTCGCGTCGCTTATCCTTGCCTTGCCGCTGCGTTTCCATTAGTCGCGCATCGACGCCTTGCCGTCGCAAACATAGCATCCCATGCCGCCGCGAAGCCAGCCTATTCTTTGCCTTTGCGAAGCACATCAAATCTCTACTGTGCCTTTGCCACACATTGCATTCAAAGCCGTTGCCGTTCAATGCCTGTCTTCGCCGTTCGGAGCCATGCTTCTCCCTCGCGAAACTATGCGGTTCCACGCCTATCCGTTGCTCCTCCGCGCCGTGCCTGGCCATGCGACTCCATTGCTCTTCGACGCTGGGCTCGGCTACGCCCTCGCATTTACTCGAGCACTTCGTAGGTGAACCGTCCCTTTCCAGAGTTCCGCCACTGGCCAATGCCTCTGAGCCGTCCGTAATCCAGCCATTCCAAGACGATATCCTTGTGCGCCTTTTCGTCCAGCATCGTAATTTCAAACTCGATCGTGCTGCCCGCCGGGACTTCTTCAGAATTCGCCAAGCTGACACGCTCACCCTGCGGGGTCTGCGCTCTCAAAGGCCGCTGGCACTCTCCGATCTCGCCGTTGACGGAAATCGGGATGTGCCGCGGCTCGACGAAAATCAAACCGTCGATGATCTTCTTGTAAGCTTTCAAGCTCGAGCTCTTCGTGCTCTTGACTCTTGCCAACATACCACAAGAGTCTTTGAAGAACCCCTTGATCTGATAGTCATACAAGACAGGGCAGCCGTTCGCGCGGGGGAACACCGTCATTCCCTTGTCTGCCACAACGTCCGCGCCCAAAGCCGCGATCTCGTCTTCGATGGTAGAAGCGTCCGGCGCTTTCGACGCGATGAAATCCCGCGCCACGTTCTCATTGCTCGGCCACGTGCCAAGCACAGGCTCCAAAAATGTTAATCTTACTTTCATTTGCGTTTCCTTCCTTTTCGTTTGATTCTTTGAAGAAGTCTTTCATGTGTCTACCTCTAATCCGAGAAAGCGCATAAACGGGATTCTCGGGATTTTTACCCGACTCGGGGTCGGGCAGCATACCGGGAAGCCAAGCAGCTCCGGCCTCTCCCGCGCCATCATTCGCAGACGCTGGGGGCTGCAACCGAGAATCTTTGCCGCAACGTCCGCGTTGATCATGTCCGATTTCGAAGACATCAGCGCCGCTAGATTTTGCGTTGCCATCGTTATCCCTCCATTTCTGTTTAATAATTTTTCAGAAATACTATCTATTCCATTTCCATTTCCTAAAGGTAATACCGTGGTATTACCGGAAGTGTTACCACGCTATCGATGTGGTTCAGACTTCCTCCTTTTCCGTCTGAGCCTCTTTTACAAGGCTCATGCCATATGCGATATCACCGAGCCGCCGCAGCTGCTCCGGCGTAAGTTTGTCAGCGCTCTTGCTCAGATTCTCAAGCGCCTGCTTTACTTCTTCCGGCATTGTGTCACCCCGCTTTCTTACGACATCATTTCGCCGTGTTTTGTATTGTGACTACAGTATAGCACCACGTTTTTGTTTTGTCAATACATTTTATAATTTTTTATAATTTATTTTTGTCTTGACAATACATTTATATCGTGTATAATAATTGCAGGAGGTACACTAAAATGAATATTAACGAACGTATCAAAGCCGTCCGTAAAAACTCCGGGTTGTCTCAAACCGCTTTTGCCGAGCGTCTCGGAACAACACGCGGCGTAATTACGAACCTTGAGGGCGAAAAGACTGAACCGAACGAACCATTTTTGCGGCTAATTTGTAAGGAATTTAATGTAAGCGAAGAATGGCTTCGAACCGGTGAAGGAAACATGCTGCAAAAACTGACAAGAAACCAAGAAATTTCTGAATTCATGGGGCTCGTCATGCGAGACCCAGATGACGCGCCAAGAAAAAGATTCATCTCAATCATCAGTAAGCTTGATGTCGACGAATGGAAGCTTCTGGCCGAAATTGCAAAAAAAATGTCCCAGGACGAATAACCGTCCTGGGATTCATTTTTTGTTATGTAACCATTGCATGAAGGAATCTCCATACGAGATCGATTTGTTCCGGCGTTGCCTTTTCTAGGAGTCGAATAACGTCATTTTTTGTCGAATTCTTTTTCTCATCCATAATTTTCTCCATTTCCGTCAAATTTTAGGTTGCTTTTTCGTGCATGATTTCGTTGCCTGTGTCGGGATTTGATGCTAAAATTATAGTGATTTTAGAAAAAGGTGTGGTGCCTTTGGAATTCATATCTGTAACATTGGCTTTGATATCTTCATGCGCACTATCGGTGCTTATCATTTTACTGTTCATCAAGCGTTTACGTCCTCACAGAAAAACATATTGGAAATGTATTTTGATATCATTCTGCGTTTTGGTATTTGCGGCACTCATTGCACCCAAAACGGCAGAAGCGCCAAGTGCTGATACTCCCAGCAAATCGGAGTCTTCCGCTGAGGCAATCGAAGAGACGCCAGAAACTCCCGCTCCGATGGAGCCTGTGCAAACATCCACAAGCGATTCCGCCAATGCCGATTCCGAACCGATTGAAGCATCCGAACCAACCGAGCAGCCTGTTTCGGAAGCTACTGCTTCCCCGGACAATGAACCAGTTCCAGAAACAACATCACAGAAATCATCAGGTGTATACGTTGGAAGTGTTGACTCGGATAAATACCATAATCCGAGCTGCCGCTTTGCAGAAGAAATCCTCCCAGAGAACGAAATCTGGTTCGATAGCACAGAAGATGCTGAGAGCTCTGGGTATTACCCTTGTGGAAGCTGCCGCCCTAAATAATATTATAGCGCAATGTTTACACCCAAAAAATAGAAAAGAGGAAAATAAGATGGACACTGTAGAAAGACTCGTTCCAACCGAAAATCAAAAGTTTTGCAAATTTTGTGGTGCGATCATCGACAAGGACTGCGTGATTTGCCCGAAATGTGGAAAGCAAGTTGAAGAATTAAAGTCCGCGCAGCCGAACGTCGTAATCAATAACACGAACACAAATGCGAACGTGAATACTATCCGCGGGTATGGTCGTCCGAAGAACAAATGGGTTTCATTCTTCCTTTGCCTTTTCTTCGGTATGATCGGTGCGCATAAATTCTATGAGGGCAAAGTTGGAACAGGAATCTTGTATCTCTTTACACTTGGGTTGTGCGGGATTGGATGGGTCATTGACACTATCGCAATCTTGCTGAAGCCGAATCCTTATTACGTCTAACTCATAAATTTAGAGTTCTGCAACTGTTCCCGTGTCTCGCCTACATCCGACACACAGGCAAAGAGCATGGGCGCTCCCTTAATGTAGTCGAGGCTTAGACTGTGGACGTCTTTGAAAAGCGCCCCGTCTACGATGATGTTTACTTTCCCGTTTTCAAAGCGAATATTGATGCTCTGCATTTGGTGTACCTCCATATTTTAGAACGTTCGTTCAATAATTTCAATTTGGAATCTTCTACAAAGAACACCTTGCATTTTCTTCGTCCGGCAGCCCTCGTAAGCGGCAATTATGGGACAGACTATTTTGTATAATGGAATGTTTAAGATCGCCCCACCGTCGCTCCCCCGGCGGTGGGGCTTTCTCACGCGCCTGTAACCAGCATAGCAAAAGCGTTGGAAATGTCCACCATCAAATTGGTAAAATCATACCAGTGGCGGAAGAATCAGCGAAATATATGTGAAAATGGAGGTATATCATGTCAGCAATTCAGGAACTCGCCCCATATATTTCTGCATATCAGGGGAACATCAAGCGGGCGAAAGAAGATCAGCATTACACCATCGACAGACTTGTCGAGGAATCCGGCGTTTCCAGATCGGCTGTGACAAAGCTCTGCGCAGGAACACAGCAAGACCCGAAACTGTACAACTCTGCCGCGCTATGCCGCGTTCTCGGGCTGTCGCTGGATGAGCTGTTCGGGCTTGTCCAGCCCGCAGAAAGCCCGGAAGAACTGACCGATCATATTCATCATGTCGAGATTGAAAACGCCAAGCTGGAGGCAACAGCGGCAGTGCAGAGCGCACAGATAAGGTCTACACATACAATGTGTTACGTCCTCGCCCTGTTTTGTATGCTGCTCTCCTTTTCTCTGATTGCCTGCCTTGTGACGGATGCGCAGATTCGGAGCTTAGGTCTCATTCGCGATGGAGATTTGTCCGTAGCTGCATGGGCGTGCATTGCCCTGATCGTAGGTTCAGCGCTGGCTTCGGCAATTACTTTCTATGCAATCGGGAAAGAACGTGGAGGGAAACATGGAGTGCATCAAGTGTAAAAAAGAAATCCCAGACGGCGCGCCCTACTGTTGCTGGTGCGGGAAAAAACAGCAAACAAAAAAGGCCACAAAACGCGGGAACGGCACGGGCTCGGTATACCGGCGCAACGATAAATGGGTAGCTGAAATCACAAGGGGCTATCGGGAAGAAAACGGAACCATGAAACGTGTCGTCTCGCGGAAATGCGGTTTCCGGACAAAAAAAGATGCGCTTGACTATCTGCCGACACTTGCCGGGCAGAAGAAGCGCGAAAAATCCATCACATGGCGGGAACTATATGAAATGTGGCTTCCTACACATCGTGCAGGAAAGTCTACAATTGATTGCTACAAATCGGCTGAAAAATATTTTTACGACATTGAATTTTGGAAGCTGGAAGATATAGAAATAGACGATTTGCAGGAATGCATGGACGAATGCCCGAAGGGGCGTAGAACGAAGGAAAATATGAAGGCTCTTGCTGGGCTTATGTACAAGTACGCAGTCCCGCGCAACTACGCCGCTCTGAATCTCGGGCAATATCTGATTGTCAGCGGAGAAACCGGCGAGGCGCGGGAAAGCTTCACACAAGAGCAGATCGAGAAAATACATGCTGCGGTCGGCGTGATTCCGTACGCGGATTATATATACGCAATGTGTTACCTCGGATTCAGGCCGTCCGAGTTGTTGGCGCTGACCATCGAAAGTTACGATACAAAGGAAAAAACGTTGACTGGCGGTGCCAAGACGGAGGCGGGAAAAAACCGGGTGGTTCCTATCAGCCCGCGAATACAGCCGATTATCGACCGTCTTTCTTCTGGGAGAACTTCCGGTGCGCTCTTTTGCAACGAAAAAGGAACCCATTTTCTTTATGATAGGTTCCGGGATTCTATCTTCTATCCAACCTTAGAAGCTATAGGCATAGAAAACCCAATGATCAACGGAATTCACAAATATTCGCCGCACACATGCCGCCACACATTTGCAACGCTGATGAAAAATGTGTCCGCGCCCGACAAAGATAAGATGAAATTGATTGGACATGCAAGTCCGGAAATGCTCCGATACTACCAAGACGTGAATCTGGAGGACTTGAAGAAAATTATAAACGCAATCTGAGCGTAAAAATGGAGTGTAACTGGGAGTGAAACCTAACGTGATTTTTCGAAACTTGGCGTGATTTATTAAAATTTCGGGTAAAAAGAAAAATCCCTGAAACCATTGAAGTTTCAGGGATTTTCCCATTTTCAATTGGTCCGAGTGACTAGATTCGAACTAGCGGCCTCTTGAACCCCATTCATAGAAAAGTCTAGTGTTTTCAATGGTTTTCTAGCAATTTGTGTGTAACAAGAGTGTAACCCATTTTATTTTGCCTCAGCTATTTTACGCATAACAGAATCATACACTTTCCGGTTCACAAGCGATAATGTGTCCATAAGTTCATCAACGACCGTCCAAGCCTTTGCCGGGTCTTTCCCAGCTACCGCAAGCAAAAACTCACTATCCCCGTACTCGCCCACGGTAGCCGGTTGCGCGGTCACAGGGGCGGGAGCGCCGGAGTAGTACCCCACATACTTACCGCCGTCGCCCCGTTCCTCTTCCTGCATCTTGTCGCGTATCACATATAGGTTCGCCAGTTTGGCATAATTGGGATAGCTGGATTCTTCGTATTCCAGCCGTGCTATTTCCTTTCGGATTTCGGCCTCATCCAGCATGTCTGTCCCCCCTTATGCCCGGTCGATCTGCTCCATGCAGCGCCGGATAGCCTCGCGCGTCTTATCATCGTCTGCGTCGCGCATCATGTCTTCCAGCGTCGAGCGCATATGCTCCCGAGCATCGGTCCGGCTGTATCGCCCCATAGAATCGCGACGCCTGCCACGGTAGGAGCTTCCGCGCCCATACGTGCCGCGCATATCGGCTTCCCACTCACCATCTCGGGAATAGCCGCCGTCCTCGAGCATTTCGATTTTGTAGGTGTTCTTGATGGAACTTGTCAACTTCTGGATTGCGTCCAAGTCACCGGCGGACATTTCGCGCTTGTCGGCGATATCGTCCAGCTCTTTGCAGAGCATTTCCCGAAGATTTCTTAAATCGTACATATTCCTTTCTCCCTTCATGCTACTCTCTCGACAGTCAGATTGCTGTTCGCGAAATTGACTGCCTGCGTACTTGTATTACGCATACCTACCGTCACACAGCATCCCTTCGGTACGCAGACCTGTGCAGAGACGTAGATATTAAAATAATTCTCGACTGCTGCCGGAGTGACCGTAGCCGTAGCGCTTGCCAGTGCTTCGCCGTTGATGGAAAGCGCTGCGGTAATCGCTTCGACCGTGCCGCCGGTAGGGATGGCGATGTTGCCGCCGTAGGAAATTTTGAAAACTGCCCTACACTGGTTGGTCAGCCCGCGAAGCGTCACAAGCCCACTTCCCTCTCGATGCACAATGCACGGCTTGCTGCTGATCGCCGTTTCCGTCAGAGGCACGTTCTGCCCGGCGGCAATTGTCTGAATGTTTACATTCGTAAATTCTGCCATAAAATCATTCCTTTCTGCCTCGAATTCGAGGCAATTAAAATAGCGGCGGGACGATTGCCCCGCCGCGTTTCTTGAGTATCGGCGGTAAGCCGAACATTTTGTTGATGCCAACAAAACATCACAAAAAGCTCTACGATGTGGAGTTGTTACGCGCAGTTTCTGCAACCGTAGTTGTAGCCGTTATTACATCCGGAATACTGGTACGGGGCTGGAACCTCAAATGCAGGAACCGGGCGCGGGTTGTAATACGCCAGCTGCCCACTTACGTAGGACTTGAGCGTGTCGTTCTGCGCCGCCTGAGAAGCCGCCAGCTGCGCCGCAAAGAGCTGCTGGTTCTGCTCGGCAATCTTGCTGTCCTTCGCTGCAAGCTCCTGCGCGGTCAGACGCTGGTCGATGCTACGGAAGCCGCAGTTCATTGCATCAATGATGTCCCGCGTCGTGTTCTGCACGGTGTTGCGAGTGTCGCAAGCCTGCGATGCCATATCATAGCGCACCTGCGCGATCGCCGCGCGGTTCTCGCAGCAGCAGTTCGCCGCCTGCATCTGCATCGCGTTAAGCTGCTGCATGAGCGCCGCCTGCTGATTGCAACGGGAAAGCTCCGCCTGAGAGAAGCCGGAAGTCACAGCCTGCGTTACACCGGCAAAGCCGTTAAGCATCCCCGTGTTCATCGTATAGAAGCCGTCGCAGACGCCATTGTTCACGCTGTCGATCTTTCTTTCGATGTTCGAGAAGTCAGAGGCCAGAACATAGCCGTCAACAACGCCGCCGTTCCCTCCGCGATTGCCAAAGCCGTTTCCGTTACCCCAGCCGCAGAAAATTGCGAGGAACAGGATAATGATCCACCAGCCATTACCGCCGCCCCATCCGTTTCCGCCGTCCGAGTTTGCCGGAACTACAGGCATGTTCATAGGAATACCATCGCCATTCAAACTCATAGATTTCTCCTTTCGTAGATTTTGAAATTTATCTCAATCGTGGCCACGATTTTGACCGTTCAACTGTTCGGAATTTCCGAACTACTGCATCAACTGCTGAAACTGTCCAGCCATCTGCTGGAGCTGGTTCAACTGCTGCTGCGAGATTTTCCCAGACTGTACCAGCTTTTCAACCTCCGCCCTCGGGTCTCCCTGAAAGTTCTGCTTGAACTGCTGAAACTGCCGCACCATATTTTGAAACTGCCCCATAGCCCCGGGCATCTGCCCGCCGCCGAGTGCATTAAACAGTGGATTCATTGTCTACCTCCTTCATCTTCCTAACGGGCTTAACGCTCAGAGCCGCCACCTTTGCCGCCAGTTCGTCGAAGTCCTTGCGGGTCACGTATTCCACCGTGGGCACTGTTTGCGGCGCTGTGGGGCTCACGGGGGCTGTAGAGCGCTCTACGAGGTCATACGTTGTCATTGTCGGTTTGCCGCTTGCATCGGCTTTCTTCACATACACAACCGGCGCGTTCATGTCCCAGAGCGTGACGGCGTTATTCGGCGCGACGATAAATTCGTTTGCCGCCTTTTCGTTCGGAACCCAGATGATAGACTGTCCACCGCTCGGTTGCTGTGGCTGAGGTTGTGGAGTCGGATACTGCATCGACGGCGCAGGCTGATACTGTGGACGCATCATTGGTTCCTGCATCATGGGCGGTTGATTGTAAATCGGCTGCTGATACACATAAGGCTGTTGTCCAAACATCATTTATCCTCCTTTTCCCAGTAGAACAGCGGGATTTCGTTCCCGGAATTCCAGCTATCGAAATACTTTCCGTCCTCTACGCACACTACGTGGCTCGATAGAGCGAGTACATACACGCCGCGCGGATGGTCTCTTGCGAATTCCTCGACCGTATAGCAGTCTGGGCATGTGTTCGGCACAACGTTCCGGGTAAATCCCTGTTGCCGGAGGTACGCGCCCCAGACACTGTTTGACGATGGCATGTCTCCCATCTTCAACCCTTGTAGGCAAAGCCCAACGTATGTTTCATCCCAGCTCTTGCCCGTTGCTTTTGAGATCGCCCGGACGGTACAGTCTCCGACCTGCTTGCCTTCCGGATTCGGATTGAAATAAGAAAAGCCCATACCGAACACTCCTTTGATGTGTCCAGTATGGGCTTTTTCGTATTTTCGTGTGCCTCAGTTGTGCCTCAATTTTGCTTATCTCGTCATCTCTTTAAAATATGCTATGCTCCAAACGCCTTGCTGCTCGAGTGTGAGGCATTTGTCAAAGTTGGCCGTAAACGTATCGATGTCGATTTTGCCGTACTGCTCGGCGATTGCGCGGTTGATATCGTCCGTTGCCTTGCCCATCGCGTGGAGCTTGCGGACCATAATGGTCGCCCACTTGATGGGGAATCTCTGCGCGTTGTCGATGTCGCTCTGGCTCCTTGTATTTGTGGCCTTGCGGCAGATCGCAAAGATCACGGCGAGCGCCTGAATCTGCTCGGTTGTCATAGTCGTCACCTCCCTGTTTATATACTCACCAATCCAGCCCCGCAGGAGCTCATTGGGTGTTGTCCCGTCCTCTTTTGCTGCCGCCTTAAATTCTTCAGCAAGCTCACGCCGCACTCTAGCGGCGACGTTTGTCATGTTTTCGGCCTGCCACTTTGCAGTGGCGCGGCGCTGCGAATCGCTCTGCATAGTTCCACCTCCAATCAGCAAGGCATGGGGTCGTCGAGGTCCGCCGCGCGGCGCAAGGCTGCTTTTACAGCCTCAAGGTCGAAACTCTCAACGGGCTCCGAATTCGCAACCATCATCTCTGCCATGATATCGCCGGTTTCGTCCATGTAAACCTGCGCGTTCACGGCATTCGCGAAGCGGGTCAGCAGATCGGCTCCGTCTTTATACGGTGCCATTTTCTTTTCGCGGTCTGCTCTGATCGCCGCGAATTCAGTTTCCGTGATAAACCCTTCGCACATAAACTTGTGCGCCGTTTCCACCTCCGCATAAATTCTACTTTCGATGGTGCTGAGTTTATTTGACGCGTAGTAAAGTTTCTTCGTATTGATGCTCTTGATTTCCATTGTTTGTTCCCTCCCGGCTTTCGCCTTGCTTTATCTTATGGCCTTATTATATAGTATTAAACACTATATGTCAAGTACTTTTTTGCAAAAATACAAAAAAATAAGCGCCGATTTCCCGGCGCTTATCTCAGTTATACAGTTTGTTGGATGTCCGCTGCATCTCCCGCACGATACCAGGCAGGCGGCGCTGCACCGTGGCGCGGCCAAGATACAGCTCTGTGGCAACGTCTACCTGTGGTAACTTATCCACAAAATACAGTTGCGCGATTCTCGCGTTCTCCCTGCCGAGATTTGCCTGATAGATGACGGTTTCCATGTCGTTCCTCGTCAAACAGCCAAGCTCCGGTGGGAGTTTTGCCCGCGCCTGCGGTGCCATAATAACACCACCTTACTTCATCGCTGCTGCGAGCTTTTTGAGAAGATCGTCGCCGTATTTATACGCGGCGAGGTAATCGATCGTGCTGTCTGTAAGACCGGCCTTCTGCTTGATGGTCTTCTTTGCCTCCTCGACGGCCTCGTCGACCTTCACGGTGTCGTACTCGACCCACGGGAGCTTTCCGTGCTTCTGCCAATTGCGGGCGTGGTAGCCTGCTTTCGTGCCGATGTTCTGGACGGCGGTGATCTGTGCGCCGTTGTCCCAGATCGGGGTACACTCGACCGCCAGACCGTCGCCGATATACATGCCCCAGTGGCCGGGCATCCAGAGGCCTTCGCCGGGAATCAGCTTGTCCCAGCCGGTCGTGGACACGTCCTTACACTTGGCGATCATGCCGTCGGCAGAGACATCCGGCACGCTGTTCGAGGCATACCTTGCGCCGCCGTAGTAGGCGTTTTTGTTCCCGTTCCAGCCCCAGAGAATGCCCTTCGTGAGGTTCACACAGTCAAAGCCATAGACAACTTTGCCAATCAGGCTGCGCAGATACGTGACTCTGCCGCCGGTGTACCAGTCCGGGTACTGGGCGGATTTCTCGTCAATGATCGTCTCGCCTACAGGGGAGCCGAAGCAGCCCCACATGTAGACGGTCTTGTAGTTCTTCGCAACGTCAATGTGCCTGCGCACAAGTTCGGATGCTTTCATCATTTCTGTTCGCCCTCCTGCGGCGTACCCGCACTGTCAAGCACATCCTGCGTCTTCTGGCTCTGCGTGCCAAAATAAAACGCGATGATGACCGCATAAATGGTCTTAAAGTCCTGCGAGTTTTTGCCCGTAACGGACATGTAGGCAAACACGCCCGTCAGCGTGAGCGTGACCAGGCTCTTGACGCTGAGTAAATTACCCAGCCGCTTTGTGATGTTTTCCATATGTGCTCCTTTCATTCTACCGGTTCATTTTTTTTTGCGAATACTCGTTTAAATGCCAGCAAGCCCAGCTCTGTTACTGCCGCGCCTCCGGCGTAGCCGAGCACGTCGGACAGGTCGACCGACGTACCCAGCTCAGGATTGCTCCCGACGGCGATAAGGACAGCGATGGTTTTCAGCGCGCACGCCCAGATCAGCACCATCGTCAGGAGTCTGAGCAGATAGATGACGATGGTGCGCGCCATCTCGCCTTTGCTCCACTTGCCTTTTACCCGCATATCTGCCTCCCGTTTTATTGCGCGCTGCTATGCTCGCACTGCGCCTCCAACTGATGCAAAAATTTCTTTACATCGCCGTTCCCGCCGAGCTTAACGTATTTCTGCCCGGCAATCAGACGCTCGGCCATTGGCATTTCCTCTGACATGATCGTGAGGCGGAGGATAGCAAGGTACTGCTCGTCCTGATGCTTTTTCATGCCGTCGAGCTTTTTGTCGATCTCGGCGAGGTGGATATCCTGCGTCGTGGCCTTGCCGTGCTTGCGCTGGATGGCTCCGACGATGGAGCGGATGATCTCCGCCAGAGCAGACGAGCCAATCACCGCGCAGATGATGGTAATAATTCCGGTGCTCATATAGTTCTCCTTACTCGACTTTCTTCCAGACCGTTGGGGCGACCGTCGGGGTAAACACATTTCCGTCCATGAGCGACTCATACAGCTTGTCTTCCCACCAGCCTTTCTCGCCCTTTGCGAAGGCCAGCGTGGAGGTAATTACCTCGGGAATGATTCTGTACCCGTCTCGGTACTGCACGTCCTCCCAGAGCGTAGACGCTTCGTCGGGCGTGTTCTGTTCGGTGTCCCAGAGGTCGACGGCGGCTTTTTTGATCTTGCCGTGCCAGTTGATGCGCGTGCCTGCTTTGACGAGGCTACCGCCGCCGGTCAGCGTCCCCAGAAGCTCCGGCGCGAGGCTGACTGTTTTATCGTCCAAAGCGCTTGCCGCCTGTTCGATGTACGGGCGCATTTTTTTTGCCCTCTCGGTGTATGTCATGGTGCTGCCTCCCCCAGTAAGATCTTTGCCGCCGTCTCGGTGTCCGCCAGTCGCTCACGCAGCTGCTCCGGGTTTGCCGTCTCGATGTCAAAATTGTCTGTGACAAGCTTATCCGTCTCCGTGTAGGTGTGCGGCGCGCCATCAATGTCGATGGCCTCATCGTACTCTGCGCCCGTCTCCGCTTGCCGGATGAGATAGCCCGCATCTGAATACGTCCGGTACAGCTCCACGCCGTCCGTGCGCGTTTTGTAGTGCTCTCTTACGATCATGCTCACACCCCCACAATATGGTCTGCCAGCGAACTCCAGTTTGTCGCCGTCTTCCACGCATCCGCAAGAGATGCAGGAACTCTGATTTCCAGCTGTGCGTGCGTCCGATCGAACGCATTGACGTTGGCCAACGTTGGAACTGCCGTACAGTTCGTGAAGTCCACAAACCGCAGCGGATAGCATCGCTGGAACACCTGCGCCGGGATGCTTGCGATGTTCCCGAGGCATGTCACTCTGCGCAGCGCATTGTCGCCCTGAAATGCGGCAGAGACAAAGGTTGTAGCGTCCGCTGGGATAGTGACTTCCAGCAGAGCGCGGCAGGCCGAGAAATCTCCAACTTGTCCGTTTACAGCCTTGATGTGGACGCGTTTGAGGGCTTCGGCAAAGGTGCCGGTAGTTATATCAAAATTTATCTGGCGGATTGCTGTACTTGCGATAGCAGAATCATCTCTTTGCGTCGTCCCTTTCGGTGTTGCGATTGCGCGGAGATTGCTGCAATGATAAAATGTTTGCCCAATTTCATCCATATCCGCCGCGATTAACACGCGCAGTTGTGTACACAGCTCAAATGCCCGATCAGCATATACTTTCGTGCTTTGTGGGAGTGAGATGCTCTCAAGTCTACAACAATTACGAAAACATTGAGGGTCCGTGGCCACCACCCTTGCACCGACCTCAACTCTCCGCAGCATCGCGCAGCGGCCACTATCGGTTTCGCCGTTTGCAATCAGCATCCGGCCATCGTGTCCTAGCCACATCGTCTTACCCTCTTTGACACTCATCGTGATCACGTATGAGCCACTGGCTGCGTACACATGCCGATGTTCAATCCAAGAACTGGCGTTTTTGGTTTCCGGTGTTGTGCCGTCGCCCCAGTCTACAGTCGTGGTGTTTATGTTTGATTGCCAATAGTTGAGGACAAAATCGTCCCACGTTTCGGTGTCCACGTCGACGTAGAGCCTCGTTTTGCCGTCGTCGGTAATGTACAGCGCGCCGATATCGAGCTCACGGCCTGCGTCCTTGATGTCTTGGAGTGTCCAGTTCCAGCCCTGGCAGACCAGTCCATCGTGCGAGGGAAGGGGCGGCAGCTCGGTCTTTGTGGCCAGCTCGGCGAGTGTCCACGCATACAAGAGTGTCCCCTCATAGTCCCAAAAGTTGATGTCCGACTCCTCGGGCGGGGTGGTATCTAACGTGCCGGTAATCTTCGAACCCGAAGCGTCGTGCGCCGTCACGCCGGATTTGAGCGTCGCGGGTGTTACGGTGTCCTCGGTCAGGTCGATGAGCACCTTGTCGCCGTAAACGATTTTGCTCTTTGTGGTCTCACCTCCGGAAATTTCAGGTGCCGCCATACGCTCACGCTCCTGCCTTCTTGCCGATGGTGACGGTCACGCCGCCAGCAGCGTTAGGCGTTTCATTGTAGTAGATCGCGGCCACATCGACCTGCGACATGTAATCGTAGCCGGGGTCCGGCAAAATCGTCTGCGCGGTCGTCAGCGGCTCAACGGATTTCGTCTGTGCCTTGATGGCCTCGCCGCTGTACGTGCCCGTCACACCGAGGATCGTCACGCCCGCCTTGATGTTACCGGCAATGATCTTTGCGGCCTCTGTGGGGTCGATGGCGACCTTACCGCTTCCATCGTGGTAGCCGATGGGGACGATGTACTCGCCCTTGACCGTCGTGATCTTCGCGGCCACCGCGCCGTTGTTCGGCATTTCGCCCGTGATCATCGAGCCTCTTGCGCCTGCCGTCTTGCCGAAGAGGATTTCCGAGGCTTTGACGGTCGCGCCGGACGTGTCAAGGTCAAATTCGCACGTGCCGGTATGCAGCTCGCCGTCCGAGCCGTGATACTTAAAGCCAAGCAGGACTTTGCCGGGCTCTACCGTGTCGGCGGTCAGGTCTAACAGCACCTCGCCGCCATAGATAAATTTACTTCTGCCCAAAATTTACACCTCCGATGCAATGTAGACCGTCGTGCCGGTCTCGTTGGATACCTCATAGTATGGGACTTTTGTGACGGTCACATCGTCCGCCAGCAGCTTGTTTTTCGTCGGCAAAACAACCGGCTCAAATGCCTTCGGCACGACTTCGTAGTCCCCTTCATACGCCTCGCCGCCCTGATAGACCACCTTCGCCGGGGCGATCTTCATCTTGATCTCCTGCTGCGAAAGCACCATTTTAATCATAGCCAGCCTCCTTGAGGAAGCTCTTCACGTCCACCTGAACGATCTCCGCCGCCTGCTTATTTCCGTCTGCGTCGGTCAGCGCGCATTGCAGACTCACCGCCCCCGGGCGCAGGCGCATCGCGTCTTCGTACGGGATTTTTACCAGCAGGTGCGTTTCGTCAACGACTACCGGCGTGTACTGGAAGAACTGGCAGGCCTGTTTTACGTAAAATTCCAGTTTTGTCACCTTTGTCAGATCGGTTCCCGTCAGCTCCACCGATAAAGCGTTCGCGATTTTCTGAAACACTTAATCACCCCCCTATGTTTTTGGGATTCCGACGACGTAATCCACGACATAAGAGCCGGAAATCTTCGAAATCTTCACCCGGTCGCCCGCCTTGAACGAAATCGACGTGTTGCATTTGTAATGCTTTTCGCTTGCCGTCGTGCTGCCGTCAAAAATCAGGCTCAAACCGTCGGAATACACCGCGCCGACCGTCGCAAGGTCAAATGTCGGAGCTGTTACTTTTTTTTCTTTCTGCGTCGATAAGCCCGGAATCATGCAATCACCGTCCTTTTCGCTGTGTGTTTCATCAACTCTCCCGCTCCAAGCGTGATGCTCCAAGCGGTTTCCTCATAGATTCCGCCGATATCCGGATGGTCGATGGAGATCGCGTCCCCGATGCCGTGATTTCCCTCAGAAAATGTCTCGAAACTGATTGTTTTTACCGTCTGCTGCGACTCGCTCATCAGCCGGTTCGCGATGGTCTGCAATTCGTCCTGAGATGCAACATTGTCGACCTTTGTCACCTGCACGATTCGCATATTCCGTTTGAATGTCGAGGTCGCAGATGTCGGCGATTCGTTTACTGCCGTCGCCACAAGCGCATCTTCCAAGTCCGGATTCGAGCAGACGCACACAAAAACATTCGGCGTAGAAAAGATGTCCGTTTCCTCCGAAGCGTCTGCCGAAATCGGTCTCAGAATCTCCGTCCCGCCGTATCGATGCTTGATGTTTGCCGCAAGCGCCTGTGTATACGGCTCGATATGGGCGATACCCTGTACATCGAACCACACGGGCTTGTAGTTGATCTCCGCCAGAAGGTCATTACAGATCGTCAGATAATCTGTTCCGATCTCCCAGTCCTCGCGGTCTGTGGCAAGCGTTGCCGCAGAAGCTGTCGTGATAGCCAGTGCCACGCCGCACGCCGTCAAAATCTGCTGAACGACCGTCAAGTAGGGCGTGCCCTTTGCATAATGCACCCGCGTCTGCGTTTTGTTGCTTTTGAGCAGCCAGCACCGGTCATACGCCTCTACCTTGACCGTCTTTCCGTATTTTGTGACCGCTGTGGTCACCGTCGCGGCGCGGAACACCCCGAGGGGATATTCCGTGCCGTCCACGGTCAAAATCGGCTGAATTTCATCCGACAGCAGGTCGACAATGGGATTCACATAGAATTCGCCGGAAAAGCTCGACTTGATTTCGCCGGACGCATCGAAATAAACCGTTGGGTCATTTCCAGCCGCCCACGAAAGCGCCGATACCTCGCCGCCCTTTCGTAAAACCGCCACGCGGTAGGATACGTCACGAATCAATGTCGATCACCTCCGCGTAGTCGATCTGCTGAATTGAGAAGTTGATGACGGATTTATCCGGGTTCACTCTCGACGTGTCGCTTGTCTCGTTCAAGTATCCGATAACCATTTCGCCGGACTGCGTTTTCAGGCACACCAATTCGCCAATCAGCGCGTCAAAGCCCGCTTTGTCTTCGTCTGGAAGGAAAACCGCCGTGCCGCCGACCTTCTTTGTCACAAACTCGCTTCTTTCCGCGTGCGGGTACGTGCTGCCATACATGAAAATGTACTGAATGTCGCGGCTGATCGCGTTCTGCACTGGCTGATTCTTAAGTCCGCAATGTTTGAGCGTCACTTTCTTCCCAGACACGATGCCGTAGAGCGTCACATACTGTCCGGTCGTGATCGTTGCCGTGACCGCGCTGGACAAACCGTAGTTGCCGGAATCGTTGTAGCAGCCGCGCACCTGATACGTTGTGCTGCCGGAGGACAACTCGTCGGTGTACAGCGTCTGCGTGAGCTTCGCAATCGGCTTGCCATTCCGGTACACAAGATAAAAGTCATAGCTCCCGGAGGTCTGCCAGCTGAGGTCCGCGACGCTCGATGCCTGCACGGTAAGCGTGATACTCGCGCCCGGCGTATTGGTGACAGGCAAAGCCGCCGCGCCCCAGTCCGACCACATGCCGTACTGGTTCTGCACGCGCACGCGCACCGTGTGGCTGCCGTCCGCAAGATACGCCGGGCTTGTCCACGTCTTGTCCGTGCCGTAGTGCGTGCCGCCCGAGAGCTTGCCGTCCAACTCCACCTGATACGCCTCCTGCTCGGATGTCTGCCAGCTGATGGACGGGCGCGGACCGGTGGACTTGATCTGAATGCTCGGAGCCGTCGGCGCGGCGATCACGACGATCTGCGCCGCATCGCTCCACGCGCCCGCAACACCGTCTGCGTTGTAGGTGCGCACGCGCCAGTATTTGATGCTGGAAGTTAGCGTCCCGGCAGGGCACGTCCACTGCCGCGCCGAGCCATTCACGGTTGCAAGCGTCTGCCATGTACTTCCGTCTGCGCTTTTTTGCAGGTCTGCCTTGCTCTGCGCTGTTCCAGTTGAGATCGAGTGCTGCCACTGGAACAGTACGTCCTTTGAGCCGTCAATCACCGTGTCGACCGGGCTCAGAGGCGCGGCGGTCGGCGTTGCGTCGGCGGTCGAAATTGTCACCCAGTTGGACGTTGTGACCACGCCGCTGTTTGCCGTGACGGCTACCTGCCACTGGATGCTCGTCGTGCCAGCGAAGGTGTTGGCAGGCACCGTGACGCTCTGCGTGTTGCCGGAGACGCTGATTGTGTGGATCGTGCCGCTCGTTCCAGAGCGCCAACGGAAGACGGCAGAGGCTTGCTCGACCTCAGGCGCGCAGCTATAATTAGCAGCGCGTGCACTCCACGCAAATAGGTTGTCTTGTGTTTTTATTACTGCGCCAGAGGCAGGAGACAAATTGGATAATTCCAGCCCAATCGTGTCGCTGTCGTCGACGGTAATTGTCAAGTATGGGGCGTTAGTGCCACTTGTTGTTACAGCTACGGAACCATCGGAATAGCTTGGAAGGAAAAAAGCAATCCCGTACCATATGCCGTATTTAGTGACATAGGTGCTAATTTCGTTCCAACCGCGCGAAATGCTTGTCTTGTTGTAAGTCGAAGCAGAAATATTATTAGGCTTAGTGTTGTATGTGATGGATTCAGCGTCGAATGGTCGGACGAGACTATCCGTGTACGCCTTGTCCGCGTCTGTCACTTTACTCAGGTATGCATGCGCTGTCGAGTCGGTTATACGCTTAAAGCGCATATTTTGTGGGAGCTCCTGGAAAGACAACAGCAGATAGTCCCCGCCCGTGATAGTAACCGGGTTTGATGTGTGGTCGTTCACGCCTCTTGCAGATTCGTCCAAAAAAGCGAAATCTTTGATTTTTACAGTAGCCGTAAGGCTCAATCACGTCACCCCCATTCTGGCCACTCGTCTCTGGTTTTTCATGCGGCGGATAAAGTCGTCGATCTCGCGGATTTCATTCGCCTGCACGATAAAGTTGTAGGTATCGCCGCCGGAGAGGCTGCGCCCTTCCTGATTGGTGCCGATGAAGTTTTCGCTTCTCATGCAGATACCCCCATCCGCGAAGTCAAACGCTCATTTTCTGTAATTCGGATGATGTCGTTGAATTGCTTCACCCGGTCTGCGTTGATGTTGTAATAATTGTTCGTCGTGCCAGCTCCGGCGAGTGCCGGAAGATGACCGAAGGAAGACATTCCAAAGGTCATCGTGCCGAAATCGAGTTGGCTTTGAATTCCACGCTTGACATTTGAGAATTCCTTGTCAAAGCCCTGCCCGAGTCCTTCCGCCATATATCCGCCAATACCGGCGAAGACCTTAGACGGGGACGCGATGCCGAGGAAGCTTTTCACACCGTCTACAAGCCCCGTGAAGACGTTTTCAACCGTCTGCTTGAAACTGTTCCACATATTCACGAAACCGTTTTTAATGCCCTCGACAATGTTTTTGCCGATGCTTCCCCAGTCAAACGAAAGGAATGTGTCCACGATAGACCGAATCAACTGTGGAATGACCATAACGATATCCGGAATCGCTCCAACCAAGCCAGTTGCCAGAGCCGCAATGATTTTGGGGCCTGCCATGATGATCTCCGGCAGATTGTCGATAATGCCCTGCACGATACCGAGAATCAGGTTCGGAATCGCCGCGATCAGCTCCGGCAGAGCCTTGATAAGCCCATCTGCAAGCGCCATCGTGATTTCCACGCCTGCTTCAAGAATTTTCGGCATATTTGCAATGATTGCCGTGACAAGGTTCGCGATAACGTCCGGGACTGCTGCAATCAGTTTCGGAGTCGCATCTACAAGCCCATCAACGAGAGCCAGAATGATAGCAAGCGCTGCGTCAATCAGGTTCCCGAGGTTTTCCGGGCTAGTCAAAACCTCTACGATTTCAATAATCGCGTCCGTTGCGGCGGGAATAAGCTGCGGGAGCGCGTCTGCAATACCCTGTGCAAGCGATACAATGACATCAATGCCAGTCTGTGTGATCTGCGGCAAAAGCTCAATGAGAGCCGGAACGAGCGTGTTGATGACCGTCGGCGCAACGTCCGCCAAAACCGACAGCACAGACGGCAAAGCCGCCATAAGACCGGTTACAAGGTTTGTAGCACCCTCTACAAGAGACGGAAGTACCGTGCCCAGAATCGCCGGTAACTGTTCGCTTACAGTTCCGATAAGGGATGTTGTCGCTTCTACGATACGCGGCAAAAGCTCCTGAATCCGAGGAATCAGATTGTTCCCAGCGATGACCACAGAGTCCGTAAAGTTCCCTACCAAAACGCCCAAATCTTGGTCAGGGTCTGCCATGCCGGTCACAAGATTCTGCCAAGAGGCTTTCATTTGCCCAAAAGAGCCTTGAATCGTTTCGCTTGCTTCTTTTGCGGTCGTCCCTGTAATCCCTAAGTTCTTTTGCACAGCATGGATTGCGGTGACAATATCTGCAAAGCTGTCGATGCTCAATGCGCCGACTTTCATACCCTCTAATTGTTCAGCGTCCGCAAGCAGGCGTTTCATTTCTTCTTTCGTGCCGCCGTATCCAAGTTTCAGGTTGTCCAGCATGGTATAGTTCTGTTTTGCAAAACCCTGATACGCGTTCTGGATGGATTCCATACTGGTACCCATCTTGTTTGCGTTATCTGCCATATCTGTAACAGCCGTGTTGGCGTAAGCAGCTGCCTGATAGGAATAATCGCCCAGACTGGAAATCAAGCTTGCCGCAAAGCTCGTCGTGGTCTCCATGTACTCATTGACGCTCAAGCCAGCCGTCTTATAGGCGTTGTTCGCGTATTCCATGAGTTTTTCAGACTGATCGCCGTAATGTGCCAAAGACTCTTCGGCTTCTTCCATGCTCACTCCGAACATGTCCACAAAATGCTGCGCGTCCACGTTCGCATTTCCGAAAAGCGTCTCCACGCCGCCGACAAGCTGTTCATAGTCAGCGTAAGCGGCAACCGCTTTTGTCCCGAGCGCTCCGATTGCAGTAGCGCCAGCTGCGACACCCGCAACAGCCACTTTACCAGCCGTAGCAAGCCCAGACTTCAGCTTTTCGCCGAGCCCGGATGTTTTCTGCCCAACTTCATCAATGCCTTTATTCGCTTCGGTCGTATCCGCACCGATTTTTACAAAAAGTTCAAATAGATTCATCTTTCACCACCAGTCCGCACCGCTTAACAACCTCGGCGGTGATTTCTTCGCAGGTTCGGTTGTCCTGCGGCTTCGGGTCTATCAGATCGGGATATTTTGCCTGCACGAAGCTGCCGCCCGCGAATTTCGCTGTGTTTTCCGTCATTGTGCGCAGACACTCCGTCGTATAAATGCGGAAGGCTGATTCTTCCTGCTGCCGCTTTACCAAAATCGGCAAAAGGCGAATCAGCCCTCCCACGCTTATCTTTGGAGCCGCCAGAAGTGCAAGCGTTACGCTTTCGCCTCCGACGCGCACGATTTGAAAAAATCCAGCATATCTTTGTCCCTGACGATATCCTGAATCTGCCGCATGGTCTTGATAAGACTCTGCTTTTTGATCGCCTCAACAGTCGTTTCGTTGACCGCAGCCAGAATGCCGAGTGTATCTTCCCGATGCTTTTTCAGAATCAGTGGAATCCACTGCCCGATCTTCTGCGCACCGATCGCGTATTTCTCACCGGCTGTCTGCGGCTTCTCTGCGTCAATCTGTGCTTTCAGACTCTCCCGAAGCTCATCGTCCGTCAGGATATTGAGCGCGTACACGCTGACCTCGCAGAGGACATCAACTGCTCTGTCGGTGCTAAGTTCCGAAAATTTCATACTTTCTTCTCCTTACGTTTCAGCCGTACCGGCTTTGATATAAACCTCATACGGCACAACGTCCTGCTTCGACATCGAATAGTGCGCCGTGTACTCAAACGCCATCTGTCCCTTGTTCTTGTCCGCTGTTTTCAGCTGGAATCCGCCGGTCGACAGCGCGTTCATAAGACGAATAGCAATGAAACCACCGTTTGTCGCACCGTTCTTGTCGGAATAATCACCCACAAGCCAGATGTCCGCAAAGTCAGCCGTCGAAAGATCGCGCCGAGGAACAACCTTCGTCGTATCTGTGCCGTCGATGTCAGCCGCCGCCATAAGAGATTTCGCGGAAGTGGTCGTAGCCGTTACGTATGTACCAGCAAGCTTCACTTCGACATCGTCCATCCGCTTCATTTCCATTGTGTTCTTGGGGCAATTGTCCACATCCGAGCCGTAGTCAGAATACGTCGGTTTCGCGGAAAATGTAACGCCTCCGGTAGTCGCGCCGATCTGGTTCTCCGGTTCAAACGTTCCGGTTGCAGGCGTAAATTCGCTCAAAACAACGCCAGCGTTGATTTGCAGCTGCTTAAACGTATCCGCCGGAATTTTTGTAAATTTCGCCATGAAATCAGTCCTTTCAGTTCGCGGTAATGTATTCGACCGTTACGTTCAAATACCGCCGCTTGATGTATTTGTCGGAATCGTCCGCGATGTTCTGGCACCACGGCGTTCCGCGCTTAATCCAAATTGCGCCGCCGTCGCACGGAACGAACACGCCGCCCAAGCCGATCGCGTCCGAAATTTCCTGCGCTTTGGCATTCGGTTCTGCTTCCTTTTCCGTGTAGTACCACAGATTCACCGTAAGCCCGATTTCTCCACTATCCCATGCGCCCGTAATAAGCTCATACGTGAGCCACGGGAAAACAGCATCGTCCGGCACGCTGGACGTCGAATAGGCTGTCAGGAACTGCGAAAACCATTCTTGTAGAGCCTGTCCTTTTGTCATGCTGGTAACGCCTTCTTTTCTGCCGTGAAATACTTGAGATCGAAGCTAGCCGAGCGTGGGGTTTTCTTTGCCATCGGCTCCGATGTTACACGGTACGTCTCGCCGGTCGTTTTATCCCGGAAGAAGTCGTTATACTCAATCGGAACGCTTTGCTGAACCAGAACCGAGTAAACGCTTGTAACGCCCTCTTTTTCGGCTCTCCTTGCCTCCATCGACGTATCAAGCGCCTGATAGTTGTAAAACTCCGCGCCTTCCGCCCACGTCGTGATATAGCCGCTCTCGCCGTCCGGAACACGGCTTTTATCCAAGAGGACACACGGTCTTGCAAAATCGTCAAGTAAACTCATATCTTCCTCCATTGGTTCAGGCGCGACTTAAAAACAGACTGCCATGTTACCATTCCAGCTCCGGTTGCAGACCCGCTCGTCGATTTCGAATAGCTGTACCCGCCGAAACTCTCCGACGTGTACGGGCTCGCGGCGATGTCTCCGTTCTTTTCCTGCCACGCCTTGATTTCCTCGCCCAAGCAGAGAAGCGCGGGAGGAACAGACATTGGCCAGATAGAGCCGTCAAATGTCTCGTCTGCCATCGCGTAATCCGGGTATTGGTGAACTCCGTCGTTGAAAACAGAGCCCACCACACGGAAAAACTGTCCGTTTTGCAAAAACGGCAGTGTGATGCTGCCGTTTTCAACCGTGTACGTGCCACTGATTCTGTCAGTTTCGAACCAGTTCCGAAGCACCCCACATAATTCAGTCAGCATCACACCGCCACCTCCATTACTTCGCCGTTACCGTCGCATTGCCAGTCTTCTGCGCCTTATAAGTCGCGTCAGCCTCAACGACTGTGATCTTCTTGCCCGTAGCCGCCGTGATATCAGACTTGCCGTCCCACGTCGACCACGTTCTGACATTCTGACCATAGGTCACAGTCTCAGCCGACTCACCTACCTTGTACTTGTAGACGTTCCCAGACACTTCCTTTGCCGGGGTAACCGTGATCTTCGTGTCGCCGGTTGCGGTTCCGGCTGCCGAAGTAACGGTCAGCGTGCCGAGCGAGGGGGTCTCGTCAATGTCGGCAACGGCAATGCCGTCCTGATACTCCGCGAACAGGGTCATACCCATGATTGCAAAGGACTCGGAGACCGCCGTGGAGTAGTTACCCTGCACGTGGAAACCAACCAGGTTCGTTTCGCCATCAGTCCTGTAGTCAAGACCGGCACGGGCGAAATCGCTGTCAGCCGGGTCGATGTAGTACAGGACGATGTTCTCGACCGGAGTCGCAATGACACGACCGCGCTTGATTTCTTCGTCAGACAGCAGGAACACGGTGCTGTAGCCCATGAAGTTCTTGATGTACTGGAAGCCGAATTCAGTCTGGATGGTGATATCAGCGCCGCCGAGGTAGTCATACAAGTCCATGACGTTCACGAAGCCGACAACGTTTGTCGCGGTTCTGTGCATCTGCTTGAACTTGTTGATAACAGCGCCTTTCGCCATCGCAAGCGCACGCTGCCAGTTGGTTTCGCTGACGCTCAGAAGACCGGTATTCAGGTAGTCGTAGAACCGGTTCGTGACGTTGGTCTGAAGCTCATACAGGAAAGCCTCGTCGGTCATCGCGACTGCGACATCATAGCCGTATTCCTTGATTGCCTCGATGGAGACCGCCTTCGCGTACTTTTCGACGTTGATGTTCGCATAGTCCTTCTCGATGACAGTCGCTTTGGAGTAGGGGATCTCTTCGCCCTCGCCGACGCTCTGCGCGAGAGTCACGCTTGCGGTCTTGGATTTCAGGACTGTACCAGGCTGCTTTTTGATGGGGCGCATAATGCCGAGAATGTCGCGCAGGTGCTGCCAGTTCCGCGCAAAGCGGGTTACAAAATCGATTTCACGAGCGGTTACCTGAACGTCGCTCGTCATGGTCAGGTTGTTTTTTGCTGCCATATTATTCTTCCTTTCCGAACAAATTGAGATTTGCGGCAATTGCTGCCTGCCGTTCAGAAGCATCCTTGATCTTAAAGATGTCGTCCCGGCTCATAGCGCCGCCGTTGTTTGCGGGCGGGTCTTTGGTGTCCGCGCCCTTCTGTTTCGTGGTAACAACAAAATCTGCCCACTCTTCCTTGATGGACTTCTTCAAATCATCGGCGTTCTTAATCTTGCCGTCTTCCAATTCAACCGAAGTAAGATCGGTGACTTTCAGAACAGAATCGATGCGCTTTTCGCTGATACCAGCAGACTTCAAAAGTTCCCGATACGCGGATTCTTTCGCGCTTTTGGTTTCTTTCTGCATCTGCTCTCTTTTGTAGTCGTCAAATTCCTTTTTGACCTTATCGTGCTTATCCTTCCAGCCATCGTCGCCTTTGGCTTTCAGGTTTTCAAGCTCCGCCTGTACTCCGGGGAGCTTTTCGGCGTCTGCCTTATACCGTGCGAGATCGCTTTTCAGCCCGTCTACGGTATCGGTGTGCGCCTCAATGATCGTGTCCATCTGCTCTTCCGTCAGCCCCATTCCCTTTAGGAGCTTCCTTGTTAATGCCATGTTCTATCTCCCTTTCCCTTGTCGGCGGTTCTTTGCCGCGACAGAACAAAAAATGTGGCAACAGTCGTTTCTTCACTGTTACCACATTTATACCGCATATTTTAGGCTCTCTTACGCAAACTTTCAGCCATTTTTCAATTCATCCTCTACGATCTGCCGGTATTCGGATGCATGGTCAGCCGCTGCGGGCTTCAAATACGGCTGTGCTTTATTGCCCGCCGTCCAGTGCCAGTTCCCCTTTGCGTCCTGATACACCCACGGCGTAGGTCTTCCGCCCGGATAATACTTACCGGTTCCGAGTTCGACGTATGCGGCATATTCCGTGTCACTTCCGATGTATGCAGCCGGTTCCCCTTCATCTACACGGTGCGTGATGCTGTTCCTCAGATTTCCGGTGTCGACCGGGCAAAGCCGCTTTGCATACTTTTCAGCCGTCATACCGATCTTTTCGAGGGCGCGAATCAGCGCGTCGTGCATAGCGGACTTCACTTCTTCGGAATTGTCGATAAATTCAACGCTCACGCTTTTTCCACCCAGCCCATTCTGCATATGTCATGTTTTCAATCAGCTCATTTTTCCCTGTCTCAGGATTTCTGGCGCGGCGCTGTCCTCTGGAAGTGTCAATTCCCTCTATCACAGATACCAGCGTGCAGCGGCAGTTGTATATTTCGGCGGGCGCTCCGTCCGGGTCTCCTGGGAAACGGCAACCATTAGAAAACTTCTTATCGTTATCCACGATTTCACCATCGAGCATCGCGTGAGAATGGCGCGTCCTTCCGTCCAGCGTCGCCATCCACTCTTTGCGGCATTTAATGCCCATCTTTTCAGCCGCAAAATAAGAATCCATCCGTCCGGCGTTCTGCGCGCCCGTAACTGCCGTTCGAGCTGTCCGGATAGCGGAATCGCGGTTCATGGTGACAATTCTGGATTGTAGATCATCTGCCATGTGCTTAATGCTCTTGCCCTGCAAAATGGCGCTTGTGACGCTGGCTGTGATCTGCTTTTTGCCCCATGCAAGATCAATTCCACGCTTTAACGCTCTTTTCGGCGGGTAATACGGCATAAGCTCCGGCTGTTCCACAATCAAGCGCTTTACAGTCTGTTCATCCCATAAATCAAATCCGACATCGCCGGTCACCTGCTCAATGGTGTACGCCGCGAAATTCCGATTCAAACTGTAAATGCCAGGCGTTGCATCGTTGACATACGCAACAGCCGCAGCGTTTGCATTTGTCATGCGATCGGCCACTTTATCACGCAGCGCCTCGAAGCGCTTGCCTCGACCGATCTGCGCAAGCCGCCATTGCTTGTATTGTTCCTCGGTGATATCGCCAGCGTCCATCCGTGCCTTTTCGGAAGCGTCACGGTCTGCGAACTTTGCGAAATACTCCTTGATGATATCCGTCAGACCGTCATACGCTCCTTTGTAAGAATCGTATATCCGCTTTTCGAGCGCCTTTAACTCTTTTTCGGTGAGGTCGTATCCCTTATCAGGTCTCATCGTTCACCATCTCCGGCGGCTCGAAGCTGCGCTCAATATCCTCTGCCGCTTTTCTTTTCAGGATTTCGGAAACTTCTTCTTGCGTAAGCCACGGTAGCTTATTCAAAATGGTCTCATCGTCGAGGTAATTCGCGGCAAGAAGCACCATTTGCGTCTGCTCCAACTGGTTTGTCACCTTCGAGCGAGTGAAAGACGGGTCGTCTTCAATCCCAACGATTTTAAAAAGCGCCTGTAAGAAATCAATTACGCAGTATTCGAATTGATCGACCTTGTTATCCATCGGCTGATATGCCGCAGTGATCTCCGTCGCTGTTTTCTGCCCGCCTTGCAGTTTTGTAACGTCCAACATCTGAAAATCTCGGTACAGATCGTCGCTGATTCTGGAAAGAAGCGCTTCCCGAGCTTCAACCGGGATTGTGAGCGTATGAGCCTCCGCCTTCGCGCCGTCATCGTCCACAAGACCTACACCAATTCGCCGCATGGACTCTTTGAACCGTGCCATATCGATCTCGTCCATGCCACCAGCATTGGAAATCGTCCAGTAAATAACGGATGCATCATCAACCGTATTTGCAAAGCCGGATTTGATCAAATCGTAGCAGTCAATCGCCTCGCGCTGTCCGACCAGTTCAGACTGCTTTGCGCGGTTCCCGTACATGGGAATAATAGGGAAGCCCGGATAATTCTGATACGCCAGAAGTTCAGTCCCGTCAATCTCAGAAGTCGCTTCCACAGCCACATAGCCGCGCTTCGGCTCCAAAATCATCATTTCTTCCCCGCTCCGTCGAATGTACTGTGTAAATCCGTCAGGTTCGAAGAGAGTAGCACGCAGCGGCTTGCTTGTGCATACTTGCCAGAAACGAATGCCCGACCGAAGCGCTCCGTTTTCCTCATCCAGAAGCGGAACAAATTCTGTCACATCAAACACTTCAAGGTGATCGAGATTCCAAAAACCATAGGAAACGCCGCCGACAAGCGCGTCGTGTGCTGCGTCTTGGAGCCGTGTGTCAAACCCAGCGCCCAGCTTCGCTTTATTTTCCTCTTTTTCCAGTGTCACGCCGTTTCCAAGCAAATACTGGGTTTCCTGCGTGATGAAATTTGCAAAGAAATTGCTCCGAAGCTTATAGTTCGGGCTGTAGTTGTCCGGAATGACTTTCCCGTTGAGTGTATATAGCAGCTTTTGAAAATTAGCAATCGTCACATTCCGGTGCGCGTCATACTCCTTCGCAATAACCGCCTGTTTGTATAAATCCGAGTCTTTGTGATTATTTATCGCGGACAGAACAAATTCCATCCGTTCCCGGTCAGACTTTTCCGCAACCTCTAAAAAATCCTGATATGTTTTCATCTTTTACCTCACCGCGCCAGTTCCGGCACAAATCTGTGTTCTTTGAAGTGCTTTTTCAAGACCGTCATCACCATGTACCTGATTTCGTCCATAGCGTGGTCGTTTTCCTTCACGACGCGGTCAGATTCTGCTTTTTCGTCCCATCTGTAAAGCCCGAATTCGCGGATGGCGTCCTCGCAGCTCTCATGGATTTTGAGCTTCCCGGACGCAATCATCTCAGCCGTTGTCTGTATGCCGGGCAGTACATCATTCACAGCCCCACGCACTTTGAACTCATGGTGCTTCTTTACGGTGGCAATAAAAGCGTCCGCCGACGGGTCTACAATCAGGCATTTTATATCCCTCCAGCCCGCGAGGCGCTTGACCTCTGAATAATACTCTTCCGGCGTTTTTTCTTTCCGTTCTTCTCGCCCGCAGTAATAATACTCTCCGATTCGCACCGCTTCCGTTTTCGTCACGCACCACAAGCCAGCCGAAAACGGGTTGTGTGTTCCGTAGTCAATGGAAATGTAATAATCACCGGTGTCCGGTATGTCCTGCACAATGCAGGAATCGCCGAACATAGGGTATACAAGTCCTTCGGCAAGCGTCCATTTTCCAAGAATGTATCTATCGTAGAAAACCGTTCCGGCATATTCCTTCTTTAGGTTTTCTACGAAGGAAGGCGGCAAGAACGGATTATCATCAATTGTATAAACTTGGCTGAAAATATCGGCATTGCTGTCCAAAAACTTTTTCAACCAATGGTTCGGATATTGCGGGTTATACGTCCCGTCAAAGCAGGAATACTCTTTATCCAGTCGACTTTTCAGAAGTGCAAAGACTTCTTCCGACCAATCTGCAACCTCGTCACCGTAGCAATACTTGATTGACGCACCGCGGATTTTCGAGACCTGAGATACCTTTTCCGCACCGAGGCAATAGCACTTCTCGCCAAATATCCAAGCAGTGTTATCGCTTGATATCGTCCCTACCAGCTTATCGCCGTAAAGATTCCGCATCGGCTCGAGCACGTTTCGCTCGATTGTGGATTTTGTGACACCGAGGATGACGGCAAGCCCATCTTTACCGGCACGCTCCCGAATACGAAGTGGGATAATCCATTTAAAATCAAGATACGTCTTCCCACTTCGGGTTGCTCCGCCCTTAAAGTTCCAGCGGTGATTTGCGTACCTCGCAAATTCAAGTTGTTTCTGACTTAACAGCATCTCTAAACTCCCTAAGCAGCCCATCCAGCTTATTCAGGCTGTCATTGCTGCTAGCCGTGTTCTTCGTTGCCTTGTCAACGATAATACCAAATGATGTCGCGATCTGGCTCAGCGTCGCTGTAGAGATTTTTCTTGGGTCAGTCAGCGCTTTCAGGTGCAAAACGATAGCTTCCTGCATCGCTCCTTTCTGCGATTCCATGAAAGCCAGCATCTCAGCCGTGTTTTCCTCTTTTTTCTGCTGTACTTTTTCGCTGATATCTGGTGATGCGTCAACAATTCTCTTCACAGTCTGGTGCGTGACGCCATGCTTCTTCGCAACAGCGTTGTACGACTGCATTTCTACCCAGTCGGCAACTATTTTCTTTTTTTTTCGATCTGTCAACCTCGCAGCCATAATCACCACCTCGTTACACTGCCAGCGACGTAAATTCGGGCAGGTAAGCGAACCTCATTATCTGTTCCCCGTTCGCCTTGCAAATTTTGTATATTTCCTTGTAGTGAGTTCCTTTTTGCATTTCTTCTGAAACTGTGTGCAAAATCATATCTTCCAGAAACCCAATTACTGATATCGTTTTGAAAGGGACGCTGTCGCGCTGACCGCCTTGAATCCCGACAAGGTCGTTTACCAATTTCGAGTAAATCGTGTATACCTGCTTTCTCATATTTCGGCTGCCTTGTGCTTCTGCATAGTCAACCAGATCGGCAAGCGTGTCCGTCTCTGCTCTCCGCACGAGTTTCCCTTGTTTTCTTGTCATCAACCATTCGGAAGACTTTCTTTCACGGATAAAAGCTTCCATGCGGTTAAACGCTGCGATATATTTTAGTTTCCACTCAAGCGCTTCTTTCCCGGTGAACCCCATTACCAAGAGAGAAAATCCATCGCGGTTCATAAGGTATTCTTTGTATGAGCGCCCGCGTTCCGTGTCATAGTAATTTTTGGCGAACATGCCTTTCACCAGCGGATTTTCGCTGGTGAGATTTTCAATCGCCTGTGTTACGTGTTGGTGCTGTTTGCCAAACCGTTCCGCGATTGTCCGGCTGCTCACAACAGCCTGCTCTTTGCGTTCGAAAATCATCAAATCTTCATTCATGATAGAATCTCCTTGTATTTTATTCGCAGCTGTGGAGAACGAGCCGCATCTTTTATATTTCTATCTCCCTCGTGCCCCACCGGTTACGTTTCCCGGTGGGGCTAAGAAAAAGGAGGTTCCGCAGTACGCTGCGTAGCCGTAAGAAGGATGAAAGCGCAGAGGATACACCTCTACGCTCTCAACGATACACTATGTTTAAGGCTCTCTTACGCAAACTTTTGAATATAAACCACGTTTTTCTGCCACCAAGTAGATAAACTGCCTATGCCATTCCTGAGCGGTACGCTCCGAAACATATACCACCATAGCAGCGCCCTGTAAGGTGTGTGTGCGCTTCCAAAGGACCAAATCTATGAGCCGGAGGCGTTCCGCTCCGTCTATGCGCTGTTTTGTTTCTTCAATGGCATCCTCGACGGCGGAGAACTCGCCTTCTGTCAGCCTCCGCTTCTTTTTGTCGGCAATATGCCTATCCACCTCATAGACGCGAATCATCCGCTTTACATATGACCACCAGACGCAGCGCGGTTTGCTCACCGTATCAGCCCCCTTACTCTGTTCCGCCCAATATTTTCTTGATATCCTCTGCATTGATTTTGACAATATCCATTACAACGTCGCTCATAATGTTAGCGGCAAAAATAGCTTTGTCTTGCCCCGTCGAATTGAAATATCCTGTCTTTGTTGTCCCATCCTCCGCAGTAGCAGCAATGCAGATCGATGATGGTTTGAAATCTAACACAGTTTTTAGGGATTCTTCCAGCCATGCGGAATACTCCTGCTTTGTAATGTCCTCCATTATTGTTCTGTCTCCTTTTTGAAGCTGTCCTTCAAGCACGCACACAGGAACGCCCCGTTTGTCATCACGTGCCAAATAGACGGCAGGCCGGATTCTTCGTCAATGTGCGTCGGGTCTTCCCAGATTGCCAGAACGTGCCGTAAAAGCGCCTCGTGCCATCTCTCCGGCTCAATGCTGCGCCAGTCCTCCGCGTCTTTGTACTTCGCCAAGCCATATCCCCGCGCCGCCATGATCGCCTCTATCGCCTCCACGGGGACGGTGGACGGTCTGGGCTTTCCGCCGTCAAACTTCGCGCCCTTCAACTGCTCCATGCGCTTCCTCCTTCAATCTTTGCGCCGAAAGCGCGCTGTATGTTTCCTTTAGAATTTCCACCGTGTAGCGCACCTCGCCGCAGCTTTCGCATAAATATCTTCGCGTTTTTATAATCCGGTCACTGGTCGGCCTGCTGTTCATGCACCGCATCTTTTTGCTGCATCCCGGACAAATCATAGTTGTATCCCCCTCTCACAAGAAAACAGTTTCATCGGTGACTTGTCCATTGTCTGTGATTTCTACTTCCATTTCATCAGATAATTTCACGCGGATTTCTGCCCGCTTTGCGCGAAAAGGTGCAAATGACGAATTATAACAATCGCATACAATGTAGTCTCCATCAAAACGGAACGTGTTTTTGTGGCAGTCCTTGTACTCTGCATGCCTGTTGCAGGTTGAAAGCTTTGCCAATCGTCCCTTCCAGTCCGGAGCTTTGATTTTGTAATCAGGATACGCTTCTTGGAATGCTGCGTACCTTTCCGGGAATAAAGACCGTAGCTGACGCAAAAACATCGGAACGGTTTTGTCCTGATAATCCCGAATGGCGCTGCCCATCATTGATCGTGGGATAAAATCGCAAATTCTCTTGATATTTTCAGGCGTGAGTTTATCGGCGCTTATGTACAGTTTGTTTGTGCCAAGATGCGGGTTATCGCAACGGATTTCCCCGCCAAAATCCTCCAACCATGTATAAGAAACGGTGAGAAAAGCATCTTCTCCTATGCGTGTAATCAAATTGGTTGATGGATATTGTAATTTCCCATAAGCTGGATTTGTTCTGGCTTCTTTCTGAACCCGTAAAAACGCCTTTGACCGTTTTGTTCCACCATCCACAATTGTGATCTCACCGTTAGGGCATCTGACGCCAAATAGTGTTGTTACGCAAAAACATTTTCCATTTTTATAGGCAGAGCATTCCTCGGTGCGGTTGCAGCGGATGTATTCTGCTCTTAACCTACAATTCCTGCTACCATTTCCGTATAAATGCGCGCAAATGCAGTTATCGTTCACAGTTTAACCCCCCTTATGTATTTATCGAGATATGTTGTTGCTACCGCCATAGCCGCCCACATATCCGCTGCGAACCCGTAAAAGAAACCGGGGTTCTTCTTTGTGCCCTTGCCGAAGTTCGGCTGCCCGGGCGCGTAGCGGTCTACGAGGGCTTGCCTGATGTTCGCATCCTTTGCCGACGCTCTGCCGCATAAGTAAAGCTTCTCTTCCCGGCGGAATATCTTCTGTATCTGGTACCCCTTCCGGTAAAGCTCGGCATATTCCCAGAACCGCCCGATCCAAAAGCACGTATCAAACACCTCTTGACCGACTGGCATACCCATACCGGCGACCATTTCGATTGCCAAGTGCTGATACTCCCGGCAGAGAACGGGGAATATCTCCTCGTTCGGAACTTTCCCAACATCCAACACCTTCCGGATTTCCTTCCCGTCGTGCTCTACGAGGACATACCCGGATTGAATGTTGCCGGGGTCAATCGCCAGAATCGTTCCCACGTTTTGCCCTCGCTTTCCAAAACATACTGTTGTAGATGTCGTATCGGTGTTGGATGTAGGTACTCATGACTTCCGGTCGAAGTCTGGACCAGCTCTCATACAGACCGCATGTCTGCATCTCCGGGCATCCGCACCGGTAAATGCAGTTTGGCACCAGCACGTCCGATATCTCCGGCTGAATCTCATGCAGCGCCGCTTTGAAATCCTCGGCATACGCGCGCGTCTCCGGGTCTGCCTGCCCGCATAACCGCTTGCGCATGGAGTCAATCAAAGCTTGTACGTTCGCTTCTCCCTCGAAGATTACCGGCGCGTCCTGCGGGAGCTTGTCCCTCGGCGTTCCGGTTCGGTCTGTCCTCTGCGTAGAGATAAAGCACTCCCATTTGTGCCTTGACCAGTGCGTCGCAATCCAGCTCTTAATGCCTTGCCAAACCCACGATACCGAGATACGCCGAATCGGCGAGTGTTCGGCAATTAAAATCCGGCGCTTAAAATCCTCGCTCGGCTCATGCCCAAGAGGACCTTTGCCGGAAGTGGCGCGGCAGGTGTCCACGACCTCCTGCCAGTCACCCTTGATGTTTGTAATGTGTGTGTTCATAGCAGCACGTCCTTTCCGCTCATCCGGTCATCATTTGGCATAGTGGTAACGCTTATCCACGGCTGGACATACGGTTTACACTTATCAGCCGCCATCCAAACCCAGTGGTCGTCTTTCCAAATCAAAAACGCGCTATTCTGCGGGTATACGGCATATACCCAGAAAACACCGCCTGATAAAAGCTCAATCTGAAACATGGTCGTTACCTCCTTACCTCCGTTCTCCGTAGCTGCAAAAATCATCCGGTTCTACGCAAACCGCGCACAGATAACACAGCCCGTCCGGATAGTTTCTGTAGTGCTTGCAGTCCTTGCACCGCACCACGGGCACGGCGTCAACGGTCGGTGCGTCGTTAATGATGTTAATAAGGCCGTTCCAGCCAGCGCAATAATCCGCAGGTAGAATATCTCTACTACAGCGCCCCACACCGAGCGCGTCAGCATCAATCAGCCTCATCGCCGTTACCTCCTTCCCTCCGTTCTCCGTAGCTGCAAAAATCATCCAGACTTGGCCGAACCATGCCGTGCTTCTCCCTGCAGATCACAACCCCATTTGCAACCGTTCGCAACTTATGCTTGCAGTCCTTGCAGTACACGATTTCTACGGTGTTAATGGTGGGCGCACCGTCCAGATAGTTAATGATCGAGTCGAGCTCCCAGTCTTCGATTTCACCTTTTTGGTGGGTTTCCAGCGCCTCGTTGTAGATTGCATCCGCGTCAACTGGTCGCATCGTCAAATCCTCCATCCATCTTCGCGCTGCAGAACGGACAGTAGGGCATGCCTCGCATATCGAGTTTGGCGAATGTTCCTTTATCCGTCTTAACTGCGACATTTGTGCAACAATTTGAACATTCTGTGTATGGATTGCCGGTTACGGTATGGTGCAAAATCCACCGCCCACGCACTACCGGCACAGCGTCGATGGACGGCTCTTGATCCAAGATACACGTCAAGGGTTCATAGTCTTTCTCGCAAGAGCCAACGAGGGGAACACAGTGACACCTCTTAATCTCTCCGGCAAGAAAAGCATCTGCGTCAATCAGCCGCATCGTCGATCCCTCCATCCATCTTCGCCCCGCAGTTGGGGCAATATTTCGGCAGGCAATCCTGGTTATCCGTGCCGTCGTCGATGCAGTATCCGCATTGAGAGCAATGCCACACATCAAGCACAATCTCGCCGTCTGCGTATCCGTCGCCCTCACCTTCCCACTGCCCAAGCACCACCTCCGCAACGTCGGCGGCGGGAAGCTTCCTGATTTCTGCAAACGCCGCAGCGTAATCCCCGCACGTCCGCGTTGTAATTTCCAACGCATCATCGCGCCGGATATAATCACCCGCCATGCCGCACCTCCACACCTGCCATTTCAAGCAACCCGTAAATATCCGCTTCATCGCTGTTCGCGAGGAAATTGTCATTTTCGTCGTAGTAGTTGTAAGCTGTGTATGCGCGAGCCTGGATTCCGGCGTATTTCTTGAGCAGTTTATTCGCCCCCTCGATTCCAAACGTGCAGGCATCTTCCAGTTCTTCCATCTGCGATTTTGAGATAAACTTAGCCATCATTTACCCTCCTGTTCCATGCCTCAACGGCTTGTTCTTCCGTGTCGTAAATATACACACCACCCAAAATCCCGCCATCGCACTCATAGCTTGCAATTGGGCATTCCGGGTTGTCCTCGTGAGCATGGTGAAGCATAAAGCCAAGCCCACTATAGGGACGTTCTCTATATGACTCATCATGCAGATTTCCTTCGTCATCGCACAGAACAAGGCTAATTTCACCGCCGCAGAACGGGCACGGTTTCAGTTCAGCCATCGTCCCTCACCTCCACGCCAGCCTCGTCCAGCAGGTCAGAAAGATCGGTGTCCACGCTGCTACCAATAAAGTCGCCATTTTCGTCGTAGTGGTTGTACTCCGTGGTCGGCCGGGATTCTATCCCTGCAAACTCTTTTAAAAGTTTCAGATATTCGTCGTTATCGATGATCTGAACCTGATAGAGTTGTCTCAACTGCGCTTTGGTTATGTGCTTAGCCATTACCACTTCACCCATCCTCTCACCAGATATCCAATCCAAAACCCTACAAAAAGAATGTGGAGTATCTGTAACCAATGTACCTCAGCCATCCGCAGTCACCTCATATGTCGCTTCGTTGTCCAACCTTGCACAGAAGCCCTTTCCATCTCCACTCGGTCTGAACGCAACGCAGCGTCCCCCGATGCATCGTTCCATAAAAGCAACGGCATTTTTCCTCACATCTATCGCACCAGTGCGCAACGTCTGTCCCGGGCTTGACGCATACCGCACAATTTTTGCACGTATCGCAATCTCTTCCATTTTTAGCAATCTCGAGCAGCGCGTCCCTCTCGGCTTCTGCCCGCTCCTGCTTCCATTCGGCGGCATCAACCTCTAGGTCCTTCCAACAAAGATTCTTTTGTAGTTTTTTGATCTCGCTCAGCTGACAGTTTGCTAACGCTTGCAAAAACTTGATCTGCTTTTCATAAGCTTGTTTCTGCGAGTGTTTTACTTTTCCAAGACTCGCGCCTTCGCGGAGCGCCACATTCTCGGCGGTCAGGCGCTCGATCAAATCAATGGCTGCCTCGCGTAAATGCACGATACAATCCTCGTCGCTAAAAAGCGGGCATAAACCACCGTCTGCACAAACTTCTTTTTCGCAGCACCGCAGCGCCTGTATAATTTCCTCGTTTGTCATATATCCTCCATTCCTTCAAAAACCATTTGTCCCGGCAAAACGCCGTCCTCCAGACTCCAGTGCAGGACGTCTTCGCCGGTCTGCCAATCGCACGGCAGGCCGCGGCTGCGGCGCTCCTCGATCATCCGGTCATAAGCCCGGATGTTGGCATTCCGGTATCCGGGGTAGAGCGCGAGCTGCACCTTCCGGTGCTTGCCCGCCATCGGGCAATTGATGCAGCCTACGCGATCTTCTCCGCAGGCGTAAAGCGGATTCATACAGATCTTTTCTGCTGCGCAGTAATCCCAGATGGATTCGGTCGGCCAATCGATAATCGGATTGACCGTTCTGGTCCCCTTGAGCTGGCAATTTTCTATCAGCATCCGGCTTTCGTCATTGTCGTTCATCAGTGTCAGCCGCTTGGATTTATCCCTGTGCAGGGTCTCCATAACGCCACGGGATTTGCGCTTTTGCGATTCCTCCCAGCGGACGCCGGTCGCGATCCACCTGCCACGTCCGCTGGTCTCTTTGAGCGCCGCGCAGCAGTAGCGCATAATGCGTGTCGGCGGCACCAGCTTCAGCGGGATTAGTCGCCACATGGTCATGTACGTCCCATCCGGCTGCTTGTGCTTATCGATATCGCACGGTACGCCCGCCAGCTCCAGCCTTCGGAATGTTTCCCGCACATGCCAGACGGTCTCCGGCGCATCAGCTGTCGTCAGCGAGTGCAGCGCCTCATACGGGATTCCTGCCGCGCCCGCCAGATGCAGCAGCACGTCCGAGTCCTTGCCACCGGAGTAGGTAATCACAAGTGGCTGCTTGTACAAGCGCAGACTCATTTCTGACGCCATCCGTAGCCGCTCTATCGCGGTCTGCTCTAAATCGCTCACGTCACATTTCCTCTCCTATTTTCCGTTTCCCTCTTGCTGCCCTCCGGCAGTTTCTCGCCCCGCCATCGGTCATCTGGCTTATGTCGATGATCTCGGCGCGCCTACCGTAGCTTTTCAGCCGTTCGCCCTTCACGGCGTTCCAAGCCTCGCAGGACGCGCTGCAACCGGCTTTCCGGTTGGGGCAGTCCTGCGTGCACGGTCCGAAATTATTCATTCTTTCCTCCTGACCTGCACCGTCACTTCCGCCTCCCAGCACTCCGGCGCGCGGATGACGATCTTCTTGTCTCTGCCTTCTTCCGGGTCGCGGACGCTGACCAGATAAAACGTCATGTTCTTGTTCTTCTGCGGATACTTCTTCGCCCGGATAGGCTTTCCCAGTTCCGGCATCAGCCGGGGATAGAGCCCGGAAATGATATCCGGAATGACGATCCAAGTATTCATGCCCCATCCCCCATCAGCTTCTGAATCGCCGCCCGCTGGAAATCAGACAGCTCGTCTCCGTGGTGCTGCACGTTGTATCCCGGCTTCTTGGCTGGCGTAGCTTTCTCGTCACTGCTTCGCTCCCAGTTCCTCACAGCGGCTTTCCAGTCCTTCATCCTCGACTTCCCGACCATCCAGCCCTTTGAGCTGTAAAAGTCGACAAAGCGCGAAGCGTCGACGTTGTTTTCTCGCTCTTGGCAATAAGCCGCCACTTCCTCGACACTCGGGGGTGTGAAGCGCGCCGCGCGCGCGTCTAGCCCTGGATTCGGATTAGGATTCGTATTCGGATTAGGATTCGGATTAAGGCCGCAGTCCGCAGCAGCTTGCGGCAACTCGCCGCAACTCGCCGCAGAATTCTTCGAATCGCCGCAAGCGTCCGCATTTTCCGGTCCGGGGAACTTCGGTTTGCATTCTCGGATTCTCTGATGTCTCGCCCAGCTTGGGAACAAAAAGTAGGGCTTCCCGCCTACAGTGTAGAGGGCAACGCAGCCTTTTGCCGCCAGCGCGTGGAGCGCAGACTCAATATCCTTTGCAGTAACCCGTTCTCTGAATGGGAAAACGTGGCCTTTTATGTATGCAGGGCGGGCGTCTCCTCGCCCTGCATCGTCCGCTTGCGTGATCAATCCAACCCAAAGCCGAAACTCAAAATCCGTCAAAGACGCGATCCTCTCCGAATCACATAAGCTCTCTTTGATGATCCTGTTCGGCATATCTCAGCCCCCTAGAACGGCAAGTCTGAATCGTCGTCCATCATCGTAAACCCGCCGGGGTTTTCCGGGTTCTGCGGTTCGGTGTTTCGCTTGCCTTCGCCGAAGTAAACACGGTTCGCCACAATCTCGGCAGACCGGCGCTTGTTTCCGTCCTTGTCCTTCCAATCGCGCAGCTGCAATCTACCGTCTACGACCGCCATGCTGCCCTTGAAGAAGTATCCGCTTACAAATTCAGCTGTTCCCGCCCACGCGACGCAGTCAATGAAATCCGTCTTTTTCTCTCCGCCCTTCGGCGTGAGGTCGCGGTCAACCGCCAGCGTGAAGGATGCGACCGAAGTTCCGTTCGGCGTCTTTCTCAACTCCGGGTCTCTGGTCATTCTGCCCATGATAACAATGTGGTTCAGCATTCTTTGTTCTCCTTTTCGAGCGAGCATATCGAGCATCAGGCACTTCTTGGCCAATTCCTCATACTTTTCCGTACTCAGTTTTACATAGGATTCCATAATTACGTTCCTTTCTTATAAATCAGTTTCGTTTCCTCCCAATCGGGATATTTCATTTTTAAGTAGCGTCTGATATACGCTTTCATGTGCTCGCGCTTCGCCGACTGGTCGAACTGCTTGTGGCAGTCATCACACAACGTCACAATGTTCTGTTCGACCCCAAGCCCACCCTGCGACCGTGGTATGAAATGACACCACGGATTGCCGGGGCGAAGGCAGACAATGCAGCGCCCGCCGTCGCGCTCCCAGACGGCTTTCTTGACCTTCTCAGGTATCTTTGTCGCCTTCGTTTCCTTTCTCATCCTGCCTCCATTCCAGCGCCATACGCTCGAGCTCTTCCGGCGGGAGCGTCTCAATGCCCTGCTGTTTGCAGTCCTCAACGACCAGGTCAATGAGCCGCGCCATCTGCTTTGTGTCGTAGGTGCTTGAGCCGTAGTAGCAAATGACGTTCGTGCAGCCCGGAATTTTTGACGCCATGATCTCCGTGCAGCGCCCGAGTCCGTGCGATTCCCAGTCTTCGCGAAATCGCTTGACTGCTGCGTCCGGAATGCAGATCGTATCGGAGTTATCGCCAACGTCCGGGATATAGTGCCGGTAGATTTCTTCCGGCGGCGCGCCCACCTTGACCGAAAGCTTATTGCAAAGCACCCAGAGATATCGGTTTGCATCCAGGCTCCGCTTCTTGCGAAATTCCTTGATCGTGACCGTGTACTTTTTCTGCGGGTCAAATTCTCCGGCAACCATCTGGGCTTGTCCGGGCAGCTCCGGTCGGAGTTTCAGCCAGCTCCCCGAAGCGTCCATGCTCCACGACGCTTCAACGACATTCAGCTCCCTCAACCGGAATGACCCCCTTTCTAAGGCACTTCGCAAGATACCGAAGCCGTGGCAGATACTCGCGTTCTATCCATTCCCGATCATACGGTATCGGATGATAGGACAACCTATCGTCTTCGATATCCCGAAACCAGTTGCTGTAGTCTTCCGGTTCCAGATGGTACGCAACGATACGCAGATTCTTTTTCGCCGCGAACATTTCAACCTGTGCCTGCATCCAGTACGCACGGGACACCTTGAAGGATTCCCCCTTGTGCGTCTTTACTTCCGATACTTCTTGCGTGTCCTCGCCGTCCAGATTCACCCGAAGCCGAAGCCGTCGAATTCTGATCTGCCTGTCCATCTTTCGGATTCCGATATGCTTCAGAATTCTGTGTTCGTAGGCGCTTCCCGTCTCCATCTCGAGCGTTGAAAAGTGGTCGCGGTTCACACCGAGCTTTTGCAGCCAAAAGCTGCGGAACGTCTTTGTGTCCCATCTTCCCATGATCGCCGCCGTATCCGAAGCGCCGAACCATCCGCTTCTGTCGTGATCGTGAATCATAAGCGTTTCAGCGTATTTTCCAGATACTGAATGTTACCGAACGAGGCCATCAGCTGATCGAACTTCTTCTGATTCAGCCCAAGCCCCGAGAGGATATAGCTCATATCCGCCCCGTTTTGCAGCTTCAGAGTAATCAGCTGTTCGATTCTCTGCTTGATTGCCATAATGCTGTGCTGGGAGAGGTCATCGTCTGCGCGTTCCGTGTCCTTGTCGTTCAGCCAGAGCTTAAAGCCAAGCCCCGTGTGAATGGCCACGCCCTTCACAAACGCTCTCGCGTGAGCGTTTGAAATCCGAAGCTGATTCAACGTGTCATCGTAAACCACCAAGGAACCGTTCATCAGCGGCATATCCATTCGGAACGTCTTATCGTCGATGTGGATTTCAACGGAGACAAAATAGCACCCCGTCGTTCTGCCATTCTTGTCATGGACTTCCTTTGACTGGAATAAGTACCCGCCAGTCTCATTTTTCAGCGGCACAAAGTAGACCTCGCCCGCCCCGTTTTCGTGAAGCAGCATTTTACATTTCGCCCACGGAAGATACTGAACCTCAATCGGCTTCCCGTTGTCATCCTTCGCCTTCCGCTTGTCGCAGAACGGCAAAACGTCGATCTGTACAAGCTCGTTAAATCCTTTCAGCATATTACCCTCCTTCTCAGCCTGGGCAGAACGTTTTCTTCTGATACCCCAGCTGCTCCAAAATCCATCTTGTTCCCATCGTCTCTACCAGATCGCAAATGACATGATTGCCCGGGTCAAAGTTCTCAGAATCGCACACGAAGATATCTCCTTCGTTTCCGACGAAGTATTCTTCTCCTTCGTAAATCTCAGCGCCGAACCGGTCAAACATACATTGCGCTTGCTGCTTATCCTGCATACTTACCTCCACGCTTCTGTAAACACCGTCCAGAACACGATATCGCGGTACGTGACCTTCTGCTCCTGCGGCGCTTCTGGCGGATTTGCGCATGTGTAGCGGAACCACTCCCGCCATCTGTTGCACATACAATTCTCACCGCGCCCTTTTTCACAGCTCTTACACGGATATTCCATCTCATGCCCCCGTAAGCACCGCGCCGACGAAAAAGCACGCCGCCGCTCCTCCAAGCGTGACCGCCGCCCGGAACAGGCCGAAGCCCAACATAACCGCCGTACCGCCAAGCAGCATACACGCCACAGAGAAGCAGACCGTTTCCGCGATCTTCATCAGGCTCTTTTGCCGCTTGCGAACCCGCACGATCTCATCCCACCTTTCGTCAAGCTCGCGCTCCCGCGCCGCCCGGTGGTTTAACTCCGTGATAATCTCAACGTCACTCATTCTCTGCCTCCACAAATTCGCCGCACATGATATTCTCCGGCTTGGTCTTCGCGATAATTTTTCTGTATTCGCTTGTGATTCTCACGCGGAGGCCTGCGTAAATGCCAAACTCACAGCCTGCCTTGATGCCACAGCCTGCCTTGATGCCACAGCCTGCCTTGATGCCTTCGCCTGCCTCGATGCCTTCGCCTGCCTCGATGCCTTCGCCTGCCTCGATGCCACAGCCTGCCTCGATGCCTTCGCCTGCCTTGATGCCTTCGCCTGCCTCGATGCCACAGCCTGCCTCGATGCCTTCGCCTGCCTTGATGCCTTCGCCTGCCTCGATGCCTTCGCCTGCCTCGATGCCACAGCCTGCCTTGATGCCACAGCCTGCCTCGATGCCACAGCCTGCCTTGATGCCTTCGCCTGCCTCGATGCCACAGCCTGCCTTGATGC
>ERZ1034768.63-NODE-63-length-41685-cov-27.018761_pt1 | contig 41685 bp, 45 predicted proteins | sample MGYA00520691_ERZ1034768 | MGnify/ENA primary metagenome ERZ1034768 (study PRJEB33766, sample SAMN09781704) | gut metagenome | biome: gut microbiome | host: Homo sapiens | place: Madagascar | study: EMG produced TPA metagenomics assembly of the PRJNA485056 data set...
TGGCGAGGGCGGAGACCCGGAGGGACAGCAGCGGTCCTCCGACGCCGGGAGCGACAACAAACCGGACGCGAGCACCACGTCCAATACTCTGGAGGCCAAACGCAGGGCTTTCCAGGACCTTGTGAACGGTGAGTACAAGGACATCTACACCGAAGAGACCCAGCGCATCATCGACCGGCGCTTCCGGGAGACCAGAAACCTGGAGCAGCAGGTGGGCCAGTATCAGCCTGTCATTGATATGCTGATGCAGCGCTACCAGATCGGTGACGGCGACATGGGCAAGCTGTCCCAGGCCATCGAAAACGATGACGCATACTGGTCCGAGGCCGCCGAGGAGGCGGGGATGTCCGTTGAGCAGTACAAGCAGTTCCAGAAGCTCCAGCGGGAGAACGAGACGCTTTTGCGCCAGCAGCGCCAGCGGCAGAACGACCAGCGGGCGCAGCAGCAGCTCCAGCAGTGGTACGGCGAGGCCGAACAGGTCAAGGGGCTGTACCCCAGCTTCGACCTCAACGCGGAGGTCAAGAACCCCCAGTTCCTCTCCATGCTCCGGGCGGGCGTTCCCGTCCAGCACGCTTATGAAGTGGTCCACATGGACCAGATCAAGGCGGGCGTGGCCGCTATGCAGGCCAAGGCCACGGAGAAGCAGGTGGTGGACGGCATCCGCGCCAAGGGCGCAAGGCCCCAGGAAAACGGCACGACCTCCCAGGGTGCATTTATCGTGAAGGATGACGTTTCCAAGCTGTCCAAGAGGGACCGCGCGGAGATCATCCGCAGAGCTGCACGGGGAGAGCACATCGAGTTTTAAGCCTCTCCCCAGAAGGGAGATTTTAACATGAACACCATCCGCAACTTCATTCTGCTGCCCGTCGTGCTGAACCTGTTTGATGCAGTCATCAACAAGACGACCAGCGCCACCACCGGGAACGACCTTTCCGGCGAGATGAAAACCTTCTACTCCGACTATCTCATTGATATGGCGGAGCCGCTGCTGGTCCATGACCAGTTCGGACAGAAGCATCCCATCCCCAAGAATGGCGGTAAGACCATCGAGTTCCGCAAGTATGACCCCCTGCCCAAGGCCACCACGGCCCTGACCGAAGGTGTGACCCCCGAAGGTCAGAAGCTCAACATGGGCGTCATCACCGCGACTGTGGCGCAGTACGGCGGCTTCATCGAGCTGTCCGATATGCTGCTGCTTTCCGCCATCGACAACAACCTGGTGCAGGCCACCAAGCTGCTGGGCAGCCAGGCGGGCCGTACCCTGGACACCATCACCCGCGAGGTGCTGAACGGCGGCACCAACGTGCAGTACGCCGAGGGCCAGGTGGACAGCCGCGCCAACCTGTGCGGCGGCAGCACCACCGACAGCCAGAACCACTACCTGACCGTGGACGCCGTGCGCCGCGCTGTCCGTTACCTCAAGGTGATGAACGCGCCCAAGATCAACGGCTACTACGCGGGCATCATCCACCCGGATTGCTCCTACGACCTTATGAGTGACCCCAAGTGGGTGAACGTCAAGACCTACTCCGACCCCGACGGCATCTACGAGGGCGAGATCGGACGCATCGAGGGCGTCCGCTTCGTGGAGACCAGCGAGGCCAAGGTCTTTACCCACGCGGGCAAGGACTACGAGACCGGCACCACCGCCAGCGGCACCGTCACCCCCAAGGCATCCGCCCGTGACGTGTACTCCACCCTCATTCTGGGTGCGGACGCCTACGGCGTGACCGAGATCACCGGCGGCGGTCTCCAGCACATCGTGAAGCAGCTCGGCTCTGCCGGTACTGCCGACCCCCTGGACCAGCGCGCCACCGCAGGCTGGAAAGCCACCAAGGTGGCCGAGCGCCTGGTGGAGGCGTACATGGTCCGCATCGAGACCTGCTCCACTTTCAACAGCTAATCACCGGGGCCGCCTGCTTTACGGCGGGCGGCCCCACATTCTGACCAACAGGAGGTATTTACACTATGGCTGCCAAGAAAGAAGCTGCTGCCAATGAGCAGCAGGCCACCACGCAGGCTACCCCCGCCGCCGAGGCGGAGGACATCATCGCCAAGGCCAAGGCGGAAGCTGCTGCCATTGTGGCAGAGGCCCAGGCCAAAGCCAAGGAGACCCTGGAGGCGGCAAAAGAGACCGCCCCCGCCGCGCCCAAGCCGAACGACCTTGTGCCCATCCGTCTGTTCAAGGACAACGACAAGTACAAGGATGACGTTTTTGTGGCCGTCAATGGCCGCAGCTTCCAGATCAAGCGCGGCGAGACCGTGCAGGTGCCCGCCTATGTGGCGGAGGTCCTGGAGCAGAGCATGGCCCAGGACAACGCCACCGCAAACCTCATTGAGCGCGAGAGCAGCGCCTACGCTGCCGAGGCCAAGGCCCGCAACATCTAACTGAACAGGCACACCGCGAGACCCTAAAAGCGGCTGCGACACGGCGCGGCGAGGTATGGAGGGACCGACCCTTCCGCCCCGCCGCGCCTTTTATCATACAGAAAGGAGGTAGACCCCCTATGGACAGGACCATCAATGTGACCGTGACCGGCGAATTTGTCCGCAAGGACAGCAAGAACGCGGGCGTGCAGGGCGAGGCAAACGTGACCGGCCTGCACATCGTTATGAGCGATGACTGGGAGGCGTTCTCCAAGCGCATCATCTGGCGCAACGCCCTGGGCGAAAGCCCCGTGGCGGTGCTGCTGTACAACAGCGTGGAGGACCTGGTGGCAAAGAAGGACCCGCTGACCTTCGACACGGCCATTCCGGCGGAGCCGCTGGCCCTGGAGGGCTGGTGCAGCTTTACCATTGAGGGCTTCCGGGAGAGCGACCCCACCGCCGTTGCCATCACGGTGACGGACCATCTGCTGGTGAAGCCGAACGACGCCTACACCACGCCGAAAGAGCCGACGCCCACCCAGGCGCAGCAGCTCCAGACCCAGATCGACGGCATTGTACCCCAGGTGAGCACCCTGGTGGGAAACGCCATTGAGGCGCTGGAGCAGGCCGAGGAGGCCGTGAAGGTGTGGGAAGCCTATGACAGCGCAAAGACCTATCTGCCCCTCCAGAAGGTGAGCAGGCTGGGCAGCTCCTACATCTGCAAGGCAGCGTGCAAGGGCGTGGCCCCGGAGCTGGACGTGGCCGGAGGCGTGGAGGGTGCCCACTGGCTGCTTATCGCCTCCAAGGGCGACCAGGGAGAACAGGGCGCAGAGGGACCACAGGGCAAGACCGGCAAGCAGGGCATCCAGGGTGAGCGCGGCCTGACCGGCGAGCGCGGCGTCCAGGGCATCCAAGGCATCCAGGGACCCCAGGGCGTTCAAGGCGCTGCTGGCCCGGTGGGACCCACGGGGCCGGAAGGACCCCAGGGTGTGCAGGGGCCGCAAGGACCGCGCGGCATCGACGGCGTGGCCGTGCAGACGGCTGGCATGGTCAATTTCAGCGTGACCGACGAGGGGCATCTGCTGTGTACCTACACCGGCAACGAGGCCCCGGACTATTACATCAACGATGCAGGGCATCTATGCCTAAACATCTGACGGAAGGAGGAACCATCTATGCCTACCATTGATCTGGGCAAGGTTGTAGGTCCGCAGGGACCCCAGGGCGTGCAGGGTGCAAGAGGCCCGCAGGGCGCGACCGGCGCTCAAGGCCCGCAGGGAGAGCAGGGCATCCAGGGACCCCAGGGTGAGACCGGGGCCAAGGGCGCGACCGGCGCGACCGGCGCACAGGGACCCGCCGGTGCCGACGGCTCTACCCCTAACATCCAGGTGGGAACGACCACTACGCTGGCCGCCGGAAGCGCGGCCACGGTGAAGCGGAGGGCCGGAAGCCCGGACGCTGCCCCCATCTTCGACTTCGGCATCCCCAAGGGCGCGGACGCCGTAAACCCCGGCGACATGACCAAGGCGGTCTATGACCCCAAGGGCAAGGCCCAGGACATTTTTGCCTATGCAGACCAGAAAATGCCCAAGACGGGCGGAGCGTTCACCGGCGGCGTGTCCGGCGTGTCGCCCACCAGCGGCAGCACCAAGGGCTTCCGCAACATCTACTTCGGCAGCGGCGCTCCCGCCTCCAGCCTGGGGGCCAACGGCGACGTTTACATCAACATCGGATAAGAGGAGGACACGAACATGATTAAAGCAGGCAATCACACCGTCAGCGACAAGGGCTTCACGGTGGTGACGGAGAACATCGGCGGGGTCCCCCGCCAGGCCGTGGTGGCAGAGCTGCCAGGCGGCATCAGCGACGAGGCCCTGGCCGCGTTCTGCGCCGGTCCCATTGAGGTGCTGGCCGAGGACGGCAGCACAACGGCGACCTACACCGGCCCCTTCCGCGTGGTCTCCCACGGGCTGAAACTGACCCGCACCAGCGAGGACAGCGACGTGGCCGCCCTGACGGCCCAGGTGGCGGAGCTGGAGGCCAAGCTGTCCCACGAGCAGAGCGAGAAGGAAAGCGCCCAGAGCGCCCTTGCAAGCCTCAACGAACAGCTTACCACCCTCAAGATGACCCTGGAGGCCAACAGCGAGGAAAAGGCCGTGGTTGACGAAGCTCCCGTGGAGGCCATGGATGCGGCGGGCAGCGTGTAAGGACTGGGCGGAGGCTTCCTGCCTGATCTCCAACCTCCTGGCCGAGCTGGAGCAGCCATGCCGGATATGCCGGGAGGACAGTCTGGTGCTGACCGGGCGCTCCCCCACCGGCGCGACCGTGACCATCCGGCTGGGACCGGACCTGGTGCTGGAGGCAGAGGGCTGCGACAAGCTGCTGGATGCAGCACGAAAGCGAGGGTGCCCCGATGGCTGACAGACAGACCGATGACTTCAAGCTGGGCAACAAGGCGGCTGATATGTGGCTTTACACGGCAGACGCCTGCGCCAACGAGAAGGTCATCCCCAAGAAATACCGCTACACCACCGGAACGGCCCTGATGAACGGCGCAGAGGCCATCTGCTCGTGCATTGAGGGCGCAAACCTCATTGACCTGCGAGAGAGACCGGCGGAGCGGCTGGCGATGCAGCGGGAGGCCCTTTGCGAGTGCAAGAAGCTGGAGAGGAAGATACTGCGGATGGCAGAAAGCAAGCAATACCCCGGCGTGAGCGGCCAAAAGGCCGCGACCTGGAGCAAGGCGGTGATGACGGTGCGCTATATGTGCGCCGCCTGGTACGAGAAGGACCGGAGCCGCGCTGCCCAGGCGAGAGAGGATGTTCGGCGGCGATAGCTGCCTTTCATTGGGGTATAGCCTGTTCGCGCCGTCAACTGGGGCCTGCGCTCCCCGAACTCGAATGCCAACAACGCGTACAACATCAACACCGACGGCTCCGTGAACAACAACAACGTGTACAACGCCAACTTCGCGCCGCGTCCCGCTCTGATGGAATTACCGTGTACAAGTAGCCCTTGCGGCGAAAGCAGAGGCCCATCATCAAAGGAGGCTATATCCCGTCGTCCGTGGGCATGAACACGGGGGATAAACACATGGCACCGACGCTGCCAGGCTCGCTACCGGGGAAAGCCCCGGACACCTCCGGCGGAGGGAGATACTGGCCGCTATCAGCGATGCCGGACCTGCGCTCCACCATCCGAAAACCAAGTAAGGATGTGTGATATGACCTATCAGGAACTATGCTCCTTTGACACCCTATGGACGGCCTACCACCGGGCCAGACGGTGCAAGAGGGGCAAAAAGAGTACGGCACCCTTTGAGTACAGCGCAATCGAGGAGCTGCTGATACTCTCAAAATCGCTTTTGCAGGGGACGCACCAGCCGGACCCGCTGGACGCGTTCTATATCTACGAACCCAAGAAGCGGCTTATCCAGGCCCCGACGTTCCGGGACAAGGTGGTGCAGCACGCGCTCACGGATTACATCGTCTACGACGAGCTGGCCCGGAGCTTCACGCTGAACACCTACGCGGCCCAGTACGGCAAGGGGACCCACTACGGGCTGGAGATGCTGAGACGGCACATGAGGACCTATTTCCTGCGGTGGAAGGGAGCGGACGAGGCGGCACGCAAGGCCGCCGGTCTGCCCCACCGGCCCATGGAGGAATGGGACTACGCCGAGGGCTGGGTCATCAAGGGCGACATCCGCCACTTCTTCCAGAGCATCGACCACCGGCGGCTCAAGGGCGCGCTGGAACCCCGGTTTCCCGACCCGGACATCCGGGCGCTGATGTGGCGATACATCGACGCCGTGGACGAGGGCCTGGCCCTGGGACACCAGACGAGCCACATCTACGCGGTGTTCTACGTCAGCTCCTTCATGCACTATGTGGGTGAGAAGCTGCACCTGCCGCTGGCAGGGATGTATATGGACGACTGGTATGTGATCTGCCCGGATAAGGCGACAGCGGTTGAGGCTCTGCGCCTTGCAAGGCTTGAATTTGCCAAGCTGGGCCTGGAGCTGAACGACAAGACCAACATCTTCCCCTTGCAAAACGGCATCGACTTCTGCGGCTTCCACACCTATCTGACCCGGACGGGCCAGGTGGTCAGCAAGCTGCGCTACTCCTCCATCAAGCGGATGAAGCGACGCATCCGGCTATGGGAGAAGCAGTACGCAGCGGGCGAGGTGTCGCGGGAGAAAATCATGGAGAGCTTTACCGCCTGGGAGGCACACGCCAAGCACGGCGACACAAAGCAGCTCCGCAGAGAAATGCGGTCCAGGTTGTTGATGGCTCTGGACCGCGCAGACGAGGCCAGGCGGGCGGCGGGCATCCCCGCTGCCCGGCCCGGACCTGACGAAAGGAGAACAAAACGATATGGGACAGTTACTTTCCAATCTGGCAAACGGCAGCCTGGTGAAGCTGGCGGAAAACAGTAAGCCCACCAAGTTCATCAAGCTGGACAATGACCACTACGGCACCGGCACGGGCGTGACCCTTATCCGCAAGGATGCTTTCAGTGAGATCGCATGGAACGCATCCGACGGCAACGGCTACAAAAACCGTTACTTCGGCTGCACCCTGGACAACTTCTGTGACGGCATCTGGCCGCTGAAGCTGGACGAAAAAATCCGGGAGTGCCTGGTCCCCGTCCCCATTGTGGTGGCGGAGGGCAACCAGGTGGCGACGCTGCACACGATCTACCGCAAGGGCTTTGCCATCTCCTGCACGGAGGCGGGCGTGAGCGGCTGGCAGACGGAGGGCAAGGCGTTCAGCTATTTCTCCGACAACGCAAAGCGCATCGCCTATCTGGACGAGACGGCGACCGCCGTCTACTGGGGCCTGCGCTCCCCGGACTCGGATGCCTTCACCGCGTACTACATCAACACCGTCGGCTCCGTGCGCAATTACAACGTGTACATCGCCTGCTTCGCGCCGCGTCCCGCTTTTAATCTTAAATCTTCTATCGTTGTATCTGACAGCACAGACAGCGATGGATGCTACACGGTTGAGAGCGTGCCGGGCAACGACGGCGGGCTGTATGTGAAGAACAACGGCCTGTGGGTCCGCGCGGTGTAAGAGAAGCACCCAGAAAGCCGGGCGGCGGCGTGCCGCTGCCCGGCAAATTCTATGAGAGGAGGCGGCGGTATGCCGAGCATCAATGAAGTTATCGAACGGGTGAACCGGGCGAGGCCGGACGCCATCGACGACGAGACCAAGGCGGCGTGGCTGCTGGAGCTGGACGGACAGCTCTACCGGGAGACCATCCTGCGGCACCAGCTCACGAGCGGGCGCGGGGCCAAGGGACCCGTCGCCGTCTGCCCCACCTGCGGCGGGACGGAGATCACCTATGACCGGGTGATGGACAGCAACCTGTGTCCGGCGTGCGGCTGGACCGACCTGCCGGACTTTCCCAAGGCGTTCCCGGAGGACGGGGACAAGCCCTTGCTGGTGGAGGCCCCCTACGACGGGCTGTACGACCTGTACCTTATGAGCAAGGTGGACTTCTACAACCGGGAGGCCGACAACTACAACAACTCCGCCCTGGCGTACAACGCAGCGCTGGACGAATGGCGGAAACAGTATCACCGCAGGCACCTGCCCATCGGCGGCGGGGGCCTGACGGGTCTATTTTAGGAGGAGGGGCGAGATGAACCTGCCATACATGACGGCGGCGACCGGCAAGAACCGCAAGCAGATCATCGCCTTTGCCGGGCTGAACTACGGCCAGGGGGCCGGGGACGGCGAGCTGGCAGAGAGCTGGGGCCTCTCCTCCGCCCGCTTCCCGTGCCTCAGTCAGCGGGACGGGCGCAAGACCGCCGGGACCTACACCAGCCCCACGGGGCTGTACGCACGGGGGAAGCTGTGCGTGGTGGACGGGACCGACTTTCTCTATGACGGCAAGGTAGTGGGTCATGTGACTGCGGGCGAAAAGCAGTTTGCCACCATCAACACCAAAATCGTCATTTTCCCCGATAAGGTCTACTACGACACGGAGGCAGAGAAGTTCGGGATGCTGGCGGCGGAATACCCCGGCTTCCCCGGCGACGTGACCTTCACGGCCAACACCCTGACCGTGCCGGAGCAGAGCTACATCGACCAGGCGGCGGAGAACGCAGAGACCAAGGGCAGCGTGGCCGCCGACACATCCATCACCGCCTACACCGGGGCCAGCGTGAACAAGACCACGGGAGCGCTGACTATGAGCGGCGGGACCGCAGGGACCCCAGACAAGCTCAAGGCGGGCGATTACATTCAATACGACTGCGACAGCTCCAAGGAGTACATGGTGGTACAGAGCAGCGCAAAGCAGAGCGACGGGACCTACCAGATCACCTATCTGCTGCACACGGCGGCGCTGCACAAATACCCAGGCTTCGACGAGCTTTTCAAGGCCGGAGACGCAATCGAAATCTCCGGCTGTACGACCTGCGCCGCGAACAACGGCAGCCACATCATCCGCTCCCTGGAGGCGCGGAAGCTGACCTTCACCAAGGACATCTTCACCAAGACCGGCGTGGAGGCCGGGACGGTGATGCTGGAACGGAAGGTGCCGGACCTGACGTGCATCTGCGAGTGCGACAACCGCATCTGGGGCGCGGAGGGCAAGACCATCTACGCCAGCGCCCTGGGCGACCCGACCAACTTCTACGTCTACGACGGGGTGTCCACGGACAGCTACGCCGTGGCCGTGGGCACGGAGGGCGAGTTCACCGGGTGCATCGCCTACTCCAGCACGGTGCTGTTCTGGAAAGAGAATTGCCTGCACAAGGTCCTGGGCAGCTATCCGGCGCAGTATGAAATCTACACCTACACGGTGCCCGGCATCCAGAAGGGCAGCGAGAAGTCCCTGGCCGTCATCAACGAGACGCTGTTCTACAAGGGCCGCAACGGCGTGTACGCCTACTCCGGCGGGACCCCGGAGCTGCTGACGGAGAACTTCGGGACCCGGCGCTTCTTCGACGCGGTGGGCGGCACGGACGGCGAGCGCTACTACATCTCCATGCGGACGGAGAAGGGCGACTGGGAGCTGTACGTCTTTGATACGCTGCGGGCCATCTGGCTGCGGGAGGACGCGACCCACGCGCTGGACTGGGCCTATCTGGACGGGACGCTCTACTTCCTGGACGGGGCCACGGGCAAGCTGATGACCACCGGGCAGGACTACTCCGAGGAGGGCCTGGTGAACTGGAGCGCAACGCTGTGCCAGATGGACGAGACGAGCCACGGGCGCAAGTGCTATTCCAAGCTGTACCTGCGGGCGGACCTGGATGCCGGGGCCTGGCTCAAGGTGGAGATCAGCACGGACGGAAAGCCATTCCGACAGGTGTTCTCCACCCACAACGAGCGGGCCAAGACCCTGCAAGTCCCCATCCTGCCGGTGCGGTGCGACAACTTCCGCATCCGGCTGTCCGGCAAGGGCGGATGCCTGGTCAAGAGCATCATCCGGGAGTTCGCCCTGGGCAGCGAATATTAAGGGGGTGACAGGGCATGGCAACCACCCTCCCCGGCTCCCCTCCTTCGTTTGACCGCAACGACGTGAACGGGACCGTAAAATCTCTATGCAACTACACCAGAAACCTGCAAGAAAATCTGGACTTCATGCTGGGGCAGCTTCAAAAGAGCATGACCGCTATACAGACCAGTGTGGAGGGGCTGAACAGCAAGGTCTCCAGCCTGCAAACCACCCTCTCCGGGGTGCAGCAGAGCGTGAGCACACTGGGCAGCGAGTACAACAAGCTGGCAGCCCGCGTGACGGCGCTGGAGCAGAAAACCAACTGAAAGAGGAGGTAATCCGACATGGCAAAACCCGATATGTCCAGGAACAAAGACCTGGCGGGCAAGACCGTCTCCAAGGGCGGCTACAACATCAGCTATAACGAGAACGGCTATGCCACCAGCGCCATCAAGACCGGGAGCAAGACCGGCAAGGCCGCCGCGCCCAGCGCCGACACGGTGGGCGGCGGCAGCGACCGGGGCAGCTACGGCGGCAGCGTATATGACCAGGAGCATTTTTCCAATGACGAGCTGCGGAGCGCGGCGGAGGTCCGGGCGGCAGCGGCGGCAGGCAAAACGACCTGGGCAGACGCCCACGACTATGTGGAGCGCATCCGCAGCAACTACGGCTATTCCGGCGACAGCGACGGCAGCCGCTACATCCCCCTGGAGATGGGCGGCGGCGGACGAGGAAACGGAGGCGGCGGCTTCTCCTACGAGGCGGCCCCCACCTACACAAGCCGCTACCAGAGCCAGATCGACGACCTGACCCGCCAAATCCTTAACCGGGAGGCGTTCAGCTACGACCCGGAGAAGGACCCCACCTATCAGCAGTATAAGGATAGCTACACGCGCAGCGGCGAGCGGGCGATGCAGGACACCCTGGGGCAGGTCAGCGCCCGCACAGGCGGCCTTGCAAGCAGCTATGCGGGCAGCGCGGCGCAGCAGACCTATGACAACTACATGGGGGCGCTGGCCGATAAAATCCCGGAGCTGAAACAGCTTGCCTACTCCATGTACCAGGACGAGGGCAACACCCAGAGGGCAAACCTGGAAATGCTGGTGGCCCTGGAGCAGGGCGACTACGCCAAGTACGCCGACCTTCTGGCCCAGTACAACACGGACCGGAGCTTCGACTACGGCGTGCATCGGGACAATATCAGCGACGAGCGCTACAACAACGAGTGGAACTATTCCGTGGGCCGGGACCAGATCGCGGACAAGCGCTACGAGGACGAGACCGCCTACAACCGGGAGACCTACAAGGACGAGACGGAGTACAACCGGGCGCTGGCAAAGGCCCAGACCCTCGCGGCGGGCGGCGACTTCTCCGGCTACAAGGCCCTGGGGTACACGGACCAGGAGATCGCGGGCCTCAAGAGCGCATACAACAAGGCGCAGGCATCCGTTCGCTCCGGCAAGTCCGGCGGGACCGGCGGAAAAGGCGGCGACGTGTACAGCCAGATGTACAACGCCGGGGTGCGCTCCTACGACGACGCCTACGCCTGGCTGCGAGCTGCCGGGTACGGCACCACGGATGCCAACCGATACGCCAACGGGCTGGTCAACAAGATCAAATCGGGCGACTTTGAAAGCAGCGGGAACTCCGGAAGCGGCAGCGGCGGAAAGACGAGCCTGGACTGGGACCAGGACGAGGGCATCTTCACCTGGAACGGGAAGCAGTATAACAGCGTGACCTCCCTGGCCGCTGCTATTGATAGCGCAGGGCTGTCCGACGAAGAAAAGCGGACCGTCGAAAGGAAATTTAAGCTGTTCGGCTTTGACATTAGCTTCTCCTGACGGAATTGGAGGATGACATTATGGCAGTTACGATTTCACAGAAAAGCACAGGGAAAAGCTGGAGTTCCACCGGCCAAAAGCGCAATGTGGACACTAAGGCATCCAATCAGGGACAGGCCGGGGCCGCACAAGCGGCTCCCGGCTATTCCAAAACGGAAACGGTTGATGGTGTGCGCGAACAATGGAACAGCGGGAAGGTCACTATTTCCCGCACTGTAAAGCCCACCGTTCCGCAGACCACGACGGAAAAGCCTGCGGAGAAGCGGGGCTTCTTCTCCCGCCTGGGAGACACCATCCGGGGTGGGGCCAAGGGGTCCCTGGCCTCCAACAGCAACGCCGTGAGCACCTTCTACGCTATGGGCCAGGGCGGACGCGACGCGCAGAACCGGGAGTACCTGGCGGAATATTCCCACAACCTGGAGCGGGCCAAGCTGGACATGGACGCCATGCTGGCGGAAAACAAGGAAAAGCCCGGAAGCTGGAGCGAGCGGGACATCCAGAGCCAGCAGTACATCATCGACGACTGGCAGCGGAAGTATGACGCGATGGCGAAGGTGCTGGACGAGCAGGTACAGCAGAAAGCGACCCAGGCCAGCTATGAGATGGCGGACGACATCCAGCAATCCTCTGCCCAGGACATTGAGCGGGCCAAGGAAGGGCTGGGCGGCGTAGGCCGTGTGCTGGTGGACGCAGGCGCTTCCATGACCCAGACAGCGCTGGACACAGCGGCCAACGCCCTGCTGGGAACGCCGGGCAGCATGGGAGCTTTTGCCATGCGTGCGTTCGGTGGCGGGACGCAGCAGGCCCGGCAGGACAACCCCAACTCCACCCTGGAGCAGCAGGTGCTCTATGGCACGGCCTCCGCCGCAAAGGAAGTCTTTACGGAGAAGATGTTCAACATCGCCCTGCCGTTCAGCCATGCCTATGGCGGCGGCGCATTGGACGACGCCGTGGAGCGGGGCATCCGCTCCGCTGTGAACCGCTTCGCAAAGACGGACGCGGGCAAGCGCGTGCTGGGCGGCGCGCTGACCTTCGGAGCCGGAGCGGTCGGTGAGGGACTGGAGGAGTTCGTCGGAGACTGGATGGAGTGGCAGATGCCCCGCATCTACGGCGGAGACGCGGCCAGTGCCGGAGAGACGCTGGAAAACTCCCTGTATGACTTCCTTGTGGGCGCGGCCTCCGGTATGATGGGCGGCGTTATCACCCCAGCCACCTACCACTACAACGTGGGCGAAACCGGCACCCAGCAGGAGACTACCGCTCCCACACCGCAGACAGAAGCGACACCCCAGGCCACGGCGGCCAATGAGCTGCTGACCCAGGCAGCGGAGCAGGCAAGCCAGAACGGAAGCATCCACGGAAAGATGGCGGACCGTATTCTGGCTGACCAGGATGCCATGGCGGCCCTGGAGCAGGCGGCGGGTCAGGTGGTACAGGACGGCATGACCAAGAGCCAGCAGCGCAAGGCCGTCAAGAACGCCGTGGCGACCCTTGCAAGGACGCAGAGCGACGTTTCTGCGAACACGAGGGAAACTGTCCCCTCCGCAACGGAAGCCCGGCAGACGGCCACACAGGAGACCGTGCGCCCCGCCATGCAGGTGGAGCAGCAGCGCCCTGCGGCGCAGCAGGCGTATGACATCCGCCGCGTGCGGGATGCTGCGGCCAGCCTGGGCGAGAACGGGGCAAAGGCCCTCTCCGCCAGCTACGACGGCAGCGTGCGGGCCGACGACTACTACGCAGGCTTCGCCTCCTACTACGAGGCGGGCATCAACGGCGCAGACATGGCAAAGGTGGACAGCGACTACGGCAGCCGCCTGACGGAGGCCCAGCGCTTCGCGGCCTACTCCGCCGGACAGAACGACGCCGCCCTCTCCCTCCAGCGGGAACAGCAGGCGGCCAAGTATGCCAAGGTGGCCGGAGAGGACAGCGGTCTCGTGTATGACGACTTTGTGAAGCAGGCCGTGGAGAGCGGCAGGCCGTTGCAGGACAAGCAGGGCCGTGCCATTCTGGACGCTAACGGTGAGAGCCGCGTCTATCTGACCGCCGAGACGGCGGCCAAGGTCAACAGAGTTGCCAAGGCCCTGGGCGTGCGGGTGCAGTTCGTGGACAGTGTGCGCGGCGGAACGGCCAATGCCCAGATCAGCGGCAGCACGGTGCTGGTGGAACGGAACAATGAAAACCCTGTACTGGCTATTGTGGGCCACGAGATGACCCACCGGATGCAGGAGCTTGCCCCCACGGAGTACCGGACGTTCCGGGACATCGTGGCACAGGAGGAGCAGGACAGCATCCAGAAGCGCATCGACAGCTACGCCGCGCAGGGCGTGGAGCTGACCTATGAGCAGGCCATGGACGAGGTGGCGGCGGACTATGCGGGCCGCCTCATTGATGACGGCAAGGTGCTGGATGACTTCATCGAGCGGCACCGGGATGACCGGACGCTGCTGCAAAAGGTCCGGGACGCTATCCGCTCCCTCATTGATAAGCTGACCGGGGCCGAGAAGAAAAAGGCCCAGACCGCCGAGGGGAAGCTGACGGCAGCCCTGGAGGCAGCAGCCCGGCAGGCAAAGACCTTGCAAGGCGAGGGCGGCAATGATACAATGGCCGCAACGAGACATTCTATGAAGGAGGACGTCGAGGATGGACCAGAAGGAACGCAAGGAACTGGACACTTTGCGCGAGAAGGAGCGCAGAACCGCCAAGGAGGACAAACGGTACGAGGAACTTCTGCGGAAATTCTTCGAGGAGACGCTGTACCACGGGGGGGACGAGGAGGACTGACCGCCTCCTTTGGGCAGAAGCCTGTGCGCTCCTGGGCCGAGGGCCATACGGTGGAACCGGCCAAGGGCAGCGTGGCCTACACGGAGCAGCAGACAGCGATGGACTACGGCGTGCCGAGCTTTGTTGTGGCGGATGCGGCATGGGCCAAGAATAAGGGCAACACCCCGGCGTTTTCTGCCGGTGGGCAAATCTTCTTCCGGGAGACCCTGCCGGAGAAGAACCGGGGGATGTTCGCAACCCACGAGATCACCCACGTTATGAAGCAGATGGGCTATACTCCCTATCTTGACTTTGTAGCCAAAACCCCGGACATGCTGGATATGTCCACGCTGGAAGCCCGCATTTTGCTGGAACACTCCGCAAAACACAGAGGAGTTGATCTGCTGAATACTGCGCTAAGTGAAGCGGACCAGCTCAAGGTATACGACGAACTGAACGCGACGCTGTACGGCCACATCAGCTCTGGGAAAATGGACGGCCTGAACGAGGTGCTGCATAAGGCGTTCCACGACTTCGACGCCTACGCCAAGGAGTTGGGCGAGCTGCACGAGCGCTTCAAGGCCGACAACCAGAAGAATACAAAATTCTCCCTCAAGACCCCGGTGGAGGAGACGGACAAGCTGCTGGCCCTGCACAACAAGGACGAGAACAGCATCCTGGCTGCCATCAAGCTGGGCGGCCTGCCCATGCCCTCCATCGCCATTGTAAAAGCCAGGGACGGGCACACCAAGTACGGCCCCATCTCCCTTGTGTTCAGCAAGGACACCATCGACCCGCAGCTATTCCGCGCCAACAAGGTGTACGGTGGCGATGCCTGGACGCCGACAGCTCCGCGAGTAGATTACCCCGTGAACAGCAAAAAGGCATCCCAGGTGGAGCACGAGCTGCACCGGCTGGCCGGGGATGTCTCCGTGGCCGGGGGCATCTTCGGGAACAGCGCCGCCCTGCGCTCTGTGGGCATCGACGACACCAGCACCAGGAGCACGGCAGAGCTGGCGGAGAGACTGGCCTCCACAGACACGGTGCGGGCGGCCTATCTGGCAGACCAGGGCAAGAGCCTGGAGCCGGTGAAGATGGACAAGGTGTGGGACAAGTTCGGTAACGACACCCTGCAAAAGGTGGTTGACCGCCTGGGCGTGAACACGCTGGCTGAAATCGAGGCCAACCTGGAGACCGGCGAGAGCGTGAAGGACGCCCTGGGCGAGAATGCCGAGGTCATCCGCGACATTCTCCGGGACTACTACCGGGAACAGGGCGAACCCATGCTCCGCAGAATGGCCGTCAAGAGGCATTGGACCGACGCGGAGATCAACGAAAGACGGCAGACCCGCATCGACAATTCCATGGACGGCGTTTCCATCTTCACCCTGGAGGACATCGTTCGCCACGCATGGGATATGTACCAGGACGGCGGCGCGACCAAGGGCGAAATTGACCGGATGGCTACCTCTGACGCGCTGCGCAGCGCCGTGGATGACCACGCCGTTGAGGAGTGGATTGCCGGGAAGCTGGACGGCCTGCTGGGCGAGGCGGGCATCTACAATGGCAAGGACCCCTACACCCCCTCCGGCAATCTCCGCAGCTTCTCGCAGCTCCACTATGCCTACACCCTGGAGAACATCGTCAAGGCGATGAAGGAGGGCCAGGAGGAGCGCGGCGGCAACACCTGGGGCGCAAGCGCCAAGACCCTGCAATCCGTGGCGACGCCGGAATACCGCAGCATCCAGGAGATCAAGGCGGACAGCGGGCGGCTGGGCATGGACGAGGGGGCCGAGTATGAAGCAAAGCTCCAGGCCATTGATGACCAGATCGGCAGCATCATCACGAAGATCAAGCAGGGAAACAAGGCTCATTCCGACAATTCCTTCGTCGAGAGCGACATCATCGGCAGCATCCTGATGGAAACGTCCAAGGGCAAGAGGACAGTGGACGCTATTATGCGGGCCTTCTCCAAGGAGGGGTACAAAATCAGCAGCCAGACGGCCCAGGACATCCAGGCCGTCTACCAGGCGGCGGCGGAAATGCCCACCGGCTACTTTGAGGCCAAGCCCCAGCGGGCCGTCGGCTTCGACGAAGTGCTGGCCGCCGTCATCCCTGATGACAGCAGCAAGAAACTGCGGGACGGTCTGGAGCAGGCCGGTGTGCGGATGCTGGAATACAAGACCGGAGACGACGCGGACCGCCTTGCCAAGATCAACAGCGTGGACGATGCCCGCTTCTCCCTCAAGGCCGGAACGGAAAGCAAGAGTGTTGCCGCCTTGCAGGAGGAAAACCGGCTGCTGCGGGAGCAGATGAAGGACTATATCGCCATCCAGCGCCGAAACGGGAAGCTCCAGGAGAGCCGGGACTACTGGCAGGGCCAGACCCGGCGGACCCAGCGCGTGACCACGGACAAAAAGGCCGTGACCGCCGCCGCGAAACAGCTTATCCAGAACTACGGGGCCGACATCGCGGTGAAGGACATCCAGGGAGACCTCCAGAGCCTCTATGACTACATCGCCAGCGGCTACGACGGCAAGGACGAGCTGACATACACCGAGGCCCGCCGCCGGGCGGAGGACATCGCGGAAACCCTGGTGAGCAACGCGGTGGCCGTGGACAGCGATATGTACGATGCGTACAGCGACCTGCGGGACTACCTGCGGACGACCAAGATCATCTACGGCAAGGAGTACCACGGGGACATCGCGGACTATGGCGACTTCCGCAAGCGGCAGTTCGGACGGCTGAACCTGGGCAGCGAGGGCCACACCAACATCGACCAGGTGTACCAGGAGCTTTCCTCCCGCTGGCCGGAGTTTTTCAGCGAACAGGAGCAGACCCATCCGACGGACCAGCTCCTCCACATCGTGGAAGTGCTGGACGGCATCAGCGAGATCAACGAGTACAACCCCTTCTCCCGCTACATGGACCAGGCCGTGACCGGCGCGGCGAACGAGATCATGGAGACCTTCTTCGACCTGCCCCAGACGCGAAAGACCTTTGCGGACCGGCAGGCATTGAAGCTGGAGAACGCCAAGGCCAAGGGCCGGGAGCAGGTCCAGAAGGTGCGGGAGCAGTACACCACCCGCCTGGCGGAACTGCGGGAGCAGAACCGGCAGCGGGTACAGAACGCCATCGCCAAGGAGCGGGAGACCCGCGAGCGGCAGATGGGCGCTCTGAAAGACCGCTATGCGGCCAAGGACGCGGCGGGCCGGGAACGCCGGGCGGCCCGTGAGCTGCGGGCCAAAATCACCCGCCATGCAAGCGCCCTGTCCCAGAAACTCCTCCGCCCCAGCGACCAGCACCACATCCCGGAGGCCATGCGCGGAAGCGTGGCCGCTATGCTGGAGAGCATCAACCAGGAGAGCCAGTACACCCTCGACGAGAACGGCAAGCGGGTGAAGGACGGCAGCGGCACCCCCACCAAGCGAACCGAGGCGTTCCGCGCCCTCAAGGAGCAGTACGCAAAAATCGTGGCCGAGGGCGGGGATATGGTCATCGACCCCTCCCTGCTGGGCAGCGACGCCGACGGCATCAAAGGCGGCTTCGATGCGGTCATCGCCATGAAGGACATCAAGCTGGCCGACATGAGCGTGGCGCAGCTTCAAACCGTGTGGCAGGTGGTCAAGGCCGTGGAGCACAGCGTGAACACGGCGGGGAAAGTCCTGTCCAAGGCCAAGTACGCCAGGACGGCGGACTGGGCGCAGGCTATCTCCATCGGGACCAGCAGCCGCCGGGCCAAGAACAGCCTGACCCGCAACCACGCCCTCATTGACCTGGAGACCCCGTACACCTTCTTCTCCCATTACGGAGAGGCGGGCAAGGCAGTCTACCGGATGCTGCGGGACGCGCAGGACCAGCAGCAGCTCATGGTGGACCATGTGGCCGAGGAGGTCCGCAAGATCGTGGACCCCAAGACGGTGAAGAAGCTGGAGGCGACCACGCATACCTTCACCACGGAGCGAGGCGAGGAACTGACCCTTTCCACGGCCCAGGTGATGGAGCTGTACGAGCTGGTGAAGCGCAAGCAGGCCCACGACCACCTGCTCAAGGGCGGCGTGGTGCAGCCAGAGATCAAAACCTCGCAAATCCGGCGCGGCACGGACAGCATCCGCCTGACGGAGGGCGACCTGGTGAACATCACCGGGACGCTGACACCGGAGCAGGTGAAGATCGCGGACGGCCTGCAAGGACTGACCCGTGGCGTGCTGGCCGACTACGGCAACAAGGCCAGCATGGAAGCCTATGGTTATAAGAAGTTCACCGAGAGCGACTACTGGCCCATCAAATCGGCCAAGGAGGGCCTGCACAGCAACATCGAAAAGGGCGGCAACAACACCCGCTCCATTAAGAACATCGGCATGGCAAAGACCACGATGCCCCACGCGAGCAACGCCCTGGACCTGGCGGGCATCTTCACCACCTTTGCCAACCACGCCTCCGACATGACGGACTATGCCTCCTGGCTCTGCACGATGGAGGACATCAACCGCCTGTTCAACTACCAGTTCCGGGACGAGGAGGGCAACCCCACCGGCAAGAGCATCAAGAGCCTGCTGGACCGCGTGGGCGGCCCCAACAGTCAAGCATACTGGCACAACCTGATGGAGGACATCCAGAACGGCATCAATGCCCGCAGCGACACTGCAAGCGGCTATTTGATTGACAAAACCATCGGCGGCTTCAAGGGCGCAGCCGTGGGCGCGAACATCCGCGTGGTCATCCAGCAGCCCACGGCGTTCTTCCGGGCGGCGGCGGTACTGGACCCCCAGGACATGGCGCGGGGCCTTGCAAGAGGCGTTACGCGGGGCAGCGGATGGAAGAAAGCCCTGCAATACTCCCCCATCGCCATGCGGAAGGATGCGGGCGGCTTCGACATCTCCAGCCCCTACAAGATGACCGAGACGCTGTTCGACAACCGGACGAACGTGAGGAAGCTGAACGACGCCCTTTCCGCCCCTGCGGGTGCGGCGGACGCCGTGACCTGGGGCAAGTTGTGGAACGCCTGCGAGTGGGCCACGGCGCGGGAACACCAGGGCCTCACCAAGGGCAGCGAGGCGTTCTACCGGCAGACGGCAAAGCTGTTCGCGGAAGTCATCGACCAGACCCAGGTGGTAGACGGCGTTCTCCAGCGGTCCCAAATCATGCGCTCCAGCAACGCAATTTACAAGCAGGCGACCAGCTTCATGGGCGAGCCTATCATGAGCCTCAACCTGCTGATGCGGGCCTATGACCAGGTGCGCTACGAACAGAACAGCCAGAAGCGCGGCAAGGCCATCAAGACGATGGGCCGGGCGGCCACGGCCCTGGTGGTGACGAACGTGGTCAACGCTCTGGCCCAGAGCCTTATCGACGCCATGCGCGACGATGACGAAGATAAAAAATACTGGGAGCGCTTCCGGGCTGCGTTCACCGGCATCTCCGGTGACGAGGAGACCCCCTGGGAGAAAGCCTGGAACGCCATCACGGAGGGCAACGTCGGCAGCAACATGAACCCCCTGGGGCAAATCCCCTTTGTGAAGGACGCGCTGTCCATCATGCAGGGCTACGACGTGTCCCGCACGGAAATGGAGATCGTGTCCGACCTTATCCAGGCCGGACAGACGGCCATCCAGAGCGCCGACGGCCAGGGCAAGCGGACCAGGGCCTACGCCCTCAAAGGACTGCTGGCCGCCGGTGCAAAGATGTTCGGCATCCCGGCCTCCAACCTGGCGCGGGATATGTGGGGCCTGGCCCGGAGCGCGGCGGTGGAGACCGGCAACATCCCGCTCCAGTATGAGATGGAAAAGGCTATCTACAACATCTCCAACACCGGCAACAAGAACCGCTATTACGCCATTCTGTACCGGGCGCTGGAGCAGGGCGACATGGACACCTACCAGCACATCAGGGACGACCTGATGAACAGCATGGGCGTGGACGGCGCAAGCATCGACAGCGCCATGCGGAGCCGCTACAACAAGGCCGTTGAGAAGGACCCGGACTACACCCTGCCCCAGAGGGCACGGGACCTTATCGGCAGCAGGGACAAATACGCCCCGGTCAAGGAGAAGGAGGAAACCTTCGGCGCTGACGACCTGGGCAGCAGCGCCTACCGGGCGTACTCCGACCAGCGGGCCAACGACTACCGCAGCATGGCAGACGACCTGACGAGCAGCCCTATTTTCCAGGGAATGGACGACGAGACCCGCGACAAGGTGCTCAAGGCAGCCTATGATCTGGCCGACAAGAGCGCCATGGCGGACCATTCCGACGGGCAGTACGAGGTCAGCACCAAGTGGATGGCCCAGGCCGACGACGCAGAGGCCCAGGGCATCGAACCCTGGGAGTACGTTCTGTTCCACGCCGCCTACAACGAGATGGAAGGGACCAAGGACGCAGACGGTAAGACCGTGAAGGGCGAGGCCAAGAGCGACCATGTGCGGGAATGGCTGGAGGACTTCTCCGGCCTGACCGACGAGCAGCGGGCTTTCCTCTGGGGGACCGTCTACACCAGCGAATGGTAAAGAAAGAAGGGCCGGGAGTTAATCCCAGCCCTTCTTGTTTTCTTCAAACGCTGCCGCCGTAGCCGCACGCTCTACAAAATCGGCCTTGTCTGCGTCCGTGTCTATCCCGCGTGAACGGAAATATTTGTCCAGTTCTCCGCCCCATTCAAATTCTGTTTCTATTACCATCCTCCGCTTTTTCCGCTCTGCATCATTTCTATCAGCATGAATGCTCAATATCGCTATTGCGACGACCGCAAACAACAACGCAGCAGTACCAACCAGTTTATACCAAGGAAGATATGATGCCGCCCGGAAAACATCTCCGACCCAGGAAATACAAAGGCAGACCAGGGCAGCTACGGCAAAAAACAACGCGACTTTCATGTATAGTATACATTTTTTCACATCTATTCCTCCTCACGGCCTGCATACGGAGCAGGCGTATTTGCCGTCCCGCTCCGCGTCTGCGGGCGTTTTATAGTAGACCTTGTTTTCCCCCAGGATGTTGTCTGCATAATCGCAGGTAAGCCGGTGGTACTTATCGCTGTTGGCGCTTGCCACCACTTCCTCCGCCTGCTGGGCGCTCGCCACCGCCGCCTTTGCCGCCGGAGCCGCCGAGGCGGGCCGCGTAGCAAAGAGCAACGCTATGGCAAAGAAAACGGCACAGAGGACCAGGGCGATATTGCGCTGCAAGACATATTTCCGCTGCTGCTTCTCCTGTTCTGCGTTTTCTTTCTCAAGGAGTGAAGTGCGAATTTTCAGATATTCTTCATTTGTCATTTCTGTTCCCTTTAGGCTCATAGGGCAATCCCTCTCTTTCAAATTTTTATCTGCTTCGGGGCGAAAAGGATGCGGGGCTTTGATATGCTCAATGGGAAAGGCAGGTGATACCAATGGAGTGGAACATCATTGTGGGACTGGTATGCACGGTGCTGGGCGCTGTCATCAGTTATGCCACCTTCTCCCGCAACAAGGGGAAAGACGACAGGAGCAACGGCCAACAGCTCGGCACCGTTTTGACAGAGCTGGGGTACATCAAGTCCAACACGGACGAGATCAAGACGGAACAGCGAGAGCAACGCAAGACCAACACAGCAGTGGAGGGCCGTCTGGCCGCCGTGGAGGCCAGCGCCAAGTCCGCACACCACCGCATTGACCATCTGGAGGCGGTACGGGATGAAGAACATTAAGACAACCACGCGACGGCTGTTCGTGACAACGCAGATCGCCGCGCTGGGGTGGGTCACGATGTCCTACCTCATCGCCCTGTACGCCACGGTGCGCCTGGGCCAAGTGTTCCCGGTGGTGGACCTGTCCGAGCAGGCCATCGAGACCATCCTGGGCGTGAACGTCCTCAAGGTGGTGGAGAACATCTTTGAGCACAACGACGGGGTGGTGTTCGGCAAGAGCAACGCACCGGAGAAGAAAATCAAACGAGATTGCTAAAGGAGGAAATCGAAATGAAAACCTATATCGGCACGAAAATCATTGAGGCGGTCCCCGCTATTCGCAAGGGCTGCAAAGTCTATGAGAAGGACCAGCCCATCGCCATGGGCATGGTCCCCGATGAGGAGGGCTATAAGGTCTGCTACCCGGACGGCTACGAGAGCTTTAGCCCCAAGGCCGTGTTTGAGGAAGCGTACCGCCCCATCGACAGTATGAGCTTCGGTCTGGCTATCGAGGCCATGAAGAAGGGGAAGAAGTGCAGACGGGCGGGCTGGAACGGAAAGAACCAGCACATTGAGCTGGCCTCTGCCATTAGTTACACGTCCCCGGCTGGCACAATCGTCAATGCCGAGCACGCAGCCATTGGGAACAAGGCTATCGCATTCTGCGGCACTTCCGGCGTGCAAATCGGATGGCTTGCAAGCCAGGCGGATATGCTGGCCGACGACTGGGAAATCGTGGAGTAAAGGAAGGAGCACATCATGGACATTACGACTATTATTGAAGCGGCGGCTGCCCTTGTGGCTGCCGTCATCACCGCCGTGGTCATCCCTTACATCAAGAGCCGGACCACGGCCCAGCAGCAGGCGGAGATCAATGCCTGGGTGAAAATCGCTGTGACGGCGGCGGAGCAAATCTACCGTGGCAGCGGGCGCGGCGAGGAGAAGAAAGCCTACGTCCTCAACTGGCTGGCGGAGCATGGCATCACGCTGGACGAGGACCGCATCGACGCGCTCATTGAGGCCGCCGTCTACGAACTCAACCACGGCGTTCTGAAAGAAGGTGCGGGCAATGAGTAACAGCCCGCTGGTCAGCTACACCAAGCTGTCCCCAAACCATTCCGGCAAGCGCAAGCACGCCATCGACACCATCTCCATCCACTGTATGGCCGGGAACCTGTCCGTGGAGCGCTGCGGCGAACTGTTCCAGAACAAGGAACGCCAGGCCAGCAGCAACTACGGCATCGGCAGCGACGGGCGCATCGGTCTGTATGTGGACGAGGCCAACCGCTCGTGGTGTACCTCCTCCGCCAGCAACGACAACCGGGCCGTCACCATCGAGGTGGCGAACACCGTTGCCAAGGACCCGTGGCCGGTCTCCGACGCGGCCTACAAGTCCCTCATTGACCTGCTGGTTGACATCTGCCAACGCAACGGCATCCCCAAGCTGCTTTGGAAGGGAGATAAAAACCTCGTAGGTCAGGTAGACCGGCAGAACATGACCGTCCACCGCTGGTTTGCGGCGAAAGCCTGCCCTGGTGACTGGCTTTACAGCCGCCACGGCCAGATCGCCGCAGAAGTCAACAAAAGACTGGAGGCCGCAAAGGCCGGAAAGGATGAAGAAGCTATGGACACCAAACAGCTCACGAGCTGCGCCGACACCGGGGACAACCCCTCCGCCTGGGCCAAGGAGGCCACCGACTACTGCAAGCGCAAGGGTATCTTCGCCGGAGACGGTGCGGGCAACTACGGATGGCAGAAGCCCATCACCCGCGAGGCCACGGCCCAGATCATCTACAATCTGCTGGAGGCCGCCGGTATGATGGAGAAGCTGCCGGACGTGAAGTGAGATATTCCCACTTTTTGTACCAAAACGATAAAGGTTGTAAATCTTTATTACAAAGATAGCCCTTTTCCGTGGTACTGTCAAGGTGCCAAGGAGGGGCTGCGTGTGAAGATTTACGATTTTGAGGGACAAAAGAATATCTCCGGCGACCGCATCCACCAGGTGCGGGCGACCAAACGCATCTCCCAGGCGGACCTCGCTGCGAGGATGCAGGTCAAGGGCGTGTTCATCGAGCGGGAGGCCATCAGCAAGATAGAGACCGGGGACCGCTTCGTGACGGACTACGAGCTGATGATCTTTGCCGAGGTCCTGGGCGTGACGATGGACTGGCTGACCGGAAAAGAATAAAAAATTTTGAAATCCCCCTACGGATAGTAGGGGGATTTTTGCATCTTCCGGGGCTATTGACATGGCCGAAAAAAGTGTGCTAAAGATATACAAATGCTATGCAAAAGTATTGCAAATGGAGGTTTTCCTATGCCGAGATATAAGGGCGCACACTTGACCTGGAACGACAGATTGACCATTGAAAAAATGCTCCGCGAGGGGTACAGCAAGCCGCAGATCGCCCGCTATCTGGGCGTGCATCACAGCACGGTCTACGACGAGTGCCGGAGGGGCGCGGTGGAGCTGAAACGCAGCGACCTGACCACCTATATCTCCTACTCCGCCGATGTCGCCAAGGACTACCACCTGGACCGCAAGAAGAACATGGAAAAGCCTCTGAAAATAGGCAAAGACCACCGGCTGGCCCGGTGGCTGGTCAAAACCATCTCCGAGGGGTATTCCCCGTCTGCTGCCTGCTCCATGCTGGGCAAAACGCCGGAGACCACCTTCTCCTGCACATTATGCCGTCAGACTGTGTATAAGTACATCGAGAACGGGGACTTGTGGCCCCTGACCAACAAGGAGCTGCGCTACAAGAGCGACCAGAAGCGGACCTACAACCGCGTGAAAGCAGCGAAAGCCCCCAGAGGGGATAGCATCGAGCATCGCCCGGAGCACATCAACAACCGGGAGGAACCGGGCCACTGGGAGATGGACAGCGTAGTGGGCAAGAAGGGCACCAAGGCCGCCCTGTGCGTCCTCACCGGACGCGTGACGCGGGACGAGATCATCCGCAAGATGCACGACGACACCGCCGCCAGCGTCGTGGGCGTTCTGGACCGGCTGGAGCGGCGCATGGGGACCGCTATGTTCCGCCAGGTGTTCAAGAGCATCACCGTGGACAACGGGAGCGAATTTGCCGATTGCAAGGGCATGGAGCGCTCCTGTCTGCTGCCCGGAGAGAAGCGCACCCACGTCTACTACTGCCACCCCAGGTCACCCGGAGAGCGCGGCAGCAACGAGAAGCAGAACCAGCTTATCCGGTGGTTTTTCCCCAAGGGCACGGACTTCCGCAAGGTAACACAAAAAGAGGTGCGCCGGGTCCAGGACTGGATAAATAATTACCCACGGTTAATCCTGGACTGGCACACCTCTGCGGAACTTTTCAACGTGTTTCTTGCAAGCCTATAAAGACTATAAAAAATTTTTCAAAGAAATTCGGGTTTTACTATTGACATTTGGCTTCGCAAATGCTATCGTAAAACCCGAAGGATGAAACAGTCCTTCGGGCTTTATTTTTTCCCAGGAAAGGGGGTGCGCGTGATGGCCTGCAAGTACCTGGATTTCCAGGACCGAAAGAAAATCGCAAAGATGTACCAGGAGGAAGCCCGCGTGCTGGACATCGCCTACAAAATCGGATGCCACCCCGCAACGATCTATGAGGAGCTGCGACGAGGCGACACGGGCAAGCTGGACAAGAACCAGCGCCCGGAGTATGACCCCCGCCTGGCTCAAAGGACGTTTCAAGAGGCAATCCGCCGCCGGGGCAACCGGCGGACCACCACGACCGCCGAGAGCGGCCAGTAAACCAAAGAGGAGGACAAGGACATGAAAATGAAGGACCTGGCCCTGGCGCAGGTACGTCGGGGCGAACGCTTCACCCTCGACGGCGTGGAGTTTGTGAAGCTGGAGGACGACCTGGACGCCGCCTTTGCGGTGGCCGCCGACACGCTGCCGGAGTGCTGCCAGTTCGAGGATGACGACGCCGAGCGTGAGGACCACAACAACTACGCGGGCAGCCTGCTTTCCAAAACCGTGGAGCGCTGGCTGCGGGACAAGCACCCGGCCATCTTCTCCGCCGTGGTGGAGCGGCCCATCGACTTGACCACCATGGACGGCATGACGGACTACGGCAAGCCCCTGGCCGTCGTGCGGGCGCTGACCATTGACGAGTACCGCAAGCACCGCAGCATCCTGCCGCTGACCTCCAAGCCCTATTGGCTGGCAACAGGCTGGACAACCAACAGCTCCCCGTACTTGAATGCCAGCTACGCGTACTACATCCACACCGACGGCTCCGTGAACAACAACCGCGTGTACAACGCCCTCTTCGCGCCGCGTCCCGCTTTGTATCTGAAATCCTCTATCCTTGTATCGGTTGAGGCCGAGGACGAGGGCAAGGCGCTGGCCGATTACAGCGACACGGACCTTATCGACGAGCTGTACCGCCGCAGGAGAAGCACCTATGACCCGGACTGAACGGCGGAGGCGGCAGCAGCGCCGCCGCAGGGCCGCGATGCAGAGAGCCGCCTGCCTGGCGCTGGCCCTTCTGGCCGTGGCTGCGGCGTTCGCCTGGAGCGGGCGTCCACAAGAGCCGGAGACACCAGAGGCCACCGTGCCGGTGACGGCAACGGTGCTTCCGGCGGAGACACCCACGCTGGAACCCATCACGCTGGAGTTTGAGGACCAGGAGGCCATCGACCCGATGGAGGCGTCCAAGGTAGCCCTGGCAAAGATGGTGTGGGGCGAGGCACGGGGCTGCTCCACCACGGAACAGGCGGCCACGATCTGGTGCGTGTTGAACCGCTACGACAGCGGGGACCGCTTCTGGGCCGACACGGTGGAGGGCATCACGACCCAGCCCTGCCAGTTCTACGGCTACGATCCCAGCAACCCGGTGGACCCGGACATCCTGGCCCTGGTGGAGGATGTGCTGGCCCGCTGGATGGCCGAGAAGGAGTGCGTAGGCAGCGTGGGCCGGGTGCTGCCGAGGGAATACCTGTACTTCACCGGAGACGGCGTACACAACTACTTCACCACGGAGTGGCAAGGCGGGCAGACCTGGGACTGGTCCATGGAAAGCCCGTATGGGGAGGCAACAAGATGAAACTGTTGATTGGCGGAAGCCCGTGCACCCATTGGAGTATCGCACAGACGAAGAACCGCGAAACCGAAGCCAGCGGCATAGGCTGGGAACTGTTCTTGAACTACCGCATCGCGCGGGACAAGTACCAGCCGGACTATTTCCTGTATGAGAACAACAAGTCCATGTCGCCCGCCATCCGGGCGCAGATCACGGCGGAGCTGGGTGTGGAACCCGTGCTTATCAACTCCGCGCTGGTATCGGCGCAGAACCGCCAGCGGCTCTACTGGGTCGGCAAGCGTAACCCTGACGGCACTTACAGTCAAGTGCCGGTCGAACAGCCGGAGGACCGCAGAATTTTACTGCGGGACATTTTGGAAAGCGGTGTCTGCTGGAGGGAAAAGGCGTATACGCTGAAAGCCAACTACTTCAAATCCTCCGTAACAAACGCCATGGACGGCGGGCATTTCCCCGCACCTATGGCAGCGGAGCCGATCATCGTCAATGGAATGGAAAGCGGAAAAGCACGAACCGTTGATGCGCACATGGGAAAGCTCGAAAACAACCTTGTGCCGAGGATAAACAATCCGAACCCCGCAAAGCAGCAATATGACTGCATAGCCGAGCCTGTCCGTATCGGCACCATTGAGAATGACGCAAAGAACCAGGCTTTTGACAGTCAGCAATACCGTGTTTACAGCCCGGACGCCAAAAGCGTGACCCTCTGCGGGAATGGCGGCGGCCTGGGAGCCAAAACCGGGCTTTATGCCGTGCCTGTACCGGAACCCGTAAACGAAACCGTGGACGGGAAAGCGCAGTGTCTGCGGGCTACCTACTACAAGGACGGGATTCGCAACCTGGTGGGCAATACCGTGGACCGGAAAACGTGCGTGGCGATGCCTGTCGGGACGGCAACGGGGCCGAAAAGCACACTTGTGGTTACGGCTCCAGGGAAGTCGATGCCTGTTTACGAAGTGAGAAACGGCAGAATTGCCATAAAGGGCAAGGAATACCCCATTAAACTGGCGGACGGATTTTACGTCATTCGCAAGCTGACGGTGACGGAGTGTAAACGCCTCCAAACCGTGCCGGACACATACGCCTTTCCCGCCAGCGACACCCAGGCGTATAAAATGCTGGGCAACGGCTGGACCGTGGACGTGATTGCCCACATTATGAGCCATTTTACCGGGCTGACAGAGGAGGCGGTGGAAGTGCTTTCCATGTACGACGGCATGAGCTGCGGCCATATCGCGCTGGACAAGCTGGGCGCGGAGATCACCGCCTACTACGCAACGGAAATCGACAAATACGCCATCCAGACCACGCAGCACAATTTTCCGGACACCTTGCAACTGGGTGACGCTTTCCAGGTCAGAGATACTATGTGGAGCGTGCGAAAGGAGGCAGAGCATGAACCGACTGCAAGAGCGGCGGATGGCGCTGGGTCTGACCCAGCCGCAGGTGTCCGCCAGACTGAAAGAAACGGAACCCAGGGCTGACGTGGGCATGGTAAGCCGGTATGAGAAGGGCGTATGCCTGCCGACGGCGGACCAGCTCAAGGCCCTGGAGGATGTCCTGGGAGCATCCAGGACGGAACTCTACGACGCGGAGGACCTGGACCTGCTGGGGGCGCTGCCGACAGCAGAGAGCCGCAGCGAGACCAGCGAGACGGAGACCGCGCCGCCCACCGCACCCACCGGGCGCTTCCGCAAGTGTTACCGCATCAGCCGCGAGTTCGCGGCAAGCCTGCCGGACGACCTGCTCCAGGTGTGCGGGTATTCGTCCTGGCAAAGCTGGCATGACGCAGCCCTCAAGCGGCTGTTAGGAGAATATGCGGCCCGGAAACGGGCCACCAAAAAGGAGGATAAAACCGCATGAGTGACCAGTTGGACAAGAAAAGCATCCTTGAGATGTCAATGGGTGCAATCCTGGAGCGCGTGGACTATGAGATGGGCAAGGTGATGGACAACATCCTGGACCCCAACACCAAGGCCACCGCAAAGCGCAAAATCTCCGTGACCCTGGAGCTTATCCCCAGCGCAGACCGTCGGACCATCACGGTGCAGAGCACGGCCAAGTGCTCCCTGACCCCGACGGACCCCGTGACCACCAGCCTTTACATCACCAACGCACCCAGCACCGGCGAACTGCTGGTGGCCGAAATGGTGCCCCAGGTCCCCGGCCAGTTAGCCCTCGACGGCGAGGAGCAGGACCACCCCAAAATTTTGAAGTTCAAACGCCAGGCATAACGCCACGATCTGAAAGGAGTATTCATCATGCTGAAAGAATTTGCCCAGTACCTCGTGTCCCTCAAGGACAACAAGACCTACAACATCAACGGCGACACCTACTCTGACCACGACCTGGTCCGCATCGAGCCTCACATTGACCGACCCTCCAACCTCGCCGTCTCCGGCCTGGACAGCATCGTGAAGCTGGTCCGCAACGAGTTGGATATGTTCGAGAACCTGCCCGTGTTCATCCGCGTGGACGACGCCCGCACGGTCTCCGTGTTCACCACCTACGACGACGTGATGCACCGCGACGGCCTCTACACCGCGAAATGCGACGTTCCGGGCTTCCGTGACGGCTTCCGGGAGTACGAGAAGGCCATCATCGAGCTGCGGAGCAAGTTTGCCCCCGGCTCCGGCGTGGACTACCTGCTGGACCTGCTCTCCCGCATGAGCAAGGACAGCGGCGTGACCACCCGCGACAACGGCGTGAGCCAGGAAGTGGAGGCCCGCCAGGGCGTCTCCCTCAAGGCACTGGTGCAGGTCAAACCCCGCGTGGCCCTGCGTCCCTTCCGCACCTTCCTGGAGGTTGAGCAGCCGGAGAGCGAGTTCCTGCTGCGCCTGGACGATGACGGCAACGTGGGCCTGTTTGAGGCCGACGGCGGGATGTGGCAGCAGACGGCCAAGGCCAGCATCACGGCCTACTTCGAGGACAAGCTGGCCCAGGAGGTTAAGGACGGCAAAATCGTCGTGATGATGTGATGCAGCCGCAGGTCATCATCTGCAAGGACCGGGCGGAATGGCTGGAGGCCCGCAAGGATGGGCTGGGGGCGTCTGACGCCGCCGCCCTCCTGGGCCTCTCCCCCTGGAAAACCAACGTGCAGCTCTGGGAGGAGAAGTGCGGACTGGTCATCCCGGAGGACATCTGGGACAAGCCCTATGTGCGCTACGGCAACGACGCGGAGCCGCTGCTGCGCTCCTTCTTCGCCCTGGACCACCCGGAATACCGGGTGAGCTTCACCCCCTACAAGATCATCAAGCACCAGGACCTTCCCTTCATCACCTGCACCCCGGACGGGGAGCTGGAGGAGGTCGCCACCGGGCGGCTGGGCGGTCTGGAGATCAAAACCACGGAAATCCTCTCCTCCACCGGCTGGACCCATTGGAAGGGGCGCATCCCCACGGAGTATTACGCCCAGGTGTGCCAGCAGATGCTCGCCGCCGGGTGGCAGTTCGTGGAACTGCTGGCCCAGATCAAGTACACCACGGCGGAGGGCGAGGACCGGAAAGAGACCCGGCACTACAAAATCGAACGGGCGGATGCCGAGGACGACATCGCCATCATCCAGCGGGAGGCGGTCCCCTTCTGGCGCTGCGTGGAGCAGCGGCGGAAACCAAACCTCAAGCTCCCGCCTATCTGAACAGGAGGACAACATGAGCATGGAATTTGTGATGGGCAACAGCCTGGAGACTTTGCCCAAGACGATAGACTTCAACTTTGAGGAGCTGAAAGGCCAGCTTGCGGAGAGCCTGGCGCTGTACACCGGCCTGGTGGTAACAGAGGACGGCATCAAGGGTGCCAAGGAGGACCGCGCCAAGCTGAACAAGCTGCGGGAGGCCCTGGAGAACAAGCGCAAGGAGGTCAAGCGCGAGTGCATGGCCCCGTACACCGACTTCGAGGCCAAGGTGAAGGAGCTGGTGGGCCTCATTGACCAGCCCATCGCCGCCATCGACGCGCAGCTCAAGGAGTACGAGGAGAAGCGCCGGGCGGACAAGCGGGCCGCCATCCTGGAAATCTACGAGGAGACCGTGGGTGAGCTGCGGGCGCTGCTCCCCTTTGAGAAGCTGTGGCAGGACACCTGGTACAACACCAGCGTGACCATGAAGAAGGTCCGGGAGGCCATCGTCGCGGCGGAGAACAAGGCTGCGTCAGATCTGGAGGTCCTGGCTACCGTGGAGAGCGAGTTTGCCGAGGCCGTCAAGATCAAGTACCTGGAGCACCTGGACCTGAACGAGGCCCTGATGGAGCGCTCCCGCCTCCAGGAGCGGGCCAAGCGCCTGCGGGAATACGAGGCCCAGCGGGCCGCCCAGGCCGCCAACCTGGCAGAGGAACAGCGCGAGGCAGAGGCAACGCGGGGCGCAGAGCAGACCCCGGACCCCGCTGCCAATGCGGCCCAGGCCGGGACCTGGGAACCCGGCGGCGGTGAGGCCGTTGAGGAGACCATCTACCTGCTGCGCTTTGAGTGCCAGGTGACAAAGGGCCAGGCGGCGGAGCTTTCCCGCTGGCTGAAAGAACGGAACATTTCGTATAGGAGGATTTAATCATGGCCGTGAACAATTCTTTGCAGGGCCGCAGCGGCGGCAAGCCCAAGTTCAGCGTAGCTATCCAGACGCCGATGTACCAGAAGCTCGTGAACGACACCCTGGGAGACCCGGACCGCGCCCGGCGCTTCGTGGCTGCCATCAGCTCCGCCGTGGCCGTAAACCCGTCCCTCCAGGAGTGTGACGCCGGGACGGTGCTGACCGCCGCCCTGCTGGGCGAGAGCCTGAACCTGTCCCCCTCCCCGCAGCTCGGCCAGTATTACATGGTCCCCTACAAGGACAAGAAGCGCGGCACCGTGGCCCAGTTCCAGCTCGGCTACAAGGGCTACATCCAGCTTGCAGAGCGCAGCGGCCAGTACCTCGACATCGACGCGTTCCCCGTGGTGGAGGGCGAGTACAGAGGCCGGGACCGCTTCACCCGCCGCCCCATCCTGGAGTTCCTGGAGGACGACGGAGACCGGGAGAGCCGCCCCGTGGTGGGCTACTACGCCTACTTCGAGCTGAACAACGGCTTCCGCAAGGTGCTGTACTGGAGCAAGGACAAGATGCTGGCCCACGCGGACCGCTACTCCCAGGCGTTCCACCTGGAGGCCCGCGAGGCCCAGGACCCCCGGTACAGCCGCGTGTCCTACGCCGACTTCGTGGCGGGCAACTACCCCAAGGGCGACGAGTGGAAGTATTCCTCCTTCTGGTACAAGGACTTCGACGGGATGGCCTGCAAGACGATGCTGCGCCAGCTTATCAGCAAGTGGGGCATCATGTCCATTGACCTCCAGAAAGCCCTTGCAAGCGACGAGGCGGCCATCGGCACCGACGGGAGCAAGAATTACCTGGATGCACCCGAAAACGCGCCAGAGGCCCTTCCAGAGGCCAACCCGGAGACCGGGGAGGTCATCGAACCCAGCAGCGATACCGCGCCGGAGCTGCCCGACGGCATCTTCGAGGATGCAACGGGGCAGCGGGCGCTTGCGTAAGGAGGCATCCGTATGCCCAAGACCAACGAGAAAGACGCCTATTTCTTCTCCCACGACTGCAACGCCCGCAACGACCCCAAAATCCTGGCCCTCCGCTCCGTCTACGGGGCGGAGGGGTACGGGGTGTACTTCATGCTGGTGGAGATACTCCGGGAGCAGCCGGAGTACCGGCTGTCCGTGAACAAGTACATTTGGAATACGCTTGCTATGCAAATGCAGGTGGAAGCATCCCGCCTGGAGCAGATCATCACCGACTGCTGCACAGAGTTTGCAGAAAACGGCAGCACGCTTTTGGTGAACGACGGCGAGTATCTTTACTCCGCTTCCCTTCTCCGACGCATGGGGAAGGTGGACGACATCTCCAACCTCCGCCGGGAGGCGGCGCAAAAACGCTGGAAAAATCAGCCTTGCAAGGCCGACGACGGCAGCGGAGCATCCACAAGTAATGCAAATGCAGAGCAAACCGATGCAAATAAAAGAAAAGCAAAGCAGAGTAAAGAAAAGCAAAGCAAAGCAGAGGAAAAGAAAACAAAGGAAACTATCTTTGCGGACTTCGCCTCCGGCGACGCCGACCTGCTTTCCGCTCTGCAAGACTTCGAGGCGATGCGGAACAAGATCAAAAAGCCGATGACGGACCAGGCCAAGAAGCGCCTGGTCACGGAACTGGAGAAGCTGGCCCCCGGAGACCGGGATGCTCAGATCGCCATTCTGCACCAGAGCGAGGACCACTGCTGGGCGGGCGTGTTCGCCCTCGATGGCGACAAGCCCTACCAGTCCAGCCGCAACGGCAGACCCCAGCAGGCCAGCACGGGCGAGAAGATGGACGCCCTGCGAGACCTGCACGACGAGTTCAGCAGCCTATGACCAGGGCGGAAGTGACGGAAATCTTCGCGGTGCTGATGATGGCCTATCCCAACGCGGAGATGTTCAAGGCCCCGGACAAGGACAGCCTAAAGGCAAAGCTGGCCCCGACCATCACGCTCTGGACCACCTGCCTGCGGGACATCGACTTCTGGGCGGCCCAGCAGGCAGTCATCCGGGTGTGCCAAACCTGCAAATTCCCTCCGACCATCGCGGAGATGCGGGAGGCGGCGGAGGCCGTTCTGCACGAGGTCAGGTCGGAAATCAGCAACGCCTACCTGATGGCCCGCAGCGAGCTGCAACTGGCCCGGCTGGCTGGCCGGACGAAAGAGCAGGCGCTGGAGGGGATGCCCACCAGGACCCGGAAGGTCATCGAGGCCATGGGCGGCATCGACGCGTTCATGCCGCCGGACAAGAAATACTTCGAGATGGAGCGCTTCGAGCAAACCTACGAGACGATGCTGCGGAAGAACCCTATCGGCCTGCCGGGCAGCACGGCAGGACAGCGACAGATCACGGAATGAGCAAGGGGGCGGACAAATGGCTGGCTACTCACACAAGACCTGGGCGTGCCCGTTCTTTCGCTGGGACGAGCGGCTGTGCGTTCGCTGCGAGGGCGGCTGCATGAGTTTCCCGGACCGGGAGGCCCTGGCCGAGTACGCGGACCGCTACTGCGCCAACCTCCAGGACTGGAAAAGCTGCACGGTGGCCGCCAACCTGCTGAAATACTACGAGAGGACGGAGTGACATGGAAAGAAACGTCGATAAGATCAAGCGCCTGGAGCATGAGCTGGGGCGCTGGAACAAGAAAGTGGCCGACACGGCCAAGGAGAACGAGAAGCTGCGGGAGGCCCTGGCCCAAGCGGATGCCGGGAATCAGGAGACCCAGGCCCTTGTGGACGCTGTGCTCACCGCTGTGGTGCTGGAGCACGGGGAGCGGGCCATGGACCCGGATGCCCCGGAGACGGCCCTGGGCTGGCGGCTGGCCGTCCCGTTCTTCTCCGTCAAGGAGATGCGGGAGAAGTACGAGATACACGCCCGGCGCGGCGAGGACGGCAAGTACATCCTGGGCGTGATGGAGCGGAGGTCCGACTTATGAGCGTGCGCCGACAGACGGCCAACCGGCTGACCCTGTTTCGCACCTGCGGCACCTGCGGAAAGCAGATCGTGACCACGGCGGACACCCCCTGGGTGCGTCAGGTGGAGCGGGACGGCAAGAAGCAGGCCACGACGTACTTCTGCTCCGAGGGCTGCTTTGCTGCCAGCTATAAGCACATCGGCTGGTTTGACGGCAAGGCCGAGGAGCGCCGGAAGCTGAAAGACCGGAACCGGGACCCGGAGAAGGAGCGGGCACGGAACCGGGCATACCAGCAGGCCCACCGGGAGGAGCTGCGGGAAAAGGCCCGGCTGCGCCGCCTCACGAACCCCGGCCTGTCCGCCGCCGACAGCGCCTACGCTCGGCGCAAGCGCAAGCTGAAAGCGGAGGAGGCGCAGGCAAATGCTGGATAAAACCCCGCTGGAGATGGCCCTGGAGCGGGAGGGCCAGATCGAATACTGCGACGAGTGCGAGTTTGTGCGCGTCGTGGACAACACAGTTTTCTGCGGCCTGTCCGGGAAGCTGCTGCACCCCATGATGTTTCTGCGGGGGCAGGGCTTCGGCCCGGCCCGCCGCTGCACCAAACGGAAGGAGGCACGAGAGATGGGACTGACCGCCGCAGACCTGCAACGTATGGGGCCGGAGGCCCAGCGCCAGGTCATGGAGAAGCTGGGCATCGTGGGCAAGACCAAGGCCCCCAAGTACCACAACCAGCCGGACAGCCGGGGCAACCTCCGCTTCGACAGCAAGAAGGAGGCCCGCCGCTACGACGAGCTGATGCTGATGCTCAAGGCCGGGCAGATACGCAACCTGCGCCTCCAGCAGCAGTACACCCTCCAGGAGAGCTACATCACGGAGACCGGCGAGCGGGTCCGGGCCATCCACTATGTGGCCGACTTCGCCTACGAGCGCCCCACCGCGCCGGACAAGTACGGCACCGTGTTCTGGCTGCCGGTGGTGGAGGATGTCAAGAGCCGGGCCACCAAGACGGCCCAGTACGAGATGAAAAAGAAGCTCCTGCGGGAACGCTTCAATCTGACTATCACGGAGGTTTGATTATGGCAAAGAAAGGCACATTCCCTGCCAACGCTATGCGGCGCGGGGAGATTTACTGGGTAGATATACCGAACGCCATCGGCCACGAGCTGATGAAGGACCGGCCCGCCATCATCGTGAGCTGCGACGCTCTGAACGACAACAGCCCCGTGGTCCAGGTGGTCTACTGCTCCGCCTCCCCCAAGAAGGAGCTGCCGGAGCACATCACCATCCGCTCCACCGAACAGATCAGCACGGCCCTGTGCGAGAACGTGTACACCGTGGACAAGAGCCGCGTGGGACGCTTCGTTGGCCGCTGCACCCGGCGGGAGATGGAGCAGGTGGACCTCGGCCTCCTCTCCGGCCTGGGGCTGGCCCAGTACGGCCTTGCAAGCCCCCAGGAGGACGAGGAGGAGCCGGAGCCGGTACGCGGGGACACCGAGGACGGCACGGCCTCCATGGCCCTGGTAATCGCCCAGACGGAGCGGGACACCTACAAGCGGATGTATGAGAGCCTGCTGGCCCGCATGACGATGGAACGGGAGGAAACGGCATGAAGCAGAATTGCGGGAGCTGCGCCTGGTACGAGGACTTCCAGGGCGTATGCTTCAATGGAGACAGCCCACGTTGCGCGGACTTCACGGAGCCGGACGCCACCTGCCCGGCATGGGAGGGCAAGGCATGAAGCTGGGCGACAAGGTGATGCGCCTGCCGGAGACATTCACCGACAACGGCGAGGACAAGCGGAGCTTGAGGCGGCCTGTGGTGGGCCGCGTGGTGTACATCCATCCGAAGGGGCACTACCACACCGTGGAATTTGAGCTGAACGGCGGTCACGTCCGGGAGAGCTTCAAGGGGGTGAGCGACTGATGACCGAACCGAAGGACCTTTGCGGCAGGTGCGCCGCGATGCTCCAGGAGGGCTACGACCTCAAACGCGTGGGCGGCGGCGTAGATCACAAAGTGACCTGCTCCCATTGTGGGCGGCGGCGCTATGGGGCCACCTACACGATAGAAAAGCACAGCAAAAGCAAAGCATAAGCATACCAGAGAGACCCTGGGCCTATGGCCTGGGGTCTCTTATCTTTTTCGTGAGGCCACGAAAATGGTCTCCCCCGCTCCAGGGAGAGAGGGAGAGGAAGGGGGGTATGGGGGGATGGTGAGGGTGAGAGGGTCCCCCACACACGCGTGAACCCCAAAATGAAAAAACATCCTCCCTTCGGGGCGAAAAAAGAAGCTGCCTTTGCTACGATGAAAGAGAAGCCAATTTTTCAGAAAGGCAGGCGGGAGCGAATGGCAAAAAGTAAATACGAGACCCATGTCCTCCCCAACCTGGACAAGATCATCAAGTGGGCCAAAGCCGGGGCCACGGCAAAGGAGATCGCTGCCAACCTCCATATCGCCTACTCTACCTTCCGCAAATACCTGGACGAGGGCCAGGAGGGGGACGAGCGGTACGCGGCACTTTCGGCTGCTTTCGCGCAGGCGTGTGAAGTGCCGGACGAGCAGGTGGAAAACGCCCTGTTCAAGAGCTGCCTGGGCTACAATGCCCAGATCGTGAAGCACTACAAGCTCAAGACCGTAGAATATGACCCGGAAACGGGCAAGCGCATCCGCGAGGTCGAGACCCTTGTGGAGGCCCGCGATGAAGTCCATGTTTCTGCCAATACAGCGGCGCAAATGTTCTGGCTGACCAACCGGAAGCCGGAGACGTGGAAGTACAAGCCGGAGACCCAGGACGGCGACGAGGACGAGGGCAGCGGCGTGGTGCTCCTCTCCCCCGTGATGGACAACCCCGGCCCGCCGGAGGGAGGCGCAGACGATGGCTAATGTCATCTGGACCCCGCAGCCGCGCCAGGCGGCCCTTATGGCCCGCTTTGAGGACGAGGCGCTGTACGGCGGTGCAGCGGGCGGCGGTAAATCGGACTGTGCCCTGGCCGAGGCCCTGCGCCAGGTGGAGATACCGCATTACCGGGGGCTTCTCCTCCGCAAGACCTTCCCGCAGCTCACGGAGCTGATGGACCGCAGCACGGAGATTTACAGACGGGCCTACAAAAAGGCCAGGTTTAACGAGAGCAAGCACGTCTGGACCTTCCCCTCCGGGGCCAAGATTTTCTTCGGCTCTATGCAGTACACCAAGGACCGGACCAACTACCAGGGAAAGCGCTATGACTTCATCGACTTTGACGAGCTGACGCAATTTCTCTGGGAGGAGTACAGCTACCTGTTCTCCCGAAACCGCCCCAACGGGCCGGGGACCCGCTGCTACATCCGGGCGCAGGCCAACCCCGGCGGCGTGGGCCACGGCTGGGTGAAGGAGCGCTTCATCACGGCGGCCCAGCCCATGCAAACGATCTGGGAGCAGTTCAAGGTCCGCTTCCCTGACGGCCACGAGGAGACGCGCTGGAAGTCCCGCATCTTCGTGCCGTCCTCCGTGTTTGACAACAAGATACTGCTTGCCAACAACCCGGACTACCTCACCAGCCTGGCCTCCATGCCGGAGCAGGAGCGCAAGGCGCTGCTGTACGGCGACTGGGACACCTTCGCGGGCCAGGTATTCACGGAGTGGCGCAACGACAGCGACCACTACACGGACCGCATCAACACCCACGTCATCTCCCCCTTCAAGGTCCCGCAGGACTGGGCCATCTGGTGCGGCCTGGACTGGGGCTACTCCAGGCCCTTCTCCGTGGGCTGGTACGCCGTGGACCGGGACCGGCGGCTCTACCGCATCCGGGAGTATTACGGCTGCACCGGCACCCCCAACACCGGCGTGAAGATGGAACCGTCCGAGGTGGCGCGGGAGATACGGCGCATCGAGGCCGAGGACCCCAACCTCAAGGACCGGCGCATCAACCGCGTGGGAGACCCGGCCATCTGGGGCAGCGACGGCACGGAGAGCATCGGCGCTCTGATGGAGCGGCAGCGGGTGTACTTCGAGCGCGGCGACCACGCCCGCATCGACGGCAAGATGCAGGTGCATCACCGCCTCGCCTTTGACGAGGAGGGCATCCCCATGCTGTATGTGTTCAACACCTGCAAGCACTTCATCCGCACGGTCCCCAACCTGGTCTACGACGAGAAGAACGTGGAGGACATCAACACCGAGGGCGAGGACCACATCTACGACGAGCTGCGCTACGTCTGCATGAAAAACCCGATAGCACCCAGGCGGAACAAGCCCCCCGCCCTGGTGGTATATGACCCGCTGGACCTGGGACAGGACCAGCAGTATGACCGTTACGATTTTTACAGGAGGTATTGATTTATGGCACTTTTCGGACGGAAGAACGAGCAGGACACGACCCTGGGCAAGCCACCGATGGGCTGGGGCGTCCCCGGCGTACAGAAGGACGAGAGCGTGGACCCGGAGATGGAGGCCATGCTGCTGACGGCCCCCGCCGGGCAGCGGCGCATCGGCAGGGCGGAGATCGCGGAGGCAATCAGCATCCTGACCCGCTACAAGCAGGGCAAGGCCAGCCTGGAGGAGCGCGTGGTCCAGGATGAGCTATGGTGGGAGCTGCGCCATTGGGAGGCCATCCGCAAGGGCAAGCAGCGCACGGACAACCCGGAGTACAGAGGGCCGGAGCCGTCCTCTGCCTGGCTGTTCAACGCTATTCTCAATAAGCACGCGGACGCTATGGACAACTACCCGGAGCCGGTGGTCCTCCCCCGCGAGCGCAGCGACGAGGAGAGCGCCAAGGTGCTGTCCTCCGTGCTGCCGGTCATCCTGGAGTACAACGACTACGAGCAGACCTACTCTGACAACTGGTGGGAGAAGCTGAAACACGGCACGGCGGCCTACGGTGTGTTCTGGAACAGCGCCAAGGAGAACGGCCTGGGCGACGTGGACATCCGGGAGATTGACCTGCTAAAGCTGTTTTGGGAGCCGGGCGTGACCGACATTCAGAAGTCCCGCAACCTGTTCATCGTGGACCTGGTGGACGAGGACCTGCTGGAGCAGCAGTACCCGGAGCACAAGGGCCATTTGAGCGGCGGGGCCGTGGACGTGAAGCAGTATATCTACGATGACACCATCGACACCAGCAACAAGAGCGTGGTGGTGGACTGGTACTACAAGACGACCTCTGCCAGCGGCAAGACGCTGCTGCACTACGCCAAGTTCGTGGGCGAGACCCTGCTGTTCGCCAGCGAGAACGACCCCAACTACCGGGACACGGGCTGGTACGACCACGGCCTCTACCCCGTCGTGCTGGATGTGATGTTCCCGGAAAAGGGCACGCCGGTGGGCTTCGGCTATGTCGCCATCTGCAAGGACCCACAGCTCTACATCGACAAGCTGTCCTCCAACATCCTGGAAAACAGCATGATGACCACCAAGAAGCGCTTCTTCGTCAGCGACAGCACGGGCATCAACGAGGAGGAGTTCCTGGACTGGAGCAAGCCCCTGGTCCACGTCCAGGGTGAGCTTGACGACAGGCGCATCAAGGAGATTGTCACCAACCCGCTGGACGACATCTATGTGACCGTGGCGCAAATGAAAATCGAGGAGATGAAGGACACGGCGGCCAACCGCGACGTGAACAGCGGCAGCGCCGGGTCCGGCGTCACCGCCGCCGCTGCCATCGCCGCCCTCCAGGAGGCGGGCAACAAGGCCAGCCGGGACATGATCTCTGCCAGCTACCGCACCCACGTCAAAATCAATTCGATGTGCATTGAGCTTATCCGGCAGTTCTACGACGAGACCCGCTCGTTCCGCATCACGGGCCAGACGCCTGGCAGCTACCAGTTCATCGACATGAACAACGCGGGCATCAAGGAGCAGGAAGTGGGCCAGACCTCCGACGGCCTCCCCCTCTACCGCAAGCCCATCTTCGACCTGAAAATCAAGGCCCAGAAGAAAAACCCCTTCTCCCGCATGGAGCAGAACGAGCGGGCCAAGGAGTTGTACGGCCTGGGCTTCTTCAACCCGGAGCGGGCGCAGGAGGCGCTGGGTGCCCTGGAAATGATGGAGTTTGAGGGCATCGACAAGGTGAAGGAGCAGGTGCAGAACGGCCAGACCCTTCTCAATATCTGCCAGCAGATGTCCCAGCAGCTCGACCAGATGGCCCTTATCATCCAGACCCTCACGGGCAAGGACATGGGCATCGGAGCGGCGCAGCCTACCGGCGGCGGCCAGCGAGGCCAGGCAGCAGGCCCCGTGCCCTCCAGCGAAAAGGACAGCCTTGCAAGCGGCATCATGGAGGCCCAGCATCCCATGACCGGCTACGGGGAGCGGCTGGCAAAGCGCAGCACCCCCAGCATGGGCAACGAATAACGGGAGGCGACGTGTTATGACCCAGGTTTATGCCGAACGGGACGGCCAGCGCTGCATCCTCTCTGCCCAGGGCCACGCCACCGGCAGCGTGGAGGCGTGCGCGGCGGTGTCCGGCATCCTTTACGCCCTGGCCGGATATGTGACCAACGCTATGCGGGAGCGCTATGTGGAGGTCTACACCTGGCGGATGGAGAGCGGCGATGTGCAGCTCGACTTCAACGGGGACGACGGCACGGCAGCGGCCTTTGAGATGGCTGTCATCGGCCTTGCCCAGGTGGCCCAGGCCCACCCGGAGCAGGTCCAGATGGAGCGCAGGGAAGAAAAATAAAAATTTTTTCCGAGTTCGGGGCGAAAAGCGGAAAAGCATTTGATACGCTTATACTGTCCTCCTGCTTCACACCATGCGGGGCGGCGGTCACGGTGGGGACCGGGCCGCTGCCCTGGTGAAGTCAGGGACCGATGCACGGGGGCGATACACCCGCGACGAAAAAGGAGGCAATCCTATGAACTTCAAGCATTTGCTGGACATCCGGCTGAACCTGTTCGACGGCGGCGGTGCCGCAGGCGGAGCAGGCGCAGGGGCGGCGGCCTCTGGCGACGGAGCACCCGGCACACAGGGCGAGACCCAGGCATCCCCCGCATCCACCCGGCGGGGAAAATCGGGCGAATACCAGAATGTCATCTTCGGGAAGCAGGCCAAACCGGCGGAGGCTGGCGAGGGCGGAGACCCGGAGGGACAGCAGCGGTCCTCCGACGCCGGGAGCGAC
>ERZ1034768.65-NODE-65-length-41256-cov-7.067644_pt1 | contig 41256 bp, 30 predicted proteins | sample MGYA00520691_ERZ1034768 | MGnify/ENA primary metagenome ERZ1034768 (study PRJEB33766, sample SAMN09781704) | gut metagenome | biome: gut microbiome | host: Homo sapiens | place: Madagascar | study: EMG produced TPA metagenomics assembly of the PRJNA485056 data set...
ATAGACGACGCCCATAAGCTGCGGCGACATGAGCTCGGAGATGTACTTGGACATTACGGTTACCTTTCGGAATATTAACAGTCCGGTCAAGTTTACCACGGGGTCTGTTTATATGGGACCACGGCCGGGTACGGGGCTGGCGCGGACACAAACATCTCAATCTGTAACAGTTAGGACCGGAATCCGGGTCTAGATGTTACAGATCGAGACACAGGGGTCCCTCCCCGACTTCAATCTCGATCTGCAACATCTTGGGCCCCAAAACCCCTCTTACTGTTACAGATCGAGACATTCAAAATCCGCCGGAAGGTTTGTCTCGATCTGTAACATCTAGAACCCAAATCCTCGTCTAACCGTTACAGGTCGAGACAAACGGTCGCCGTAGCTGTCGGCAGACGAGCTTGTCGACGTTGCTGGGTCTCCCCTCGCCTGCCGTTGGCGGGTGTTGCGGGGCTGTTCGCCGCATTGCCGCCGCGCTGGGGGTGTGCAGACCGTAGGATAGTCTTATTGACAGCCTGTCAACTCGTCTGGGAGGCACTGTGACAGAAACGTTTGATATCGCGATTGTCGGCGCGGGCATCACCGGATGCGCCATCGCGCGGCAGCTCGCGCGCTATGACCTGTCCATTTGCGTGGTCGAGGCGGCTAACGATATTGCGCTGGGCGCGTCGAAGGCCAACGGCGGCCTGGTGCACGCTGGCTACGATCCGGCGCCGGGCACCGTAAAGGCGCAGGTCAACGCCCGTGGCTGCGAGTTGTACGGTACGTGGGCGCAGGAGCTGGGCTTTCTGTTCCGCCGCACCGGGTCGATGGTGTTGGGCTTTAACGACCAGGACCACACGCATTTAGAGCAGCTACGGTGCAACGGCCTGGCCAACGGCGTGCCCGAGCTGTCGATCATTGGGCCCGAGCGCATCCACGAGCTTGAGCCGTGCGCCAGTGCCGATGCCACGTGCGCGCTGTGGTGCCCCTCGACCGGTTTTGTCGACCCCTTTGAGGTCGCCATCGCCGCGCTGGAGAACGCTGTGGCTAACGGGGCGACGTTTATGCGGTCCGCGCCGGTGAAGGCGATTGAGGTTGCTGGCGGAGAGGCTGCCAACGGTGCCGCACGCTTTACGCTGATGACCCCCGCCGGCGATGTGCGCTGTCGCTATCTGATCAACGCCGCGGGCAACGGCGCCGCAGACATCTCGCATATGGCGGGCGCCGAGGAGTTTCAGATGGTCTGGCGTCAGGGCAACATCGTGGTGCTGGATAAGGAGCCGCGCACGCTCATGCCGCTCTACCCCGTGCCGACGCCGGTGTCGAAGGGCGTCATCGTGACGGGCACCGTGCACGGCAACACCGTGATCACCGCGACGGCCGCCGTGCGCGAGCCGGGCGACACGCAGACCTATGCGAGCGATGTGAACGCGCTGCTGAGCGGCGCGCGCAAGCTGGTGCCCGATCTGGATACGAGCCGCGTGGTGCGCGCATTTGCCGGCGGGCGTCCGGTCATTCAGGAAACGAACGACTTCTTTATTGGACAGTCGGCCGTGGTGCCGGGGCTGTTCCAGGCGGCGGGCATTCAGTCGCCGGGCGTGGCGAGCGCGCCGGCCATTGCAGAGCGTATGGAGCACGTGATGCGCGAGGCCGGTGTGGATCTGCACGAGCGTACCGACTGGGATCCGATTCGTCATGCGCCGGACGACTTTGACCGCGCGTCGCTTGCACGCAAGGAGGAGCTGATTGCGTCCGACCCCGCCTGGGGGCAGATTGTCTGCCGCTGCGAGACGGTGCCCGAGGCCGAGATCGTGGCCGCGATTCGGCGCCGCCCGGGCGCGGTTTCGGTCGAGGCCGTAAAGCGCCGCTGCCGCGCCGGCATGGGTCGGTGCCAAAGCGGCTTTTGCCAGAGCCGTGTGGTGGCGATCCTGACGCGCGAGCTGGACTGCGACCCCAGCGAGGTGCTGCTAGAGGACACGGGCTCCTGGCTCGTTGAGGGACCTTTGAAGGGGGTGCGCTAGGATGGCGACAGATATCGAGATGGACGCCGGGCGCGATGCGGTCGATGCCGTGCCAACGCAGGCGTTCAACGTGGTCGTTATCGGCGGCGGACCCGCCGGCATGGCGGCCGCGCTTGCCGCGCACAAAGCCGGTGCGCGCGTGGCCATCGTGGAGCGCGAGCGGCACCTGGGCGGCATTCTGCGCCAGTGCATTCACCCGGGCTTTGGCCTGCAGCACTTTAAGCAGGAGCTGACGGGGCCTGAGTATGCCCAGCGGTTTATCAACCAGGTGCGCGAAACCGACATTGCGCTGTTCTTGGACAGCATGGTGATCGGGATTGACGGGGACGCGTCGGGTACGGTGAATAACCCGAACGCGGACGACGCCACGGTTCACACCGTCACGCTCATGAGCCCCACTGGCATGCTGCAGCTCACCGGGCGCGCAGTCGTTCTTGCCATGGGTTGCCGTGAACGCACCCGCAGCGAGATCAAGATTCCCGGCAGCCGACCCGCCGGCGTCTTTACGGCCGGCCTGGCGCAGCGATACATCAATATCGAAAACCTCAAGCCCGGCTCGCGCGCCGTCATTTTGGGCTCGGGCGATATCGGGCTGATCATGGCGCGCCGCTGCACGCTCGAGGGGATTTCGGTCGAGGGCGTGTACGAGCTCATGCCGTACGCCAACGGTCTGCGCCGCAACGTAAAGAACTGCCTAGACGACTTTGGCATTCCGTTGCATCTGTCGACCACCGTCACGCGCGTGATCGGGCACGACCGCGTGGAGGCCGTCGAGGTGAGTCAGGTCGACGAGCACCTGACGCCCATTCCGGGTACCGAGCGCATTGTTCCGTGCGACACGTTGCTGCTTTCGGTGGGTCTGATTCCCGAGAACGAGCTTTCGGTGGGCGCGGGCGTGGAGCTGGACCCCCGCACGCGCGGCGCCGTGGTGGACCAGAGCCTGCAGACGGGCGTACCGGGCATCTTTGCCTGCGGCAACGTGCTGCACGTGCACGACCTGGCCGACAACGTGACGAGTGAGTCAGAGCGAGCTGGTGCGGCTGCGGCGGCGTGGGCACTGGGCGGCGCCGCGGATGCCGGGGTGGACACTGCGGGCGCGGGTCGCGAGCTCACGGTCTCTCCCGCCGGCATCGCAGGCTACGCGCTACCGGGCCGCATCACAGCGCTGGCACTCACCAAGGTCAACTTCCGCGTACGCCGACCGGTCGAAACTGCCCGCGTGCGCATCCTCGCAGGCGGTGAGGAACTGTTCGCTGGCAAGGTTCGCGCGTTTAAGCCGAGTGTCATGGAGAGCTTCCCGCTACCAGCGAAAGTCATCCAGCAAGCGCTCGACCTAGGCGCCAACGAGATTGTCCTGTCCGTCGACCCCGTAGAGGAGGCATAAAAGCATGAGCAGCACCGTAATCGAGACGCTGCAGTTCAACTGCACGACCTGTCCGTCCGAATGCCTCCTGACCGTAGAGGTGGAGCGCGATACCGACGGCAACGTGGCGAAGGTGCACTCCGTGACCGGCAACAGCTGCCCGCGCGGCGATAAGTTCGCACATCAGGAGCTCACCTGCCCCATGCGCGTACTCACCACCACCGTGGCCGTATCTGGCGGCGACGAGGCCCTGCTCCCCGTACGCACGGCCGAGGCCATCCCGCTAGAACTTCACGCCCAAGCCATGGCCCTCATCCGAAGCCTGGTCGTCAAAGCCCCCATCCGCATGGGCGACGTCGTGCTAGAGAACCTCCTAGACACCAACATCGACCTCATCGCCAGCATGGACATCGACCCAGCCTAAGCAGCTAATTTAAGACGGAGCTCTTTTAGCTACTTTTGCCTGCTCGCTAGGATAGCGATACCAAGGAGTGTCCCAAGGTGCCGGCATAAAAGGAACGTCCCTATGTGCTGGGCATGGGATACCATGGTGGCAGCCTAGCGAAAGGATGTTTCATGGCACATGTCGATGACCAGCGTGTGGCGCGCGTGCTCGATGCGCTCGAGGCTCAGCACCCCGGCGCACAGCTGCTCGTAAACGACCCGTGGTCGATCTATTACCTGACCGGTTTTTATGCCGATATGTTCGAGCGTTTTTGCGGCGTACTGCTCGTGCGCGATACCGAGCCGGTGATCCTGGTCAACGCGCTGCATCAGCTGCCGGAGTACGACAACGCCCGCGTTGCCTACCACACCGATACCGACGTCGTGGCCGACGCCATCGCGCGCGAGGTCGATGCGACCAAGCCGCTCGGCATCGACACCGTCATGCACTCCGGCTTTTTGATGCCCCTTCTGGAGCGCCACGCCGCCAGCGAGTTTTTCCTGGGTGACTTTGCCGTCACCGCCGCACGCACCCACAAGGATGCCACCGAGCAGGAGCTCATGCGCGTGTCCTCCGCCGCCAACGACGCCGTGATGGCTGATGCCATCAAACTCGTCCACGAAGGTGTGACGGAGCGCGAAATTGCTGACCAGATGCTCGGCCTGTATCGCAAGCACGGCTGCGAGGGCTTTAGCTTTCCGCCGATCGTGAGCTTTGGCGCCAACGCCGGCGACCCGCATCACGAACCCGACGATACCGTGCTCAAGCATGGCGACGTGGTGCTATTCGACATTGGCGGACGCCATCGCAACTACTGCTCGGACATGACCCGCACATTCTTTTGGGGCGAGCCCGACGAAGAGACGGCGCGCATCTACGATATCGTGCGCCGCGCCAACGAGGCCGCCGAGGCGCTCATCGCACCGGGCGTGCGCATGTGCGACCTGGACCGTGCCGCGCGCGACGTGATTGAGGACGCGGGCTACGGCGAATACTTTACGCATCGCCTGGGTCACTCGATCGGCCTGCAGGACCACGAGCCGGGCGACGTCTCGCTGGCCAACGAGCAGGTCGTAGAGCCGGGCATGACGTTCTCCATCGAACCGGGCATCTACCTCCCCGACCGCACCGGCGTCCGCATCGAAGATCTGGCCCTAGTCACCGAGACCGGCGTCGAGATTCTCAACGCCTACCCCCACGATCCGACCCGCCTGGACTAGCCAATGCGGCAAAGGGACAGTCCTTTTCCGCATCCCGCTGACGCTGCGCCACGAAAACGGCCTATCTACTACGTTTAACCCGCATGGGTCGACCATGCGGGTCTTTTTTGAAAATCAGCAAGCCATCTACCTGCGGTTTTATTTTCCCAAATCTCGACGTAGTCAAGGGTGACCGTCTAAACGTAGTAGATAGGCCCATTTCGTGGCAAGCGGTCCTCGCTGCCCGCAGGATTTAGCGGAGCAAGCCGGCTACTTCGCCGGCTAGGGTGATGGTGCCTGCTGCTACGAAGGACTCGCCCGCGGCATCGAAGGCAGCGAGGGCCTCGGGCACACTCGGGTATACGCCCGCGAGCTTATCGGCATCCACCAGGGCAGCGAGCTCCTCCGCCGGCAGGGCGCGATCGGAATCGGTCTGGGTTACGACCACGCGCGGGAAGGCCGGGATCAGTACGTCGACGATGCCCGCCACGTCCTTATCGGCCAGCGCGGCACACAGCAGCGTGGGGCGGTTCTCCACGCACGGATCGATCTCGTCCAGCGCGCTCACAAAGTTCTCGCAGCTCTGGGGGTTATGGCAGGCGTCGATCAGCTTGAGCGGATCGGTTCCCAGCACATCAAAGCGACCCGGCGTGGGGCAGCCCATAAGCGATGCATCCAGCGCATCGTGGTCGAGCTCACGGCCCAGATAGCCCTCGCAGAGCATAATCGCGCAAGCAGCATTCTGCGGCTGATACGCCGGCTTAACCATGCTCGAGATATAGATCGCACGCGGCGTAGTACAGCTAAACTCAACCGTATCACCCACGTGCGCGGGCACCTTAGTCGTGGCATGGTTCACCACGAGCGGCACAACGCCGCACTCGCGACAACGCGTATCCATCACGCGCTGAACACTCGCCTCATGCGTACCCTCGCCCAAAACAACCAGGCGCCCAGGCTTGATGACCGCAGCTTTCTCCCCCGCAATAGCCTCAAGCGTGTCGCCCAGGATGCGAGTATGGTCGAGCCCAATGCCCGTAATGGCAACGGCCACGGGATCGGTCGCACTCGTGGCATCCCAACGCCCGCCCATGCCAACCTCGAGCACGGCAACGTCCACCGCAGCCTCGGCAAACACCACCAGTGCGGCAGCCGTCAGCAGGTCAAACGGCGTGATGGAATACGCACGCTTCCCCGCCGCCACACGACGTACATTCACGCGACGCCCCGCCTCAACAGCGGCAGAAACGCCACGAGCAAAGGCCTCATCGCTCACAACGCGCCCGTCGACCTCCATGCGCTCGGGATAGCGCACCAGCTGCGGCGACGTATACAGCGCTGTCTTGAGCCCCTCGCCGCGAAGGATAGCGGCCGAAAAGCGCGTGGTCGAAGTCTTGCCATTAGTACCGGCAACCTGAATGCAATCAAAATACTCATCCGGACGCCCCAGCTCATCGAGCATATCGACAACCGTCTCCAACAACGGCCCAGCATCCCCAGAAATCCGCCCCGTATCAGCAGCAAGCCCCACAGCCTCACCAAACGAAAGCAAATCAAACTTAAAAGGAACCGTATACAAGCCAGAACGCTTAGGCATATCCAAAGTCTCCAATAGCATAAAAAGAGGCCCATCAAATTGAATGAGCCCCTCGCGTTAAAAATTTCAGCCACTATCCGCTTGCAGCGGAGTCAAGGCATCAGCCATGTGGCCATGACAGGAAGCGGACGCCCCCGTAACCGCTGTGGGAGCGGTTTGGGGCTTTGCTCGATACAAGTTCCGCACGAGCCGAAGGCCACTTAATGTGGCCTTCGTGCGAGCAGGACTGTCCGCAGTAGCGAGCAATGCCCCAAACCGCGCCCCCCAGTACCACTTACGAGAAGTCAGCAACCTGAGCAGTCAGCGCCGCCAGGATCTCCTTGAGCTCAGCTGCACGGTCCCTCTTCTTCTGGACCACCGCAGGCGCGGCCTTGGCAACAAAGCCCTCGTTAGCAAGGGTCTTCTCGCAGCCGGCGAGCTCCTTCTGAGCCGCGGCGATCTCCTTCTCCAGGCGCGCCTTCTCGGCCGAAAGGTCAACCTTGCCCTCGAGCACCACAAAGACCTCGACGCCACTGTCGACCACGGCAATGCTCGCAGCCGGCTTCTCGACGTCGGTACCCATGACCAGCGAGGCGGTGTTTGCCAGCGGCTCGATGGTCGAACGCAGGCTCTCGAGCTTCTCGATGTCCTCGGCACCGGCGCGCACGACCACGTCGAGCTCGGCCTTGGGGCTCAAACGATAACGCGAACGCGTGGCGCGGGCGGCAGACACGACGGTGCGGCACAGCTCAAACGCGCGCTCGGCATCCTCGTCGACGTACTTGGCGTAGTCGGCGGGCTCGGGCCACTTGGCGATCATGAGCGCCTCGGCGCGGTTAACGTTGCCCTCGGCATCCAGGTCGAGCACGCTCGCCGGCATGTTGTCCCAGATCTCCTCAGTGACAAACGGCATAAGCGGGTGCATCAGGCGAATGGAGGTGTCGAGCACAAAGATCAGGTTGCGCTGGGCCTGCAGACGGCCCTCGCCCTTCAGGCGGGCCTTGGTGACCTCGACGTACCAGTCGCAGACCTCGTTCCAGAAGAACTGCTGCACGCCGCGGGCCATGTCGCCAAAGGTGTACTTCTCAATACCCTCAGTGACCATCTTCACGGCCTTGGCCAGGCGGCTGAACATCCAAGCGTCGGCCGGCGTCTCCACGACGGGCTCGCCGGGCGTGTAGCCCTCCATGTTCATAAGCAGGAAGCGGCTAGCGTTCCAGATCTTGGTCACAAAGCTCTTGGCCTGGTCGGTGCGCGGGCTGTCGATGAGCTTCTTGGTCTTCTTGTCGATGTTCGCGTCGAACTTGACGTCCTGGTTGTTGGTGCACAGCGTGAGCAAGTTGAAGCGCATGGCGTCGGCGCCGTACATGCCAATGAGGTCCATGGGGTCAACGCCGTTGCCCTTGGACTTGGACATGCGGCTGCCGTCCTTGGCCAGGATCGTCGGGTAGATGACGACGTCCTTAAACGGCACCTCGTCCAAGAAGTACAGCGAGCTCATGACCATGCGGGCGACCCACAGCGCGATGATGTCGCGCGCGGTGACGAGCGCCGTCGTGGGGTGATGGCCCTCAAGCAGCTCCGGCTTTTGCGGCCAGCCCTGCGTGGCAAAGGTCCACAGCTGCGAGCTGAACCAGGTGTCCAGCACGTTCTCGTCCTGATGCACGTGATGGCCGCCGCACTTGGGGCACACGTCAGTGTCCTCGGTGAGGGCGTCCTCCCAGCCGCAGTCCTCGCAGTAGAACACGGGGATGCGGTGGCCCCACCACAGCTGGCGGCTGATGCACCAGTCCTTGAGGTTCTCCATCCAGGTGGTGTAGGTCTGCGTCCAGCGCGCGGGGTGGAAGGTGACCTTGCCGGAGTTAACGGCGTCGAGTGCCGGCCCCTTGAGCTTGTCGACGGCCACAAACCACTGCTCGGACAGCCACGGCTCCAGCGCGGAGTCGCAACGGTAGCAGTGCATGACGGAGTGGTCGAGCTCTTCGACGTGGTCGAGCAGGTCGTGCTCCTCGAACCACTTGATGACCGCCTCGCGGCACTCGTCGCGGTTCATGCCGGTGAACTCGCCATAGCCCTCGACGACCACCGCGTGCTCGTCGAAGATGTTGATCTGCGGCAGGTCGTGGGCCTGACCCATGGCGTAGTCGTTGGGGTCGTGGGCCGGGGTAACCTTGACAAAGCCGGAACCGAAGTTGGCGTCGACATGCCAATCCTCAAAGATGGGGATCTCGCGGTCGACGATGGGGAGCTTGACGGTCTTACCCACAAAGGCGGCCTTCTCGGGGTCCTTCGGGGAGACGGCAACGCCCGTGTCGCCGAGCATGGTCTCGGGGCGCGTGGTGGCGACGACGATGTAGTCCTGGCCGTTGACCGGCTCGGTCAGCGGGTAGCGCAGGTGCCACAGGTGGCCCTTCTCGTCCTTATACTCGGCCTCGTCGTCCGAGATGGCGGTGGTGCAGTTGGGGCACCAGTTGACGATACGCTTGCCACGGTAGATCAGGCCGTCGTGGTACCAGTCGCAGAAGACCTTACGCACGGCCTGGGCGTAATCCTCGTCCATGGTGAAGCGCTCGTTGTCGAAGTCGACGGAGCAGCCCATGCGCTTGATCTGCTCGACGATGATGCCGCCGTACTCGTGGGTCCAGTCCCAGCAGGCGTCAACAAACTTGTCGCGACCGATCTCCAGGCGGCTGATACCCTCGCTCTTGAGCTTCTTGTCGACCTTGGTCTGCGTGGCGATACCGGCGTGATCGGTGCCCAGCACCCAGCGCGTGGACTTGCCGCGCATGCGGGCCATACGGACGATGGCGTCCTGGATGGAGTCATCGGTGGCATGGCCCATGTGGAGCTTGCCAGTCACGTTGGGAGGCGGAATGGTGACGGTGCAGTCGCCCACGCCCTCACGGCGCTTGTAGTAGCCGCCGTCGAGCCACTTCTGCAGGATCGCCGGCTCGTTGGTCGACGGATCGTAGTTCTTGGGCATCTCTTCCATATATCTCTCCCTTGCCCGTCGGGGAGGAATGTAGGCCCGATTTTCGCTCGGTCAGGTCCTGGGCTCGCTCGAAGACCACATTAAGTGGTCTTCGGCTCGTGCGGAATCTACGAAAATCGGGCCTACATTCCTCCCCTTAGGTATCGATTACTTCAGTCTGATATGACTTCGCTGAGGCTTAAACAAACACACAGAATAACACAGGTAGTTGGGGTTATTGCGTATATATAAAATAGCCTCCGACCGCAGGTGGTCGGAGGCTATTTGCAAGCACGTTTTTGGCTGGTTTACCCGTAGATGCGTTGGGGCTGTTCTTCGCCCTTAACCGCCGCTTCGGTTACGACGACCTTAGCGACGCCCTCCTCGCTGGGAAGGTCGAACATCGTCTGCTGAAGCACGTCTTCGCAGATGGCGCGCAGGCCGCGGGCGCCGGTCTTGCGAGCAAGCGCCATGCGGGCGATCTCGTGCAGGGCCGCGTCCTCAAACTCAAGCTCGACGTCCTCGAGCTGGAACATCTTGCGGTACTGACGCACCACGGCGTTCTTGGGCTCGGTCAGGATCGACACCAGATCGTCCTCGTCGAGCGCCTGCGTCTGGGTGACGACGGGCGTACGGCCCACGAACTCGGGAATCATGCCAAAGGCATTAAGATCCTGCGGGAGCACCTGGCGCAGCAGGTCGTTCTCGTCGACCGAGGTGGGACCGGCGATCTCGGAGTTAAAGCCAACGCCCTTGTTGCCCACGCGGTCGGCGATGATCTTGTCCAGACCCACAAAGGCACCGCCGCAGATGAACAGGATGTTGGTCGTGTCGATCTGCAGCAGCTCCTGCTGGGGATGCTTGCGGCCGCCGGTGGGCGGAACGCTGGCCACCGTGCCCTCAAGAATCTTAAGCAGCGCCTGCTGCACACCCTCGCCCGAGACATCGCGGGTAATGGAGAGGTTCTCGGCCTTGCGGGCAATCTTGTCAATCTCGTCCACGTAGATAATGCCCACCTGAGCGCGCTCAATGTCGCCATCGGCAGCATTGATGAGCTTGAGCAGGATGTTCTCCACGTCCTCGCCAACGTAACCAGCCTCGGTGAGCGCGGTGGCATCGGCGATGGCAAACGGCACCTCGAGGATGCGCGCGAGCGTCTGGGCCAGCAGCGTCTTGCCGGTACCGGTGGGACCGAGCAGCAGGATATTGGACTTGGCGAGCTCCACCTCGTCCATATCGTCGTTGAACTGCGAGCCCATGCCGTCGTCAAAGGCAGACACCGCGGCGCCGCCCTCGATCACGCGGCGATAGTGGTTGTACACGGCAACCGACATGGCGCGCTTGGCGTCCTCCTGACCCATAACATAGGCCGAAAGCTCGTCATAGATTTCGTGCGGCGTCGGCACGTGCGTGATGACCTGGCGGTCGTCCTCGAGCTCAAAGCCCTCGGCCTCGGGGTCCACGGCGGGCTGGGATGCAGCCTGGCCGTGGTCGTTGAGGAAGCCCGGCAGCTTGCCGTTGCGGGCAGCGTCCATAAAGTCCGAAGCCAGCGACTCCTCAAGGATCTCGGAGCAGGCGGCGACGCACTCGTCACAGATAAAGATGTTGGTCGGGCCCTTTACGAGGCGACGGACCTGGCCCTGCTCTTTTCCGCAGAAGGAGCAGCGGATGGGGTTGCCGTTCTCGTCAAAGTTGTCCTGCATGTTACCTGCCATCCTAGGCGTCCTTCGCGGCGAGGTCGCGCGAGGTGACGATACGGTCGATCAAGCCGTAGTCGAGGGCCTCGACAGCGGTCAGATAATTGTCGCGCTCGGTATCGGCCTGGACCTTCTCGATTGGCTGGCCCGAGGCGTCGGACAGGATCTGGTTGAGCTCGCGGCGGGTCTTCTTGATCTCCTCGGCCACGATCTCGATCTCGGTCTGCTGACCCTGAGCACCGCCGCTGGGCTGGTGAATCATGACCTTGGAGTGCGGCAGGCAGAAGCGCTTGCCCTTGGCGCCGGCCGAAAGCAGCACGGCGGCCATGGACGCAGCCATACCGACGCAGATGGTGGAGACCTGCGGCTTGATGAAGTTCATGGTGTCCAGAATCGCCAGGCCGGAGTAAACCTCGCCGCCGGGCGAATTGATGTAGAGCGAGATATCCTTCTCGGCATCCTGACTCTCAAGATGCAGCAGCTGGGCAACGACCAGGTTGGCGCTGACGGAGTTAATCTCCTCGCCCAAGAAGATGATGCGGTCGTTGAGCAGGCGCGAATAGATATCGTAGCTGCGCTCGCCGCGCGGCGTCTGCTCGATAACGTATGGCACGAGGGCGGAATCGAACTTAGCGATCATACGCATCTCCATTTCTCTCTTGCGGACCAAATTGGTTCTAGATAAACGTACGGTGCCCGCATGCTATGCATTGGCTGGCACCGTACGAAACAACCAGATAACCGGCTATTAACTTTACCCCATCACGGGCACATACATGCGCTCGCGGGCAAGGTGGCGAGAATTACTCGGCGTCCTTGGCGGTCTCATCGACCTCGGTCACCTTGGCGTTCTCGACCAGGTGGTCGACGGCCTTGGAGCGACGGATGGACTCGCGAACGGCAGGCATGCGGCCATCGGCGATGAACTCGGCCTTGGAAGCCTCGACGTCCTTGACGCCAGCCTTCTCGAACTCGGCGTTGATGTCGTCCTCGGTGACCTCAATCTTGAGCTCACGGGCGAGAGCGTCGAGCGCCAGGGACTCACGGGCAACGTCGTTGGCCTGCTTGTGCAGATCGCCGATGAACTGCTCCATGGTCAGACCGGAAGCGGGCAGCCAGGTGTCCAGCGTCATGCCGCGGGCAGCGAGGTTGGACAGGAAGTTCTGGCCAAGCTCCTCAAAGACGGACTGCTCGTAGTCGGCATCCATCTCGTCGAGCTGCAGGCGCTCGGCGAGAGCGGAGACGCAACGGTTCTCCTTCTCGGCCGGGAGGCGGGAAGCCTTGTCCTGCTCGATCTCGATCTTGATGGCGTCGCGCATAGCGTCGATGCTGTCGAAGCCAAAGTCAGACTTGACGAGCTCGTCGGTGAGCTCGGGGGTGTTGCGGACCTTGATGCCCTTGACGGTGACCTCGACGGTGTGGGTCTCGGCCTCCTCGCCCTCCTCGGCCTCGTCGGTCCAGGTGACGGACTTGACGTCGTCAACGTTGGCGCCGATCAGAGCCTCGTTGAACTCGGCGGGGTTGCTGTCGCTACCGGCGATGAGCATACGGCCCTCGGCGGCAAAGTTGTCGGCGTTCTCGACGGCCTTGAGGTCGACGGTAACGTAGTCCTCGGACTCGACAGCGCGGCCCTCGACGTCCTCGAAGGTGGCACGGTAGTTGAGGAGCATCTCGACCTGGTTGTTGATCTCGGACTCGGTGACCTCCGCAGGGGGCATCTCGATCTCGACAGCGTCGAAGGAGGAGAGCTCAGCGGCGGGACGCAGGGAGAACTCGACGGTGTAGGTGTAGTCCTCGTGATCCTTGGCGAGGTCGAGCTCCTTGTAGTCACCGCTCTTGGTGGGGACGATGTCCAGCTCGTTGAGGACGGCTGGCTCGTTGGCGGCGATCAGGTCGTTGGTGGCCTGAGCGAGGGTAGCCTCGGCGCCAAGAGCGGAATCGATGACCGGACGGGGAGCCTTGCCGGCACGGAAGCCCGGGAAGCGGTACTTCTTGGCGGTGTCCTTGTAGGCCTTCTTGATCGCGGCGTCGACGTCGGCGGCCGGGATGGTGACCGTAGCGGTGAGCTTGGCGTCCTTGACGTCAGAAGCGGTGATGTTCAACACGTTCCTCCTCATACTGCCCAGCTTATCTGAGGTGCTGGTACCTTTATGCAACAAAGTGTCGCGACGGCCAGGGCCGACGCAGGTGCGATGGTGCGGGCGAAAGGACTCGAACCTTCACGGGAATCCCACCAGAACCTAAATCTGGCGCGTCTACCAATTCCGCCACGCCCGCATGAGCGCACAGACTAGGAATGATAGCAGATACGAACGACAAGCGCACGCACACGTTTTACAGGCTCACGACCTCACCACGAGTGCGAAAGGCGGGGCGAGTTGCCCCGCCCAGCCAATTACGACTTGTTCGCTGACCCGCTACTCCCCCAGCAGCGCTTTCTCCGGCGTGATCGGAAGCGAGCGTACCTGATGTCCGGTGGCGTGCGCCACGGCCGAGGCCACGGCGGCGAGCGGCGTGTTGATGACGACCTCGCCGATCGACTTGGCGCCAAACGGGCCCGTCGGCTCGTAGCTCGGCTCAAAGGCCACGCGAATGCTGCCGATATCCAGGCGCGTGGGCAGCTTGTAGCTCATAAAGTTGCCGGTACGCAGACGACCGCGGTCGTCGTGCTCCACGATCTCGTAGAGCGCGTGGCCGATACCCTGGGCAATGCCGCCCTCGGCCTGGACGCGCGCGAGCGCCTCGTTGATCACGGTGCCGCAGTCGACGGCCGCCGCATAGTCCACCACAGTCACCTTGCCGGTGGCCTTGTCGACCTCGACCTCGGCAATGCCGGCCATAAACGGCGGAGGCGAAACGGGCAGGCAGGCAGAGGCGTGCGAGGTCAGCGCGTCGCCGCCCGCGATGTTCTTGACGCACAGGTTGGCAAAGTCGCGCAGTGTGAGGTAGCGGTTCTGCTCACGAGCGGCACGCTCGTCGGACAGGCGCACGTACTGGCCATCAAAGACCACGTCGGCGGCGTCAACGTCCCACATCTGAGCGGCCTTGGCGCAAATCTTCTCGCGCAGCTCGGTCGCGGCGTTCTTGGCGGCAAGGCCCGTCACGTAGGTACCGGAGCTCGCGTACGAGCCGGCGTCGAACGGCGACACGTCGGTGTCCACGCCGCGCACCACGATCAGCGAGCTCTCCACGCCCAGCTCCTCGGCGGCAATCTGCGCCAAGATCGTGTCGACGCCCATGCCGTTATCGGTGGCGCCGGTGCCGATGGTAATGAAGCCGTCCTCTTCCAGGCGCATGTCGATGCCGGCGATGTCCACGTTGGAAATGCCCGAGCCCTGCATGGTGAGCGCACAACCCAGGGCGCGCACACGGTCGCCCAGGTCCACGGCCAGCGGCTTGTCGCGCCAGCCGATCATGTCCATCGCGCGCAGCAGGCAGCGGTCGAGTGCGCAGGCGTTGAGCTTCTCGTTGTAGTACTGCGGCATGGTCTCGCCCTCGCGCACGATGTTCTTAAGGCGCAGGTCGGCGGGGTCCATGTGCAGCATGTCGGCGAGCTCGTTAACGGCGCTCTCCACGGCAAACTGGCCCTGGGTGGCACCGTAGCCGCGATACGCGCCGCCGCGGTTGGTATTGGTGTAGACAGCGTCCCAGCTAAAGCGGCTCGCCTTCACATGGTTGTAAATCGGCAGGCTCTTGTGGCCCGAAAGGCCGATCGTCGTGGTGGCGTGCTCGCCGTACGCTCCGGCGTTGGACAGCGTGTGCAGGTCGATGGCCGTGATGGTGCCGTCGTTCACGGCGCCCAACTTGACGGTCATCTGCATCTGGTGGCGCGAGTTGCCCGCGGTGATGGTCTCCTCGCGGGTGTAGCAGCAGTAGCTCGGACGGCCAGTCTGCTGGGTCACGAACGCCACGAAAATCTCGCAGCAGCCCGTCTGCTTGGAGCCAAAGCCGCCGCCGATGCGCGGCTTGATGACCTGCACCTGCGACTGCGGAATGTCGAGCGACTGCGCAACCATGCGACGCACGTGGAAGGGCACCTGTGTGGAGGTGGTCACCGAGATGCGCCCGAAGGCGTCGGTCGTCGCGAAGGCGCGGAAGGTCTCCATGGGCGCGGTCTGCGTGGCCTGGCTGGTGTAGGTGCGCTCAAAGACGATGTCGCTCTGGGCGAAGGCCTCGTCCAGATCGCCGTAATCGCTGGTACCGCTGCACACCAGATTGCGCGGGACATCGCCGCCCTGCGGGAACATAAAGGTCACGTCGCCCTCGGGGTGGACCACGATGTCGTTATCGAGTGCCTTGGTAAAGTCGAGCAGCGGCTCGAGCACCTCGTAGTCGACCTTGATGAGCTTAAGTGCCTTGTCGGCGGCCTCCTCGGTTTCGGCGGCAACGATCGCCACCTCCTCGTTTTGATAGCGCACGAGGTTCTCGAGGATCAAGCGGTCGTAGGGCGAAGGCTGTGGGTAGCTCTGACCGGCAATGGTAAAGCGGCGCTTGGGCACGTCCTCATAGGTGTAAACGCCCACCACGCCGGGCACCTTCAGGGCGCGCGACGTATCGATGGAGCGAATCTTGGCGCGGGCGTACGGGCTGCGCTTTAGCTTGACGATCAGAGCGCCGGCGGGCACCATATCGCCCGTGTAGACGGGACGACCCTCGAGCAGCGCCTTCGAGTCCTTCTTGGGCTGCTTGTGGGTAATCTGCTTGTAGGAGACGCCGTCAGAGCTGGTGTTATTGACCGGCAGCTCGGGCATCTCGAAGCCCACCTGCACGCCGGACTCGTTAAGGAAGCGGACGATGGCGCGCAGCTGGCTCTCGTAGCCGCTGCAGCGGCAGAGGTTGCCGGCCAGCTGGCGCGAGAGCTCCTCGCGCGTGGCGACGAGGCTCGGGTCCTCCTTGGCGGCGCGGGCGAGCGCCAGCACGTTCATGATGAGGCCGGGGGCGCAAAAACCGCACTGCTCGGCGCCTTCGGCAGCCATCGCACGGGCAAGCGCCTCGGACTCGGCCTTGAGGCCCTCGAGCGTGGTGACGGTGTGGCCCTCTACACGGGCGGCGGGAACCGAGCAGCTCAGCACCGGGTCGCCGTCGAGCCACACCGTGCACAGACCACAGTTGGTGGTTTCGCAGGCACAGCGCACCGACGCGCAACCCTGCTCGCGCAGCAGCGCAAAGAGCATGGTGTCGGGGGCAATCTGAACCTTGACCTTGCGGCCGTTGAGCGTAAAGGAAAGATCGATGAGTTTGGCAGCCATTAGCGCACCTCGCTAGAATCGACGCCGGGCACGCGGCGGCAGGAATACTCGTCCGTGGCGAACTTAGTCACTTGCACGGTCTCGAGCTCGCGGGCAAGCGCGGCCGAAAGCTCGATGCCGGCGGCGCGGCGCACGGCCTGGACGGCAAGCGGTGCCGAGATGCGACGGCGGTACTCGGCCGAGCCCCACAGGTTGGTGCCATAGCTCAGCGCGCGTACGGACGCGGCCAGGGCGCGAAGCTCGTCCTCGGAAGGCTGCTCGCTGGTGAGGCCACACGCCTCGCCCTGCAGCAAGGTTGCGCGCAGCGGGCGGGCGCCCACGGTGACGTGCCAGGATCCGTCCCACCAGGCGGCGGTGACGTTAAGCGAGGGGAAGTCGGTCGCGGCCTTGCGCACGGCCTCATAGCTCGCGCGGTAGTCGTGCTTAACGACCACGACGTGCTCGATCACGTCGCGCACGTAGCCCATATCCACGAACTCGGCGAGCGGAACGCGGCCGGCGCCCGTCAGCTCAACATAGGAATCGAGCGCGAGGAAGGCGGAGAGAACGTCCGAGAAGCCAAAGCGGCCGTAGATGCTGCCGCCCACCGTGGCGGTATTGCGCAGCTGCACGCCCACGATATCGTGAACGGCGAACTCGAAGACATTGTTGACAAGCGCGTTGAGCTCGGCATGGCGCTCGAGCTGGCGCAGGGTGCACATGGCACCGATGCGAAACTCGGTCTCGGTCTCCTCGATCTGATCGAGTCCGCAGGCCGAAAGGTCAATCGCCGTCGCCACACGACGCGAACCCAGGCGCATCCAGATGCCGCCGCCCACAATCTTGTTGTTGCGGTTCTTCTGCAAGAGCTCATAGGCTTCGGCCGCGTTTCCAACACGGACGTAGGTACCGAACTTGAGCACGTTCTCCCCCATCTCTCCACTTGTCCAGTACTTTTAAGTGTACCAAACGAGGGGCCGCAACCTTCCACAGCACAAAAACCTCCCTCCCATCCATAACTTGCGGTGAAATACGGACTGTTTGTCGGGCTTAGGGCGCCCAACAGTCCGTATTTCACCGCAACTTAAGGGGCGGCCGGCAGAGGGCCGAGGGAAATGATCCGTTTTCCTCCGTCTCCTTTAGATCAAAAAAGGCTCCCGGCGTTGAGCCGAGAGCCTCATTACATGCTATGTCAGGCAGGGTTTAGCAGACGCCCTGGGCGAGCATGGCGTCGGCGACCTTCAGGAAGCCGGCGATGTTGGCGCCCATGACGAAATTGCCCTCCTCGCCGTATTCCTTGGCGGTGTCGTCCACGTTGTGGAACATGCCGCGCATGAGCTGCTCGAGCTTGCCGTCGACCTCCTCGAAGGTCCAGGACAGGTGCTCGGCGTTCTGGCTCATCTCCAGGCCGGACACGAGCACGCCGCCGGCGTTCGCAGCCTTGCCGGGCATAAAGGCGACGCCGTTCTCCTGGAAGTAGGTCGTGGCCTCGATGGTCGTGGGCATGTTCGCGCCCTCGCCGACCACCTTGCAGCCGTTGGCGACGAGTGCCTGGGCGTCCTCGAGCAGCAGCGTGTTCTCGCGAGCGCAGGGCAGCGCGATGTCGCAGGGCAGCTGCCACACGCCGCGGCCGTCGCCCTCGTGCCACACGGCGTTGGGCTTCTCGTCGACGTACATAGCGAGCGTAACGCCCTTGTCGTGGCCGGAGCGCTTCTTGTTGTAGACGTGCTCGAGCACGGTGTAGTCGATGCCGTCGGGATCCTCGACCCAGCCGTGAGTATCGGAGCAGGCCAGCACCTTGCCGCCGAGCTGAGCGACCTTCTGGACCGCGTAGATAGCGACGTTACCGGAGCCGTGAACGACGACGTTCTTGCCCTCGAAGGAGTCGCCGCGGCTCTTGAGGTACTCGTCCACAAAGTAGACCAGGCCGTAGCCGGTGGCCTCGGTACGGGCGAGCGAGCCGCCAAAGGAGAGGCCCTTGCCGGTAAGGACACCGGTCCACTCGTTGGTCAGGCGCTTGTACTGACCGAACATGTAGGCAACCTCGCGGCCGCCAACGCCCAGGTCGCCGGCAGGAACGTCGGTGTTGGGGCCGATGTGGCGGTAGAGCTCGGTCATGAAGGACTGGCAGAAGTGCATGATCTCGTTGTTGGACTTGCCCTTGGGGTCAAAGTCGGAGCCGCCCTTGCCGCCGCCCATGGGAAGGGTGGTCAGGCTGTTCTTGAGGATCTGCTCCAGGCCCAGGAACTTGAGCATGCCCAGGGTGACCGTCGGGTTAAAGCGCAGGCCGCCCTTGTAGGGTCCAATGGCAGAGTTGAACTCGACGCGGTAGCCGCGGTTGACCTGGACCTTGCCCTGGTCGTCGACCCAGGGGACACGGAACATAACGATGCGCTCGGGCTCGACGAGGCGCTCAAGCAGGGCGGCCTCCTCGTACTCGGGATGGGCGTCGAGCGCCGGCTGGATGGTGCCAAGGATCTCGGTCGCGGCCTGGATGAACTCAGGCTGCTCGGGATAGCGGGCCTTGAGCTCGTCGAGAACTTTCTGCGTGTAGCTCATGCTTCCTCCAATTGATGGAAAAGAAAGGTGTCGTTCGCGGCGACCCATGCGCCGCGAGCTTTATCGAGTATGGATAATATCGCACTGTTGCAGCAAAGTTACGCATAAGCCGACGAGCGGATGTTTCGTTTTGATTACGATGCAGGTAGAAGCGTTTTTGAGCACCCGACGTACAAATCGCGTGTTTCGAAGCTGTTTCGTCCGCATGTTCCAAACCACCACAAAGGTGCCTGTCCCCAATGTGGTGGTTTTGGCGGTTAGAGGACGAGGTGGTGGTAGTCGGCAGGGGTTATGCGGCCTTCGGTGGCGGCACGGAAGGCGGCGAGGGCATCGCCCGAGAACGGCATGGCCCAGCACAGGCCGCAGCCGGCGGTGATGGAGCCCGGCAGCGGCATAATGCGTCCGGGCACGCCGGCGGCAAGACACAGCTGTTCGCATTCCATCACATCGAAGGTGCTGTCGAACGAAACGATGATCTTGCGTTCGTGGTCGAGGACATCACCGGACGGGGCCTCGCGATGCGCCTCGCGATACGCAGCCGCCGCGGCCTCTTCCTCGGCCGTATGTCCACAGCCGCCACAGCCGCAGGTACAGGGCTCGGACCCGTCGCAGGTACAAGGTTCCCCGGTGTCGGGGCAGATATCGTGAGACATGGCAACTCCCATCGTCTAGGCGAGCAGCTCGGCTGCCGCAAATTCTTCGGGCGTATTGACGTTTTCGAAGCAGAGCAGCGACCCGGCCGCCTCAATAATCTGCGGCTCGTCTAGATAGCCGGCATGCACTCGGTCGATCAGGCAGCGGATGCGCTGGCGATCGCTAGCGAGCAACTCACAAGCTGCCGGCGCACAGGCCTCGCGACGCCAGACAGAGCATAGCGGCTCAATCCCCCGCTCTTCGCGCGGGACGCATACGTCGAGCGGGCCCTCCTTGACCCGATCCGCAAGTACGCCGATCAACTCCGGCGAAACGAACGGCATGTCGCAGGCGACGATTGCCACGAGTGACAGCCGAGCAGCGGCCAGCGAGCTCGCGATGCCGCGCATAGCACCGGCGGGGCCGTCGATGTCCATGACTACACGCGGAACCAGGCCATCAAACTCGCACTCCCTGAGATAGACGAGCTCCTCGGGGCGCGAGGTCGTCACAACAAGTTCGCTGCCGACCAGGGCGAGCCGCTCCAGCACGCGCTCGATCAGGGGCTTTCCGCAAAACGGCATGCGCGCCTTGTCGCAGCCCATGCGCGACGACAGCCCGCCCGCCTGGACGACGCAAGAAAGATCGGCCCGTCTTACGATAGTCATACGGCAAAACACCCCCATCGGCATGCTCGAAAACCGGCGCACGAGGCTAAACACCGTCACCGAAATAGCGGCGTTACGACAACCTCGCACCAAAACAAAACAGCGCCTTTGCGGCACGCAGCAAGACCGCGAGCACAAAAGCGCTGGTAGCATATGGCGGGAACGTATGTGAATCGAACACATCCAAGACGTTTTGCACGCCTCGCAACGGTTTTGAGGACCGCGGAGCCCACCGGAGCCCATCCGTTCCCAAGTGCGCCGGTATTTTACCAAACCAGGCAGCCCGCAGCCGCAAAGGACACCAGGTAGCTAATTTGGGACAAGGGATGATTTTTCTGGGACGGGGATTAAAAAATCATTGTGTACCTAATGATTTTTTAATCCCCGTCCCAGAAAAATCATCCGCCCAAAATGACTACCCTAGCGCAGAGAGCGCAGGCCGCCGGCTTCCTTATCGAGCACCGTAAAGCGCACGGCATCCAGGTGCTCCAAGATGCTGATGGCACGTTTGCGCGACACGCCCAGCGCCTCACGCAACACGCTCGTGGTGGCAGCGTCACCGGCGTCGGCAATGGCGGCGGCGACAAGCTCGCGCGCATGGGTCTCGGCGGCAGCGGACAGGGCAACGTCGCGCTCGACCTTAACGATCGAGCGATTGAGCGAAAGCTCGCGCAGGGCACGCGTCATGGTGTCGCGATCGAGTTGCAGTTGCTCGCCCACCTCGGGCAACGTCGGCGCATCGAGGCCGGCCTTGTCCAGCAAGGCAACGATGCGCTCGCAGGCCTCGCGAACCACGCGCGCCGCGGCGGCAGCGGAGTGCGGGTCGAACACCTCGGCACCCTCGGAGGCACACACGCCGCGCGAGCAGCCCTCGGAAATCAGGGCTGCGGCAACTGTATCATCAGCGGTAGGCCACGCAGCATGGGCAACGGCGCCGGGCGTAAAGCCCGTCTCCTTGGGAGACGCCGCATGCATGGCCGACAGAGTTGTCACCAGTGCATCCATCGCGGCGTCGAGCACCACGGCGTCCGCCAAGAGGCCCGCATCACCCACGGCAAGCTTGCGAACGGAGCCCTGCGCCACCAACCCGCGCAGTGCGGCATCGACCTCGCCGACACCAAGATCCAAAGCCTCGGCAACATCAATCGCCGTAACCGGCAGCGTCTGCAACGCCAGCCAAGCGCCCACACCGCCCGCGATATCGCCGGACTCGAGCGCCGCGTACAGCACGCGTTCCCCCTCAGTAAGTTCGCGCGAACGGCGGCATCGCGACAACAGCACGCGCCCTCCACCAATAAGCATGACCGGCGAATAGGACAGCACCACGGCATGGTCGCCGGCGCGCAGCGGAAGCGGTTCCTCCAAGCGTACCTGCACCACTCGCGTCTCTCCCACCGCCATGGGGGCCTCGCCCTCCAAAAGCATGATGCGGCCGACAACCTCGGCCGTACCCGCCATCACGTGCACACGCGCGCCCGACTCGAGCACGCGCGGCTTGGCGCCCTCGCGGCCCAAATACGTAAACGTCATCATAAAGCGCATCGACTGGCCAAAGCGGCCCGGCACGCCGAGCATCTCACCGCGATCGAGCGCGGCGACAGCATCGCCCACCAAGTTGAGCGCCACACGCTGGCCGGGCAACGCCCGCGGCGTATCGCCATGCACCTGAATCCCGCGTACACGACAGACCGTACGCGACGGTAACGCCATCAGCTCGTCGCCCACCGCAACCGGCGCATCGTGCAGCGTTCCCGTCACCACGGTACCGGCGCCCTTGATCGTAAAGCAGCGGTCGATGGGCAGCCGCGGCGCGGCATCAGTGGTCTCGGCACGGGCACGGCAGGCATCCCAGCAAGCGGCAACCTGCTCGTCGAGTGCAGCAAGCAGGTCATCGATCCCCGCGCCGGTCTTGGACGACACGGGCACGATCGACGCGTCGGCAAACACGGTATCCGAAAGAAAATCGTCCACGTCGAGCTCGGCCAGCTCAATCATTTCGTTATCGGCCAGGTCGCACATCGTCAGCGCGACCACCATATGCGTAACGCCCAGCAGCTCCAGCACACGCACGTGCTCGCGGGTCTGCGGCATCACGCCCTCGACGGCCGAAACCACCAGCACGGCCACGTCGATACCCGTGGCGCCCTGCACCATAGCGCGCAGGTAATGCGCGTGGCCCGGCACGTCGACCAGGCCGACGATCTTGCCACTCGGGAGCGCCAGCTCGCCAAAGCCAAGCTCCACGGTCATACCGCGACGGCGTTCAACCTCCAGACGGTCGGGATTCTTGCCGGTCAGCGCCTCGATCAGCGCCGACTTACCGTGGTCGACGTGGCCCGCCGTGCCAACGATAACGGGACACTCCACCAGCGCCTGAACCTCACTCATCGAACAATCGCCTTCTCAACGCACGCGACGAGCGTCGATGCCGCCGTCTCGATATCGCGATCGCCCACGAGCGTACGGACGTCAAACAAAATGCGATCGTGCGAGGTTCGCGTGACGACCGGCGTGTCGAAGTCCTGGACAAGAGAGCGCTTGAGCGCATCGACCGTCAGGCGCTCGTCAACAAGACGCACGGCAACGCACATCGTGGGCAGCTCCACGGTAGGCAGCGAGCCGCCACCGGGGGTCGACGATTCCTCGACAATCTCCAACTCAACGGCACACGGGCAACCAGCCTTATCGAGCCCGGCGACCATACGATCACGCAGCTTACGGGCACGTCGCTCCAAATGAGCCTGCGGCAGCGTAAGCATGCTGAGCACCGGAATATCGCGATGGGCAACATCGGCGCCGTCCATGTAGATGCGCAGCGTGGCCTCGAGCGCCGTGAGCGCCAACTTGCCCGGGCGCAGGGCGCGCATAAGCGGATGCGACCCACAGGCCTGGACCAGATCGCGACGGCCCATGATAATGCCCGCCTGTGCGGCTCCGAGCAGCTTATCGCCCGAGCAAGACACCAGATCGAGCCCCGCCGCGACCGAAACCGGTGTGGGCTCCTCGCCGCCGCGCACCAAGATGTCGTCGGGCAGCAGCGCGCCCGAACCCCGGTCCTCGTAGAACAGCAGGCCATGCTTGTGAGCAAGCGCCGCAAGCTCCCGAGAGCCCACCTCCTCGTGGAAACCCTCAATGCGATAGTTAGAAGGATGGACCTTGAGGATCATCGCCGTATCGGGCGTGATGGCGCGCTCGTAGTCCGACAGGTGCGTGCGGTTGGTGGCCCCGACCTCAACGAGCTTGGCACCCGAGGCCTCCATGACATCGGGGATGCGGAAGCTGCCGCCGATCTCGACAAGCTCGCCGCGGCTCACGATGACCTCTTTGCCCGCGGCATGGGTGGCAAGCACCAGCAGCACCGCGGCGGCATTGTTGTTGACGACCAGCGCGTCCTCGGCACCGGTGAGCGAGCGGATCAGTTGCGCGGCATGCTCCTTGCGCGACCCACGCGAGCAGGTGTCCACGCTGTACTCGAGCGTGCTGTAGCCGCGCGCGACCTCGGCCACGGCCTTTGCCGCCGACTCCGCAAGCGGGGCGCGGCCCAAGTTGGTATGGATAACCACACCCGTGGCGTTGACGGCGGGACGCAGGCTCGGCAGCGCGGAGCGATGCGCACGCCACTCGATGGCCGAGGCCAGCTCGCGCTTGGAACGCGGGGCGGCACCGGCACGAATCGCGGCGCGCTCCTCGTCGAGCTCGGCCGTCACGGCAGCATGGACCACCGCGTCGCAGGTCTCCCCCGCCGCCTTCACTACCGGCCACTCGGCAAGCAGCTCGTTGACGGAAGGAATGGCACGCAGGCGGGCGCGCACCTCATCGGACATGTTCTGGCTATCGCTCATGTGCAGCCTTTCAAAAGAAACGTGGATCAGTCGAATACATCAGCTGAGTCAATTACTCGTCATTATCCCCGCACGCGACGATCTTTTCCACGCGAACGGCGTTTTCCTGGGTGAGCGCGGCACCCGTCAACGGGTCCCAACGCAACGGTGTATGGTCGAGCGGGCCCACGCCCAAAGCTTGAGCGCCACCGGCATCGGCACCAAACGAACGCCCACCGGGGGCGGCCGAGGTGAAGATGCACGCCGGATGCAGATACGGCGTCGTCTCCACGCGCACGCGGTCGCGGCCCATATCGCTCACGAGTTCGACGATCTCGCCGTCGGCGATGCCCATGTGCGCAGCAGCATCGGCATTCATCTGCACGGCATCCAGGTCCGACCCAGCCTCGGCGGCACCTTGAGCTGCAAGCCTTCGCGAGGTATGCGACTCAAAGGGGCGGTTGCCGCTAATGAGGCGAAACATCCCCGGCCCCGGCTCCACCATCGGGGCAATCCAGCCGGGCACACGACCCAAACCGGAGCGCTCCCACAGTTCGCTTGCCAGCGCAATCTTGCCGCCGTCGAGCGGAATCACCGGCTCGCCCGTACGCGACGGCAGCGACATGCCCGTGTCTGCCCAACCGCGCTCCTTGAGCGTAGCCAGGTCGATCCCAAACGGAGCCACCTGGGCCGCCGCAAGGTCATCCGCCGTAAAGTCGAAGTACTCGCCCACGCCACAGGCAGCAGCCAGGCCGGCAAAAATCTCCCGTCCGGGGCGCGTATCGTCATGCAGCACGGGCAGCACGGCGTTGCGGTAGAACAGGCGCGCGTCGTTGCGGCCCACGACCGTACCCACGCCGCGGTCGGCTTCCAGATACGTCACGTCGGGCAGCACGAAGTCAGAAGCACGCGCCGTCTCGGACCAGCGAATATCAATCGTCACGAGCAAGTCGAGCTGCTGCAAAATACCCAACCAAGCTTGTGCATTACCATAGCCCGCACCGGGGTTACTGGCATAGACGATGAGCCCACGCAAATCGCCGGCAAGAATCGACTGACCGATGGTCGTACACAGGCCGCGCACCGGATCGACCAGTGGATAGCGCTCGGATCCCAGCTTGGACATGCGCGACACCGGCGGCGTCGCAAAGCGTGCGGGATCAAGGTCGCCCAGCGCAAGCGGTGTGGGTGGATTGAGCGCGCCGCCCACATGTCCAATACAGCCCAGCAGCACATCGACCAAGCAGATAGCGCGCGCGGTCTGGGTGCTATTGGCATACGCGATGCCAATGCCGCCATGAAAGCCGGCGTCCACCACGGCAGCAGGCGCGGCCGCAGCTAGATCGCGCGCCGTGGCGGCGATCTCTGCGGCCGGCACGTCGCACATCGACTCGGCCCACTCGGGCGTCCAAGCACGGGCCGCCTGCGCCAGCTCGTCAAAACCCGTGGTATAGCGGGTCACGAACTCGTGGTCATACAGGTCCTCGGCAATCAAGACATGCGCAATACCCAACAGCAGCGCCAAGTCGCAGCCCGGGCGCACGCGCAACCAGCGGTCGGCAAGTGCAGCCGAGCCGCTGCGCCGGGGGTCAACCACGATAATCTTCGCCCCACGGCGACGGGCATCGTTGAGCGCGTCAACGGCCCCCATCGTCGACGAATCGACAATGGAACGCCCCAGGTACATAATGCAATCGGTATGCGCCAGGTCGGAGGCGGGACTGTAGCCCAGGCTGTGCTCCCAGCCGGTAAGTCGGCTTACCTCGCAGGCACCGTCGGCACCGTACACGTTGGGCGAACCCAGCGCGTGCATAAGACGATAGCCCCAGTAGCGGTCGAACGAGGGCACGCCGAGCGTCATGCCCAGCGCACGGGGCCCGCGCTCGTCAACAATCCCCAAAAGACACTCGGCAATCTGGGCAAACGCCTCATCCCAGGAAATCGCATCAAACCCCGAGCCATCAGCTCGGCGGCGCATGGGATGCAAAATCCGATCGCGCTCATCAAACGGCATGGACAGGCGATGCCGCCCGCGGGCGCACAGGGCACGCGCCGCGCATGGATGCCCCGGCACCGGCAACTCGGCCACCACACGACCGTCCTCAACGCGTGCCGCAAAGGCGCAATCGGCATAGCATCCCCCGCATGTGGTCACCACGGCGCGACCGTCACGCTTCACAGCAGATGCCATCTCGATTACCCCTTTCACCAGCCAAACAGAACAGGCCAACAGCCCGACAACGAGCCCCAGACCAAAAAAAGCCTCCCGCACGGCAACGCCCCGCGGGAGGCCCGACGTCAAACAGACGGTACCTTACGCCTCGGACTTCTTGGCGTAGATAAACCAGTAGCCGAGCGCAACCAGAACCGCGCCGCCCACGATGTTGCCCAGCGTGGCGGCGGACAGGTTAAACGCAATGCCCGCGGCGTTGAGTGCATCGGCGCCGGCGACGTCGGCACCGTAGCCGCATGCATGCATCACGGCACCCATGGGCAAAAAGTACATGTTGGCAACGCAGTGCTCAAAACCGCAGGCCACAAACGCGGCAATGGGCAGCAGAATGCCCACGACCTTATCGACCACGGTCTTGCCGGCGGTACCGATCCACACGGCCAGGCACACAAAAATGTTGCACAGGATGCCGCGGAAGAAGATCGTCACCCAGTCGATCGTCACCTTGCCGGCGGCGACGCTCACCATGGAATTGGCGACCGCCTCGCCGTTGAGCTTGTAAATGCCGGCCATGTACACCAAAAAGACGATGAACAGGGCGCCGACAAAGTTACCGACCCATACGACGACCCAAGCCTTGAGCATCTGGACCAGGGTGATCTTTTTGCTCTTGAGCGCGCAGACCATAAGCGAATTACCGGTGAACAGCTCGGCGCCGCACACCAGCACGAGCACCAGGCCCAAGCAAAAGCACATGCCGCCCACGACGCGCTGGGCACCCCAGCCGAGCGTGCTATCGCTCAAGAACACCGTAAAGAACAGACCGCCGAAGGCAATGAACGCACCAGCGAACATTGCCAACAGAAAGGCCTTAGCGACCGGCAGGTTGGCCTTGGTCACGCCGGCGACCTCGGTCTTGGCCTCGATCGCGGCGGGTGTCAGGCAATCGGGAGCAGGGTACTCCACCTTGGAATCTGCCATGTCAATCACTTCTTTCCTAATCAACAGGGACAAACGCTCCTATTGCTCATGCCCCAAGCGGACAAAGTGGGAAAAGTCGTTGGCGGCCACGGCGTCGTACACGGCGTCGACGGCGTCGAAGACTTCCGGGGACATGGGGTTGTAGAACTCCGTGTCGCCCGGTTGAATCCCAATGAAGACGATATCATCGCACGATTGCTCAATCTCTTCGATCAGAATCGACAAAGGAAGCGAATGCGTGGTGAACATCGACTTGCGGGCCACATCACGTTTGTCGAGCAAGCGGATGGCCCCGACGGGCAGCGCCATGTCGGCGGCATCGACCAAAACCAGACGCGGCGGGCGCTCGCGCTTGACCTCGATGATGTCATCCTCGGGCGTCTGACCGCCATCGATGGTGTACCAGCCGGCAAGCGGCGCGTCCTCCATCTTTTTGGAGAGCACGGGGCCGGCAGCATCGTCGGCACGCAGCACGCTTCCCGCCGTGAGCACGATACCCGCAAACGGGGCGCCGTTCACACGTCCATCCACAACGCGACCCATTACTGCAACCTTCCCGTCAGATACACGCCCGACACATCGCGCACGCGCTCGACCAGATCGCGGAACTTCATCAGAAACGCGACCTGCTGGGCATGCAGGCCAAAGTCGTCGTCGAACACCGAGATGCCGGCCTTGGCCGACCCGCGAAAACCGCGGATGTCGAGCAGCACATCGCAGGCCTCGAGCAGCGACGGCACGGCCGCCTTGTCGAGCTGGCACTCACCAAAGGAGCGGATGGCCTCGAACTTGGTTTTGGCCTCCCCCTCCGGCAGCGCGTCGATAAGCGTATAGAACACATCCACCGGCACCGACAGGCGCGGCTCAAAGCAGTCGAGCACGCCGGTGTGGTGGCCCACGGCGAGCGTGTAGTACAGCACGTCGCAGGCCTCCTGGGGAACGTCTTCCTCGGTCTCCACAAACTTACGCGTGAGCTCGTAGAAGACCACCTGGTCGGGCTCGTGGGCCAGACAGGAGTCGGCGACGCCCTCGGCGGCCTCGACGCTTGCGCGCGAGGCGTCACCGAAGGAGCCGCCGAGCATGCCGGGGCCCGCAAAGTAACCAGAGCGGTCCACAAGCTCCATCTAGCGACCTCCGGCCAGCACCAGATCCTGCAGCGCCGAGTACACCTCGACGCGGCGGGGATCATCCTGTTTGTCGATGAGCAGCGCCATGGCACCGCGGATATCGCCCTTGGGCGCGCCCTCGAGCGTATCCATGAACTCGTTGGCCAGATCGCGACCATAGCGGTAACCGCTCATGGCACGAGCCTCGCGCTCGATGGCCACACGCAGCTTATACGGCACGCCGGGGTGCAGGATATCGGCCTGCTCGCCTTCGGCCTCCACCGTGGTCTCGGCATGGAGCTTTTGGTCCAAAAGCCCCAACGCCATGGCAAAGCCGTAGATGGTCTGCGCGGGGCTAGGCGGGCAGCCGGGGATGTAGACATCGACCGGCAGAATCTTGTCCGTACCGCCCCAGACGCAGTAGTTGTCGTAGAAGATGCCGCCGGTGCAGCCGCACGCGCCATAGGACACCACGATCTTGGGATCGGGTGCGGCCTCAAAGGCGCGCAGGGCCGGCATGCGCATGGCGCGCGTCACGGCACCGGTGTACAGCAGCACATCAGCGTGACGGGGCGAGGGCACGACCTTGATGCCAAAACGCTCGACGTCGAAGACGGGCGTGATGGAACCGAAGATCTCGATCTCGCAGCCGTTGCAGCCACCGCAGTCAACGCGATAGACGTACACCGAGCGCTTGATCTTCTTAAGAAGGGTCGCCTTGGCCTTCTCGATGCTCTCGTCAAGCTCGATCTTGGTCGGGCGGTACTGAAGCCGCTCGGGCAAAAGCGTGGGTTCGGCCATGGTTACTCCTCCTTCGTATCAAAATCCATGATGATGCCCTCGACCGGCGCAGGACCGGCGGGAATCTCGGGCACATCGGGGTTGAGCTCGCGGTCGATATACTCCGGGTTCACGCCGTGGCCGCCCAGATACTCCATGCCGGGGCCCTGGGGCTCACCGGACGCAAGCGTCTCGTTGGCAGCCATGCCGCGCGCGTTGCCGGTCTTTACGGCCGAGGCGGCGCGAAGGGCGTCGAGCTCGCGCTTGCACTCCTGGCACATGCCGACGGTACGGGCGGCCTGGATGGCCTCCATGCCGCCGGCCTTTTGCAGCAGGCGCTTGGCGTAGTCAATCTCCTTGTGCGGGGCGAACGGCTTGCCGCAGCGCGAGCAGTGCTCGAGCGTGTAGACGCTCTTGCTGGTGAGGTCGTCCTTGCTCATGACGGCCAGCTCAAACTCCTCGGTGAGCTTGATGGCCTCCATGGGGCAGGCTTCCTCGCAGCGGCCGCAAAAGATGCAGCGACCGTAGTCGATCGACCAGGTGATGGTATCGGCCGCAAGGTCGGTGTCCATGCGAATGGCATCGGCCGGGCACGCCACGCCGCAGGCACCGCAGGCGATGCAGAGCTCCGCGTTGTGCTCGGGCTTGCCGCGCATGTCCTTGTTGGTGGGGAACGGCGCAAACGGGTACTTGACCGTCGCGTCGCCGGCCTTGGCGTTAACCTTCCAAAGCTTCAGCATATTAGAGCGCCTCCTCATCGAGCGGAGCGGCCATGGTGCCCTCGCCCGCAAGCGGCGACTTGTCGCGCCAGACGTTCTCGAACTGCTCCTTATCCAGCACGTGGTCGCGCTTGGCGGCCACGTCGGTCACCGTCACGCGGTCGGTGCAGGAGTAGCACGGGTCGAGCGAGCCGACGATCAGCGCCGCATCGCCCACGGTGTTGCCGCGGAACATGTAGCGCAGGACAGGCCAGTTGCTGTACGTAGCGGCCTTGGCGCGCCAGCGGTAGCACTTCTGGTTGTTGCCGAGCATGGCCCAGTGCACGTCCTCGCCGCGCGGCGCCTCGGTGGCGCCGATGGCGTACTTATGCGGGGTGTACTCCCAATCCGTGGTGAGGATGGGGCCCGACGGGCAGTTCTCGAGCATGGTCTCGATCATATCGATCGAATCGTAGACCTCCTGGATGCGGACGGCGGTGCGGCCGAAGGCATCGCAGGTGTCGGCCGTGGCCGCATGCATCTTTTGAATGTCGGGGTCGGCATAGCCGTCGAAGGGATGGTCGAAGCGCACGTCGCGGGCATAACCCGAGCCGCGCATGAGCGGACCGACCGGCGAGAAGTCGCGTGCGATCTTGCGGTCCAAGATGCCAATGCCACTCGTACGCTCAATAAAGTTGGGCGTGGAGAGCAAGACGTCGACGAGTTCCTGAACCTCGGAGCGCAGCTGGTGGATGGTCGTGAGCGTGGAAAGCTTCTGCTCGGCCAAAATGTCGCGACGCACGCCGCCGATCACGTTGAGACCGTAGGTCTTACGGTGACCGGAGAGCTTCTCGGCCAGGTCCATGGACTTCTCGCGGACGCGGAAGAACTGCTGGAAACCGGAGTCGAAGCCGGTGTAGTGCGATGCGAGACCAATGTTGAGCAGATGCGAGTGCAGGCGCTCGACCTCGAGCATAATGGCGCGGATGTACTGGGCGCGCGGCGGGACGTGGATACCCTGGGCGCGCTCGACGGCCTCGGCATAGGCCACCGAGTGGGCGCAGCCGCAGATGCCGCAGATGCGGTCGGCGAGGAACGTCACGGCGTCATAGTTCAGGCGCGTCTCGGCGACCTTCTCCATGCCGCGGTGCACGTAGAACAGACGGTAGTCGGCGTCCACGATCGTCTCGCCCTCAACGAACAGGCGGAAGTGGCCGGGCTCGTCGGAGGTGATGTGCAGCGGGCCCATGGGGACGAGTGTGGTCTCCTTGCCCTTGGTATCGGCCAAGAACTCGTAGTTTTCCATGTCGCTCGCGGGAGCGGGACGGAAGCGATAGTCCATGGAGTCCTTGCGCAGCGGGTACAGGCCGCTGGGCCAGTCATCGGGAAGCACCAGGCGACGACGATCGGGCAGGCCCTCGGGGATCAGGCCGAACATGTCGCGCAGCTCGCGCTCGCCCCACACGCAGGCGGGGACGAACGGCGTCACGGACGGGAATGTCATCTTGGCGGGATCGACCTCGGTGCGCACGGTCACCCAGCCGGGGTCCTCCCCCTCCATGGAGATGACGTAGTACACCGCGTAGCGACCGCACAGACTGCGCTCATCGTTGCCGATGATCACGGGAATCCAGCCGTAGCGCTCGTAATACAGGTAGTGGACGGCCTCGGGCAGCTTGTCCTGCTTGACGGTAATCGTCAGCTGGTCCTCGCACTGCCACTCGACCTTCTCGATGCAGCCCGGAACGGCACGGCGCAGGGCCTCGACATGGCTCTCGCAGCGACGGGCGTACACCTTGTTCTCAGTTTCAATCATTCGTTACTCCACCTCGCTCTGAGCGGTCTCGGTACCGAACACAGCGCGGTACATCGGCGTCGCGTGAAGTTCCTCGATGCTCTGCTCGAGCACGATGCCGGTCGCGGTCTCCACACCGTGCACGAGAGGCAGCGGGGTGGCGATGCCAAACCACAAGATCATGACAGCCAGGATGATTTCGGGGATAAGCATGAGCGCCGGGGCCTCATGTTTGCCCATGCCCTGGGGCGCATGGCCGAATACCGACTTGAGTGCGATGCGGGTGAGCGCGGAGATGGCCACGGTAAGACCGAGGGCGACCACGACGACCAGCCACATGGGACCGGCGGTAACACCGGCGACAAAGGTCAGGAACTCGGAGATAAACATGCCGAAGGGCGGGAAGGCGGCAAGACCGAGCAGCGCCAGGATGGCGAGCGCGGCGGTTGCGGGGGCAACCTCGACGACACCCTGGATCTTGGTCAGGCTACGCGTGCCAAAGGCGTGCTGGATGTTGCCGGACACGCAGAAGGCAAGCGTCTTGGTAAAGCCGTGGAACACGCAGTGCAGCAGGGCCGCGGCGATACCCAGCGGGCCGCCGATACCCAGGCACAGGGCGATAACGCCCACGTTCTCCACAGACGAGTACGCAAAGCGGCGCTTGAGGTCGTCCTGGCGAAACATCGAGAGTGCCGCCACCAAAATGGACAGTGTGCCGACGATCAGCAGCAAAAGTTGCGGATACTCGGCGCCCACAGCTTGGATGGTAAAGCCGTAGAAGCGCATGATCACAAGCATGGCGCACTTAAGCAGCACGCCCGAGAGCAGGGCCGAGACAGGGCTCGGGGCCTGGGAGTGGGCATCGGGCAGCCAAGTGTGCATGGGGAACAGGCCGGCCTTGGTGCCAAAGCCGATCACGATAAACGCAAAGGCAAGGCGCATGAGCGTCGGGTCGAACTGGTCGGCATACGGCAGCACGCACGACAGGAACGCGGCCTCGTGGGCGTTGGGAATCACGTCGGCGGCGTTGGCGTAGATCAGCAGCGTACCGAACAGGCCGAAGGCCACGCCGGCGGTGCAGACCATCGCATACTTCCAAGAAGCCTCGAGGGCCGTCTTGTTCTTGTAGATACCCACGAGGAACACGGTGGAAAGCGTGGTCGCCTCCACGGCGGCCCACGTGAGGATCATGTTGTTGGACAGGCACGCGAGCAGCATGGTGAACACAAACAGGCTAAACAGCGCAAAATACTGCTTGGCGCGCTCGGCGGGCATGGAGCCCTCCTCGATATCGGCCTTTACATAGGGCAGCGAGAACAGCCCCGTAAGAAAACCGATAAAGCCGATGAGCAGCACAAAGATGGCGCCCAGCGAATCGAGGTGGAACCACAGGCCAAGAGCGCTCGCGGTTTCGCCGCTCGTAAGGACGTCACCGGCCGTCATAATCGACAGCACCAGGACGGCTGCGACGGAGACCAGGTTGAGACCGGCAAACACGTTATAGGACGTGTTCTTGGGCAAAAACGCCATGACCAGCGAGAACACCAAAGGAGTCGCGAGCAGGGCGAGAATCAACGTTTCCATGGACTACCCCCTCAGCTCGGACAGGTCGCGCGCATCGAGCGAGTGGGAGTCGTCCCAAATGCGACGCACGACGATGGACATGATGATGACGGCAAAGATGGCGTCGGTGGCGATACCGATCTCGATGATCTCGGGAGCGGTGGGGGCCAAAAGCGCGAGCGTCACGTGGCTGCCGTTTTCCATAAGGCAGTATCCAAAAATCTGCTTCATGATGTTGCGCTGCGAGATGATGCAGGTGAGGCCCACAAAGAAGTGAGCGAAGCTAATAGCGAGCGCAGGCGTTGCGACCTCGGCCGTGGGCAGGCTGATCTGCGTCACGACGGCAAAGCAGATCGCGACCTCGACGGCGATGATGCAGATGGCCCACGCGGGCTTAAGGCCGGCCTTGAGCGATGCGTCGCTCGGCTCGCCCATCTTCTTGTATGCGCGGTTGAGGATGTAAGGGACCAGGACGACCTTGGTGATAAAGGCAGATCCGGCCCACATAAGCAGCTCCTGCGCACCGGTGGTGGCACCGAGCGTAGCGAGCAGTCCCACGAGTACCAGCGACTGCACCGCATACCAGCGAATGGCGTGCTTGATGTTCTTTGAGACGACCACCATGGTGGACGTGACGATCAGAAGGCCGCCAAGGATGTTGACGATCGAATAACCCATGTCGTTCTACCTCCTAACCGATCCAGCTGGCCGAAAGCGGGCCGCTGACGATAACCATGATGATGAGCACGATGAACACGAACGCCATCGCGCGGGGAAGCGGGGCTCCCGCAGCGACCTCGTCGCTCGGCTCGCCGGGCAGGCAATAGCCCATCCACTTGAGGAACCAGGCGAAGGTGGCGACGGTCTCGGCGACCATGATGCACACGAGCACCAGGATCGCAACGTTGCCGGCACCCACGGAAAAGCCGCCGGCAATGATCTGGAACTTCGAGAAGAACGTGTTCATGGGCGGCACGCCGGCAATGGCGAGTGCCGCGACACCAAAGCCCACGCCCGAGATCGGGTACTTCTTTACGATGCCGCGAAGCTTGGGCAGCATACGCGTGCCGAGCGTAAAGGAGAACGAACCGGCGATCAGGAAGAACAGCGTCTTGGCGAAAGCGTGGTTAAAGATGTGGCACACGGCTCCATCAAAGGCCAGCTGGCTGCCAAAGACCGAAAGGCCCAGACCAAAGAACACATAGGAGAGCTGGGCGATCGTGGAGAACGCCAGCAGACGCTTCATGTCCTTTTGCGGCAGGTACATAAGGAAACCAAAGAGCATGGTGACCATGGCGTCGATAATGGCGACCCAGCCCACGATCTCGGGAACCTCGCCGGCAGAGACGAGTGCACGCGCGAACACGCACACGCCGACCTTGACCATCGAGGCGCCATGCAGGTAGGCCGAAACAGGCGTCGGCGCCTCCATGGCCGAAGGCAGCCACATGTACATGGGAACCTGTGCGGACTTGGCCCAGGCTGCAAACAGCACGAGCAAAAGGACGATAGCCTTGAGCTTGGCATCGAGGCCGGCAATCGCGGTAATGGCGAAGGTGCCGGTGTGGGCAAACACGATGGCGGCGCCCAGATACAGGCCGAGCGCACCGATATGCGTGATGATCAGGGCCTTCATGCCGGCCTTCTTGGCCGTAGGCGTCATGTAGTAGCTAATGAGGCCCCATGAGCACGCACCCGTGATCTCAAAGAACACGAGCTGGCCCAAAAGGGTCGAGCTATACACGAGGCCGGCCATGGCACCGATGAAGGTCGCGAGATACGCGTAGAAGCGACGACGCGGCGCATCGGGATGCTCACGGTTATTCTCGCTCATATAGGGAATCGAATAGATCACGACAAGCAGGCCGATACCCACAAAGGCGGGCGCGAGCAGCGTGCTCATGCGATCGAAAGTGAATCCCATGACGAGGGTCTGCCCAAACGAGATCAGGGGGACCTGCGTGTCGGGCATGCCGGCGCCGGCGAAATTCGCGGCGAGGGCGATGGTGCAGACCGTCGAGACGGCGGCACCCAAAACGCTGAACCACTTGGCGTACGGACGGGGGAACAGGGCGACGAGCACCGAGGCCACCATCGGGGCCGCGATCGCGACCAAGCCGAGAAGGGACAGACTGACTGCAAATGACATTGTTTCTCCCTTCTCCTACACGCCGACGACCACGAAGACAAACGCCAGAACGGCGATGCCCACGACGGCCCAGGTCTGATTGCCGAGCACCTTAAAACGCGAGCGCGAGCAGGAGTTCTCGATCACGCCGCATACGACAAAGTCGATCAGGCACTTCACCAGGAAGATGACCGCGCCCAGAACGGCGGCGGCGCCCACGGTCGCGGGCTCGCCCCAGGGAACGAAGATCGCGCAGAACCAAGCGACGACCAGGACCTGCTTCATGGACATGGCGAGCTTGGCCATGGCGAGCGACGGGCCGGAAAGCTCGGCGAGCGGGCCTTCCTGAAGCTCTTGCTCGGCCTCGGCCTGATCAAACGGCAGCTTGCCGAGTTCCATGTAGCAGGCAATCGCAAAGGCGATGCCGGCGAGGATCACGGCGACCGGCGCGTCGATGGCGCCCGTCATGATGTGCTGACCCATGGTGGCGATGTCGGTGGAACCGCACACCAGGGCGGCGGCAAACAGCGCCAGCAGCATGGACGGCTCGATGAGAACGCTCATGAGCAGCTCGCGAACGCCACCGATACCGGCGTAGGCGTTGGACGAATCCACGCCGCAGAGGGCGAAGAAGAAGCGGGCGAGCGCCAGGCTGTACATGATGGTGATGGCGTCACCAAAGACCGGGATGGGACTTTGTGCCGTAAAGAGCGGCAGGCCCATAGCGAGCATAAAGGCGACGGCGAAGAACAGCGGCGGCATAATGCGCAGCGCAAAGCTCGCGTCCTCGCTCTGGGACTCGGGGCGCGCAAAGAGCTTGGCCAGGTCGCGGTAGTCCTGCATGATGCTGGGGCCGCGACGGTTGTGCATCTTAGCGCGGATCACGCGACCGAGACCGGAGAAGAACGGCGCGACGGCCATGACGACCACGCCCTGCAGAACGGCAAGTACGATGTTGTTCATGCTCTCCCCTCCTTAACCCATTTGCACGGCGAGCACGAGGAACACCACGAGTGCCGCGACGATGTAGCAGATATAGATGCTGTAGTTGCCGCCCTCGAGCTTAGTCGCGAGGTCGGCGAGCTTCTCGACACCCTTATGCGGGGCATCGACGAGAACCTTGTCGGGTACGGGCTCCACAGCCTCGGCCACGCCGGTGAGCTTCTGGAAGAAGTGTGCGATGGACCAGCAGACGGCCGTGCAGCGGTCACGCAGCGTGTAGAGCGGCTGCATAAACCAGGACACCTCGGAGGCAAAGGTCGTGGCCACGACGGGCATATGCTCGTTGGGAGCATAGCCGCATGCCCACGGCTGGGACTTCTGCACCTTGCCGACGGTCTTGAGTTTGCGATAACCGCAGGCAAGGCCGACAAGCACCACGAGCGCAATAGCGATCGCGGGCGTGGAGGTAGCAGCGCCGGAGTACTGGTTCATGAGCTCCATGCCCTCGGCGGCAAACACGCCACCGTACGGATGCAGCACGGACGCGGCGACATCGACCAGCACGGGCGCGATCACGGGAGCGCCAATGCCCAGCACGACGCAGATGGCCGCGAGCAGGCCCTGTGCAAACACCATGGGGGCGGGAACCTCCTTGGCATTGGCCGCGGCCTCGGAGCGGGGCGCGGAGGCAAAGGAGACGCCATAGGCCTTGACGAAGCACGTGACGGCCAGCGCGCCGGTAATGGCAAGCGCGACGGCAGCGAACACGGCCACGATCATGACGGCCTTGTCACCCTGCATGGCGGCATTAAACAGCGACTGATAGGTAAACCACTCGGACACAAAGCCGTTGAAGGGCGGGATGGCCGAGATGGCAAGCGCGCCAATAAGGAAGCAGATGGCCGTTGCCGGCATACGACGGAACAGGCCGCCCATCTTCTCCATATTGCGCGTACCCGTGGAGAACAGCAGCGCACCGGCGCCCAAGAACAGCTCGCCCTTAAACATCGCGTGGTTAAACGTGTGGTAGAGGGCGGCCATCAGAGCCAGGACGGCGATGCCGACCGAATTGAGCGCCATGGCGGCCATGGAGGCGCCGACGCCGAGCAGAATGATGCCGATGTTCTCGACGGAGTGATAGGCCAGCAGGCGCTTGATGTCATGCTCCTGCAGGGCGAAGGCCACGCCGAGGACCGACGAGATCGCACCGAAGACCATGACCATAAGGCCCCACCAGACCTGAACGCCCGAGGCGGAGAGCAGGTCGAGGCCCACCTTGAGGATGCCGAAGATACCGATCTTGATCATGCCGCCGGACATAAGGGCACTCACGTTGGATGGCGCCTCGGGATGTGCCTTGGGCAGCCAGCCGTGCAGCGGGATGATACCGGCCTTGGCGCCAAAGCCAAAGAAGGCGAGCACGAAGCACGCGGATGCGACCGCGGGGCTAAACTGCGTGGCGCGGAAATCCGCAAAGGCAAACGAGCCGCCGGCGAAGTTGGTCATGGTGAGGAAGCTCGCCATGATGAGCACAAAGCCCACGTGAGCGATCACAAAGTAGAGCCAACCACCGTGGATGGAGTTCTCGTTCTCCTCGATCACGACCAGGAAGTACGAGGTCAGCGACATGAGCTCAAAGGAGACCAGGAACCAAAACACGTTGTCGGCGGTGATGACGAGCATCATGGACGCCACAAAGGTGTTAAAGAAGAAGCCAGCGCGGCCCTTTTTGCCCGGGTACTCATCAAAGTAGTTGAGACCGTAGATCGAACCGGCAAACGCGAGCACCGAGATGAGCGCCACGAACAGGCCGGACAGCTGATTGAGCAGCAGCTGGAAATGGGCAAACGGGAAGAACACGATGGTGTCGACCGACGTGACATCGCCCAGCACGGCCTGGATACCGGCCACAAACGAAAGCACCGCGGCGACGGCGCCGATAAGGCAGCCGGCGGTCTTGGCGGCGTTATCGGCCTTGATCAGCAGAACCGAGGCGAGCGCACCGATGCACGAGACGGCAAGCGATGCGATAAACAGCGTCATGCTATCCATTGTTTACGCTCCCTTCTGCTTTCTCGGACAGGCCCTGGGCCACGGCGGTAACGTCGACGGCCGGACCGTTTTCGATCGAGCGCAGGCGCTTGGCCTCGTCGAGCTCGCGATCGGCCGCGCCGCCCATGACGGTCAGCGCCTTGGTGGGGCACGCCGCCACACAATGCGGGCCGTCCGGATCGAAGGCACACAGGTCGCACTTGACAGCGCAGGTGTACTGGCCAGGAGCCCACGTAAGCAGGCTGCTCAGGGACTTAGGATACGAAGGCGTCGGGTCGCACATGCCTGCGACACCGGCGATAGACGTGCCATCGGGATGGATGGCTCCGAAGGGGCACGCGATGGCGCACAGCCTGCACCCGATGCACTCCTGCTCCTTGACGTGGATGCGGTCGCCATCGTGCTCGATGGCATTCACCGGGCAAACCTCGGCGCAGGGGGCACCCTCGCAATGGTGGCAGGCAAGGGCGGCCGAAATACCGCCGGTCTTCACGAGCGCCAGACGCGGCGTATCCTGAAGACCCTGCATCCGGTGGGCGTCGGCACAGGCGGACTGGCATGTTCCGCAGCCGATGCACCTCTCCGGGTTGATGTCGATGAAGCGGTTCATCCCCACTTCCTTTCAAAATAACGGGCCGGGCTCCCGAACGTACGGGACGCCCGGCCCAAAAAGCCAACGAGAACGGGACTACACGATTTGATTCACGTGCGTCTCGTCGTCGAACTTGGCGGCGCCGGGCTCAACATCCTGGGGAGCGGCGGCGTCCACCAGAGCCTGCTTGAGCTCGGTGTACTGACGCTCGACCTCACCCTCGGCCCAGACCTGGTCGGCGATTGGATCGACCTGGCAGGCGGAGAACTTGTCCTCGGGCGTATGCGAGACCGGGTCGACCTTGTGCATGGTCAGCTCGTTGCACTTGCCAATCCACCACTGGTAGGTCATATAGACCGTGCCCTTGTTGATACGGTCGCTCACGTCGGCGCGGCTGTATACCTGGCCGCGGCGGCTGTGAATCGAGACGATGTCGCCGTTCTTGATGCCGCGTGCCTGGGCGTCCGCGGGATTCATGCGGACAAAGCCGGGCTCGTCGGCAAGCAGCGCCAGCGTCTTGCAGTTGCCAGTCATCGAGCGGCAGCTGTAGTGGCCGACCTCGCGGACGGTGCACAGGATGAGCGGGTACTCATCGTCGGGAAGCTCGGAGGGCGCCTCCCAGTCGTGCGCCATCAGGTTGGCGCGGCCGTCCTTGGTGGTGAACTTGCCACCAGCGAACATGTCGGCCGTGCCGTAGTCGTTCACATCGGTGCTCTTGACCGGCCACTGGGCGTAACCGCCCTCGGGAGCCATCTTCTCGTAGGTCGCGCCCACAAAGTTGGGGCACAGGCTAATGCACTCGTTCCAGATCTGCTCGGTGTTGTCGTAGTGCATGGGATAACCCATGCGCGTGGACAGGTCCGCGAAGATCTCCCAGTCGTGGCGGCACTCGCCCTTGGGCGGAACGGCCGCGTCAAAGTGCTGGAAGCTACGGTCGGACGCGGTAAAGACACCCTCGTGCTCGCCCCAAGAGGTGGCGGGCAGGATGACGTCGGCGAGCATGGTCGTCTGCGTCATAAAGATGTCCTGGCAGATGAACAGGTCCAGCTCGGAGAGCGTCTTGCGCATACCGGCCGAATCGGGCTCGGTCTGCACCGGGTCCTCGCCGTAGTTGTAGAAGCAGTGCACCTTGCCCTCATCGACCAGGTGACCCAGGTCGGTGAGCTTGTAGCCCTCCTCGAGCGGGAGCTTTTCCTCGGGCACGCCCCAAGCCTTGGCAAACTTGGCGCGAGCGGCGGGGTCGGTGACTTTCTGGTAGCCAGGGTACAGGTTGGGCAGCATGCCCATATCGCAGGAGCCCTGGACGTTATTCTGGCCACGCACGGGCGCGAGGCCGGAGTTGGGTTTGCCGATCTGGCCGGCAACGCAGGCGATGGAGGCGATGGTATGCACCGTCTTCAGGTTCTGCTTCTGCTGGCATACGCCCATGCCCCAGCCAATGATGGCAGAGGGCTTCGCCGTGGCGTACATCTCGGCAGCTTGGTGGATCAACGCGGGCTCGACACCCGTGATGTCCTGTACGGATTCGGGAGTGTAGTTCTTGATGGTCTCCCACCACTCGTCAAAGCCGTTCGTATGCTCGGCGACGAATTCCTTGTCGTAGAGGCCATCGTTGACCAAACAGTTGGCAAAGGCGTTGAGGAACGCGACATTGCAACCGTTCTTGATCGGAAGGTAGATATCGGCGATACGCGCGGTTTCGATATGGCGCGGGTCGGCGACGATGATCTTGCAACCCTTTTCTTTGGCTCGCACGATACGCCTTGCGACGATGGGGTGCGAATCGGCAGGGTTATAGCCGAAGAGGAAAATGCAGCCCGCATCCTCCATACCGGGGATGGAGCATGACATGCAACCTGAACCAACCGTGTCCATCAGACCGAGGACAGTAGGGCCGTGTCAAGTACGGGCGCAGTTGTCCACGCTGTGGGTGCCGATGCACGCACGCGTAAACTTCTGCATGACGTAGTTCGCCTCATTGCCGCCGCCTCGCGAAGAGCCGGTGGTCATGACAGCGTTAGGACCATATTCGTCAATTATGGCCTGCATCTTAGATGCGGTGAAATCCAGTGCCTCGTCCCAGCTTACGCGCTCAAGATCCGCGCCCTTGGTGCGGCGGATCATCGGGTGCAGTACGCGAGGAGTCAAGATCTTGGTGTCGTTGATGAAGTCGTAGCCGCTCATGCCCTTAAGGCACAGCTCGCCCTGATTGGTGATGCCGTTGAGCGGTTCGGTACCCACGACCTGGCCGTTTTGGACCAAGAGGTTAAACTGGCAACCGGC